>Ga0163216_101119_pt1 | contig 20883 bp, 19 predicted proteins | sample SynspAceP_FD_167610 | JGI IMG/M metagenome (GOLD analysis project Ga0163216, IMG submission 167610) | Saline lake microbial communities from Ace Lake in Antarctica - Synechococcus sp. Ace-P (Illumina Assembly) | ecosystem: Environmental > Aquatic > Non-marine Saline and Alkaline > Saline ...
GGCTTTGATTACCTGGCCAAAGTCATCACCGGCGTCACGTTCAAAGACGGAATTGAAGCCACAAACCCCGACCAGATCGCCGCATGACCGACAAACCTCAAACACCAGATTTGACAATAATTCGCCTCGGATGGCCTCACAGTCAAGCTTTCTAACCCATCTCATTGCAACGTGCGGTGTTACCGTCGACACACCCGATACGGTGGTGTACTCCCTACAACCTTCGCTTGACTACTTCGAGTCTACCGCAATTCATATTTCATTCAGAGCATCAGACACGACCGGGACGTACGACTATTCTATCGCTATTACTGCAAACGATGCAGCGGGAAACCCCGTAATTTCATCCAGCAAAACACTGGTGTCTCTCGACGATGTTGTCGAAGACACTCAAAAGGTCATCGCCTCCTTCATGCTGAACCGGGCCAGCCAGATTCTCTCCAATCAGCCTGATCTGATCGGCTTTCTTGAAGGAACCAATTCTGATGGTGGTGGACCGCTGGGCTATCTTGCCGTCAATGGTAATGACGACAGCATAGAGCTCGCCTTTTCCTCTTCCTTGAGCAAGGTCGACCGTGCAAGAGCTGAATCCCTTCAGCAATTTGCGACGCGCGGGGTGTCTGACGCTGATAATGCCCTGACCTTTGCAGCCGAAACACCAAATGTGGCTTATGGTGGGGATTTGGCAGGTAATGGTTACATGCCAACGCGAAAATACGACATCTGGACCCAGATTTACGGCTCAACGACAAGTGCTGGCGACAGCGACAGTTCCTTTTGGATAGGCTATCTGGGTGCGCATTATTTCGTAACGCCCGACATGATCATCGGTGGTCTGGTTCAGGTTGACTGGGCCGATGAAGACAATGGCACTTCGGGAAGTTCTGCGGACGGGAAGGGCTGGATGATCGGTCCTTATATTGCTGGCCGCATTACCGGAACAGGCTTGAACTATGAAGCACGCGCTTCCTGGGGGCGCTCGACTAACAATGTGTCTCCGCTTGGCACCTATACAGATGAATTTGAAACCAAGAGATGGCTCGCGACTTTCAAGCTCAAGGGTGATTACATGCTGAACACGGTCACCTTCCGCCCGTCCGTAAGCGTGTCCTACTTCGAAGAAGAGCAGGAAAGCTACACGGACAGCTTGAGCAATATCATCCCTTCACAAACCATCTCACTTGGTGAAGTGCGCTTTGGGCCGGAGTTCATTCGAGATATCGCGCTCTCTGATGGCAGTCTGTTCCGACCAAGTATTGGCATCAGTGGCGTGTGGAACTTCGGTGTTGAAGAAGGCGCTTCCCCACAGGGATATGCTCTTGGCGATAATGATCTTCGCGCGCGGTTGGATGCTGGTTTCAGCCTGACCAATCCAAATGGGATGATGATGAGCGCTGGGGCCTATTATGATGGTCTAGCAATCGATGAATACGAATCTATGGGCGGCAAAGTTAACGTAAGCATTCCGATACGATAAATCTGCACAAACCATTATCTCGAAAGGGAAGAGGGCGGGATTATCGGACGCTCTCTTGTTGGCACATTCCAAGCTGAAACTCTGGCGATCGATCCTGAGCGCGGTCCAGGCGGCTGCAACAGCTGCAAGATCGATCTTAGAAAATTGTCGAAAACTCGATCTTGCTCGTTACTAATCGCCTATTTGGTAGCCATCGTATTCGTCTGACAGCATCTTCCATTTGATTGCAGAGACGGCACCACACCAAACGGGATACGTAAATTGGGTTGCAACAGCGCGTTGGAGCACATAACGTTCTCTCTCTTCCCTTTTGTTGGGGAAGATCAATTAGTTGAGGAAGACTATATTTAGTAGTCAATATTTTCTGGGAGGAAAAATGACCAAGTTTCGAATTACATCTGGATTTGTTTCAATAATAGCAGCCGCGATGATTTCAACAGCTCCAGTTCAGGCGCAAGATTTGACTATCGTTACTTCGATGCCGAGCCTCGGATTTCCATTCTTTGTTCATATGCAAAATGAGCTTAACGCCGAAGCGGAAGCACTCGGCGGCATTACAATGATCAACCAGGATGGTCAGAACTCTGCACCCAAACAGACAGCCGAACTTGAGGCTGCAATTATCAATCAAGTCAGTGGTGTGGTCATCAGCCCGGCTGATTCCGTCGCATTGGCTCCTGGTGTTAAACAAGTGATCGATGCAGGAATTCCTGTGATGACAATCGACAGACGTGTCGATGGTGTCGAGGGTGTACTTGGCCATGTGGGCGCTGATAACGTGATCGGCGGCGAGGCACAGGCAAAACTGATTATCAAACTCTTCCCTGACGGCGCAACTATCGTCAATCTTCAGGGTCAACCCGGAGCGAGCCCGGCCATCGACCGCAATAAAGGGGTTCATAATATCCTGGATTCGATGTCGGACAAATATGTTTTCGTTGCGGAACAGACTGCAAATTTTGCCCGAGAAGAAGGTGCGTCCGTCACAGAGTCGATATTGGCCGGACTTGATTCACCACCAGATGTCATTGTTGCAGCCAATGATGATATGGCGCTCGGCGCACTACAGGTCACTCAGGAACAAGGTCTAAACATCGCGATCCTTGGGTTTGATGCGCTGCCTGAGGCTCTTGCTAGTGTGCGTGACGGTGGTTTAACAGCAACAATCGAACAAACACCTGGTGGTCAGAGCCGTCTTGCACTTCAGGCACTTGTCAATTTCCTGCGCAACGGAACAACACCAGAATCTTTGGTTTTGCTAGAGCCGTTCGCAATTACCAAGGACAATATTGATAAGGCCGAACGTCTTTCGGAACTTAACTGATTTAACTTGGCAAGTAATGGGTCCACCGCCCGGATAAGGTGGCGGGCCCAAATCGTAACTGAAGACAGACCTTCCGAGCAGGCGTATGAATTTAGACAACACAACTGGCGACAAAGAGCCTGACAAAGGAACTGACTGGTTTGGGTTTGCGGCAAAATACGCTGCCCCAATTTTTCTGCTTGTGCTCGTCTTGGTCTTTGCACTCCTCCAGCCCAATTTTTTGCATCCCCTGAACCTTCTGAACGTTCTGCGCCAGGTCTCGATTTCTGGTCTGGTAGCCATAGGTATGACATTCGTGATCCTGACTGCAGGTATCGACCTCTCTGTGGGTTCCCTAGTGGCCCTTGCTGGGTTGGTCGCCGCCTATGTTTCCAAAGGTGGGCTGGACAACCGTTTCGCCATTGGTGCGGAGGCGGCTACCGGCAATCCCGTCATCTTTGCAGTTCTTGCAGCAATTGCCGTGGGAATAGCCGGTGGTGCACTTCAGGGACTGGCAATCACCAGACTTAAGGTCCCTCCATTTGTGGTTACACTTGGCGGTCTGAGCGTGTTTCGCGGGGTTGCCCTGCTGTTTTCTGGTGGTGGACCGATCAGCGGCTTCACCGAGGAGTATACGTGGTGGGGTCAGGGACGGATCGGTAACGTTCCGGTGCCTGTGATCTTGTTTTTTTCAGCAGCCGCAATAGCGCACATTGTTCTCAAACATACCCGCTTCGGTTTGCACGTCTATTCAGTTGGCGGAAATGCTGCTGCTTCGGATCTGAATGGAGTGAACACACGCCGGGTTACATTCCTCGTCTATGTGATTGTGGGCTTCTTCTGCGGCCTGGCGGCCTTTCTCCTGTCTGCACGATTGAACTCGGCTGAAGCCGTTGCGGGAATGGGACTGGAACTCAACGTGATCGCCGCTGTGGTCATAGGGGGCACCTCGCTCTTTGGCGGACTGGGCAGCATTTTCGGTACAGTTGTCGGAGCGCTTCTAATCGGTGTGCTGCGAAATGGACTGGTGCTTATGAATGTGTCTTCGTTTGTGCAACAAATTGTAATTGGTCTGATCCTCATCGCAGCAGTTGCCTTCGATCAGTATGCTGCTTCGCGCAGCCGGGCATAGGGGATGGCCTGATGAGTATCTTGGAACTGAACGGCATCACAAAAAACTTTGGCGGTATTCACGCTCTTGCTGGAGTCGATATCAACTTGGAGCGGGGCCAGGTCCTAGGGTTGATGGGCGACAATGGAGCGGGTAAATCCACGCTGATCAAAATAATTGCTGGCAGTTTTCCCCCAACATCGGGAACCATCAGCCTCGACGGCAAAACAGTAAATTTTTCTCGCCCGCGGGAAGCCCGCGACGCTGGCATTGAAGTAGTCCATCAGGACCTAGCATTGTGCGACAACCTCACTGCATCCATGAATGTATTTCTTGGCCGTGAAATTGTGCGCAAAGTTGGTCCCTTCAGCTTTCTCAACCGTGCTGCGATGAACGAACGGTCTGCTGAGCTATTTGCGGATCTCAAATCGGAGACCCGGCCCAAGGATCTAGTCCTTCAGATGTCGGGTGGGCAAAGACAGGCAGTTGCAATTGCCCGAACCCGGCTATCAAAGCCTAACATCGTTATTATGGACGAACCTACCGCCGCCATAAGTGTCAGGCAGGTAGCCGAAGTGCTGGACCTAATCCGGCGTCTGAAAAGCGCGGGGCTCGCAGTCATACTCATCAGTCACAGGATGCCCGACGTATTTTCGGTCTGCGACCGGGTGGTGGTCTTGCGACGCGGAACCAAAGTCGCTGACAAACCGGTGGCCGAAACATCTCCCGAGGAAGTTACTGGCCTGATTACCGGCGCTATCGAGATGGCCTGAGAGCCCAACCGAAAATAATGTTGAGTGATTTCAGCGACTTGTGATTCTCTGTTGTTTGCGAAGACTGCGGAGGATCGGATGGCCTGGACTGAAATCACTCGGAAGCAATATGACCGGATGCACCTGCGCTACGCAAGTGATTGCACGGACGGGTTTTAAGAGTTCATTTCTACATTCGTCTACTAACGCTTTTCGTTCAGGAGCGAGCACCAGTCTTCGCCATTCGGGCTTTCCGCTACCTTTGTAGCCTAGAGAAGCAGACATTGGTCGAGATTGTTCAGAGGGCAGCTTTGTCCGCTCAGCCGCCATCCGATTGCGAAAGCGGCATTGTCTGCTTTGGAGTTATCGAGCCCGATTGAGTTGCACATATTTGGGGGTGCGCTGGTATGATGGGGCTAACTTTTGGTGTCGCTGTGCATACGAGTTCGCATTGCGTGAAGTGCCTCGCCCCGCTCAAAAGGTTGGGTGTAGTGCGGGAATTTTTTTATTTCGCCCGTTACTGGTTCAGGTGACAGAGCGTCGAAAATATCCCCTTCAAATTCAAGGTCATCAGCAAGCGTTGCGTCAAGCTTGACAGGGCCATCAACAGCTACGGAAAGAACGCCGCCCGAAAAGAACGCCCATCTCATGTCAGTATAATTAACGAAAAGATCCTTGAGTTGGCAACTCCAGAATTGGGTCCTCTTCATTGACGCCCCCACAAGGGAGACCCCATTGAAGGTCACCGCAACAAATGCGGCGTCATCCAGTTTTGCTGTATCAAGGTCGCAGCCTGTCAGGTCGATATGCTGAAAACTACCACCGGGAATATAAAGCCCACGCAGATTTGCTTTAAACTCCGCTGCTTTTTCTATGTTTACCGAGTTTTTTATGACCTTTCGGGATTTGGAAAAGAGCTCTATGGCATCTTGAATATCAGCCCGTACGGGACCCCAAGCTATCGGTTCAAACGGACAATCGGCAGTTTCTTGGATCTTGATGTTTTCCGCTTCGTTGTTCCATTGTTCGACGGATGCTTGGCGCAGAAACCCGCAAAAGAGACTTTGAACGATTACATAGAACTCATTTGGCTGTTCTTTTGCAATTTCGGCGAGTGTGTAAAGCCCGGCTTGTCTGACAGCAATGTTCTCACTGTTAAGCATTTCGCTGGACTTTTGGAACCGATCAAACAGGTCGCTGCGCTTATCCTGTCTCTGCTGAGTATCAGCCATGCTTAGACGAATTATCGCCGTGACTATTCCGACCAGGCCAATGGCCAGAAGCCCGTAGTTTCTAACCACTGCACTTGCGGTTTGGTTCTGGAGTGCCGCCGCTACACCGTTGTTACCCGCCAAGGATTGAATCCCGAGCAAGGTGACCACGCCAGCAAACGCGCCGCCAATAAACACGATTGTTTTCAGATATTTGTGCATCGTCTTTTACCAACCCCATTCAACCAATCTGTGTCTGGTTATCATACAGGTTGCATTGTGGCGAGGGTGCAAGCATGAGCGCGAGGCGCAAAGCCAAATGTATGGAATGCGAGCTTTAGGCCGCGACGTTGCTGGATGATTTTCCTAATGAGAGGGTGGATTGTGTGGTCACATTGCCGCCAATGCAAAACACTGTTACGCAGTTTTTATTGCGGTGACACGGGGAGGTAATTTCGACCGCGTGACTGGCATATGTCGGCCACGGCAACATGAATCTACAGGTCAGATCGCATTGGCTATTGCGGAATTTTCTGCTTTCCACTATTCCCGGCGGTGGGCCACCTCTCCCCACCGAGAGGCTATCTATCTGAGAGGGTAGCATGACACATGCAAATACTGGCCAGACGGCCGGGCAGCGCACACCTGAGTTGCGTCCTAATAATCCCCATTTTTCATCCGGTCCCTGTGCCAAACGACCTGGCTGGTCGCTGGACGGGCTTGCTGATGCCGCTCTTGGCCGGTCTCACCGTGCCAAAATAGGCAAGGCCAAGCTGAAGCAGGCAATTGACCTGACCCGCACCGTTTTGCAGGTGCCTGATGACTATCTCATCGGGATCGTACCTGCATCCGATACCGGCGCATTTGAAATGGCCATGTGGTCGCTTCTGGGCGCTCGTGGTGTTGATCTTCTGGCCTGGGAAAGTTTTGGCTCCGGCTGGGTTACAGATGCTGTCAAACAACTGAAACTTGATAACCAGCGCACATTGACTGCGGATTACGGTCTGCTGCCCGATCTGGCGTCTGTCGATTTTGCCAATGATGTTGTGTTCACCTGGAACGGCACGACCTCCGGTGTTCGTGTGCCAAATGGTGACTGGATACCAGCTGACCGTGAGGGTCTGACCCTTTGCGATGCCACCTCTGCTGCTTTTGCGCAGGATTTGGCCTGGGACAAGCTGGATGCCGTGACCTACTCCTGGCAGAAAGTGCTGGGTGGAGAAGCTGCTCATGGCATGCTGATCCTGTCGCCGCGGGCCGTTGAACGGCTGGAAAGCTACACGCCGGCCTGGCCGCTTCCCAAGATTTTCCGCCTGACCAAGGGTGGTAAAATCATCAAGGGCATTTTTAATGGCGAGACCATCAACACGCCTTCCATGCTGTGTGTGGAAGATTATCTGGACGCGCTGGAATGGGCGCAATCCGTTGGGGGGCTGGATGGCCTGCGTGGCCGTGCTGATGCCAATGCAAAAACCATTGCCGATTGGGTTGCTGAAACGCCTTGGGTTGATTTTCTGGCCGTGGACCCCGCCACTCGGTCCAACACATCTGTGTGTTTGAAAATCGTGGACCCGGCAGTCACGGCATTGTCTGAAGATGATCAGGCCGCGTTTGTAAAAGCCATGGTATCTGCGCTGGATAAGGAAGGCGTGGCTCATGACATCGGTGCCTATCGCGATGCCCCTTCGGGCTTTCGCATTTGGTCCGGTGCAACTGTTGAACAGTCCGATGTGGCGGCCCTTTTGCCTTGGCTCGACTGGGCCTTTACGGCGCAGAAAACTGCGCTGTCACAAGCCGCCTGATCCTCACAATTTTCTGACCTGATTCTGACTAATACTGGCCCCGGTCCTGCCTTTTGGCACCGAAGAGGCCTTATGGAGAGACTTATGACTAAAAAAATGCCACGCGTTCTGATTTCCGATAAACTGTCAGCGACCGCTGTTCAGATATTCAAAGACCGGGGTCTTGATGTTGATTTCCAACCTGATCTTGGAAAAGACAAGGACAAGCTTGCCGAGATTATTGGCAATTATGATGGTCTTGCCATCCGTTCCGCGACGAAAGCCACCGCGAAAATTATCGCTGCTGCTCACAATCTGAAAGTCATTGGCCGGGCCGGCATTGGCGTTGACAATGTGGATATTCCTGCGGCAACGCAAAAGGGTATCATTGTCATGAATACGCCTTTTGGAAATTCTATCACAACCGCTGAACATGCCATTGCGATGATGTTTGCAGTTGCGCGTCAATTGCCGGAAGCAAATGCGTCCACCCATGCCGGTAAATGGGAAAAATCTAAATTCATGGGCGTTGAGCTGACCGCGAAAACCCTTGGTGTGATCGGCTGCGGAAATATTGGATCTATCGCTGCGGAACGTGGCATTGGCCTGAAAATGAAAGTCATTGCCTTCGATCCTTTCCTGTCGCCGGAACGTGCGATGGAAATCGGCGTGGAGAAGGTTGATCTCGATGAGCTGCTGAAGCGTGCGGATTTCATTACGCTGCATACGCCGTTGACAGACAAGACCCGCAACATCATTGATGCAGCGGCCATTGAAAAAATGAAAAAAGGTGTTCGGATCATCAATTGCGCACGCGGTGGGCTGATTGATGAAGATGCACTGGCTGACGGCTTGAAGTCCGGTAAGGTGGCCGGAGCTGCGATTGACGTGTTTTCAACAGAGCCCGCAACTAACAGCGTGTTGTTCGACCTGCCAAACGTTGTCTGCACCCCGCATCTGGGGGCAGCGACCACAGAGGCGCAGGAAAATGTGGCCATTCAGGTGGCTGAGCAAATGTCGGAATATCTGCTGAATGGCGCGGTTACCAATGCGCTGAACATGCCTTCCATTTCGGCTGAAGAAGCACCGCTTCTGGCACCTTTTGTCAAACTGGCTGATTTGCTTGGGTCATTTGCCGGTCAACTGACTGAATCCGGCATCTCCGGCATTCGCATTGAATATGAAGGCGATGTGGCCGAGATGAATGTACGGGCACTGACCGCTGCCGCTTTGACAGGCGTTCTGCAGCCACAATTGCAGTCGGTCAATATGGTGTCTGCGCCTGCTATTGCCAAAGAACGTGGCATCAAGGTGGAAGAGGTGCGTCGCTCCCAGGAAGGCGTTTATGAAAACTATATCCGCCTGACCGTGATCACTGAACGTCAGGAACGGTCTGTTGCCGGTACCGTGTTTGCCGATGGCAAGCCGCGGATCATCCAGATCAAGGGCATCAATATGGAAGCCGAATTGAAGCCACGCATGCTGTATGTCACCAATGATGATCGTCCCGGTTTTATTGGTAGTATCGGAACCGTGCTGGGTGAAGCTGGCGTCAATATTGCGCATATGCAGTTTGGCCGGGATTCTGAAGGCGGAAATGCCATTGCGCTTGTGGCTGTTGATCAGGAAGTCAACGCTGAAGCCATGGCAACAATCAACGCGCTGGAAAATGTTCAGCAGGTCAAACCGCTGAACTTTATGCTTTAAAAAACGGCGCTGAACTAAACATATCCTGCAGCGGTCATTGACTGTCTTCGCGTGGCGCAATATTGAACTGGCAACTGCCTAAATATTAGTCTTGGGGGGAATAATGGACGCTGCAGATACAGCCTGGATTCTAACGAGCACTGCCTTGGTGCTTTTAATGACGTTGCCGGGGCTTGCCCTGTTTTATGGCGGGCTGGTGCAATCCAGAAACATCCTGTCAGTGCTGATGCATTGCATGGCAATTGCTTGCCTTGCTTCCGTATTATGGCTTGTTGTGGGCTATTCCCTGGCCTTTTCTGAAGGTTCGGCCTGGATTGGAGGGCTGCAGAAAGCCTTTCTGAACGGTGTGGGACGAGACACTGTCTATGATGGAACCACGCTGCCAGAGACGGTGTTTTTCACGTTCCAGATGACATTTGCCATCATCACACCTGCTTTGATGGTGGGTGCTTTTGTTGAACGCATCAAGTTTTCTGCGGTGCTCATTATCAGTGCAGCCTGGCTGCTCATTGTTTACGCACCTGTGACCCATTGGGTCTGGGGCGGTGGCTGGTTGGCCGAACGTGGTGTGATGGACTTTGCCGGAGGTATCGTGGTTCATGTGACTGCCGGTGCCTCGGCGGCGGTGATCGCCGTCATGCTTGGTGCTCGCAGTGGCTTTCCCAAAACGGTGCAGCCTCCGCACGCGCCCTGGATGGTTATGGTTGGCGCGTCCTTATTGTGGGTCGGCTGGTTCGGTTTCAATGCGGGCAGTGCGCTTGGTGCCAATGGCGATGCCGGGATGGCAATGCTTGTGACGCATATGTCGGCTGCGACCGCATCGCTTGTCTGGGTTGTGATCGAGTGGGTGCGGTTCGGAAAACCCTCCCTTGTCGGCATGGTTACAGGCACAATTGCCGGTCTTGCCACCATCACACCCGCCTCGGGTTTTGTTGGCCCAATGGCTGGCATGATGCTTGGCTTGGCGGGCGGTGTTGTCTGTTACATTGCTGTTGATCTGGTGAAGCACAGATGGAAAGTGGATGATTCTCTGGACGTGCTTGCTGTCCACGGTATTGGCGGTGCGCTGGGCACACTTCTGACGGCATTCCTTGCAGGGTTGCCGGGTGGAACGGGTCTGGGCGAAACCACTATCGGCAGCCAATTTGCGGTTCAGTTGCTTGGCGTTGGCTCAGTACTTGTCTGGTCGGTTGTCGCGACCATCATAATTGTATGGATTACCAAAGCGCTGGTAGGCCTGCGGGTCAATGAAGAGGAAGAGCTTGAAGGACTTGACTTTTCCACTCATGGTGAGAGTGGATACAGGTTGTAAGCGAACAAGATCAGGAGTTATTTATGAAATATATAATTGCCATTATTCAGCCGCACAGGCTGGATCCTGTTCGTGAAGCCCTATCGGAAGTCGGAGTCAGTGGTCTGACCGTGACAGAGGCTAAGGGTTATGGACGCCAGAAGGGGCACACGGAAATCTATCGCGGTGCCGAATATGCTGTCCACTATCTGCCGAAGGTAAAGTTGGAAATTGCGGTTTCTGACGATCAGTGCGAGCGGGTCATGGAAGTGCTGAGCAATGAGGCACGGACTGGCAATATCGGAGACGGCAAGATTTTTGTGCTGCCGCTTGAAAGTGCTGTTCGCATTCGCACTGGCGAAACCGGTGATGCAGCCGTGTGAGGCGGCAAACATCTTCTTAAACAATCGCGTCAGGCATCGGCTTTGTGCAGATGCCTGACTGCATCCATGTGTTTCACGGCTCACACGTGTCTCACGGTAATGGCGAACGACTTTTGCGTTGCGCCAATATGACACCCAGCAGAATAAGCCCATATCCGGCTCCATGAAACAAAGCGGGTTGTTCTCCCAAAAACAGAATTGCCATCAATGATCCGAACAACGGCATAAGATGGAAAAAGGGGCCAGCCCTGTTGGCGCCAATCAACTCTACACCGCGGTTGAAGCAGCCATACGCCATCAGACTGGCGAACAGGATGACATAGGCAAAGGCAGCAAAACTGCGCCAGGACAGTTCAGTTGGCACGCCGGTTTCCAGCTCCCAGAAGAACGCTGGCAGCAACATAATTGCGCCGAACACCACTGTGACCCACAGAAAGCTGACCCAGTGCATTTTTGGCTTCTTGCGCAGGACGGATGAGTAAATTCCGTAAAACAGCAAGGCACAGAAGAACAGAATGTCACCTATATTGAAGTCCAGCGACAATAAGATATCAGGCTGACCGCCCGTCAGGATGATCAAAACGCCAAGCAGCGAAATGAGCGTTCCAGCCAATTGGCGCGGTGTCATCGCATCGCCAAACAGAGCGAGAGACCAGAAGCCGATAACCAGCGGCGCTGCTGACTGAAGCAACAAACCGTTCAGAGCCGTGGTGTGCTGCAAACCCAAATAGGCAAGCGTGTTGTAGATGGTGATGCCAGTGAAAGCCAAAAGCAGCATAAGGGGCAAATTCTTGCGGATGACAGGCCAGTCGTTTCTGACATAGCGCCATGCAAAGGGCGTCAGCAGCAGACTTGCCCCGATCCAGCGAATTTGCGCCAGCATGATCGGCGGGATTTCGCCAGCGACTGCTCTGGCAAGAACCACATTCCCTGACCAGCACAGCATTGTGGTTGCCAGCAGCAGATAGGGTTGATTGAACAACCATATGAAGGCATTTTTCAGTGGAGGGGAACGCAAAATAGTCGACCCGAATCTGATGTGACATGAGATGTGATTTACAGGCTCAGGACCGGACTATCAGATCGCTGGGAAATAAGGTCTTTCTATACCATAGTCGCTTCTTGTGACCATAGGATGAGCAATAGGTATGCAGTTTGTCAATCCACTACCTTTCGTTGCAGATATGGCGCGCGCAAAAGCCTTTTACAGTGATGTGCTTGGGCTGAGTATTTTGCAGGATCACGGCAATTTCGTGCAATTTGACAATGGCTTTGCGCTGCATGAAGGCAAGTCCCTTCACCGCACTGTTTATGGTGAGGATGCTGAAGCTGGGGATGCTCAAGTTGGGGATGCTGAAAACATACAGTCTTACGGGCGCGGCAATCTGGTTTTGTATTTCGAAGATGATGAATTGGATGCCACATTTGACCGGATCTGTGACCGGCTCAATATGATACACGACATACAGCAACAGGAATGGGGACAAAGGGTGTTTCGGTTTTACGATCCTGATGGTCATATTGTTGAGGTTGGCGAGCCACAAAAACCGGTTTGAGCGCTCTGAATGAACCAACTTAGCAGGGGCTGTGAAAAATTTGGATGAATTTGTTCAAAACCGGGACTTTCCTTGCCTGCAGATTTGCCAAGGCGCTCGGAATTGCGTATGCGCATGGGCGCTGGATGCAAAGTCCGGGAATTTCAATTTTTAATATGAGGCTTTCAACATGGCCAATGTGGTTGTCGTCGGCTCGCAATGGGGTGACGAAGGCAAGGGTAAGATTGTGGACTGGTTGTCCGAGCGCGCTGATATCGTGGTTCGGTTTCAGGGGGGGCACAACGCCGGCCATACATTGGTCATTGATGGGATCAGCTACAAGCTGAGCCTGCTTCCATCAGGTCTGGTGCGTGGCAAGCTATCGGTAATTGGCAATGGTGTCGTCATTGACCCGCATGCATTGGTCGCAGAAATTGCGCGGCTGCGGGCGCAGGATATCACCATTGATCGCAGTGTCTTGCGTATTGCTGACAACGCAACGTTGATCCTGTCCTTGCACCGCGAACTGGATGCCGTGCGAGAGAATTCAAACACCGGAACCAAAATTGGCACAACCAAGCGCGGCATTGGTCCCGCTTATGAAGACAAGGTTGGTCGGCGCGCAATCCGGGTGATGGACCTGGCCAATCTGAAAACATTGCCCGACAAGATTGACCGTCTGTTGAGCCACCACAATCCGCTTCGGCGCGGACTTGGCTATGAAGAGATTGATCCACAAAGCCTGTTTGATGAGTTAGAATCAGTCGCCGATGAAGTTCTGCCTTACATGGATACTGTTTGGAAGTTGCTCGACGATGAGCGCAGGGCCGGAAAGCGCATTCTGTTTGAGGGCGCGCAGGGTGCGTTGCTGGACATTGATCATGGCACTTATCCGTTCGTGACATCTTCCAACACGACAGCGGGACAAGCAGCGACCGGGTCCGGCCTTGGGCCAGGCGCGATTGGCTATGTTCTGGGCATTACCAAGGCCTATACGACTCGGGTCGGTGAAGGACCTTTTCCGACGGAACAGCTGAATGAAACCGGCGAGTACCTTGGTGAGCATGGTCATGAATGGGGCACCGTTACAGGCCGTAAACGGCGCTGTGGCTGGTTTGACGCGGTATTGGTGCGCCAAACTGTTCGTACCAATGGGATGACAGGCATTGCACTGACCAAGCTTGATGTTCTGGACGGGCTAGAGGAAATCAAGATCTGTATCGGTTACAGGCTTGATGGTGAATTGATCGATCATCTTCCTGCTTCACAAGGCGGGCAGCGTCGCATCGAGCCGATTTATGAAAGTATTGAAGGGTGGAATGCCACCACTGCCGGTGCAACAAGCTGGGCTGAACTGCCTGCACAGGCAATAAAATATGTGCGCAGGATTGAAGAATTGATCGGTGCGCCGGTTGCCATGTTATCAACCAGCCCAGAACGGGATCACACAATTCTTGTGCATGATCCGTTTCATGATTAAGGTTATGTTAGGGTTTTGATCACCAGATCAGAAACCCGGGTTGGGCAGCCCAAGCATCGGCTGAAGACTAATGGAAAAAGTGTAAGCGTATGGCTGATTTCTACAAGGTTTTGAGAAAAACAATCGAAGCTCTTCCTGTGGCAACGGGGCAGGCGCGACGGTCCGTCTATGACCGCGCACGAACTGCAATCAGCAGACAGCTTGATGCCATGAATCCACCATTGCCGCCCTCAGAGGTTTCGCGGCAAAGGCTGGAACTGGAAGATAGTATCCGCTCGGTCGAGGAAGATTATGTTTCCGGGAAGATCATAACCGATTCCGAGCGCGAGAATGCTGCGCGCCTTGCGCAACTGGAAGAAGAGGAAGCCCAGTTCAGGGCACAACGTTCTTCCCGTCAGGTTCAGGACGAAGCCGAAGAGATGCGCAGAGCTGCGCCGCCCGAGCCTGCTCCGCCGCCCACCCCGCCACAGCCTCAGCCGCGTATACCTGAGCCTGCTCAACGGGAAGAGCCGTCTGTGGCAGCGTTTGATGCTGCAGTTGCATCAGCCCGATCGCTGAGCGAACCCAGTCTTGATGAACCGCCGCTGAGAGCTGCACCAACGCAGCGCGAGCCGGTGCGGTCACGGGCGCCTGAGCCGGCACCCGCCGCGCCGCGCAACAAGCGCGAAGGACTGTCACGACGCCGTGGCCGGGAAGACTATTATGATGCGCCGGCGCTGGATGATCCGTACATGGATGATGTGGCTGACGAGCAGGATGACTATTATGATGAGCCAGAATTAGCATCTGATCGGCCTGATCCGCGCGCTGAGCGAGACCAACGCGGTAGTCGTGGTGGACGCGGTGGCGGCAGGGGAAATGCCGATACCTATTATGATGACCGTCAGCCTTATCCGGGCGAGCGTGCGAAACGCCGCATCTGGCCATGGATTCTCATGCTTCTGGTTCTCATCGCACTGGGTGCTGGCGGATGGTGGGCATTCCAGAACCAGGAAAAGGTGATGTCCACCTTTGAGAACTGGCTCGATTATGGGTCCAGCGATGTCAGTCCATTGCAGCCGGCTATCGGCGAGGGCACTGCAGGCGATGGTCCACGACGGGTCAATGCCAATGATGACCCCGAATCTACGAAAAATGATGGCCGGATTATTGATGATGCAGGACAGATGAACCCTGACGTCGAACAGGGTGATGATGGTTCCGCCGTCGGCGAGGGCGTTTTGCCGCAGCGCGCCATTTTGTATGAAGAAGGTGCGACGGCCGAAGATTCAAGAGCTGTTGCCGGTGGTACATCCTGGAGCCTTGGCGATGATAATGGGTCTCCAATCATTATTGGGCGGGTGGAAATCCCTCAACGCCGCTTGTTCTTCGATATCATCATTCGCAAAAATGAAGATGAATCCCTTGCCTCTGCCAGTCACCTGGTAGAAATATCCTATCAGGCACCGCCACGATTTGTGGGCGGCGGAATTGAAGATATTCCGGCATTGCTGCTGAAAGGCAGTGAGGAAGCACAGGGCGAATTGCTGGCTTCGGCTGGCGTCAAAGTCTCTGACACGCTGTTCTGGCTGGCGCTTTCTGCGACACCTGAGAATGAAGTGAATAATCTGAAGCTGCTTCGTGAAGGCAGTTGGTTTGATTTGCCGGTGCGCTACAAAAACGACAAGCGCGCTATCGTGACACTTGAAAAAGGGCGCGAAGGTGAAGTCGTGTTTGCACAGGCTCTGGAAGCCTGGAACCGAGGAAACTGATCTGGCGCTTGAAGCGCACAGAAAATCTGACTAAGCTGAAATTGTTTCGAGGGGTGTCCCGGCGTTAACGGGGCTGAGATGGAAGCAGGTTCATAATCCGATATCGGATTTGGATCGCGCGTTTCCGGACCCTTTGAACCTGATCCGGATCATGCCGGCGAAGGGACGAAGACCAGAATTCTCCGTTTGCGTACCTTTCCGCATGGTCCTCTGTTTTTGAGGACTCCACTCGCGTGACACGCAGCGTGAACACGATCACAGCACACAGACGACTTACGGGTGCGTTTTTGCGCGCATTGGTTATTTGCGCCCTTCTGATTGCTATCTGGCAGGCGGTTGTCGTTCTGTTTGATCTGCCTCCCTTTATGCTGCCAGGACCCTTTCGAGTGGCTGCCAGCCTTGCCAATAATTTTTCCTATCTGCTTGGTCATGCAGCGGTCACTGCAAGCGAAATTCTGCTTGGCTTGTTGCTGGGCCTCGTGCTCGGCGTTGCTACGGGGCTTTTCATGGCCATGTCGCCATCGGCAGAGCGGATGGTGTTTCCGGTGGTTCTGGCGACACAGGCCTTGCCAGTCTTTGCCATTGCGCCACTGCTGGTGCTTTGGTTCGGCTTTGGGCTTGCGTCGAAGGTCATTATGGCGACGCTGATTATCTATTTTCCCATTACCTCGGCCTTTTTTGATGGGTTGCGGCGCACAGATCCGGATTTGCTGGATCTGGGGCGCATAGCCGGGGCCAGCCCGTTGCAAAGCCTGCTTCACTTACGTTTGCCATCCGCGCTGCCGTCTTTGTCATCGGGGCTGCGGGTTGGTGCCAGTCTTGCGCCAATTGGCGCCGTCGTAGGGGAATGGGTCGGCTCTTCTGCCGGGCTTGGCTTCGTGATGCTGCATGCCAATGGCCGGATGCAGACGGATTTGATGTTCGCTTCACTTTTCATTCTGGCGGTGTTCGTGGTGCTGTTGCGCTACGGGACCGACCAGCTGACACGCCGACTGGTGTTCTGGATGCCGGAACACCAGCCACAATCAATCAACGCCACATAAACAGGATTTCTTACATGCGTTACTTCTTCAGTGTTCTCTTTCTCATTTCCAGTTTGTCGGGGGCTCATGCTCAGGAAAAACTGACCGTGTTGCTGGACTGGTTTGTCAATCCCGATCATGCACCGCTTATTGTGGCACAGGAACTGGGCCTGTTTGAGCAAGCAGGCCTGGAGGTCGAACTGATTGCCCCTGCCGATCCATCAGCGCCGCCACGGCTTGTGGCGGCCGGCCAAGGTGATATTGCAATTTCCTATCAGCCAAGCCTGCATCTACAGATCAAGGAAGGCCTGCCGGTTGCCTGGATCGGGACGCTTGTGGAAACACCACTTAATTCCCTGGTGGTTTTGGAAGACAGCCCTATTAAATCCATTGCGGATCTGAAGGGAAAGAAGGTCGGGTTTTCAGTCGGCGGCTTTGAAGATGCTCTGCTTGGCGCGATGCTGCAGGGCGTTGGTCTCAGTCTTGATGATGTGGAGTTGGTCAATGTCAATTTCTCACTTTCACCTTCATTGATCACTGGCAATGTTGATGCTGTGATTGGTGCCTTCCGCAATTTTGAGCTTAACCAAATGGATATTGTTGAGCGTCCCGGACGGGCATTTTACCCCGAAGAGCACGGTGTTCCCGTGTATGATGAGTTGATCCTGATTGCCCATATGGACAAGACAGATGATGCGCGTTTTGCCAAATTTCTGAGCGCTGTCGAAACAGCTACAATCTATCTGACAAACCACCCGGAGGAAGCTTTGGAATTGTTTGTCAAAGCACATCCTGATTTGGACGATGAGCTGAACCGTCGTGCCTGGTTTGACACGCTCCCAAGGTTCGCCAAGCGCCCGTTCGCCTTTGATGCGGCGCGTTACAAGCGTTTTGCTGAGTTCATGAAGGAACGCGGCCTGATTGATGAAGTGCCTGATATGGCGCGGGTTGCAAGACCGTTGAACTGAGGCCTGCTTTGGATCTGGACTCAATTGGGAGATTGAGTCTGGGTTCTTGTCTGCGGACGATCTGGACAACGGATTGCGGGAGAGGAGAGAAGACCTTTCGTTGTTGGTCCTCAGAAATTTTCTGGCTTTGGTGCTACTAGCTCCATTTGATAGAACACCCCATGGAGGCGGTCTGTTGCTGGGGCCCGTTACCCGTTTTGGCAATCTGGCGCATGGCATTCAGCAATTCCGGAGTTCGGTTTGTAGCGTCTTTCATGCCGGCATCGTCGAGGCGGCCACGATATTGCAATTCTGCCTTGTTATTGAAGCCAAAGAAATCGGGGGTGCAGACTGCCCCATATGCGCGTCCGACACTCTGATCTTCATCCACCAGATAAGGAAAAGTAAAACCGTGTTGTCTGGCAAACAGTTTCATTTGTGCCGGGCTGTCTGCAGGCACATTGCGATAGTCATTTGACATGATGGCCAGCACACCAAAGCCCTCTTGTTGAAGGGTTTTTGCATCGGCGACAAGCCGTTCTATGACTGCATGGACATAAGGGCAGTGGTTGCAGATGAAGGCGATCAAAAGCCCATTTTCGCCCATGGACTTTTTCAGGGAGTGGCTGACGCCATCTGGATCTGACAGCTCAAAGTCGGGCGCTTTCCAACCAAAATCGCAAATGGGTGTGTCGAGCAGCATGGCACTGTGTCCTGTTGTTATATGTGTTTGGTCAATGTGTGGCTTAGGGGAGCAGAATTCAAGCTGACAGTTACTCGGGCCCGCCTTACTTGGCGAGCCCGAAAACTTGTTGCCGTCCGCTCAGGTCCACAGGCTCAGCTGAGGACAACCGTCTGAAGTGGTTTCAGCTGTCGCGCCAGATCGACCGATGGTGCAGCTGACACGTTTCCGGAAGGCCGAGAAACTGTCAAATTTGACAACATCTACTGGCTCATCAAACAGAAATGTAACCCGTAGACGCTCCGGTGTTGCACCTGTCTGTACACCCAGAACCTCCCCTTTGAAGGGTTGACCAAGGTAATGACCGTGCACCCTGTCTCCAAGGTTCAATCGGTCTGGCGGTGGCTGGTTACCAATAGCTGCATGCATGGTGTTCCAGTCTTTGTAGCCATGTTGATGCGACAGAAGCTCCAGCGCTTTGCTGTGGCCGATAATTGTTCCCTGCGACTGCAGAGTTGTGCGCAGACGTTTTGCCTGTGTCTTCAACTCATCCAGCGGGGGTAGTGTATTTAAACCTTTCATCACAAACCTCTTTCAGCGTTTGGATGCGGTCTTGCATGGTGCTCGCATTACCATTGCTCCGCAAACTGAAATCGGGAGATGGAAGAGTTTCAAAGGTTTCACCGTGGCAGAGCCAGCGAGCGGCAGGGACCTTTGCCCTTGCCGCTCACTACTGTTGGTCGCATTATTTGTCAACCAATGTATTGTTCCAAAAAGAGCAGGTGACTACCCGTTTCCTTGGTCTTGCTGTCAATGTCAGCCGTACCAGCCGCCCATTTTGACATCGGCCGCTTCGCCCACAAGAGTGGCAAACTCTGCCGGGTCCTGCGTGCCATTGTCACGACCACGATAGTGGTAGGGATACACATATTTCGGCTTGAACTCAGCAACTGCTGAAGCTGCGGCAGCCACATCCATTGTGAATGGCAGGTTCATACAGACAAAGGCCAGGTCAATGTTTTCCAGAGCGCGCATTTCAGGAATGTCTTCAGTGTCGCCAGAAATGTAAACGCGGAAGCCCTCAAATCCCAGTACATAGCCATTGTCGCGGCCTTTTGGATGGAAATTCAAACGTTCTTCAGTGGTGTTATAAGCCGGGATGGCTTCAACGTTCAGGCTTTGATATGTGGTGGATTCACCATTGGCAATCTGGGATGCCTTGGCTTTCAGATCATCTGCAAGTTTGCCGTAGACGGCCGGATTGGTGATGATTTGTGTGCTATCGCCAGTGACGGCGGCCAGTGTTTCCAGATTGAAGTGATCACCATGTTCGTGGGTCACGAGCACCAGGTCTGCTGCCGGGAAATCAGCATAGGCTGATGCTTCTCCGACGGGATCAACATAGATCGTGCCAATGGGGGTTTCCATGACAAAGGAGGCGTGACTGACAGGGTGGACTTTGATGTCTCCTGCGCCGGTTGTGAACATGTCGCTGGCATGGCCAGCGGCGTTGGCTGCGTATGGCAGTAGCGTAATGCCCGCGACAACGATTGCCGAAGTTGACAGAAATTCACGACGTGATTGTTTCATTTAGTTCTCCTTTGTGTTGCCAAAAATGTAGAGCCGGAATTGACAACATCAAGGCCTGTGAAACCCCGCTTAGGTAAGTTTTTCGTTGCCGTTAGCAGTTTACAGATGCGCTTTCAGCTCTGACAGGTGTCTGACTACCAACACCTCATCCGGCACAGATGTCGGTACTGTGTCGGGGAAGTAGGCAAAGACGGTCATTCCAGCTGCCAATCCACCATGAATGCCGGGCAGACTATCCTCAACAACGGCACAGTCAGATGCCGCGACGCCAAGCTTTCTGGCCGCATTCAGAAACAATTCCGGATCGGGTTTCCAGGCCTGAATCTCATAGGCACTGAACAGCCGGTCACCAAAAAAGGGCAGGAGGCCGGTGATCGTTAGGCTTAATTTGATTTTTTCCGGCGGACCGTTGGAGGCGATGCAGATTTGCGAATTGAGGGAACTTACCAAGTCCAAAGCACCATCGATGGGTTGCAACTTTTCTTCGAACATCTGAGCTGTTCTTTGCCGCAAATAGGGGACAAAATCATCTGGCAGCTTGCGGTCGAAATGCGTTTCAATGTCGGCAATGCTCTCGGCCATTTTACCACCACGAAACCGCTCTACGGCCTCATCCAGTGAAAAATTCATGCCCTGTTCTGCCAGAACATCTACAAGCACCTGGTTTGACAGTATTTCACTGTCCACCAAGGTGCCGTCTAGATCAAAGAGTGTCAGCTTAGGCACATTGAAATCCTGGATTTTGTCTGCGTCAACTTGACAAATGTTTGCTGTTTGAAGTCCTTTAGCGACACCATTTCAATTCGCGAGGACATCATGCCAAGTATTAAGAAATTTGCTGCCGGAAATGGCACAATCAC
>Ga0163216_101121_pt1 | contig 20832 bp, 15 predicted proteins | sample SynspAceP_FD_167610 | JGI IMG/M metagenome (GOLD analysis project Ga0163216, IMG submission 167610) | Saline lake microbial communities from Ace Lake in Antarctica - Synechococcus sp. Ace-P (Illumina Assembly) | ecosystem: Environmental > Aquatic > Non-marine Saline and Alkaline > Saline ...
AAACACCCAAAGACCCCGGTCGGGACAACCACCTTCTAGAGTATATCGTGCAGAATCCGGAAGCATTTGCCAACAATTTGGCACGTGCAGCTGAGGAGGCTGGTCGCGCTGTGGCTGCTTTCCTGAAGCCACGGGAGGAAGGTCGCCGGGACGGTGAAGATGTTAATGACGAGATTTCCGAAATCGTGACGACCTTGTCAAAGGTTGGCGAGTACTGGATGTCGGATCCTGAACGTGCGGTACAGGCTCAGACAGCCCTGTGGACAAATTACATGAATTTGTGGAGTTCGTCGCTGCAACGCATGCAGGGTCAGGAAGCCCAACCTGCCATTAAGCCCACTCAAGGCGACAAGCGGTTTTCGGCTGAGGACTGGGAGCAGAATCAGTTTTTTGATTTTCTGAAGCAATTCTATCTGATTACGTCGAATTGGGCGCAGCAGATGGTGGATGAAGCTGATGATCTGGATGAGCACACCAAGAGTAAAGCCGACTTCTATGTGCAGCAATTATCAAATGCTGTGTCTCCGTCCAACTTCCTGCTGACCAATCCGGAATTGCTGAAGGAGACAGTACAAAGCGACGGCGAAAATCTGGTGCGCGGCATGCGTATGCTGGCGGAGGACATGATTGCCGGTGATGGCGAGTTGAAAATGCGCCAGTCTGACCCGAAGAAATTCAAGGTCGGCGAAAACATGGCCGTGACGCCGGGCAAAGTCATTTTTCAGAATGATATCTGTCAGTTGCTCCAATATACGCCAATAACAACCAAGGTGCTGAAGCGGCCATTGTTGATTGTTCCGCCATGGATCAACAAATTCTATGTGCTGGACCTCAACCCGGAGAAATCCTTTATCCGCTGGGCTGTCGAGCGCGGGCATACCGTGTTTGTGATTTCATGGATCAATCCCGACGAGCGTCAGTCGGGGAAGAGTTTTGAACACTACATGAAGGAAGGCATTCTGGAGGCCTTGAACCAGGTTGAGAATGCGACAGGCGAAAAGAAGGTGAATGCCATTGGCTATTGTGTTGGCGGCACATTGCTGTCTGTCACACTGGCCTATATGGCCGCCAAGAAAGACACCCGCATTGCGTCGGCAACCCTGTTTACCACACAGGTGGATTTCACCCATGCGGGCGAGCTGAAAATATTCGTCGACGAAGAGCAGATCAGCGCGCTTGAAAAACACATGGAAAAGCGCGGCTATCTGGAAGGCTCAAAAATGTCGACAGCATTCAACATGCTGCGCTCCAATGATCTGGTCTGGCCATATTTCGTGAACAATTACATGCGCGGCAAGGACCCCTTCCCGTTTGATCTTTTGTACTGGAATTCCGACAGCACCCGGATGCCGGCCGCAAACCATTCATTCTATATGCGGAACTGCTACCTTGAAAATAATCTGTCCCGTGGAAAAATGGTCATAGGCGACGAGACCCTCGATTTGTCGAAGGTCAAAGTTCCGATCTACAATCTGGCAACCAAGGAAGACCACATCGCGCCTGCTTTGTCCGTATTCAAGGGGTCGTCGTGTTTTGGGGGTCCTGTGCAGTTTGTGATGTCGGGATCAGGTCATATTGCCGGTGTGGTCAATCCACCTCACAGAAACAAGTATCAGCATTGGACCGGCGCTGAACCAAAAGGTGATTTTAACGAATGGGTCTCAAAAGCTGAAGAACATCCGGGATCCTGGTGGCCACATTGGCATGCCTGGATTGAAGAACTGAACGACACCCAAGTCTCTGCGCGACAGCCCGGCGAGAATGGCATTGAAATCCTCGAGGACGCACCGGGCTCCTACGTAAAAACCAAGGCTTGAAACTTGTCTGATATTATTACTGTAACTGATACGAAGACGCTCGCCGATATGTGCGCGCGTCTGGCTCAACATTCCTTCGTAACCGTTGACACAGAATTTCTACGTGAAAGCACATATTGGCCGATCCTGTGCCTTATTCAGGTTGCCAGCAATGACGAAGCGGCTCTGATTGACCCGATGGCCGACGGCCTGGATCTTGCGCCCTTCTTTGAGCTTATGGCTGATCGCAATGTGGTGAAAGTATTTCACTCCGCGCGTCAGGACCTAGAGATTATTCTCAAGCTTGGGGATTTGATACCCGCACCCCTGTTTGACACCCAGATTGCAGCCATGGTTTGCGGTTTTGGCGACAGCATCAGTTACGATCATCTGGTGCAAAAAATCTGCAATGTCCAGATCGACAAATCCTCGCGATTTACCGATTGGAGTCAGCGGCCACTGACAGCCAAACAACAAACTTATGCGCTGGCTGATGTGACCCATTTGCGTGATATCTACAAATCTCTGGCAGCCAACCTCGAGCAGCAAAACCGCACGGAATGGCTGACTGAGGAAATGGCCATACTGGAGAGTCGCGGAACTTATATCGTGGAGCCGCAAGACGCCTGGAAACGGCTAAAAATGCGAGCGCGCAAACCAATCGAGCTGGCTGTCACCAAGGAACTGGCCGCCTGGCGCGAAGCAGAAGCAAAATCTCGCAACCAGCCGCGTGGCCGCATTATCAAAGATGATGCAATTTACGAATTGGCTTCCCAACAACCGGAAAATGTTCAGGCGCTGGCACGTATGCGCGCCCTGCCCAAAGGTTTTGACCGGTCAAAATTTGCGGATTCCGTGATTGCCGCTGTTAAACGGGCAAAATCCATTCCGAAAGAAGACTTGCCAACCGTGCCCCGCCCTCCCCGTCGCCCTGAAGGCGCAAGTGCCGTGGTTGAATTGCTGAAGGTCTTGCTGAAACTTGTCTGTGAGCAACATGGTGTCGCTTCAAAAATCATTGCCAATGTGGATGATCTGGAAAAAATCGCGGACAGTGACACAGCGGACGTCGCCGCACTGAAAGGCTGGCGGCGGGAGTTGTTCGGTGAAGCTGCCTTGCAGGTGAAAGAAGGAAAACTTGGCTTTGCGCTGTCCCAGCGCAAGAAGGTCATTCTTGTGCCTATCGAAACTGAATAAGCACTATTTATTGCGTGCCACTTCAAAGGCCATTGTCAGTTCTTCAATGGCCTTAAGTGTGTTTGACATTTCTTCATTTGTGCGCTCAGCGAACAATTCCTTGAGAGCCAGGCCAAGATTGCTGTAACGCTTCCCGGCCTCTTTCCGGGTTTCATCTGTCAGACTGATAACCCAGCTCCGTCTGTCCGTCGGAGAATGTGTCCGGTGTATGTGCCCGCCCTTTTCCAGTCGGTCCAGCATTGCCGTAACAGAAGCCGTGGTTATACCCAACTTCACTGCGAAATCTTTTGGATGCAGTTCCGTTTCCTTTAGCGCGTCGATGGCCCGCAATGCGGTCCGATCGATCCCTATGCTGTCAGCAACATACTCATCAAAGCGACCAACTTCTGCATAAAGGTCTCGAATCGAGTCGACCATATCCTGCGGACTCAGCTCTGAATCAATTGACACTGTGATGCCTCCAGTTTATCTAGACTTTAAACTAGCTAGACGGTCTAAGTAAGTTCTGCGACCCCAATTTCACAGAACCTGTGTGTTCACAATAGTGATTAAGCCTCGGAATTCAATAAACAATCCGTGGGCAACCTGGAGGTCAGAGACATGATCGGAGTGATCGACTATGATGATAGAATCCGGATCTTCCGAAATCGCTGTCACGTCAGTGAAGGCGTCTGAGCCGATTACCGGCCAAAAAAACAAAATGCTGTGTCTGATTTTGAGCGTTGCAACAATCGGACTGTCCGCAGGCTACTCTCGCACCCACGCAGCGGACTTTGTCGTCGAGACCCCGACAATCGTGCAAAATGGGTCTGCAGCCAATATTCTGGATGGAAACGATAGTCTGACCATCACCAGCAACGGTGAAATCATCGTCAACGTTGTTGATGGCGTGAACGCCAGCGGTGATGAAAACAGGATTACCAATTTCGGGAACATTGAGGTCGATGGCGATACCTTTATTGGCATCAATGCGTTGAATGATTTCAACACCATCACCAATGCCAACTCTGGCACAATCGATACCACAGGTGAAGAAGGTAACGGTATCTATGGGCGTGACGGCAATACGATCACCAATCAAGGTGCCATTTTTACCAGTGGTTACCGCGGCAATGGCATAGAAGTTAATGACAATAACAACGCTCTCAATACGGGCTCAATTTCCACCACGAATGATCAAAGTTACGGCATTGAAGCAGATGACAACAACACGATCATCAACACTGGGACAATATCGAGCGCAGGAACACAAAGCGTTGGTATTAGAGTAACAAACAACAACACGGTTATTAATGACGGGACGATTACAACGTTTGGAAGCTCTGCGGACGGAATGTCTGGAGCGGATTCCAATATCTTCATCAATAATGGGTTCATAAGGATATATGGCAGTTCGAACGCTATCCGGAACTCCAATTACGGGTCAGTTATCAACAACGGAGTCATTTTCAGCAATAGAAGCGGGATCTTTGCAATCCTAGGTCATAGGGTGGAAAATCATGGATCTATCATTGTCAACGGAACTGGAAGAGCAATCGATACAGGCGATGAAAATACAATCATCAATACCGGTTTGATTCAGTTAACAGGCGATGGCGGAGAAGCCATTGATTCTAGTGATGACAACGTGATCACGAATAGCGGTTCTGTTTTGGCATTCGGAACAAGCACTGAGGCCATAGCTATTCACAGCAATAACATCATCAACAATTCCGGACGGGTCATTTCCTCTGAGTCATTTTCTTTCGATTTCCGAGTTTCTGGTGCTGATCTTGGCGCAAACACACTGAACCTGTCTGCGCCTTCTTTCATTGGTGGAGAAATTGAACTGGGCACTGGCTATGTCACGGACACAACCGTCAACATATCCACCGGCGCCTCTCATTCGATCTTGTGGGATTTCAGCACTGGAGAGTTGCTTGGTAATGATCCAACCATTGGTGGGACGGTGCCATGGTTTTACAACAGCACGACCAAACAGATCGCGACGTTTGATCCGTCAATTCTGACTGCATCTGTTGAAATGCTGACTGACCGAACAGCCCTAATCTCGGCCACCATACAGCGCCGGCTGGAGGCAGCTGAATTGGTGATCAATGGTGTTCAGCGTGGTAGGCCTGATGGCGCAGGCTCCGAAATGGAGGCTGGCAACTTCGATAAATCCGGCGCTTGGTTGCAGGTCATGGGCAGCCATAGCGAACAGAACGGCAGTGCCGAAACACTGGACCGGGATATTACCCTTGGCGGTGTCGCCATGGGCTATGATGCGAATATGGGCAAGGACACACGCTTTGGCGTGATGGCGGGCTATATTGATGGCCGATCAGACGCCGCCAGTCGTTGGTCCAAATCCTTTGAAAGCGACAGTTCCGGCTTCTTTGCTGCCGGTTACGGGCGCAAAAGCTTTGGCCAGATGTTTGTCGATCTGGGCCTGAGTGCCGGTATTGGCACGGACAATGAAACAAAACGCTTTGTGAATGACAATCTGGCGGCTCTGGGTGAAAGCTATGCCATGGGTGACCCTGGAACCAGCTTCTGGATCAGCCCCGAAATGGCAATCGGCACTCAAATCAAAACCACATCCAACTGGACTTTTGCGCCATCTGCCAAACTGCGTTATGCGGCTGAATGGTTTGGCGGTTACACCGAAACCGGCCCATCCGCCGATGCAAATGCCACTGTTGATGACCGAATGATTGCCGTTGGAGAAGCCCGGCTGGAACTTGCCGCCTCTCGGCATCTGATGCTTGGCAATTCTGTTCATGCATTGATTACAGCCAGGGGCGGTGCACTCGGACATGCTTCATTTGGAGAAGATGCCAGCATTACCTTGTTGGGTGTGACGCAAGACGTTTCTGACTTTTATGAAGACAGTTTTGCAATCTTTGCCGGACTGGACGCCAGCTTCGCCATTGGCGACAGGTTCAATCTGGATCTGTCCACCTCAACAACCCATGGCAATGACATGACAAATGTTCAGGGTGCAGCAGCGCTGGGCGTGGTATTTTAGAAACCCGCCGGAACTGCTGATACTCGATTTTCAGTCATTGACCCCATCGTAGTGAACGATGGCCGATAGAGCACATGGACAGCCTTTAACAGTTCTTGAGGCCCCAAGCCTTCTCAGACGCCAAGTCTCCGTTCATCTTCCCTTCATTCGGCGCATAATCAGCAGTTAATATTCTCCCTTGATATCTACCTCGACAATCAAGATAATAGGCTATGAAGTCAATATTCAGATTTGAGTCTTGGTTACAGTCAATTCCTCCTTTTGAACAAGATCGAGTTGGTTTGTTGCCGGTCCCCTTATGAAGACAGTTTGTTTGCGCGGCATCCTTTAAGCAGCGCAGCATTGTACGAGGTCCTATAAAATGAGTTTTTGCTTTCTGCCAATTTGGGCCTCAAGACCTTCATGTCACACCGGATCGGGTGCCAAATCCAAGTTCAGCAAGCACCTGTTGCTATGCGGAACCACATTGCTGGGAATGGTTTCCGAAGCGAGCCGAAGCCATGGCGCAGACTTTATTGTCAACACGCCGACCGTCATCACCAATGGGTCTGCAGCCAACATACTGGATGGCAATGACAGCCTGATCATCACAGGCGATGGTGCTATTACGACCGTACCAGACAACACCAGTGGTGTTGAAGCGACCGGCTCATTCAACACAATTACAAATGGCGGCTCAATTATTACCAATGGTGAAAGAGGTATCGGCATTCAGGCAGTTGATCAATCAATTATCAGCAATGATGGGACTATCGAAGCATTTGGACGATTTGGCTTCGGCATAGAGGCAAATGACTTCAATACAATCATGAATAGCGGCCTCATAGTCACAAGGGGTGATGGAGCGGAAGGGATGGATCTGAATGATGACAACACCGTAATTAACTCCGGGTCGATCATCACTTACGATTTTGACGCTGATGGCATCAACGCCGACGATCGCAGCATAATCATAAATAGCGGCCTGATGGTCACACGCGGCGACAGCGCCCAAGCCGTGCAAGTTGAAGACTTCGGCACGGTCACCAATACGGGTATCATCAGAACATACGGGTCGAGTTCACAAGCAGTCGCTCTTGGTCAAAACAGCCAGGGCTTCAACAGTGGCACGATCGTAACTTTCGCTAATGGGGCACACGGCTTTCGCAGTATTGCAGGCTCCGCTGTCACAAATAGCGGATCAATTCGAACCTACGGTGACAACGCCCGTGCCATAGACGGCCAAAGTAGCAACACAATCATAAATAGTGGATTGCTCTTCACCGAAGGTCTCAACTCCGCAGGCATTGATATTACCGCTGACAGCACTGTGACAAATTCCGGCAAAATTGTTGCCGTTCAATACAATTCCATTCAGTTCCACAACGGCGGCGGCACATTAAACCTTCTTGCGCCGTCTTTTATCGGCGGAGAAATTGACTTTGATACGGGTGTTGAAATCAACATTACCAGCGGGCCATCCCACTCTACCCTCTGGGACTTCAGCACCGGCACCTTGACTGGTGGAGACCCCACCATAGGCGGCACGGTTCCCTGGTTCTACAACAGTGCAACCAAGCAGTTTGCAACATTTGACCCCTCGGTTCTTGCAGCAAAAACTGAAACACTCATAGATCGAACAGCACTGATCTCTGCAGCAATGCAAAGACGGCTGGAGCACAGCCAGCAGAGCATGGAAGGTGAAGGCAGCCATGGCCTGGAACAGAATACAGAATCGTTCGACAAGTCCGGTGCATGGCTGCAGGTGATGGCCAGCAAAAGCCAGTACAATGGTGACGGAACCACTTTGGACCGCGATATCCAGTTGGGCGGATTTGCGATTGGGTATGATGCCAGTCATGACAAAGACACACGCTTTGGTGTGATGGCAGGCTATATTGCCGGCCGTTCAGAAGCTGCCAGTCGTTGGTCAAATTCCTTTGAAAGCAGCAGTTCCGGCCTGTTTGCTGCAGGTTACGGACGCAAGAAATTTGACCGAATATTTGTTGATCTGGGTCTGAGTGCGGGGATTGGCACGGACAATGAAACCAAGCGCCTTGTGAATGATAATCTGGCCGCTTTGGGTGAAAGCCATGCAACAGGCGATCCGGGCGTCAGTTTCTGGATCAGCCCCGAGATTGCCATTGGCACCGAAATCAGCACCCTATCCAACTGGACCTTTAGGCCATCAGCGAAATTGCGATATGCCGCTGAATGGTTTGGCGGTTACACGGAAACCGGCCCGTCTGCCGATGCAAACGCCACTGTTGATGATCAAATGATTGCCATTGGAGAAGCCCGACTGGAACTTGCCGCTTCTCGTTACGTGACGTTTGGCAATTCTATTCAGGCATTTATTACTGCCAGAGGTGGTGCACTTGGGCGCACTTCCTTTGGCGAGGATGCAACCATAACTTTGTTGGGTGTCACGCAAGATATTTCCGATTTTTACGAAGACAGTTTTGCAATCTTTGCCGGACTGGATGCCAGCTTCGCGGTGAGCGACAGGCTCAATCTCGATCTGTCCACCTCAACCACCCATGGCAATGACATGACCAATGTTCAGGGTGCGGCATCGCTGGGTGTTTTGTTCTAAAGCTATTCAGCACGATCAATCCCCATTAGCCGCCACAATAGTAGCGCTTGCCCTTTTGGCTCCCTCCTCTAATATCGATATTATAATGGAAAGCCGAAATAAATCGGTATTGGGGAGGATCAGATGAAGCATATTGCATTTGTAACGACGCTTTTTGCAGGCTGTGCACTGTTCGGCATGGCAGGAACAGAGGCGCAGGCCGCAGCCTGTATGAAGGTAACGCTGACTGGAACGCAGGGTGGCCCCCCCGTTTTCAACGGACAGGCAGGCGCTGGAACTCTGGTTCAATTCGGCGATGAGGAGAACAAGTGTTCGGCGGTTAATCTGCAGTTCGATACCGGCCGTGGCACCACTCAGCAACTCTCCAAATTATCCCTGCCGGTGGGTCGGCTCAATGCAATATTCCTGTCTCATATGCACTCCGACCACACGGAAGGCCTTGCGGATATGATGCAGTTGCGTTGGCACTTCAATTCTGGCGGGCCGAAAGTGGATCTGGTTTGCAGCGAAGATGCAAAATCACCGTTGGGTCACATCTTGAGTTGCGGAAAACTCGCAACCCATATTGGAGACGCCTTTATCCAATCCGGGGAAATGGCACAGCGACTGGCCGAGAACAAGAAGCGGCTGCCAGGTGGACCGGCCGATCTGATCAATGTGATGAATTTTTCGGCAAAAGGTGAACCGATTGAGGTTTGGTCGTCCGGCGATGTCAAAGTGTCTGCCATCAATTCCCGCCACGTTCCAGGCCATGCGTCCTACCGTGTGGATACGCCTGCTGGCAGTGTGGTGATTGGCGGTGATGCCGGCAATGACACGCCAAAGCCACCGCGTGATACATCCACCTCTGCACAGGTGGAAAAACTGGCCATGGGAGCCGATATCGTGGTGCATTCCACTATTCATCCCGCAATGGGCCCAGACAAGGACAGCGGTTTCCCGCCCCCCATTTATTTTCGGCAGAGCACAGCAACGGACCTTGGTGCCATGGCGAAGCGCACAGGCGCATCGCATTTGATGCTGACACATCTCATTCCGCCTATGGGGGCTGCAAGACAAGGCCCATACCCAATTCCCGGTGGGCCTTTGACCGAAGCTTCATACACACAGTCCGTGACGGATAGTGGTTATGATGGAAATGTGGTTGTTGGAACTGATCTGGCCTCAGTCACACTGACGAAATAGACACGTCAAGCACGCGGTCAGAACGCGAAATTCAGGCTGGGGACACGCAAATTGCGTGCCTCAGCCTTTTCCATCTCTTCCCGCATCTGGTCCTGTCCCCTATATGTTAAGAACCTTAAAACCGGCGATGCGGACAATTATCACAACCATGAACGATCTTATTCTATCTCCACAGCCGGATGATCCCAGACTATCGGCCGCCGTAACCGGTTATGACCAGACCGGGGCTTTGGTCGAAACACGTGTGGTCACCGAGCGGGCGCTGACGCTGTATCTGAATAGGCAGGAAATTGTCACCATGATGACTATTGGTGACCATCCGGATCTATTGGCGGTGGGCTATCTGGAAAACCAGAACATGCTGGAAGACGATAACCCGATCACAAAAGTCGACTATGATGATGATCTGGGTGTCGTCGTGGTGCGCACCGAACGGGAAACGAATTACGAGGAAAAGCTGAAGAAGAAAATTCGGACATCAGGCTGCGCACAAGGAACTGTGTTTGGTGATGTCATGGATAGTTTTGAAGGTATTGCTCTGTCTGATACTGCTATTCTTTCAACGGCTTCCCTGCAAAATCTCCTGAAACGGATCAACACCATGCCGTCGCTCTATCTGACCGCTGGTGCGATCCATGGCTGCGTTCTGGCGAAGGGTGATCAGCCATTGGTTTATATGGAAGATGTCGGACGCCACAACGCAGTGGATAAAATTGCTGGCTGGATGCGACTGAACGACTGTGATCCGACCGACAAGATCTTCTACACAACCGGGCGTCTGACCTCAGAAATGGTCATCAAATGCGTGATGATGGGAATACCCATTCTGGTGTCACGCTCCGGCTTCACGGCCTGGGGCGTGGATCTGGCCAAGAGCGCAGGACTGACCCTGGTTGGACGGGCGCGCGGAGCACGATTTATGGTGTTGGCAGGCCAGGACCGGGTCAACTTTGACAATGATCAGCCAGAAGAACCAACAGATGACAAATGAACCCCAGATTATTGGCGCACGGGTACTTGGCGACCAGATACTTGGTGCCCGGATACTTGGTGCCCGGATACTTGGCGTTGTGCTCGCCGGCGGGCAGTCCCGGCGCATGGGATCAATTGACAAAACACTGATGCCGCTTTGTGGCGTGCCCATGGTGCAACGTGTTCTCGACAGATTGCGCCCACAGGTCGATGCCACCATTGTCAACACCAATGCGGAGGTGAGCCAGTTCAGCCATCTTGGCGTTCCGGTGCTTGGCGACACTGTTACGGGTTATGCAGGACCATTGGCTGGCATCCTGACTGCAATGGAATATGCCGAACAAAATGGTTTTCAGCATGTCTGCAGTGTAGCGGCGGATACGCCGTTCTTCCCGTCTGACTTTGTGACAAAGCTGACGGATGCCGGGAAACAGGATATTGTGCTGGCGGGGTCTGGTGGGTTTCGTCAACCGACATTTGGTCTTTGGTCAGTCGGACTATTGGGCCAATTGCGTGAATTTCTAACTCAGGGTGAAGAGCGCAAAATCATGCGTTTTGTTCAAAAACACCAATGGAGCCTTGTGGAATTTGACATAAACCAGAGTGATGGGGCAGACCCGTTCTTCAACGTAAATACACCGGATGATATGAAACTGGCTGAGCAATATTTGAGTAATGGTGAGACCAAACATGCCTGAACAGAATCCGGTCTTTGGCGTAACCGGTTGGAAAAACTCCGGAAAGACAACATTGGTAAGCAGGCTTGTCGCTGAAATTACAGCCCGTGGCTTCTTTGTATCGACCGTTAAACATGCTCATCATAATTTTGACATTGATCAAAAGGGTCGTGACTCCTACGCCCATCGTGAGGCTGGTGCACAGGAAGTGGCGCTGGTTTCCGGCCGTCGTTGGGCCTTGATGCATGAATTGCGCGGGGATGAGGAACCTTCTCTCGAAGAAGTTCTTGAAAAGCTCTCGCCTTGCGATCTTGTTATTGTTGAAGGCTATAAGCGAGAGACGCATCCCAAAATCGAGGCGCGGCGTGTTGGTTCCAAATCTGACCGCCCGCTCGCGCCAGATGATCCGAGCATTGTTGCCATCGCCTGCGATACATCTCTGGTTGGCGAGGCCCTGCCCGTTTTCGACATCGATAACATAACCAGTATTGCGGATTTTGCGCTGAAGCAGAGCGGCTTACCGATGCGGAAATCGAGTGATCGCGCGGTTTCATGAGCAAATCTCGTAAGCTCCTGAATGATTGCTTTCTGCACGACAAGGACCGACTGCGTCATGATGATGTTCTTGCTCTTATTCAAAAGAGCATAGGTACGATTGTAGCCTCCGAAACGGTCCCCTTGGCGGCGGCAAATGGTCGTATTCTGGCAGAGCCGGTTGTCGCGCCGCGCAACGTGCCTTTGTCAGATAATGCTGCTGTTGACGGGTATGCATTCCGACACGCTGATTTTGACGATGTTGGCGGTTGGTTTGAAGTGGCCGACCGAATTGCAGCTGGCCATGCTCGCAACGCTCCCATGCCAAAACAGACCGCTGCCCGCATCTTTACAGGCGCGGCGATGCCTGCGGGCCTCGACTCAATTGCCATGCAGGAGGATTGTGAACCTCATATTCAACATGATCGTCCCTATGTGGCTATTCCGCCGGGATTGAAACCGGGGGCCAATTGCCGCAAAGCCGGAGAGGATGTTCTGGCAGGCACAACGGTTTTGGTGCCCGGAGAAAGACTGCTCCCTCAGGACATTGCAGCCATTGCATCATTGGGTGTTTCCCACGTCGTCGTGTTTGAGAAGCTCAAAGTGGCTCTCATTTCCACGGGTGACGAATTGTTGCGGCCCGCTATGGGTACGGTGCCTGACCCAGGTCAGGTCTTTGATTCCAATTCCTTTATGTTGACAGGACTGTTGGAAACCGTGCCCGTGGATGTAACTGATTTTGGCGTACTTGCAGATGACGCGGAGCTGATCCGTGGCACCTTATCAGATGCGGCAGCTAATTTTGATATCATCCTGACATCAGGTGGTGCCAGCCGGGGGGATGAAGACCATGTAATCGCGGCTCTTGATGAATTGGGCCAGCGCCATCTTTGGCAACTTGCCATCAAGCCTGGGCGTCCGATGACCATGGGGCAAATTGATGATTGTGTCTTTGTTGGCCTGCCCGGGAACCCTGTTGCGGCCTTTGTCTGCTTTCTACTCTATGTACGCCAGATTATTCTGCGGCTCCAGGGTAGTGCCTGGAAATTGCCTGTCCGTTTCCCTGTCACCGCAAATTTCGGAATCGATAAAAAGAAGCCGGATCGGCGGGAATTTTTGCGCGGAATTCTGGGGCGAACCGAAACCGGCACGCTCAGTGTTACCAAATTTGATCGGGATGGCTCAGGCCTTATCACCGGACTGCGGGAAGCAGATGGCCTGATTGAAATAGCAGAGACTGCGACCAGCTTGCAGCCGGGCGAAATGGTCGACTTCATTCCGTTTTCAGAGTTTGGGCTCTCGCCCCGCTAAGTGCAATTCCTGGCTGTGGAAATAGCGATGCCTATACCCAAACTTGACAAGGGTTCGAAAGGGCTAGATTTAGCACTGATATTTCAATTCATGAGACTGGAGACTTGAACAATGGCAAAAGTTGCGTTTATCGGCCTTGGCGTCATGGGGTACCCCATGGCCGGTCATCTGAAGACTAAAGGCGGGCACGATGTCACTGTTTATAACCGCACAGCTGCCAAGTCCGAGAAATGGGCAGCGGAGTTCGGTGGAGCATCCGCTGCAACTCCTCGTGAAGCCGCCGCGGATTGTGATTTTGTATTTTGCTGCGTGGGCAATGATGACGACCTGCGCTCAGTCACCATCGGTACGGACGGTGCCTTTGCGGCGATGAAACCGGGTGCCATCTTCGTCGATAACACCACCGCCTCTGCGGAAGTTGCCCGAGAGTTGCGCAGCGCCGCAGACACCAAGGGTTTCGGCTTTCTCGATGCACCGGTATCTGGTGGTCAGGCAGGCGCAGAAAATGGAATTTTGACAGTGATGGTTGGTGGTGACGCGGCTATTTTTGAGCGCGCCGAGCCAGTGATTGCATCCTACGCCCGGATGGTTGGCTTGATGGGGCCGACGGGAGCCGGACAATTGACAAAAATGGTCAATCAGATTTGCATCGCAGGGTTGGTGCAAGGCCTATCGGAAGGCATCCAGTTTGGACAGAATGCCGGACTTGATATGGAGGCTGTCATCGGCGTCATTTCAAAAGGCGCAGCTGGCTCTTGGCAAATGGAAAACCGTCACAAAACCATGATCGCGGGCGAGTATGAACATGGCTTTGCTGTGGATTGGATGCGCAAGGATCTGGATATTGTCCTGGCCGAAGCGCGCGTGAATGGTTCCAACTTGCCGGTCACGGCGCTTGTTGATCAATTTTACGCACAGGTACAGGCCATGGGTGGCAATCGCTGGGACACATCGGCTTTGTTGGCACGGCTAAAACACTAGGTGTGGTTTCCAATGAGGTTGTTCACGGTTTTGGTTTCAACCGACTGATTGGTGTTTTCATATTAATGCCTCCATGGGGTCTTTCGCAATTGTAGATGTGTAGCCATTTTGGCAACCATGCGTTTCGTGAATGATGCGATTTGAATGGCATGCCGTATGCCCACTCTTCCTGGAGAGTTTTGATGAATCGTTCCGCCTTTCCGTTGGTCTTTGGCGTGTATGGTTTTGTGCGGATATGACGCTGGCCCAAAGCAATGGCCGTGTCTCGAAAGACATGAGAGATATAACCAACGCCATTGTCAGTCATCACACGATTGACTTTGACACCCTTTGAGCCAAACCACTGTGTTGCTCTTTCCAGAAAGCGCGCGCAGGTATCCCCTTTCTCATCCTCAAGCACTTCCACATAGGCCACACGGGAGTGATCATCGATGGCCACATGAACATAATCATATCCAAGGCCTTTGGACCGTTGCCTACCCACCCAGCCGGTTACACGGTGTCCCGGCTTGAGGAAACGACCCAGCTTCTTGATATCCAGATGGATCAGATCACCCGGATGCTCGCGCTCATAGCGGCGTACCGGCTCTGGTGGTGTCAGGCGATCAAGCCGGTTCAGACCATATCGCACCAGGGCAAGTGAGATGGTGGAGCGGGGCAGTTTCAAAGTGCCTGCAATCTCCAGAGCTGTCATGCGAAAGCCCCGCAGTTTGACAATCATCTCCTTCCAGCCATCCACATAGGCATGCGCATTGTGGTGTGGTCTGCTGGATCGATCCGTCAGGCCTGTAGCTCCCTCATTGCGAAACCGTTGCAGCCATTTGAAGACAGTGCGCACGGAAATACCAAAAGACCGTGCAATCTCGGCTGCTGACTGGCCGTTGTCATAGCGAACAACAATCTGTTCTCGACTGTAGACGCAAGTGCGGGCATTCTTATGGGGGTTGTTCATTCCAAGGGCTCCTGAAACCGGTGTGGGTCGCACCAACCAGTCTCAAGAATTCAAAGCGAATGAACAACCTTCTTAGAAATCACAGCTAGGGCGCCGATAGTGTTGCCTGTCCAAACTATGTCTGCATCTGGCACCCTCACGAATAGGTCACCGCTTGTTTGGACAAATTCACCTGGAGGGAATTCATTTAGGTTGTTTTTCAGAAATCAGTTTTTAATTTAAGTATATAATACATAAAATTCTATATTTATGCGTAATATATAATACAGTATATAACTTTCTGAGTCTTTATTGAATATAATATATTGAGTTCCCATCGATGGGGGCTTGGTATGTCAAATAAAAATTGTATTGCATCAAATATAGTTGCAGGAACTGCTGTTGTTGCACTTTTCTTATCTGTGGGTGGATCGTCTGCTATTGGAAAAATAGAAGACGGGCAATATCCTGACGTTAGGCAGTGGAATAATTATTTCCCAATCCCGGCTTCATTTCTGAGCGCGCATTTGCTCAATAAGTTTCAAATGCCTGTTCAAGCCGCCAACCTCAAATCCAATATCCAACGGGCGATTGGAGAGGTGCGAAACAGCCTGAGGGCTGCCGCAGCACAAAGCTATGCGATCACCCCCCAAACAGCGTTGGTCAACGTTCCGTCGCGAACGGCACCCATACCTGTATCATTGCCACAGACTTTCAACGTTCCGCTGCCGGTTGCCAGGCCTGTTTTCAAAGTACCTTTGCAAGCCCGCAAAATTCCGGGAAATTATGGCGTCCTGAGCTCAGTTGCTGTGGGCATTAAAAACCTACCAGCCAGGAAAGACTGGCTCAGCGTGAGCGAAGGTGACTATACAGGCCTGTTCCGTCAAAAATGCGTCGGTTCTGCAAAGGTGTGCAGCTCTGATCTCGCGACCAGCGTCGCGGCAGCCATCTCAGGATCGAAGAAATTGCCGACCCTGAAGCGTGTGTCGCTGATCAACCGCGCAGTAAACCATGCGCTGACCTATCGGACAGATCAGCAGATTTTTGGCCGCGCGGATTATTGGGCAAACCCAAATGAAATTGCGGCGCTGGGTGCCGGCGATTGTGAAGATTACGCGATTGCCAAGCTTTGGGCTCTGCGTGCGATTGGCCTGGCCCCTGAGCAATTACAATTCATTGTCGTCAAAGACACAAGGCGCAATGTCCTGCACGCGGTTCTGGCGGTACACTTGAACGGTGAAACCCATATTCTGGACAGCTTGAGCGATAAGGTCGGCACGGAGCGCGCATTCCGGAACTACAAGCCCATCATGTCTTTTGCGGCCAATAAAAGTTATCTCCACGGCTTTGGCAGCAAGTCTGTGCAAACGGCAAACCGCAAGATTGGCCAAAGCAATTCCTGACTGAATTGGGGAGGTTCCAATCGGGTCTTTATTGATGACAGGCTGATGGCGCCAGAGCAGACAGTCCTTTGGCGACCATCTGCCCTGATTGATTTCGTTTCTTAGAGCAACACATCCTGAGATGATTCGCTGTCGTCGAACAGGATCGAAATACTCGTTCCATCAGCAACCGTAACGGTTGCAACATCGGCCGAACTGAATGCGCCCCCGGCTGTACCGTCCTTGTCTACTGCTATGGTGTACTCATTGGGATTGGCTGTAGCTGTTACGGTAACAAAGCCATCAGCATCTAGATCATCCCCAGCATCGGTCAACCCAAGACCACCCAGGATTTCCGACAGATCAATTTCGTCGCCGTCAGATTGGCTATAGTCTGCAATCACATCTTCTATGGTCAGCCCGAGAGAATCCGCATCAATGACGAATGTATCCGCATCTGCGCCACCCGTCATAGTATCGCTTCCTGTCCCGCCAAACAGAATGTCATCACCGGCTCCGCCAGACAGGAAATCATCGCCGGCAAGGCCACTAAGCTGATCGGCACCGTCTCCGCCCGCGATAATATTATCAGCTGCATTACCGTCTACATAGTCTGCAAAGCTGGAACCTACAAAATGTTCTTCGGCGGAATCAGTTGTTCCCAATATATAGGGTGTTCCTGAAGAGCCAACAGCCGCTCCGCCGGAAGCGTCAACAGTGGCCGGAGCTTCTGGCAGAAGATCTATATTTATTTCTGAGGTGACGAAGTCGCCGTCGCTATCAACCAGTTCAACCGGCACAACCAAGTTTACCGGATCGCCGGGATCGGTAACAATTGCGCCAAACCCCCCAATTTGAAACTGGGTTCCTGAAACATATTCAAATTCAAGGCTGGTATAGCCGTCAGCTGTGTAAGTGGCTATCTGTACCCCGTTTTTGAGTTCACCGTCGACAGTGACACCAAATTTGCCACCCCCTTGATCCACAAATGTTACAATGAATGTACGACCGCCTACTGTCACCGACCCGGTGGACGTTACTGTGGCACTGGATGTTCCAAATTTGATAACTATCGAAGTAATGCTATCTAGAGTGCCGTCGCCAACTACATATTCTGATGGCGTGTTTCCTGCGATGGCATCCCCATCATAATCATCTTTTGCCAATATCAATACTTTTGTAGTTTGGTTGTTGCTCTGCAAAGTCGCAAAGGCACCATTTGTAATCTTGTGACTGTCAAATGTGTGATTTCTGTTGTTAGAATCGGAATAGTCGTTGCTGGGGCCTTCAACGGTTGCATCATTTACACCGCCGCCATCTTGTACATCGATGACAAAATCCAGAAGGAAACTTTGTTTGTTGCCCTGTGGGTCCTCACCGACGAATGAATTACCCACGCCTCCTGTGGAGGAGGTGGACTGAATTGATTGATCTGGAACCCCACCTTCTTGTGGAGTCATTAGCAGATCGACACTGTTATTTTCTCCCGGAATATGGAAAGCCTGCCAAGAATGATTGCCTCCTGAAAAGGAGTAGTTGCTCAGGCCATCAAATATGATCGTTGATTCGCCGCCGTCGACGGTTCCGGACATGGTAATTGTATATGTGTCGTCAGTCACATCTGTAGCGTCGTGGTTGAGGTTGATTGTAAACACAATGCCGGTTGTTGCATCACCGCCTGTTGTACCAACCAGCGTTTGGCCGCTATTTGTTACGTAATAGGTGATTGCCAGACCGCTAGACGACTTGCCTGAGTCTGTACCTGTCAGTGAACTTGGAAATCTGACAGTTCCCGTTTGGTCTGCACCGGTATCGTTATCAACGTTCCCATCCCAGTCGAGTGTTCCAGTAAAGCTCTTGGCCGCCTCATTTAACAGCACGGCGGTTTCAGGAATAATTTGTGCGGGTCCATCATCGCCGAAGGAAATATTGCCGCCCAGATCGATTGTTGCGGAGTGTGTTGCGGTATCGCCTTCACTGTCTTTTGTGACGGCTGTTGCGGTCAGTTCCAGAATGTCTGATCCCAGGAATTCCACATCGGCAATATAGAGACCGCTATCATAGACCCCATCACTGCTGTGATCGATCGGCAGGATCTGTGTGAGGGTCATCTCGCCAGATGTGGGGTCCAGACCAAGTGTAAAGACTGTATTTGTACTGTTGACAAGGCCAACATCAGATTCTGTTGACCCGACATACAGGCCTAAAATCAAATGCAGATAGACGCTGCTGCTGCCTGAAGTAAGACCGGTATTACCGCCGCTCCCGTTACCCGAGTTGAAGGCGTTGTCGAAGGCCAGAGCATATGTTGTTGTGGTTGTACCGCCACCATCAGCACCAAAGTCATCACTGACGGAAAAGGCCGTTGAGAAGTCGACCACAGCAATGTCTGGATCGCTATTGCTATCACCGCCAACCGATGAGCCAAAGTAATTACCATTGGCGACGCCACCATCATAGGTCAGAAGAACGGCAGTATCGGTCGTGTTGATGGTGGGAGTCAGAGGCCCGTCATCCAAAACATCAACTTGTAAAATATCACTGACAGTTGCCCCGGAGCTATCAGTCAGGACGATCGTAAAATCGTCGAAAATGCCTTCTGATGTACCGGTGGATGTGTCATCGAGGTGGTCTTCTGTGTTGGCATCAAGGGTATATTCCCAAGAATAGCCAGTGGAAGGCGAACCGGTGACAACCAAAGTACCATAGCTTCCGGTCGTAACCGGACCGCCATTGGTGACATCCACACCGTCAATGAACAATGAACTCACTGAATTGGGTCCAGTTGAAATCGCGAGATTGCCGGATGTTTTTTCCTGTTCGCTGGTTGGATTAGACCCGTAAGATAACGCCTCTTCATCTACGAAAGCACCTGTGCCTGCATCCAATGCCGGAAACGCAGGATCGCCATTGTCTTCTTCTGGAATGCCTTCAAAAAGTTCTTCCTGCTCCGGCTCGCCAAATGCAAGCTCTGTCGGCGGCAACAGTGAGGTAATGCCTATTCCATCACCGATAGAGCCTTGTGAACTGTCCTGATAGGCACCGCGACCCTCCGGCAAAGGTTGTTCCGCGGTTTGTTCTCCGCCCACATCAGGGCCAGCAGCTGGTTGGATGTCATTGGCCTGAAAAAGGGCCGCAACAGCTTCCGCCGGGAGTTGCACGTCGCCCAAAAAGATAGTCAGGCCTTCAACAGCCCCTTGCAGGATCACAAAAATGGAACCATCCGGCTGAATGAATTCCAGATTGCTGCCATTCAGGCGCAACTCACCAAGATCCGCATTTGCAGGCAGGCGAACAGCGTTGTTGCCATCAACCGCAAACTCGATCGAATTTACAGGGACAGATTGACCGTCGGCGTCAGTGTTTGGGGCGCTGTCTTCTTCGTTTGAGGCTATTGCCGCCGAGGGAACAACCGCTTCAGGTGGCGCAACAATGTCAGCCTCAACCTGTGCGATTTGCCATTCAGCTTCAGAAACATCGTTCAACGCATCAATAGAAGAGGATTGATCCTCAAAATCATTGTTGACGGCCATACCAAACTCCACACACACGACAAAATTAATCAGTCGTTAAGGATAGTTGGACGGTCGAATTGATGCAAACCAGCAATCCGTCAAAAGCATTTCATACTATGCTTTTATCAGAAATGATTCATTAACCCTAATAAAAAGACATAATATAATATGTGAATAGGGTGTGCAGGCGCTGAAGCAAACTTAATTCACTGTCGTGATGATGAATTCTCGTGAGGCACGCCCAAGGGGGGTAAATACAAAGGTTCCTGATTGCCCCGAAAAGCCTTGCTCATTCTTCAAGACTTCAGGCGTAAACGCCGCATCGCCGGCCAATTGCGGGAGTGCACCCGACAGCACCACGAGGTCATAAACAATGATGCTTTCCAGAGTTGGAACAGCCTTAAAGGATTTCTGGAATTTCTGAATAAAACTCGCCAATTTTTGTCCGGAAAAACTTGGAAACCAGGCACCGCGTAACCGGTTCAATCCTGACCTTGGGATGGACCAACCGCTGTTCCCCACAACATTGATTGTGGTATTGGCAGGCGGCGTCAATATTGCCAGAAACTCATTTGCAAGCTTTGGTCCGATGGCAAATGCAATGGCAGTTGTTGGTGAAACATCCGCAGATATCGCTGCAACGTAAGCGTCCAAACGGCTTCACTCGGCGAGGTAATTCCATGGCAACAGTTCATCAATCTTGTTGATCTTGTGATCCGCGATCCGGCTCAGCACGTCGGTAAGCCAGGCTTGGGGATCGACGCCATTG
>Ga0163216_101124_pt1 | contig 20793 bp, 17 predicted proteins | sample SynspAceP_FD_167610 | JGI IMG/M metagenome (GOLD analysis project Ga0163216, IMG submission 167610) | Saline lake microbial communities from Ace Lake in Antarctica - Synechococcus sp. Ace-P (Illumina Assembly) | ecosystem: Environmental > Aquatic > Non-marine Saline and Alkaline > Saline ...
CAACCAGCAGCTTCCGCAGTCCGCCTTGGGCAGCAAAACACCCTTGCAGGCGATGAAGGACTGGCACAAACTCAAACCAGAGCTGTTCAAGAAACAGCCGTACTACCGTCCGGGATGTGACACCTAACAAGTCTTACAGCTGGCGGATTAACCGCAAGCGTGGGCAAGTCACGTCGATATTCCGACCATTCGCCGGGCGCGTTCCAGATAAGCGCCCCGTCTTCTGTTTCTTCAACGTCAGCATAAAGCTTCAACTCGCGGGCATAAACCGGCCCGGTTGGTATGACATACTCACCGTAGTCGCCTTCGATCATGTGGGAGTGACGATCTAGGTCTACGTATTCCCTGAGTTGGCCCTTGTGCATTGGCTTCCAAGAAACGCTGTCTGCGTAGAGTAGTCGCGTCATATGCGAGTAAAAGGCTTTCACGCATCTGCTGAGAGTGTTGGCTTGTTCCTCTTTGGGGCACCGAAACATGTCCAATAGAATTAACGCCTTTGCGGCCTCTTCATTTGCGAAGCCCTCGAGGACGTCCGCTTCACGCGGGAAGTCTTTGAGTAGATTTGCGGCGTTTGCATAGCTTTCAGCACTCCTTGAAATCACTCCTAGCCCTTCGGCTAAGAACTCATAGCGCTGCGCCTTAGGCATTTGGGCGACTTTTGACAGCTTGCTCAAACCAAGAGGGTTCTTCGCGCTCATTTGGATGCCCGGAATGCTTCACTAGAGATTACCCTCGAAAGATTACGCAGGCCCGAAAGCTTGTGCGCCCCCAGCATCCCCATATTGATCAGCATGTCATCGCTCAGGATATGGATCAGGTGGCGCACGCCTTCTGGACCGAAGGCGGCCAGCGCATAATGCCATGCGCGCCCCAGCATCACGAAATCCGCACCGAGGTGGAGCGCGCGTAGGATGTCTAGCCCCCCCTCAATGCCGGAATCGAAGATCAGCGGGTAGTCAGGGCCAACGGCGGCGCGGATCGGGGGCAGCGACGAGATCGCGCTCGGGCCACCCTCAAACTGCCGGGCCGAGTGGTTGGACACCCACACCGCATCCACACCTTCGGCTTGCAGTCTGATTGCATCCTCGGCGCGCTGCACGCCCTTGACGACCAACGGCCCGTCCCATTCTTGGCGCACGGCCTTGAGGTCGTCCCAATCAGGATAGCCGCGAATGGCGTGGCCCGCATGGACAACGCTGGTTTGGCCTTCGCTAACGGTCGCGTAATCCTCGGCCAGCTTCAGCGACGGCGCACCATGGCGCAGGGTGCCCAGCGTCCATGCCGGATGGGTCAGCATCGCCCAAAGCACCTGCGGCTTGATCCGAAACGGGACCGTCAAATTGGCGCGGCGCTGGCGTTCGCGGCGGCTGTCTGCGGGCACATCGACGGTCATCACGAGGGTGGTAAATCCGCTGGCTTTCGCGCGCTTGATCATGTCACGGCGAAACTCAGGGTTGGCCGGGGGGTAGAGTTGAAACCAACCCATATCGCCCGCGACCGGGCCAACGTCTTCGGGCAGGCGCGTGGCGACGGTGCTTAGGCCGTAGGGGATGCGGGCCTTTTGCGCCTCGGCGGCCAAAAGGCGCTCGGCATTGGGCCAGATCAACCCGGACATGCCGATGGGGGCGATGCCGAAGGGGCGGGCATAGGTCGTGCCGAGGAAATTGGTGCTCAGGTCCGGTTGGCAATGGCCGTGCAACACGCTGGGCATCAGAACGACATCGTCGAGGCCTTGGCGGTTGGTGCGTATGCCAAATTCTCGGTCGCCAGTGCCGCTGTCGAGATATTCAAACACGAAATGCGGCAGGCGGCGCTTGGCAGCGCGGCGCAGGTCCGAGAGGGCGGGGTGGGTTGTGTCGAGATCGGTCATGAGGGTGACAGAACTGAGATTGCGCGGGGTTTGCAAGGGGCCAAATTCTCTCGAGAGGATTTGCAAAACTCCTCGAGGAGTTTTGGCCCGCCGCGCGCGAACAGACGCAGAACAAGGGTTTTCCTTTGGCGCGTGTCGCGCTACGCTACGCGCCATGAGCAATTTCGACGATTTTGACGCCTTCGAGGCCGCCGCCGCCCCCTCATTGTCCCAACGGGCGATGGCCAGCCGGGCCGTTCCCTATATGGACGGGCTGAACCCCGAGCAGCGCCGCGCAGTCGAGACACTCGATGGGCCTGTATTGATGCTTGCGGGCGCAGGGACGGGCAAGACCAAAGCGCTGACCACCCGGATTGCGCATTTGATCACCACGCACCGCGCGCAACGCAACGAAATCCTTGCTGTGACGTTTACCAACAAGGCCGCACGCGAGATGAAAAACCGCGTCAGTCAGTTGCTAAACGAGCCTGTTGAGGGGATGCCGTGGCTCGGCACCTTCCACGCAATTGGCGTGAAACTGCTGCGCCGCCATGCCGAGCTGATCTCGGGCGAGGGCGATCCGAATTCGGTGATCGAGGACACCGCCTCGGTCCCGCACCTGAAATCCAACTTCACCATCCTCGACACCGACGATCAGGTTCGACTGCTCAAGCAACTGATCCGGGCCGAGGGCATTGACGACAAACGCTGGCCCGCGCGCCATCTGGCCCATGTGATCGACGGCTGGAAAAACCGCGCGTGGCGGCCCGATCAGGTGCCCGCGTCCGAGGCGAGTGCCTATGACGGCAAGGGTGTCGCGCTTTACGCGCAATACCAAGCGCGCCTGATCACGCTGAACGCCTGCGATTTCGGCGATCTGCTGCTGCATGTTGTCAGCATTTTCCAGACCCACCCCGACGTGCTGGCGCAATACCAGCGCTGGTTCAAATACATCCTCGTAGACGAATACCAAGACACCAACGTGGCCCAATATCTGTGGCTGCGATTGCTCGCCCAAGGTCACAAAAACATATGCTGCGTGGGCGATGACGACCAATCCATCTACGGGTGGCGCGGGGCCGAGGTCGGCAATATTCTGCGGTTCGAGAAGGATTTTCCGGGCGCTGCGGTGATCCGGCTAGAGCAGAACTATCGCTCGACGCCGCATATTCTGGCGGCTGCGTCCGGGGTGATTGATGAGAATAAGGGGCGGCTTGGTAAGGAGCTGTGGACCGAGGCGGAGCAAGGCAAGAAGGTCAGACTTATCGGCCAATGGGACGGCGATGAAGAGGCTCGTTGGATTGGTGGGAAAATCGAAGAAATGGCCAATGGTTCTGCGCCCGAGTGCCTTGATCGTTTTAACCCCAGGCTCAAGTCGTTTGAACAGGAACTGGACAGGCGCTCGAAGAAAGGCTTGGGTCCTATATCTAAGCACGATTACATCCGGGACGCTTTTGAAACGGGACGAGTTTATTCAGATATAAAGACCCATAATTTGGTTCTAAGCGAGCTTTCTGAGGCACCTAGTGAAGCAAACATGCTTCAGGCAGTTCGAAATGTAAAAATTGAGAAGTTTAGTCTTGAAGAAATCGTTATCCTCGTGCGCGCCTCCCACCAGATGCGCGCGTTTGAGGATCGGTTCCTGACCATCGGACTGCCCTACCGCGTCATCGGCGGGCCGCGCTTCTACGAGCGGCTCGAGATCCGCGATGCGATGGCCTATTTCCGCGTCGCCGTGTCGCCCGAGGATGATCTGGCGTTCGAGCGGATCGTGAACACCCCCAAGCGCGGAATCGGCGACAAGGCCCAACAGAAAATTCGCGCCAAAGCCCAAGAGGTGCGCGGCCCCCTGATCGAAGGGGCGCGCGCGCTTCTGGCCGAGAACGGGATGGGCGGCAAGGCGGGGATCGAGCTGCGCAAGCTTGTCGACGGGTTCGCGCGTTGGTCGGCCCTGATCCGCGCCGAAGAAAACCACTTGGAAGTCGCTCAGACCATTCTCGACGAAAGCGGCTATACCGAGTTTTGGCAAAACGAGAAGACGCCCGAGGCCCCCGGACGGCTCGAAAACCTGAAAGAACTCGTCAAGGCGCTGGACAATTTCGAGAACCTGCAAGGCTTCCTCGAGCACGTCTCGCTGGTGATGGATAACGGGTCTGAAGACAGCGAACCCAAGGTCTCCATCATGACCCTGCACGCCTCAAAGGGCCTCGAATTCCCCGTCGTGTTCCTTCCGGGCTGGGAGGACGGGCTGTTTCCCTCGCAACGGTCTATGGACGAAAGCGGGCTTAAAGGCTTGGAGGAAGAACGCCGCCTCGCATATGTCGGGATCACCCGCGCCGAGGAAGTCAGCACGATCTCCTTTGCCAGCAACCGCCTCGTGTTCGGCCAGTGGCAATCAGCGCTGCCGTCGCGCTTTATCGACGAGTTGCCGCAGAAGCATGTGGACGTGCAGACGCCCCCCGCCCTTTACGGTGGCGGCTATGGGGCGGCGGCCCCGCAGTCCGAGAGCCGTCTGCATGATCGTGCGTCGGAGGCGGATGTCTATAACTCGCCGGGCTGGAAACGGATGCAGGCCCGCGCCGCCACGCGCCCCGTTAGCCAGCCGCGCGAGAGCCGCAATATGGTGATCGATCTGGATGCGGTCAGCAGCTTCGCGCTGGGCGACCGGGTGTTTCATACCAAATTCGGCTACGGCGCTGTGGCCGGGATCGAGGGCGACAAGCTAGAGATCGCGTTCGACAAGGCGGGCGTGAAAAAGCTGGTGGCGAAGTTCGTGGTGGCGGCTGGGGATGCCGGGGCGGCGGATGATGTGCCGTTCTAGCTGAGGGGCGCTGAGACAAGACGCATCCCTAACAAAATGAGTGAAATGTCAGTTGCATTAAGGAATAGGATTCTAAGCCACTGAATTTATATAGTTTTACAGCGTCACAACTGACATACTCTAACATTGTTAGGCAGATTAACCCTTTGTTAAGTCTTCGCGCCGCCAGCATGAAAACTCATAAGACGATAAACCTCTAGGCCATCACAATCGGATAGATCGTCGCCAACAACAGCGCCGCGCAGGTCCAGTTAAACGCCTTGAGCCGCGCCCTATTCGTCAAGACCCGCTTCAATTGCGTCCCGATCAAAACCCATGTGCTGACCGACGGCAGGTTCACGCACCCGAAGATACATGCCGCCAAAACGACTGCCAACGCACTGTTTTCATAGGTATATGCCGTGATCGTCGTGATCGCCATGCCGACCGCCTTGGGGTTCACCCACTGGAATGCTGCGGCCTGTAGAAACGTCAAGGGCCGCGCATTCTCCGGCGCATCGGCAGGCGGCGCGGCATTTGCGATCTTCCAGGCCAGCCAGATCAGGAACGCGACGGACGCGATCTTCATCACCGTATAGATCGCCGGAAAGGCCTCAAAGACGGGCACCAATGCGACCCCGATCACGATACACATGATCACGAATCCCAGCGCCACCCCCAGCGCGTGCGGGATCGTGCGCACCCATCCGAAATTGGCACCGGACGCCATAAGCATCAGGTTATTGGGCCCCGGCGTGATGGAACTGGCGAAAGCGTAGGCGATAAGGCCGAGGATCATTTCAGAGGTCATGGGCGCAACGTTATGCGGGAACGGCGGCAATGAAATTGCAAAGATGCCGAACGCTGCGCCAAATTCACAATAATTACGCGCAGCATTGCACTACGCGCTCAAAGATTGTGCCGCGCACGCCAAGACCTGCACCCCCAGCACCAAATCAGCCTCGTCGGTATCTTCGTCAAACGCGTGGCTAATCCCCTTGATGGACGGCACGAACAGCATCGCCGCTGGCATCACCGTCGCCACGTTCGACGCATCATGCAGCGCGCCCGAGGGCATCGTTTGCCATTTACCGGGGGCGAGCGCCTCGGCAGCGCCCTCCAACCGGGCGCACAACGCGCCGTCCATCGCCACAGGCTCGATCCCCATTAACGGCCCGAACGCCAGCGTTATCCCGCGCGCGGCACTTATCTCGACCGCCGCCTCCCGGATCACCGCCTCCATCCGCGCCAAACGGCCCGCATCCCCGTCGCGCCATTGCATCGAGAATGTCACCCGCCCCGGCACGACCGAGGACGCATTTGGGTGCACATTTACCTCGCCAATCGTCCACACGCTGAGGGGCGTCACGACATTGCGCAACCGCTCAGCCAGCACCGTATTGAACGCCGACAGCGCTTGGAACGCGTCTTGGCGCAGATGCATCGGCGTGGTGCCCGCATGGTTTTGCCGCCCCTCAAAGGTGATTTTCATATCGCGGATACCGACGATCTCGCTGACCACACCGATCCTGCTGCCTGTTTCGTCAAGATATGGGCCTTGCTCGATATGCATCTCCAGAAATCCGGTGAAGCGGTCATGGGGGACGAAATCCTGCGTCTCGGGGATCAGGCGACGCATATCCCCGAAGGCATTGCCCTGCGCGTCGGTGAAAGCGTCCGCCTCGGCCAATGTCAGGTCGCCCGCCCAGATGTCGGACCCGGTCAGCACGCCAAAGCGCCCTTCCTCGTCCTGAAAGCTGACGACGGAAATTGCCGGGCCGCCTGCCTCTTGCGCTGCCCGCGCGATCTCTAGCCCAGCAATCGCACCCAGCGCGCCGTCGAGCCATCCGCCCTCGGGCTGGGTATCAGTGTGCGAGCCGATCAGCAGGGACGGGCCCTCCGCGAGGCCAAACAGGTTCCCGGCGGGGTCGAAATGGGGGGTCAGGCCTGCGTCCGCAATCTGCGCCGCCAGCCAGCGCCGTGCGGCAATATCAGCCTCCGAGAACGCTTGGCGCTGCACGCCCTTGCCGACGCCCGCAGCACCGAAACTGCGCAAGGTATGGAGGTCAGCGAGGAAGCGGTCTGGGTTGATTTGCATGGGGAAGTGATGAGCGAGAGGATCAGTAAGCGCAAGCTGCCTATGACCGGAATCAAGCCAACGGCGCCGGTCCAGCGACGGCCCGCCTCGACGGGTTGGCGCTTTGCGGGCGTCAGGACGGCTCGTTAGGTCTTGCAGGCTTGGCAACTATTAAGTGCCAACTTGAGAGTTCAAAAGCGCCACCCCACGGGCCGACGCGGGCCCTCGGTGCATTGTATCCAGCGCCTCTCCCCGCTACCCACAACAAATGACTAAAATCGACACCAAAGACCGCCAGATATTGCGCGCGCTCGAACAAAACGGCCGCATGAGTAACCTCGATCTGGCCGAGACAGTCGCGCTCAGCCCGTCCGCCTGCCTGCGCCGGGTCGCAGCGCTTGAGGCAGCAGGCGTCATCACAGGCTACCGCGCCATCCTTGACCCTGCGCAAATGGGTGTCGGCTTCCTCGCCTATATAACAGTCGGCCTGTCCGAGCATACCAAGCGCAGCCAAGAGGCGTTTGAGGCCGCAATGGCGCGCGCGCCGGAAGTGCGCGAATGCCACAACATCACCGGGGCGGTCGAATACCTGCTGCGGGTCGAGGCGGAAAGCCTGAGTGCCTACAAAGAATTCCACACCGAAATCCTCGGCGCATTGCCCCAAGTCGCCACGATCCAGACCTATGTTGTGATGGGAAGTCCGAAGGACGAACGCGCCTGACGCCGGGCAAGCGTCCGCGCAAAAAAAAGCGGCGACACCAGGGAGGAGGAAGGTGCCGCCGCATATTACAGACCTCTCAGGGAGGAGGAAGAAAGGCCTGATCTCGGGTGCGGTGTCGGAGGCGCGTCGTGGCCTCGTTGCCGCTGTTGAGATTGAAGATAGGTGAATGCTGCGCCGCAACAATCCCTAACAGCGTCAATGCTGCTATGCAGCAATTGCATATCTCCTTATTTTCATGTCTGTATCCGCTTTATGGCCCTTCCCGCGCTCTCACATCCTGATTTTCGGCGCTATTTTTTGGGCAGCCTGCTGAATGTGAATGCAGTTTGGATACAAAGGGTCGCACTTGTCTGGATCGCGTGGGATCTGACGGCCTCTGCGGGATTCGTCGGGTTGATCGCGGGACTGTCCTTGGCACCCTCGCTTTTGACCGGTCCGGTCTTTGGCGTCTGGGTCGACAGGACCGAGATTCTGTCGGCTGCGACCAAGACCACCTCATCCATGATCGTGCTCTTGTGCCTCATAATCGCGGCTATCTCATTGGGGTGGCTCTCGCCTCTCGTCCTTGCCATTGCGGCCCTCGCTATTGGCACCGCCACCTCCGCCCATCACCCGGTGCGCATGTCGCTGGCCCCGCGCCTTGTGCCGCCCGCGTTGATGTCGGGCGTGATCGCCCTGACGGCCGTCAATTTCAACGTCGCCCGCCTTATCGCCCCAGTAATCGCGGGCGCATTGATAGCCAGTGTTGGCATCGTCGCCACGCTTGCGGTTGCGGCCTTGCTGCTCGCGCCGATGCTGTTGATCCTGCCAACGCTTTCGCCCCGCGCGTTGCCGTCCAAATCCGGCCCGGTCCCGTCGCTGGGCACTGCGTTCCGCGAGGGGGTCCACCATGCGCGCCGCACGCCCTTGATCTGGCGCTGCATCCTCGTGATGGCGGTGTTCACCTTCGCGGCGCGCGGCGTGCTCGAATTGCTGCCGGTGATTGCGGATGGCGAGTTCGGACGCGGGGCCACCGGACTTGGCTTGCTGACCGGGGCCGCAGGGGCAGGGGCGCTGGTCTCGGCCGGCTTTCTGGCGCTTTCGGCAGAAAGGGTGCCGAGCACCACAGACATTCCGACCCGCGTCTATATTGCCCTGCTCGCCAGCCAAATCTTCGTCGCGCTTATTGCTGTCACGCCAAGCTGGTCGATGATGCTGGTGCTGATTGCCTGTCTGGGCGGGGCGTCGACCATGGTTGGGGTCAGCCTGCAAACCGTGATCCAGAACCGCCTGGCCGACGATATGCGCGGCCGCGTCATGAGCCTTTGGATCATGACCGGGTTTGGGATGGCCGCATTTGGGGCCTTCATGATCGGGACCGTGGCGCAGTTCACCAGCATCGGGACGGCCTCTGCCGCCAGTGGTCTGATCGGCCTGATCCTCGTCTCGGCCCTGCTGTTTGCGCCCAAGGGCACGTTTGCGGCGACCTGACCCTTGCAGCCCCCCTCAATACTGCCATGTAGAGCCAAAGATGTAATGGAGATATGCCAATGACCGTGACCCGCGAGACTGTTCTGGAGGCCCTTGGCACCTTGTCCTTGCCCGATGGCCGCACGCTGGTCAGCGCCGATCTGATCCGGGCGCTTAATATCTCCGGCGACAATGTCTCGTTTATCATAGAGGCTGAGACGCCCGAGGCGGCGGGCAAGCTGCAAGCGATCCGGGCTGCCGCCGAGGCGGTGGTGGGGCGCATTCCGGGGGTGGCAAAATCGCAAGTGATGCTGACCGCGCACGGGCCTGCCGCCAAAGCCCCCGCGCGCGCCGCACCACAAGGCGAACCGCCCAGCCTGAAAATCGGGGGCCATCCGAAACCGCAAGCGGGCAAGACCAAACCCAGCGGTGTCGCGCGCATTCTTGCCATCGGGTCCGGCAAGGGCGGGGTGGGCAAGTCCACCGTGTCCTCGAACCTTGCCGTGGCACTGGCCAAGCAGGGCCGCAAGGTCGGGCTGCTCGATGCTGATATATACGGTCCCAGTCAGCCGCGCATGATGGGGGTCAACAAACGCCCCGCGTCGCCCGATGGCAAAACCATCATTCCGCTGCACAATCACGGCGTCACCCTCATGAGCATCGGCTTGATGTTGGGCGAGGACCAAGCCGTTGTCTGGCGTGGCCCGATGCTCATGGGCGCGCTGCAACAGATGCTGGGGCAGGTGGAATGGGGCGAGCTGGACGTGCTGCTCGTCGATCTGCCGCCGGGGACGGGCGATGTGCAACTGACGCTGTGCCAGAAATCCGAAGTGACCGGCGCGATCGTGGTCAGCACGCCGCAGGACGTCGCACTTCTGGATGCACGCAAGGCGCTGAACATGTTCGATACACTCAAGACGCCCGTGCTGGGGCTGATTGAAAACATGAGCACCTATATCTGCCCCAAATGCGGCCATGAGGAACACCTGTTCGGCCATGGCGGGGTGGAGGCCGAGGCCAAACGCCTCGACATTCCGTTCCTTGGGGCGTTGCCGCTGGACATCTCGGTGCGGTTGGCAGGCGACGCAGGCACGCCGATTGCGCTTGGGGATAGCCCCGCAGCGCAAGCCTATGCGCAGATGGCGGCGCGGTTGGTTGAAGGCGGGATGGCGTAAGCGGACGCGGCCTCTCCCTTATGGTGAACTAAGTGTTAATTTGCCTAACAATGTTAGGGGCGCGCTATTTGGCGGCGCCTGCGTGCGCGATATAAGGGAAACCCGCCCAATAGATGTGCCAGTTCGCCCCCCGCCTAACATTGTTAGGCGTGATAACAGGCACTCAAATTCTGAAAATATGGGACTTCATACCACCCGGCCAGTTTTGGTCGGGTGTTTTTGGTTTTTCATGCCACCACGTGAGGTGATTCGTCCGATTTAGTGAAAATCACGTGTGCGCTTTCGACGATTCGTCTCGATCTATTGAGAACAAAGGCAAAACAAAGTGTTTGATTTGTATAGAATCTGTGGATAAGTATGGAAAATGGACAAACAGAGGGCCCGCGCGGCGGACTCGTTCTGTTCTTCATGGAGCGGGCATATCTGGGGTGGTGCGAGGCGATTTACACAATATGTGCTGAAAAGTGATTGAATCTCAGGTCCAAAAACACGGATTGTACAAATCGAACATCGCCTTTGCGCCTCAAATTTCCCATAAAGTGGGTTTACGTCCCATGTAGTGACATGCAATAACAATCCCACCGAAGCAGCAAAGCGGCAATCAAGATCGCAACCTGAGGCACTTCATACAGGCACTACGCTTCGGACTGGCCTGAGCGCGACGAGCAGACATCCCCCCAGGTGGTTGCGCGCAGGTTTATCCCTAGACGGGACGAGGGCGGCGGATCGGGCTATGGCAGCAGCACGATCCGCCGTTTCCGTTTTCAGGGACGGCCACGACTAAGGCACGGGCAAGCACACCAAATCGGGGGACAGGACGAGCATAAGGAGCCGCTTACCGTGGCTGGAATGTTCAGAGGCGTTAGTGTTCACAAGGTGGACAATAAGGGGCGGGTGTCTATCCCAGCTCCGTTTCGCTCTGTCCTTATCGCAAACGATCCCGATTACGCGCCCGAGCGCGGTGCCACCGTCACCATCGTTTTTGGCAACCAGAACAAGGCCGAGTTGGAGTGTTACTCCGAAAAAGCCCGCATCGAGGTAGATACCAAGATCGAGATGATGCCGCGCGGCTCTAAGCCCCGCCGTATGCTCGAGCGGATGTTTACCACCTTCGCCCACACCGACAGCGTTGACGAGAACGGCCGCCTTGTGCTGCCCGCGTCCGTCCGCAAGCACGCCAAAATCACCGACACGGCGGTCTTCATGGCCTCCGGCGACACCTTCATGATCTTGTCGGAAGACGAATACGACGCCCGCGTGGCCGAGCTTGCCGATTGGCAGGACGAGATTGGCGATGATGTCGATCCGCTCAGCTTCCTTGACGCCTACGCGACCCCGCCGGGGACGCCCCAATAGATGCCCGCGCCTGCGTCCCCCCGACCTGACGCCCCCCACATTCCGGTCCTGCTGGGGCCAATTATCGAGCGCCTAAAACCGATTACCGGCACTTGGGTCGATGGCACCTTCGGGGCAGGCGGCTATGCGCGCGGGCTTCTCGATGCCGGGGCCGACACGCTGATCGGTGTGGACCGCGATCCGGCTGTATTTGCGATGGCTGAGGACTGGGCCGCCATCTACGGCGACCGCCTGCGCATGGTCCAAGGCGTGTTTTCCGCCCTCGACACCCATGCGGGCACCCATGTAGACGGCATCGTCCTCGATCTGGGCGTGTCGTCGATGCAGCTTGATCAGCCCGAGCGCGGCTTTTCGTTCATGCGCGACGGACCCCTCGATATGCGGATGGGCCAGTCCGGTATGTCCGCCGCCGATCTCGTAAACGGGGCCGAGGAAGAAACCCTCGCCAACATCCTCTATAACTACGGCGAAGAACGCGCCTCACGCCGCATCGCCCGCGCCATCGGACGTGCACGAACCGAAGCGCCGATTGAGACAACTGCCAAGCTGGCCGAAATCGTCGCCTCCTGCCTGCCGCGCCCCAAACCGGGCCAAAGCCATCCCGCAACGCGCAGCTTCCAAGCCATTCGCATCGCGGTAAATGACGAGCTGGGCGAGTTGGTGGCAGGCATGGAAGCGGCTGAGCGCGCCCTCAAAGCAGGCGGCGCACTGGCGGTCGTCAGCTTCCATTCCATCGAGGACCGCATCGTCAAGCGCTACCTGACCCAAGCCGCGACCAAAGGCGGGGGCGGCAACCGCTATGCGCCCCAAGAAGCCAGCCAAGCACCGCGCTTTACCCTCGAAAAACCCATCTCGGCGGATGAGGGCGAATTGGCCCTGAACCCGCGCGCGCGCTCGGCCCGCCTGCGCATTGCGCGCCGCACGATGGCCCCGGCGCAAGCCACCGACCGCATGACCCTCGGCCTGCCTGGCGGGCCAGATTTCGCCGCCTCCCTGATGCAAAAGGACCGCTAGACCATGCGCATCCTGATCTTCATCGGCTCGTTTCTGGCGGTGCTCGCCATGGCTTATTGGGCCTACCAGCAGAATTTCCAGACCATGCAGGCCCGCGAGCGCGTCCAGACCTTGCAGGTGGAAATCGCCAGTGCGCGCGAAGCCATTGCCATCCAGCGCGCCGAATGGGCGTATCTCAATCGGCCTTCGCGGCTGCGCGATCTGGTCGATCTGAACTTCGATGAGTTGCAGCTCTTGCCCATGACCCCCCGCCATTTCGGCACCATCGACGAGGTGCCGTTTCCGCTGCCCGATTTGCCTGCGACAGCCGACATCATCGACGGGCTCACCGATACCGAGAACGCGGTTGGCCCGGCCATCACCTCCGCACCTGACATAGATGGGGTAAGCTTCCCATGACCCGCATTCCCCTGCGCCCGCTCGCCCGGATTCTGCATGCCCGCGACACTGGCGAAGACCCCAACGCCATCGAGGTCGAAAATACCCGTCTCCGCCAAGAGGCCGACCGCGAGGTGCTGCGCTGCCGCTCGGAACTCAGGATGCGCTTGCTGGGTCTGTGCGCTGTGGCCGCCTTTGCCACCGTTGGCATCCGCATGTGGGCGATTGCCGCCGAGCCCGTGACCGAGCCTTTGTCGCGCGCCAGCCAAACCCAAGTCGCCGCCGCGCGCGCCGAGATCGTTGACCGCAATGGGCGCGTCATGGCCACGAACCTCGTGACGCAGTCGCTCTACGCCCATCCCCAGGAAATGACCGACCCCGAGCGCGCCGCGACCGAGCTGGCGCGCTTGTTTCCCGAACAAGACCTTGAACGCCTAACCCGGCAATTCACTGGCGAGCGCAAATTCGTCTGGGTCCGCCAGCATGTGTCGCCTGAGCAGCGCCAAGCCGTCCATGATCTGGGCGAGCCGGGGCTATATTTCGGGCCGCGCGAAATGCGGCTTTATCCCAACGGCGCTCTTGCGGCTCATATCCTCGGCGGCACCAAATTCGGCACCGAGGACGTGCATTTCGCCGAGATCGAAGGTACCGCCGGGGTGGAGCGCGCCTTTGATACATGGCTGCTCGATCCGGCCAATGCGGGCGCGCCGCTGCGGCTGTCGATTGATATGACTGTGCAAGCCGCGATGGAAGAAATCCTCGAAGGCGGCAAAATGGTGATGAACGCCAAGGGGGCCGCCGCCGTCTTGATGCACGCGCAAACTGGCGAAATCCGCGCCATGGTCTCGTTGCCGGACTTTGATCCCAACGACCGCCCGGCCGCCCCGACCGAAGGCGATCCGTCCGAAAGCCCGATCTTCAACCGCGCGGTGCAAGGGCTCTACGAGCTTGGGTCCACCTTCAAAATATTCACCATTGCCCAAGCGCTTGAACTGGGCCAGATCAACCCCGAAACCGTCATCAACACCACAAGCCCCTTGCGTTGGGGCCGCCAATCCATCGACGATTTCCGCGATTACGGCCCGACCCAATCGGCGACGAACGTGATTGTCAAAAGCTCCAACACCGGCACCGCGCGCATTGCGATGGAAATTGGGGCCGAACGTCAGCGCGCCTTCCTGACAGGTCTCGGGATGCTCAGCCCCAGCCCGGTGGAGCTGGCCGAGGCCCCGTTTATCAATCCGCTGCTGCCGGCCAACTGGTCCGAACTTAGCACCATGACCATCTCGTATGGCCACGGCGTATCGATCAGCCCAATCCATCTGGCGGCAGGCTACGCCTCGCTTCTCAACGGGGGCCGCGTCGTCCAGCCGACGCTGATTGCAGGCCAAACCCGCGCGCCCGGACCGCGTATCGTGTCCGAAGCCGTCTCCGCCCAAGCCCGCGAAATGCTACGCCAAGTGATTGACGGCAATGATTATACCTCAGGGACCGCCTCCATGGGCGCGGTCGAGGGCTACCTGATTGGCGGCAAAACCGGCACCGCCGACAAGCCGCGCCACACAGGCGGGTATTACGAAGACAAAGTGATCTCCACCTTCGCCAGTGTTTTCCCGACCGACCGCCCGGAATATATACTGATCGTGATGCTGGACGAGCCTGAGATTTTTGCCCAAGGCGAGCAGCGCCGCACCGCAGGCTGGACCGCCGTTCCGGTGTCGTCTGAAATGACCCGGCGCATCCTGCCGCTGCTGGGATTGCGCCCGCAAACGCCAATCACACAGTAGGCGCACGGTCGCTTTGCGTTGATCCTTGGCGCAGACCTGCGCTACACCCCTCCCGTGCAGTCCCAGGGGGCGATCAATGACAGCGCAAGACCAAAAAAGTTGCAGCCTTGCTGAGTTGGGTTTGACCGCCAAGGGTGCCGCGCAAGCGCGTATCACGGGCCTGACGCTGGACAGTCGCGCGGTGATGCCCGGCACGCTGTTTGCAGCGCTTCCGGGCGCGCGGGTCCACGGGGCCGAATTCATCCAGTTTGCCATTCGCCAGCAGGCAAGTGCTGTTCTGACCGATGCCGAGGGCGCGCGGATCGCAGCCGAGGAACTTGCCGATTGGGACGGCGCACTCGTTATAGCCGAAGACGCCCGCGCAGCCCTCGCCGGGGCCGCCGCCTTGTGGTTTGGCGCGCAGCCCGATGTGATGCTGGCCGTCACCGGCACCAATGGCAAAACCTCTGTGGCCAGCTTCACGCGCCAAATCCTGCAACGCCTCGGCCTGAAAGCCGCCAATATTGGCACCACCGGGATCGAGGGCGATTTCCAAGCCTCCTCCGCCCACACCACGCCCGACACAATCACGCTGCACAAATTACTGGCGGAAATGGCGGGTGAGGGCGTCACCCATGCGGTGATGGAGGCCTCGTCGCATGGCCTCGACCAGCGCCGCTTGGACGGGGTGCGCTTGCAGGCGGCGGGGTTCACCAATTTCACCCAAGACCACCTCGACTACCACCAAACGATGGAGGCGTATTTCGACGCCAAAATGGGTCTGTTCACCCGCGTGCTGCCGGACGAGGCTTGGGCGGTCGTCAACCTCGATGCGCCGCGCGGCGCTGACGTGGCCGAGATCGCCTATGATGCGGGCCAAACCGTGCTGGGTGTGGGCCGGGGCGAAGCGTGTGATCTGCGCCTGCTCGGCCAGCGCTTCAACGCAACAGGCCAAGACGTGCGCTTCACCTTCGGCGGCGATGTCCACCAGTTGCACCTGCCGCTGATCGGCGGGTTTCAGGCCGAAAACGTGCTGATCGCGGTGGGCCTCGTGCTGGCCTTGGGCATCCCACTGGACGAGATCGCGCGGGTGCTGCCAAAACTGCACACCGTCCGGGGCCGGATGGAGCTTGCAGGCACCCGCGCCAACGGCGCCTCGGTTTTCGTGGATTATGCCCACACCCCCGACGCGCTCGCCACCGCGTGCCGCGCCCTGCGCCCGCATGTTTTGGGCCGTCTGGTCGTGGTGTTCGGGGCGGGCGGCGACCGCGATGTGGCCAAGCGACCCTTGATGGGGGACGCGGTGCGCTGGAACGCGGATGTGGCGTTTGTCACCGACGACAATCCGCGCAGAGAAGACCCCGCCGCGATCCGCGCGGCCATCATGGAGGCAATCCCGCAAGCCACCGAAGTGGCTGACCGGGCCGAGGCAATCTTGCGCGGCGTCGATGCCCTCGGGCCCGGCGACGTGCTGTTGATTGCAGGCAAAGGCCACGAGGCGGGCCAAACCGTAGGCGACACGGTCTATCCGTTTGACGATGTGGAACAGGCCAGCGTTGCGATTGCGGCGCTGGACGGAGGCTTGGGATGAGCGCGCTGTGGACCGCCGCCGAGGCCGCAACTGCTACAGGCGGGCAGGTGCAGGGCGAGTGGCGCGCCTCGGGCGTGTCCATTGATACGCGCACGCTTTTGCCGGGCGATCTGTTTGTGGCGCTGTCTGCGGCGCGCGACGGGCATGAGTTTGTGGCCACAGCGCTGGACAAAGGCGCTGCCGCCGCGCTTGTGACCCATATCCCCGACGGAGTCGCACCAGATGCGCCGCTTTTTATCGTCCCGAACGTGCTCGACGCCCTCACAGCCCTCGGCAAAGCCGCCCGCGTGCGAACAGGCGCGCGTGTCCTCGCCATCACCGGCTCTGTCGGCAAGACCTCCGCCAAGGAAATGGCCCGCGCGGCCCTTGCGCGCCAAGGCAACATTCACGCCGCCGAGGCCAGCTACAACAACCACTGGGGCGTGCCCCTGACCTTGGCGCGAATGCCCGCCGACACCGATTTCGCCATCATCGAGATCGGCATGAGCAACCCCGGCGAGATCGCGCCTCTTTCGCGCCTTGCGCGCCCCGATGTGGCGCTGATCACCACCGTCGCGCCTGCACATCTGGCCAGCTTCGACAGCATCGAGGGGATCGCCCGCGAGAAAGCCTCCATCCTTGAGGGCCTCACCCCCGGCAAAGGCATCGCGGTGCTGAACGCCGATATCGAGACCGCAGGCGTCCTGAAGAAAACCGCCAAAAAGCTAGGCGTCGAGACTGTTCGTTTTGGCGCGTCTGACAAAGCCAATTGGCAACTCCTCGATCTACAAATGACCGAAGACAGCACCCAGATCAGCGCCAATGCGGGCGATCTGCCGATCCTATTCAAACTCAGCGCACCGGGCGCGCATCACGGGATGAACGGGCTGGCGGTGCTTGCGGCGTGCAAATCGCTCGGTGCGGATCTGGTGCAATCGGTCCTCGGTCTTGGCAACTGGACGGCCCCCGGTGGGCGCGGCACGCGCGAGCTGGTCAACCTTGATCCGGCGCACCGCGACAGGGTGTTCACGCTGATTGATGACGCGTTCAACGCCAATCCGGCCTCGCTTTCTGCGGCCCTCGAGGTGTTTGCGATGATCAGCCCGCGCGATGTGGACGGCGATGTGATCCGAGGGCGGCGCATCGCGATCCTTGGCGATATGCTCGAGCTCGGCCCGACTGAGGCGCAGCTGCATGCCGAATTTGCCGCCCATCCGTCGATGGAGCGGATCGCCCAAGTCCATTGCGTCGGCCCCAGAATGCGCGCGCTGTGGGACGCCCTTCCCGGTGATAAAAAAGGCGAGGCGGTCGAGACCGTCGAAGATATTTTGCCCAGCCTCAAGACCCTGATCCTGCCCGGAGATGTGGTGTTGGTGAAAGGCTCTAAGGGCAGTCGCGTCTCGGCGGCTGTTGACGGATTGCGCAAATTGGGCCAATCCGACTGACCAAGGGCAAGCGACAGAGCAAATAAAAAGGTGGGCAGGCGAGATGCTGTTTTGGCTGACGGAATTGTCGGACGGGGGTGACGTATTTAACCTCTTTCGCTACATCACTTTTCGGGCCGGAGGCGCGTTTTTCACCGCACTGGTCTTTGGCTTCGTGTTCGGCAAGCCGTTGATCAACGCGCTGCGCAGACGCCAGCAATTCGGCCAGCCGATCCGCGAAGACGGGCCTGCGTCCCATATCGTGACCAAACAGGGCACACCCACCATGGGCGGTCTGCTGATCCTGTCGGCGCTGGTGCTGGCGACACTGCTTTGGGCGCGGCTTGACAACGGTTATGTCTGGATGCTGCTGTTTGTGACCGTATCGTTTGGTATGATCGGTTTCATCGACGACTATCAAAAGGTCACCAGCAACACCCACAAGGGCGTGTCAGGCCGGGTGCGTCTTGGCCTCGGCTTCATCATTGCGGGCTTTGCCGGGATCATGGCCACATGGCTGCATCCGGCTGAATTGTCTGGCCAGATGGCGTTGCCGTTCTTCAAAGACACTTTGATCAATATGAGCTGGATGTTCATCCCGTTCTGCATGCTGGTAATCGCGGGCTCGGCCAACGCGGTGAACCTGACAGACGGCCTTGATGGTCTTGCAATTATGCCTGTGATGATCGCGGCAGGCACGCTGGGCATCATCGCCTATGCGGTCGGGCGCGTGGACTTCACCGGCTATCTGGACGTGCATTATGTGCCGGGCACGGGCGAGATTTTCATCTTCACCTCGGCGTTGATCGGCGGGGGCCTCGGGTTTTTGTGGTATAACGCGCCGCCTGCGGCTGTGTTCATGGGTGATACCGGGTCGCTCGCTTTGGGCGGTGCGCTCGGGGCAATCGCTGTGGCGACCAAGCACGAGATCGTTCTGGTCATTGTCGGCGGCTTGTTCGTGGTCGAGGCCCTCAGCGTGATCATCCAAGTGCTCTACTTCAAGCTGACCGGGAAACGCGTGTTCCTCATGGCGCCCATCCACCACCATTTTGAGAAACTGGGCTGGCAAGAGCCGCAAATCGTCATTCGCTTCTGGATTATCTCGCTGATCCTCGGGCTAATCGGGTTGGCGACGCTGAAGGTGCGATGAGCGGCCCCGTCAAAGACACGACAGCCATGATTGCAGGGATGGACCCCGTGGCGATGCAGGGCGTCTGGCACTTTGCGACGGTCGACGACAAGACGGCCACGCGCCTGTTGCCCGACGCCCTTGCCATGATGCGCGAGCCTGAAGGCATGTCCCTGCTGCTGTCCGAGGACACCGCCACCCGCGAGGGCCTGCTTGGCGACCTGCCCATGGCCCAAATCCTGCTGCAAGTGACCTCTGCGCTCGACGGGGTCGGATTGACCGCCGCCGTGTCCGCCGCGCTCACCAAAGCAGACATCCCCTGTAACGTCATCGCAGGCGCGCTCCACGACCACATCTTCGTCCCCGTTGACGAGGCCGCCCGCGCGGTAGATATCTTGCGCGCAAGGGCCGCCACCCCCTAACGCCGCTCTCTTTCTTGCAAAAATACTCATCTCGAAAGGTCTGCCATGATCCCCGTCCAAGGTGTCCAAGGACAAACCATCGCCGTGCTCGGCCTTGGTCGCACGGGGCTTTCTGCCGCGCGCGCATTGCAGGCGGGCGGCGCGGATGTGATCTGCTGGGATGACAGCGCCGCAGGGCGCGCAGCAGCCGATTACGAGGATCTAGAGATTGTCGATCTGGCAAAGATTGACTGGACCGGCATCGCCTCGCTGATTGTGTCGCCCGGTATCCCGGCGCTCTATCCGGCCCCGCACCCAGTGATCTCAGCCGCCATGGCCGCAGGTGTCCCCGTCGATAACGACATCGGCCTGTTCTTTCAGTCCTTCGCCACCCCCGAATGGGACGGGATGGCGCGCGCGCCCCGCGTCGTCGCGGTGACCGGATCGAACGGTAAATCCACGACCTCCGCCTTGATCCACCATGTGCTTCAATCGACTGGGCGCTCCTCGCAACTGGCGGGCAATATCGGGCGCGGGGTCTTGGATCTTGATCCGCCCGTAGACGGCGGTGTGGTGGTGCTTGAGTTGAGCAGTTATCAGATTGAGCTGGCCCGTGCGCTGACCCCCGACATTGCCGTCTTCACCAACCTGTCGCCCGATCATCTGGATCGCCACGGCGGGATGGGCGGGTATTTTGCGGCCAAGCGCAGGCTGTTCTCCGAGGGCGGGCCGGACCGCGCCATCATCGGTGTGGACGAGGTCGAGGGGCAATACCTCGCCAATCAACTCAGCCAGGGGCCAACCGATGATCGCATCATCCGCATCTCGAACGCCAAGCTGAGCGGGCCGGGATGGAACGTGTTTGCCAAGAAGGGCTTTCTCGCCGAGACCCGAAAGGGTCGCCAAGCTGGCAGCATCGATCTGCGCCAGATCCCCGGTTTGCCGGGCGCGCATAACCACCAAAACGCCTGTGCCGCCTATGCCGTGTGCCGGTCGCTTGGCCTCGCGCCGCGCGAGATCGAGACCGGGTTTGCCAGCTTCCAGGGCCTGCCGCACCGCAGCCAGATCGTGGGCGAGCGGGGCGGGGTGGCTTATGTGAACGACAGCAAGGCGACCAACGTGGATGCGGCGGCCAAGGCGCTGGCGGCGTTCCCAAAGATCCGCTGGATCTGCGGGGGGCTGGCAAAAGAGGGCGGTCTCTCGGGCCTCGGTGAGGGGCTGTCAAACGTGGTCAAAGCCTACGTGATCGGGCGCGAGGCCGCAGGCTTTGCGCTCGACCTCGGCGACACCCCCCACGCAGTGTGCACGACGATGGAGGCGGCTGTGGCGATGGCGGCAAGCGAGGCCGAGAAGGGCGAGACGGTCCTTCTAGCCCCAGCGGCGGCGAGTTTCGATCAATACGACAACTTCGAGAAACGCGGTGAGGATTTCGCAGAGCAGGTTAGGCGGGTGTTGGGGTAGGGGGACTTTTCGGACCTTAGTTCAGTATGCTCCAAGGTCCGCTTGGGTGAACCGTTCAAAAACGGTGGTTTTTGGAACAGTCGTGAATGGCGGCTCCGATGAAGGTTTTTCGATGCGGGCCATTGCGCGAGGTTTGGGCGCGGGACTGACCTTGGCCCGCGTTGACAAACCTCTCAAGGAGGAAGCCGTGGGATGCTGAGTGTGACTTATGGGGAAAGTGCGC
>Ga0163216_101128_pt1 | contig 20730 bp, 19 predicted proteins | sample SynspAceP_FD_167610 | JGI IMG/M metagenome (GOLD analysis project Ga0163216, IMG submission 167610) | Saline lake microbial communities from Ace Lake in Antarctica - Synechococcus sp. Ace-P (Illumina Assembly) | ecosystem: Environmental > Aquatic > Non-marine Saline and Alkaline > Saline ...
GAGTCAGTTGCCGGTAATGTGCATTCATATGCGCTTGAATCCTTCGGTGTGAGAGCCTGGATTGTACCGGTAGCTGGCTCTCTGCCTATCGTTTCAAGCGTTGCACTTATTCTATGAATTCAGGCCAATAAAACTATTACCACAGGTGAGGGCGGGATGCTAGTTACCCGCAGACCTGAAATCGCAGAGCGTGCACGAGTCATGCGCCTCCATGGTATCAATCGTGATGCGTTTGATCGGTTTACTGCTAAAGCGCCAAGTTGGTATTACGAAGTAGTCGCGCCGGGCTTTAAATATAATATGACTGATATCGCTGCATCAATGGGCATCCATCAGCTCAAAAAATTAAAAGGCTTCCAGGAAAAGCGGCAACAGCTAGCAGGATTATATGATGATTTGCTTGGCGATCTGCCCATTATATTGCCGCCTCATCCGGCTGAAGGAGACATCCACTCCTGGCACCTCTACCTTATCCAATTGAAACCTGAAATAAGTGTGGACCGAGACGAGTTTGTGGCGAGGATGTTCACAAAGGGTATTGGTTGCAGCGTGCATTATATCCCGCTCCACCTTCATCCATATTGGCGCGATACCTACAGCCTCACGCCTGAAATGTTTCCTGTCAGTCAATCTATCTTTGAAAGGACGCTGACGTTACCTCTCTACACAAGGATGACGGAAGATGATGTCAGGCGTGTAGTCCATGCGGTCAAGGAGTGTCTTGATGTTGCTTAAGAGACTCTTTGACCTTGTCGCTAGCGCTATAGGTTTGGTTATTTTATTGCCTGTACTTTTGATTATTTCTATTTGCATTAAAATCGAAAGCACTGGCCCTATGTTCTTTAGGCAGGAACGGGTAGGTCAGCGGGGGCAGACATTTCGCATACACAAATTTCGAACCATGGTTACGGACGCTGAACAGCGTGGTATGCAGATTACTGTTGGTAAAGACCCTAGGATCACCCGAGTAGGCGCTACCTTAAGGAAGTACAAACTTGATGAGCTGCCCCAGTTGCTTGATGTACTGCGCGGTAAGATGAGCCTGGTGGGTCCGCGTCCTGAGGTCCCCCGTTATGTTGCAGTTTACCCTTCAGATATCAAGGACAAAATATTATCTGTGAAACCGGGTATTACAGATTGGGCCTCAATCAAATACAAAGATGAAAACGATGTGCTCGGAGCCGCGGATGACCCTCATATTGCTTATATTGAGGAGGTCATGCCGGTTAAACTTCAGTACGCTTCTGATTATGTGGATTCAAGAAGTTTTCTAGGGGATCTAAAGATTATTTTCGCCACTTTATCTGCGATTGTCCGTTGACCCGTGTCAGCTTGGGGGCTGCGTTTTGTTAAAGACTTTGCTGGTATTGGGCGCTGGAGGTCATGGCAGGTCTGTGGCCGAGGCAGCACTGCTTAGCGGAGATTGGGGAAATGTGATCTTCCTAGACGACAATTGGCCGAATGTGACAGAAGCTTTGGACTGCCCTGTAATGGGCAGAATTGATCATCTATTGCAGATTGCACATCTTTGTCATGGTGGGATAGCGGCTGTCGGCAAGAATGTTGTTCGAGAGCAGTGGATTAGTCTTATTGAACAGGCTGGCATCAAACTGGTTTCAATAGTCCATCCTAAAGCATGGGTGAGCCCTAGCGCGGATGTTGCACCCGGCACGGCTGTGATGGCCGGGGCTGTTGTGGGTACGGTTGCTACCGTGGGGCGTGGTGTGATCATTAATGCCAACGCCACCGTAGACCATGATGTGGTGATGGAATAGCTATCGCATATCGGTGTCGGCGTGCAATTGGCTGGTGGAGTGCGGATTGGAGCTCGCGCCTGGTTACAGGCGGGTAGCAGTTGTGGCTATAACGTTGTTGTGGAGCCGGGCGTCCAGTTAGGGCCCGGTACTATATTAGGGTAGGCGGCCAGGGTACTTTTTCTTCGGGAAGGCGTTCGCCGTCCCATCCGACTACAGGAATGCCTTCTGTCAGTGATTGGCTGTGTATCTGTTTGATCACTTCAGCCAGGTTTGCCGGGCGGTAGGGGGCAAGTGGTGAGGCCTTGTTTGATGGCGCATCATGTTCCACGCCTCGCAGTTGCCAGCGCTGCAGGGCGGATATATGCAGGCTTTCATTGATGGTTTCATCACCTTGCTTGGGCATGTTGCGCCGGCTGTAAGCTGGGCGCAGCTTGCTGCGAAGCAGGCCGTCTATCGTCCCCGTCGCGGGCGTCAGCACGTTACAGAGGGTGCGTAGGTAGGGGAAGGAATAGCTGAGCATCATGCGATAGAGCAGCGTTCTGCTTTCCACGCCTTTGCCTTGAATGCAGTCCTCTATCTTTTCGCAGCTGGGTTGCAGGGCTGTGTCGGTTACTTCCAGATCGGTGTGGGCTCTCAGGCGTTTGACCATCCAGTCCAGGGTGATGTCGGACAGCCGGCTATCCGCATATGAGCCTCCGATATTCGAATGCACACCCGCAAACCATACCTGTTCGACTATTTGCCCAGGCGGTAGAGGCTGGTTCAGGGGCTTTTCCCACAGGGTGGGCGGGAATGCGGGGCGCTTTTCATCGATGGCCAGGGCGTGCAGGGCTACCTGAACATGCGGCCCAAGGTGTACGTCATGGAAGTACCAGCGCGAAGAGAAGGACTTGTGCCTTGCCCACTCGCCGGGTATGCCCAGTGAGCCTACGGTATCCCACACGCCGATGCATTTTATGCTGACGTTGGCATAGCGGCCGATGCCAGGAATGTTGGCGATGGCTGCTTGCTTCTGTTCTGTGCTTTGCTTGGTGCGGCGGATGCGGAGTATGTCATCCAGTTGCTGGCCAAGGCAGGTGGAGTGCAATATCCCCGCGAGTTGAATCAGCCCTGCCAGGCTGCGGGCGGTATAGGCGCCGCGGGAAAAGCCAAACAGATAGATTTCGTCACCTGGCTGGTAGTTGTTGCCAAGGAAGCGGTAGGCGTCGATGATCTTTTCGTCCAGGCCAAACCCGCTGAAGCCGCCGGCCAGTTTTTCACCCCTGCTAGTGCCCACGCCGCGCCCGTAGTAGAGAATCTGGCTGGTACCATCTGCCGCCACACAGGGTATGGAGCGCAGAAGCTTGACCACGTTGGTGATCTTGTCGCTCTTGTCGTTGGAGTTCCAGGTGCCATCCAGGCATAGAATAAGGCGTCTTTTTGTCATGACCTGTTCCTTGGTTGTGACCTTGGCGTTCAGAATGCCGCCGGTTAGGTTATGGTGGCAACATTGGGGTGTCCGTTTTGAGAACCGGTTGGTATTGCGTTGGGGTTTGTGCAAGTGACGGTGGACTCACATAGGTCCCGAGCTTATCGTGACCTTTGACCCCTGGTGAAGGCGTTTTTGCGAACACGAACTTTCCGACGGAAGGCTAGTCTGATATGACAGGGAACTTACCACAATGGTAATAAAGGCTAACCTTAGCCTGTATACTGGCGAGCCGCCGGATTCAGAGGCAGGCGGCCGACACCAGATCGTGGGTGGCCCGATTTATCCGATAAAGGACGTGTTGGCGTCGTTGCTAGCTGATGAGGTTTCGGTGGTAACCCGTAAGGCAAGGACTGATGTTGCAAATCTAGGTCTGGATGATGAAAGCCTTAAGATACTTTTGCGCAACTCCCTGAGGTCTGGCCGGTATCGGAACTCAGAGTGGTGTGGGATTGGCGAACGCGGTTGCTGGGCAGCATGTGACGCATACACATTTGAAACGGCTGAATGGAACGATTTGTTGGGAAAGGATATGAGTGTGGAGTACTACGTCAAATTTGCCATAGGTCGGACTGGCTTGGTGTTGCTGTTGGTCTCCTGTCACTTATGAATCACTTATTAAATAGGTGCGTTATGAAAAATCATGAATTGGCTAATTGCCCGGTTTGTGGTGAAGGGCGGTTAAGTCAAAAATCCGATGCAGAAACCTTTGAATATAAAGGGCGATCGGCTCAGATACCGGTGCTTTTTGCTGTGTGCGATAGTTGCGGTGTTGATCAGGCTTGTTCAGATCACTTGCGCGCCAACAAGCGTGCTGTTTTAGCTTTCCATAAACAGGTGGATGGCCTTTTGACGGGTAGCCAAGTAAGGGATCTGAGAAAAGGTTTAGGGTTGTCCCAATCCGTAGCCGCTCAGGTTTTTGGTGGTGGGCCGGTCGCTTTTAGTAAGTATGAGAATGATGACGTCTCGCAATCGGAGCCGATGGACAAGTTGATGCGCGTTGCTATGTCTGTGCCGCAGGCTTTTGCGTGGCTGGCTGAGTATGCGGGGCTGAGTTTGGCTGTGACCAGGATGGACGAGCAAGAAGTTGCCAGGCTTAGACTTGTTTACGATGGTGGCTGGGTGGCCGCATCGAGACGTGTCCGTCCGGTTGTAGCTAAAAACTTCACTCGGCAATACACCACGGCTTCTGTTGAGCGCAGAATGCAGCCCAATTATGAAAGCTCTTCGACTCTTTTGGTGGGTAGCTGCTCATGAGTTTGGAGCTCTCGCCGTTACAGTTGAAGCATCTGGTGTTCAGCCGGATTCATGTGGAGCCGGCCCAGTTGCCTGAACAGCCAGAGGCTATTTGGGCGCCTGTATTTGATTTTACAGATGTGACTATCAGGGTGGATATTTCTTCCGGCGTTGCCGATCAAGAAACAGATCAGCCAACTGAATTTATGATCACTGTCAGGTTGGCGATTCTGAACGAAGAGGGCAAAGGTAAGCCGGCTCCCTATACTATTGATATGGAGGCTTACGCCTGGTTTGAAATTTCCCCGAATTTCCCTACTACTGATCGTGAGTCGCTCGTGCGCATCAATGGTGCATCGCTGATCATTGGTTCCATGCGAGACATGATTCAGCAAATTACTGCACGCTTTCCGTTCGGCCCTATGTTACTACCCACGCTCAGAATTTTGCCTGATAAGGCGAATGAAGAGTCGCTTCCCTGAACTCTAGCCCGACTCTGCGCTCTTAAATCACGAAGCTGTGTTCGACTGTACATCAGGAGTTACTGTGAAGGTTACCAAAGCCGTATTACCCGTTGCCGGTCTCGGCACGCGCTTTCTTCCCGCTAGCAAGGCCATCCCCAAGGAAATGGTTACCGTGGTTGATAAACCGGTAATCCAGTACGTGGTGGAGGAGGCCATGGCGGCCGGCATCAACGAGATTGTGCTGGTGACCCACTCGAGCAAGAAGGCTATTGAAGATCACTTTGACGTGAACTACGAGCTGGAAGCCGAGCTGGAACGCCGTGGCAAGAAAGAGCTGCTGGAAATTCTGCGCGATACCGCGCCGCCTGGCCTGAAGGTCACGGCAGTGCGCCAGGGCAAAGCGCTCGGTTTGGGGCATGCGGTGTATTGTGCGCGGCCGATTGTGGGTGATGCGCCCTTTGCCGTGCTGCTGCCGGACGTGCTGGTGGAGCAGTCAGGCGCTGTGGTGGACTTGCGGCAGATGACTGACCGATTTGGCGTTGATGGCCAGGCGCAGATCATGGTTGAGCCGGTGCCTTACGAGCGAGTCAGCCAGTATGGCGTGGTTGATCTGAACGGGGCGGATCTGCATCAGGGCAAGCATGCGTTGATGAGCCAGGTAGTGGAAAAGCCTGCGCGAGCCGAAGCCCCATCAAATCTGGCTATCGTTGGCCGCTATGTTTTGCCGGCGAGTATTTTTGAATTGTTAGCCAAGACACAACCTGGTGCGGGCGGTGAGATACAGCTGACTGATGCTATTGCTGCTCTCATGCAGCAGACAGGCGTGGAGGCGTATCACATTCGCGGCCGGTCCTATGATTGCGGCAGTAAACTGGGTTACTTGGAAGCCACCCTGGCTTACGGGTTGGCGCACCCTGTACTGGGCAACGATTTTCAAGCCATGCTGGCGCGCTATCAGCGCTGAGGAGCTTTTAGATGCACATGGATGTATACGGCGATACGCTTTGCGCACTGGTGAGTGCTGCTGCTTTGGCGTCGTCGGGTAATCAGGTTTTTCTGCATATTCCAGACGGGCCTGTGGCTCGCCAATTGGCTAAGGGCGAGTACCCCTACCGTGAACCTGGGCTGGCTGATCTGATGGCCGAACAAAGCCAGGCCGGTAGGCTGGTGCTGGCGGATATGGACACGCCGCCTGAGCAGCAGAGCCGGGTGATCTGGTTGGCATTGAGCCCGGATGCCTTTTTGCAGGCCCAGGACATTTTGCGTGCCTTGCCGATAAACCGAGCGCAGGCTTGGTTGGTGGTCAATCAGTCGACTTTTCCGGTGGGCACCAGCGAGAGTTTGCAGAAGGTACTGGAAGAGGCAGAAGCGCAGGGTGAGTCCAGCAGTACTGTGGTAAGCCTGCCGGATTTGCTGACAGAGGGTAATGCGTTGGCGGGATTTATGCGTGCCGATAGCTGGTTGCTTGGCGCGGATGAGACCTGGGCACAGAAACTCGTTCTTGAGCTGCTGCGGCCGTTCAACCGGCGCCGTGATGCGGTGATGGTGATGCGACCCCGTGAAGCGGAATTCACCAAGCTGGCGATTACCGGGATGTTGGCTACCCGCCTGAGCTATATGAATGATATGGCGAATCTGGCAGACAGCCTGGACGTGGATATTGAACGTATTCGCCAAGGCATGGGTGCGGATAAGCGCATTGGCGAATCCTACTTGTACCCTGGTTGCGGTTTTGGTGGGTTGAGCTTTTCCCGTGATGTGATGAGCCTGGCCTCTACCCTGCAGGGTAGCGGGATGCAGGCGCAGTTGCTGGATGAAGTGCTGCGCATCAATGATCGCCAGAAAGAGGTGCTGTTCCGCAAACTGTGGCGCCATTACGGCACTGAACTGCGTGGGCGCAGGGTCGCGCTCTGGGGCGTGGCCTTCAAGCCTGAATCGTCCCGTATCGATAACTCCCCCGCATTGAAATTGATTGAAGCGCTGTGGGCGCAGGGCGTGGAAGTGCATGTGCACGATCCGCGGGCGCTGCGCGCGCTGGCTGACTGGGCGGGTGAGCGTGAGGACCTGATGCTGCATACGGACCCTTACGAGGCAGCGGAGGGCGCTGATGCGCTGATGCTGGTCACTGAATGGAAGGCTTACTGGAGCCCTGATTTGCTGCGCCTGAAGATGAGCATGGCGTATCCGCTATTGCTTGACGGGCGAAATGTGTGGGATCCGGCATTTATCAAGCAGAATGGTTTTGACTACTTTGGCATAGGGCGGCGCTGAGTGATGCAAACATCCAAGCAAAACAGTGAAGCCTGGCAAGCGTTGCTTGCCCACGGCGAAAGTATGCGCGGCAAGCATCTATCGGACATGTTCGCCGGCGATGGCCAGCGTTTCGAGAGACTACATCGCCAGTTTGGCCCCATTCTTTTTGATTTCTCCAAACAGTGTATTGAAGAGCCAACCCTCACTCACCTGCTCGCGCTGGCGCGGGAGCAGGATCTGGCGGCGTGGATGGATGCTCTCTTTGCTGGGGAAAAGATCAATACCAGCGAAGATCGAGCGGCCATGCACTGGGCACTGCGCTTACCCGCAGAGCGAATTTGCGAGGTAGACGGCAAGGACATTACTGGCCAGGTTCATGCTCAACTGCAGCGAATGGAGAAGATAGTCACGCAGATTCGTGCCGGGCAATGGCGCGGTGCTACCGGGGAAGTGATTACCGATGTGGTGAATATTGGCGTGGGCGGATCTGACCTTGGCCCGCTGATGGTGACGCAGGCGTTGACCGATTCGCGGCTGCCTAGCGCGTCAGAGCTGAATGTGCACTTTGCCTCGACTATGGATGGCAGCCAATTATCGCAGCTGCTTGGCGGTTTGAGCCCGCACTCCACTCTGTTTATCATTTCGTCCAAATCCTTTTCCACTATTGATACGCTGACTAATGCGGCGACGGCGCGGCATTGGCTCGAGCGCGAACTGGGTGACCGCACGGGCTTGTTGAATTGTCACTTTCTGGGCGTGTCTTCTGCTGCGGCGAAGATGACCGAGTGGGGCATCCCCGAATACAACCAGATGCGGCTCTGGGATTGGGTAGGCGGCCGCTATTCATTGTGGTCGGCGATTGGTTTGCCCGTGGCCCTGACCATTGGCATGCATGGCTTTCGGGAGTTGCTGCGTGGTGCGCATGATATGGATGAGCACTTCCGTAAGGCGCCTTGGGAGCAGAATTTGCCGGTATTGCTCGGTATGATCGGTATCTGGAATACCAATATTCTGAACATCAATGCCCATGCGATCCTGCCCTACGATGGTCGCTTGAAAGAACTGCCGAATTATTTTGAACAGCTGGAAATGGAATCCAACGGCAAGAGCGTAAACCGCTCGGGTGAACCGGTGGATTATGCGACTTGCCCGATTGTATGGGGCAACGTGGGGCCGAATGCACAGCACGCTTTTTACCAGTTGCTGCACCAGGGCACGGAAGCGGTGACCTGCGATTTTATTGTGCCAGCGCGGCGGTATCTGGAGGCGCAACATATTGAAGCCGCACCTGAGCTGGTAGCACAGCACGAGTTGGCCCTGGCTAACTGCCTGGCGCAGTCGCGCTTGCTGGCGCTGGGTGATGCGGCTGTGGAAGGCGCGGCCTCGCTGCCACGGAATAAACGCTACCGCGGCAATCAGCCCAGCTCTACGTTGCTTTTGGATGAGCTGACGCCCTATAGCTTGGGTGCGCTGATCGCACTGTATGAGCATAAGGTGTTTGTGCAATCGGTGATCTGGGACATCAATCCCTTCGATCAGTGGGGAGTGGAGATGGGCAAGAAGATTGCGGTGGATACGCTGGATCAGATCCGTGGCGAAGGGGCTGATCTGGAGAATACGGATACGTCCACGGCAGGGTTGTTGCGGCGGATTTTGCGGGTTTGATGGGGTAGGTGGGTGCCCTCGGGGCGCTGCCGCCTTGGGCATAATGCACAGACTCGCTTTTATAAAGGCAAAATGGATCCCCGCGTTCGCGAGGATGACGGGGCTTAGGGGTTGCCGTTTCTCCGCCACTCTCGCGCCGCCCCTTTTTGTCATTCCCCCCGCCCCCTCATCGTCATTCCCGCGAACGCGGGAATCCATTTTGACTTTCGGGGTCTGTATCATTAGTGCAATACCTCTCTCAATCTAAGGATCAGCATGTCTGAGATCACCTGTTTCAAAGCGTATGACATCCGTGGCCAGCTTGGTACGCAGCTTAACGAAGACATTGCCTACCGCATCGCCCGGGCTTTTGCCCAGTGGCTGAAGCCTGATCGCATCGTACTGGGTGGCGATGTGCGCGACACCTCCGAGGCGCTCAAGGCGGCTTTGGCCAACGGCTTGCGAGACGAGGGCGTGAACGTGCTGGACCTGGGGTTGGCGGGCACTGAAGAGGTGTACTTCGCGACCTTCCACCTGGGTGTGGAAGGGGGCATTGAGGTGACGGCTTCCCACAACCCGATCGACTACAACGGCCTCAAACTGGTGCGCGAAGGGTCTCGGCCGATCTCTGCTGATACTGGCCTTGTGCAGATTCGCGAGTTGGCCGAGGCTAATGTTTATGAGCTCATAGACGGGAGGGACCCGACCGTGCCGGACGAAGAGCGCGGCAATTATGAGTTGGTGGATACCCGCGAAGCGTACATTCAGCATCTGCTGAGCTATATCGAGCCGGCCAATTTTACCCCGTTGAAGTTGCTGGTGAATGCCGGCAACGGCGCTGCGGGCCCTGCGATCGATGCGCTTGAGGAAGCATTCAAGCGGTTGGCGTTGCCGGTCGAGTTAATCAAAATCTGTCATGAACCCGATGGCAGTTTCCCTAATGGCATACCTAATCCAATCCTCACTGAGAACCGCGGCCTGACCCGCGATGCAGTGCTGGAGCACGGGGCTGATATGGGCATCGCCTGGGATGGCGATTTTGACCGCTGTTTTCTGTTTGATGAACAGGGCCGCTTTATTGAAGGCTATTACATCGTCGGGCTGTTGGCTGAAGCGTTTTTGCAGAAAGAACCTGGCGCTCGCATCATCCATGATCCGCGGTTGGTGTGGAATACATTGGAGCAGGTGGAGGCTGGCGGCGGTGTGGCGGTGCAAACCAAGGCCGGGCATGCGTTTATCAAAGAGCGTATGCGTGATGAGGATGCGGTGTATGGCGGCGAGATGAGCGCACATCATTATTTCCGTGATTTCGCCTACTGCGACAGTGGCATGATTCCGTGGCTGCTGGTGGCGGAGCTGCTCTGCGTGAAGGGCAAGGCGATGTCTGAGCTGGTGGATGAGCGGATTGCTGCCTTTCCATCGTCGGGCGAGATCAATCTGACCGTTTCTGACGCGCCGGCGGTTTTGGAGGCGATTGAGGCGAAATACGCCCCGAATGCGCTGGATGTGGATCATACCGATGGCGTGAGCATCTGCTTTGCTGACTGGCGCTTTAACCTGCGCGCGTCGAATACCGAGCCGGTGATCCGCTTGAATGTGGAGAGCCGCGGTGATCAGGCGTTGATGGAACGGGAGACGGCGCGGCTGGTTGAGGTGATTGGCGGATTGTGAGGGTCGAGTTGACTGTGGGCAATGGTGCTCGCTGAAAGACCGCCTGGATTCCCGCCTGCGCGGGAATGACAGTATGGAGGCGGGAGTGACGGAGTGGGGCGGGGATGACAGCGTGTAGGCGGGAATAGCACTCCTCTGTTCGTCATCCTCGCGAACGCGGGGATCCATTGGGTTTTTTGTTTGCCCGGTACAGAACACCCCGAAAGTCAAAATGGATTCCCTCGTTCGCGGGAATGACGGGTGGGGTAGGGAATGACGGGGTAGGTCTGCAGTTGGAGACGTAGGGGCGGGAACCATACTCACCATCCGTCATTCTCGCGAATGCGGGCATCCAAGCGGTGTGGTGGCCGGCCCAATTGTGTCTCACCCCGAAAGTCAAAATGGATTCCCTCGTTCGCGGGAATGACGGGTGGGGTAGGGAATGACGGGGTAGGTCTGTAGAGGGAGACTAGGGGCGGGAATGCCACTCGCTATCCGTCATCCTCGCGAACGCGGGGATCCATTTTTTGGGGTGATTGTATTCATAACCCTAGTGCGGGTTGATGGTAAAATCGCCATAGAATTCAGCGGAGATCAGCACTTTATGAGCAAGACCATCCTGGTCACCGGCGGTGCCGGATTTATTGGTACCCATACCTGTATTAAACTCGTCGAAGCCGGTTTTGAAGTGCTGGTGCTGGATAACTTCAGCAATAGCTCTTCAGAGTCGCTCAAGCGGGCTGAATATATCACTGGCTGCCCTGTGCCCTATATCGAAGGGGACATCAATGACGCGGCCCTGTTGGACTCTATCTTCGCCGAGCATGTCATCGATGTGGTTATCCATTTCGCCGGGTTGAAGTCCGTTGGTGAATCGGTGCAGCAGCCGCTGCGTTACTACCACAATAATGTCAGCGGCACCGTGGTGCTGTGTGGAGCCATGCAGCGTGCGGGGGTAAAGAACCTGGTTTTCAGCTCCTCTGCGACCGTCTACGGTGACCCCGCCAGCCTGCCAATCCGCGAAGACTTCCCGACTAGCGCGACCAACCCTTACGGCCGGTCCAAGTTGATGATTGAAGAGCTGCTGACGGACCTGCACCGTGCGGACCCGGAGTGGAACATCGCCCTTTTGCGTTATTTCAACCCGGTGGGCGCCCATCCCAGCGGGCAGATTGGCGAAGATCCTGCTGGTATCCCCAACAACCTCATGCCCTATATTGCCCAGGTGGCAGTGGGGCGGCGCGAGCACCTGACGGTGTTTGGCGGCGATTACCCTACGCGCGATGGCACTGGGGTTCGCGATTACATCCATGTGATGGATCTGGCAGCGGGGCATGTACAGGCGCTGTTGTGGCTCGAGCACCAGCGAGGTATCAAGGCATTCAATCTGGGTACAGGCCAGGGCTATTCGGTACTGGATATGCTGAAGGCCTTTGAGCAGGCCTGTGGGAAATCACTGCCATACCAACTTGCCGATCGCCGGCCAGGGGATGTGGCCAGTTGTTACGCTGATCCGCAGTTGGCGGCCAATGAATTGAACTGGCACGCTGAGCTGGGCGTCCAAGCCATGTGTGCGGATGCCTGGCGTTGGCAGTCAGAGAACCCGGATGGGTACTGATCAAGGCGACAGTGGGACGTATTATTGAAAACCTGACTATAGTGAAATTCTGAATTTGAGGTAGGAGCGAGATGTGTTCAAGGACCGATTAATCAATTTGAGTTATCGCCGCAAACGGTTCATTCAGATTGCGGCGGATTTTGTTCTGCTGTCTGTTGCCATGTGGTTGGCGCTGTTCTTGCGGCTGGGGCAGTCAGGCTGGGTATTGCCGGAAGGTAATCAGGTGTGGCTGTTCGTTATTGCGCCTGCGGTCGCTATTCCTATCTATGTGCGCATGGGCATGTACCGAGCCGTGATGCGGCATTTTGGCAATGATGCGCTGCTGGTGATTTTCAAGGCGGTCACGCTGGGCTTTCTTGCCTTTATGCTGGTGCTGATGGCGGTCCGCGACTCGGGTTTTGACATTCTATATCCTCGATCTGTGTTCTTTTCTCATTGGAGCCTGTGTTTGATGTTGGTGGGCGGCTTGCGATTACTGGCTCGTCAGTATTTTGCCGGGGATTGGTTTGCCGGTAGCGGAGCTAAGTCCCAAAAAGACGAGCTCCCCGGTGGCAAGCCGGTGGCCATTTATGGGGCAGGGGCGGCGGGCAACCAGTTGCTAGCATCGCTGCGCGTTGGCCAGTTGTACCGCCCGGTCGCTTTTGTTGATGATGATGAGAGTGTGATCGGCCGCACTATTGCGGGTTTGCCGGTTTACGCGCCGGATCATGTAGGGTTGATGATGAGTAAGACCGGGGTGAAGGAGCTATTTATGGCTATTCCCTCCGCGACGCGGGCACGACGTCAGGAAGTACTTCGCTCCTTACAAAGCTACTCTTTACACGTGCGTACGATTCCCGGTTTGATGGATCTTGCCAGCGGCAAGGTGAAGGTCGATGACCTCCAGGAAGTCGATATTGCGGATTTGCTGGGCCGTGATGCAGTACCACCGGATCAATCGCTGTTCGAGCGTTGTATCAAAGGCCAGGCAGTGATGGTGACTGGGGCTGGCGGCTCTATCGGCAGCGAGCTATGCCGCCAGATTGTGCAGTCGAATCCTAAAACCCTGGTGCTGTTTGAGCACAGCGAGTTCGCACTGTATGAAATTCATTCCGAGCTGATCGCGTATCTGCGTACTCAGAGTAACAAAACAGTGCTGATTCCCATCTTGGGCTCTATCCGCAATTACCGGCGCCTGCAGGATGTAATCAACGCCTGGAAAATCAATACGATTTATCACGCCGCCGCTTACAAGCATGTGCCTATGGTGGAGCACAATGTGGCTGAAGGCATCATGAACAATGTTTTCGGTACGTTGAATACCGCGCAGGCGGCGATCAAATGCCAGGTCGAGAATTTTGTACTTATCTCGACAGACAAGGCAGTGCGCCCTACCAACGTGATGGGTTCGACCAAGCGCATGGCCGAATTGGTATTGCAGGCCCTGAGTAGTGAGCAGGCGCCCCACCTGTGGGGTGAAGAGCCTCGCGTCAACCAGGTTAACCGCACGCGCTTTACCATGGTGCGGTTCGGCAATGTGCTGGGTTCATCGGGCTCGGTCATACCCTTGTTCCGCCAACAGATTCGCCGCGGCGGGCCGATTACTGTCACACACCCGGATATTACCCGTTACTTCATGACCATCCCCGAGGCGGCGCAATTGGTGATTCAGGCGGGCTCCATGGGCAAGGGCGGTGATGTGTTTGTGCTGGATATGGGCGAGCCGGTCACTATCGTCAACCTGGCGCGCAAGATGATTCAGCTGTCGGGTTTGACCGTGCGTGACGAGATGAACATCAACGGGGATATTGGTATCACGTTCAGCGGTTTGCGCCCGGGTGAGAAGCTTTACGAGGAGCTATTGATCGGCGACAACCCGGAGAGTACCACCCATGAGAAAATTCACCGTGCAAACGAGGTCTTCATTCCCTGGGCGGAACTGCATCCGATCCTGGATGAGCTGCGCCAAGCAGTGCGCGATGATGATTATGAACAGGTACGCCTGACTTTGCTGAATGTGGTGCAGGGTTATCAGCCAAGCAACGGCATTGTGGATCTGATTTACGAGCAGAACGTGCTTTTGGCAGACTAGTTTTTAGGATGTGAATGAACCCGGACCTGTTCCGGGTTTTTTTATGCCTGCTATTTGCCGACCTTCTTGAAGCTGGCGCAGGCGTGATCCAGAAACCGCTCGACCTTCTCGAGCGCAGGCGCGGTGAGGGTGACCAGGCGGATGCGCTTGTCGGTTGGGCACTCCTGTTCTGCCAGCATGCCTCGGTCGATGGCGTTCTGCACGTACTTCACCGCTGTGCGCCGGCTGATGTTGGGCATCAGGTCGTACAGATCGGTCTTTGGTTTGGCTGGCTCTTTGCGGGTCAGCCACATTTGCGTAAACAGGTCGCAGTAGTTCAGATCGCTGAGGCTGGTGTCAGCGAAGGTTTCGGCCCAGAAACTGTCGATGGCAAATATCGCCTGCGCGGCCTGGGTGCGGTGATTGTTACTTTTGCTCATGGGTATGCCCGTATTCCTTGAGCTGTGTATTAGGCGTTATTGGCGCGTTTGGTGCAATCGGTGATGGGGTACTCTGGCCAGTGATACACCTTGAAAGTCAGAATGTATTCCCGCCTGCGCGGGAATGACGGGGAGACCGGCTCAACAAGTTTGGTTCTCGCCCGCACAGGATGCACAAACCCACTTTCAACCACGACAATGGATCCCCGCGTTCGCGAGGATGACGGGCGGAGAGTCATTCCCGCGCCACCCCCGTCATTCCCGTCCCCACTCCGTCATTCCCGCGCAGGCGGGAATCCATTCTGACGTTTGATTTGCCCGGCGCTGATCTGCGCTAAACCAAAATGAATCCCCACGTTCGCTAGGTTGACGGGTCGGAGGTGGGCATTGAGGTGTTTGCTGGCGGCAGCCAATATTGACGCAGAAAACCTTGAACCCATTGCCATCACCTCAGTCGCAAGAATGTACCTCTACTGTAAAAGGAGAACATTCATGACTGATTCAATCTATGACGCCTGCATTCAGGCTTGCCTGAAATGCGCTGTTGCCTGTGATACTTGCGCGGCATCATGCCTGGCCGAGGATGACGTGAAGATGATGGCGCGCTGTATTCAGACCGACATTGATTGCGCAGATATGTGCCGCCTGGCTGCTGCTCTGATGGCCCGCGAGAGCGAGTTTGCCAAATCTTTTTGCAGCCTATGCGCGAAGGCCTGCCGCGCGTGCGCAGAAGAATGCAAGAAACATGAGGCAGACCATTGCCAGGAATGCGCAAACGCGTGCCTAGCTTGTGCGGAAGAATGCGAGCGTATGGCTGCGTAAAGCAGTCAACCGGATTTCTCCCGTGGTGTCCGTTCTACCCAGGACCGTCATGCCTGGCACCCCGCTTCATCATTCCCGCTCTTGTCATTCCCGCGAATGCGGGAATCCATTTTGACTTTCGGGGTTTACACTGCATCATCGCCCCGCACACATCAAAACGGATCCCAGCGTTCGCGAGGATGACGGGTAGTGGAGGGGCGGGGTTACCCTGCGGTCAGAATATGCCTTAGCCCGCCACATTCAACCATCGGATCATCGCAGTTGAGCACGATCTGGGAGCGCGCCAAGACGTAACCTCGCCCGGTAATGCTGTTCTCAACCATCTAATGTGTGCCGGATGCATGTGTACCTGTGCACTCTCCAATAAATCCGGTATCACGTAGTGACACGGTTTCCAGTTTGTCGCCGATGCGGATGCGTCCTTCATGGTGCATCAACGCCAAACGTGCAGACGTACCGGTACCGGTGGGGCTACGGCAGATGACGCCGGGATGCACGTAGGTGGTGGAGCGGGAACGGTAGAAGTTCTCGGCTATCTGGTCCACCGGGCCCATGAAATGCAGGAAGGGTAACGGGCCAACATCGCCCAGTGTGTGATGGGAAAACCCCCGCTCGGCCTGCAGGGCCTCGACAATGGCGAAGGCGCAGTCGTTCAGGGCACGCTCTTCCTCACGGGTCAGGGAAAAGCCGAGCTCCGCCGCGTCCACCAGGGCATAGAAACCACCGCTGTAGGCGACGCTGTAATTGACAGGGCCGATCCCGGGTACGTTGATGCTGGCCTTGTGCGTGTGAATGTAACTGGGCAGGCCTTCGCAGGTGATGGACTCCACCACCCCGTCGCGCACCAGCGCTTCTATCTGCACCAGCCCGGCGGGCGACTCCAGCGCAAAGCGCTGTGTGCCTTCCTGTTTGGCCACCAGCCCGGCTTCAAGTACGGCGGTGGCGGTGCAGATGGTGTTGGAGCCGGAATAGATCGGGTAGCCCATGACCTCCATGATGATATAGCCGACCTCCGCCTCCGGCATGGAGGCTGGCACGATCAGGTCGACGGACATTTCAGGTATACCGTAAGGCTCGTTGAGCAACAGTTTGCGCAGGCCATCGGCGTCGTCGCGCAGATAGTGCATCTGCTTGCGCACGCTAGCGCCGGGCAGCGGATTGATACCGCCAATCACGATGCGGCTGACGTCGCCACCGGCGTGGGTATCGATCAACTGAAAGCTCAGCTCGTTTTTCATGCGTGCTCCGTTAGCGCGAAGGGCGCGCCGTGCTCTGGCCATTGGGCGTCTGGCACGATTACGATCTTGCCCAGGTAATGACTGCCGCGGTTGACGAAATAGTCCTCGGCGCGGTGCAGATCGGACAGCTTGAAAGCTGCATGCAATACCGGTTTGAGCTCACCGCTGCGGATCCAGGCAATCAATTGCTCGGCCTCTTCACGGGTGCCGTGGGAAACACCAAATATTTGCACCTGATAGAGGTAGATCCGCGTCCACATGATCTCGCTGATATTGCCGCCGCTGGCGCCGGCGATACTCAGGCGCGGGTAGCTGGCGCGGCTGTTCATGTCGAAGATCATGCTGCCGATAAACAGGTCGGTCATCTCTCCACCCACCAGGTCCATGACTGCGTCGATGGGCTTTCCATCGGTGAGTGCGCGAATCTTGTCGGTGAAATCCTGCATGTCATTGCGATCCAGCACCGCTTCCGCCCCGAGCTTGATCAATGCATCGGCCTTGTCACGTTGGCTGAGTGCGTAAGGGATGGCGCCAATAATGCGGCACAGCTGAATGAGTGCAGTGCCTACGCCGCCGCTGGCGCCGGTCACCAGCACGCGCTCACCGGCTTTGATTTGCGCTGAGGTGAGCATATGCAACGCGGTCTGATAGGAGCACATCCCCATCGACGCCACCTCGGCGTCACTCAATTCGGGATTCTCAATGGCGTGAAACTGGTCGGCCGGCACGGCGATATACTCGGCATAGCCACCGTCAGCGCCATGGCCGTAATAATCAGGGGTCAGATTGATGTCCCGGCGCCCATCGGCATACAGATTGAAATCCAGCAGCCCTCGCTCGCCGATGCGTGAGCTGTCCACACCTGAGCCAACACCAACAACCCGTCCGGCCACGTCAGCGCCCTGGATGCGCGGAAAGATTAGGGTAGGGGCGCCGCCCATCTGGAATGAGGTGGTTTCGGTCTTATCTTTGGTGGGGTAAAGGCCTTCGCGGGCTTTGCGGTCGGTGTTGTTCTTGGCTGTTGCGGAGATTCTTATCAACACCTGGCCGCTGGCGGGTTGTGGAGTAGGCACGTCCTGCTGATAGACCAGCTTGTCTGCGCCACCGTGGCCGGTGAGCAGCATCGCCGCCATGGTGTTGGGGATGCTTTCTGGAATGTTGAGAGTGCCTCGCTCGGAATGCGGATCGTGCTTCATCGTCTGCCTCCTGATCGGTGAGCTTACCCCGACCTTAACAAACTTCAGACGGTGTGCGGGAATCCGCTGCTGCCATTCTCCCGCGCAAAAACACCGTGGCGGCTCATCCCTTTCACGTCATCCTCGCGAAAGCGGGGATCCATTTTGACCTTGGTTCTCGCCCAGAGAATGCACAAAAACCCTTTAACCACGACAATCGATCCCCGCGTTCGCGAGGATGACGGAATTGTCCGGGGGAGCGGAATGGCGCAGGATCTATACGACCTGCCTCAATTCGGGCAACTGCATTGTCTCGCCCTCTGGCCTGCCCACACCTGCGTATTCAAAACCATGTGCCCTGACTTGACTGGGGTCGTATTGATTGCGGCCGTCGATGATCAGCGGCCGGTGCATCTGCTTTTTCATGCTGCTGAAGTCCGGCTGGCGAAATTGCTTCCATTCGGTGACCAGCACCAGTGCGTCTGCATCTCGCAGGGCGAGGTAGGGTTCATTCATCAATAAAAGCTGTTTCTGGGCGATCTGGGCCGGGTAATGCTCAGCTATCTTGCTCATGGCGACGGGATCAAAAGCCTGTATGGTCGCACCAGCGTTCAATAAGCCATCGATCAACACCAAGCTGGGCGCGTCGCGGATATCGTCCGTCCCGGGCTTGAACGCCAGGCCCCAGAGCGCAATGATCTTGCCTTGTAATCTGGAACCCAGTCGCTCGGTGAGCTGGCTTAGTAGCCAGTGTTTTTGCTGATCATTGCGCGCTTCGACCGCGCTGAGCATTGCCAGTGTTTCGCCGTGCTGCTTGCCCATGTGTATAAGCGCTTTGATGTCCTTCGGGAAGCAGGAGCCACCATAACCGCACCCAGCATAGATGAAATGATGACCAATGCGGCTATCAGAGCCAATGCCTCTGCGGACCTGTTCGATATCCACGCCCAGTTGGCTGCTCAGCCCGGCCAGTTCATTCATGAATGATATCCGCGAGGCAAGGAAGGCGTTGGCTGCGTATTTGCTCAGCTCGGCATCCCGGCGACCCATAAACAGAATGCGTTCATGGCTGCGTATGAAGGGGGCGTAAAGCTCGCGCATCAGAGCATTGGCCTGGTCGCTGTCTGAGCCGATGATGATGCGGTCCGGGCGCATGAAATCGCTTATGGCTGCGCCTTCCTTGAGAAATTCCGGATTGCTGATCACCACGGGTCGCCAGCTCACCTGTCGGCGCTGGCACTGTTGATCCAGTATCGCTTCAACTCGGCAGGCCGTGCCTACTGGGGAGGTAGACTTGCAAACCACCACCGCCGGACTGTTCAATAGCTGCCCCAGCTCCGCGGCAACGCCAAGCACCTGCGAGACGTCAGCGGAGCCATCGTCGGAGCAGGGCGTACCTACCGCGATAAATACGATCTCGACACCCTGGAGTGCTTCACGCAACTGCGTGGTAAAGGTCAGCCTTCGCCCACTGATGTTGGTTGCGAGCATAGCGTCCATGCCTGGTTCGTAGAGGGGGCAGATGCCCTTGCTCAAGGCATCTATGCGCTGACTGCTCTGGTCGACACAAGTGACGTGATTGCCCATTTCGGCAAAGCACGCAGCCGTTACCAGCCCCACATAACCACAACCGATCACTGTAATCCGCATCGCTCTACTCCTGCCGGGTAATAGCTAGATTCCGACAGGCGTGGATGACGCTGGGGTGACGGGCGGGTTAAGTCTGTGTGACGGCTTAAATGGTCTGTATTTGGCTGATGCTTGATCAGAAAGCCGTTAACCGTACGGCTGGCTCCCCACCCATCGCATTGACCAATGCCTGCGTCATTAGGCAATCATCCTGCGCACGGTGAGCACGGCCCACAGGAATACCCTGCGCTCGGCAGGCCTCTGTGAGCGCTTTCCACCGCCAGCCATCAGCACTCTGGGGGCTTGTGGTGGGCTCCTGCCAAAGCTGCGCATAAGCCTGCATAACGCACTCCCATGTGGTGCCGTCCGACAGGGCTATCCGCCCCGCAGTACGAGAGCTGACCGCCGGGGAATCCAGACCATAGAGACGCGCCATCACATCGATCCGCCCGAAGTCGAAAGCCGCGCTGTAGGCCAGCACACGCTTGCCTGTGAGCAGCGCCGAGACCTGGTCATGTACCTCCGGCCAGGTTGGCGCGTTTGCGACCATGTCGTCCGTGATGCCATGCACGGCAATGGTTTCTTCGGGTATGGGACGGGAAGGCTTTATCAACGAGTTGAACAGCATGACGCCGCCCATGGTCATGATCGAAAGCTCGATAATTTCTGCCGCCTCGCCCAGGCCGCAGGTCTCGCAATCCAGCACCAGACTGTCCCCCAGAATCCAGCTGCGCGCCTGGTCAATGACCGACTGCTGCAGATCGTTATAGGTCGGTACTAGTGGCATTGCGGTGTAGTTGAGTAGCGCGTTCATCTGACTCGTCCTGATCGCTGAAGGCTCGCTGCAACACGCAGCGTCGCCTTGAGCAGCGAATGATGCGCTTGAATCAAGGCGGATTGATTAAGGTCTCGTGACGTTGGTGTCACATTGTTGATTTGTACGAGCGTGGGTCTGGGGATTTGGTTCCGTGGTTGGTGGTGAGTTGGTTGCTTTCGCCACATTTCCTCAGTTGCCGCTTTGTTTCTACCGTAAATGACACTGCCGAGAACGACACACCACCCCCGTGGTTCTCACCCCACCCGCGCCGTTCCTGCCCCACCTCCGTCATTCCCGCCCCACACCCGTCATTCCCGCCCCACACCCGTCATTCCCGCGAAAGCGCACTGCTGTCCGGAATAAATTCATAGCGGCAACGCCCCCTGAATCCGCTGCAGTTCCAGTCGTTGTCGTTGCCTTCGGCACAAGAGTTCATGGTCTGTTTCTTTACGCTGAAACAGACCTGCTC
>Ga0163216_101133_pt1 | contig 20658 bp, 20 predicted proteins | sample SynspAceP_FD_167610 | JGI IMG/M metagenome (GOLD analysis project Ga0163216, IMG submission 167610) | Saline lake microbial communities from Ace Lake in Antarctica - Synechococcus sp. Ace-P (Illumina Assembly) | ecosystem: Environmental > Aquatic > Non-marine Saline and Alkaline > Saline ...
AGGATCACCGTTTCATAAAGCGGATCACGCGCCCCATGCTTGGCTTCAAGGCCTTCCATTCGGCCGATGCAACATTGGCTGGGATCGAGACCGCACACATGATCCGAAAAGGGCAACTCGAGGCCAGTGAGCTCACCGCATTCCAGCAGTTTGCGGCGCTCGCAGCATAAGTGTGCCCGAAGAATGGCCTTATTCAATAGTCAAAGAATTTTGCGACAGAACCGTTTTATCTTATGTATGTAATCACCTTCGCAAACCCGAAAGGCGGCTCGGGGAAAACCACGTCCGCCATGCTCTTGGCCGAACAGATCGCCATATCTGGCGGTCGCGTTGCCATTCTCGATCTGGACCTGTCGCGCTTGCGCCACTTCCACACGGTCTGTTCGGTGATGCCGTAGCGCTCCGCCATAACCCGGGCGGGATCGTCACTCGCTTGGATCGCTGCGCGTATCTTTGGCGTCGTTGTCGCCTGGCTATGAAGATGGATCAGCATTTAGCGTCCTCCCAAGTGTCACCGAAAACCGATCTTGCCATGAAAAATGCTGAGCGGCGAGGATCTATGTGATCGTCCGGGATGGAACACCTAGGCTCCAAACTCATTGATTTATAACCAGAACAAGATGGTTGCTGCGAGGGCGATCGCAGACAAAAATACCTTTGGGCATCGATCGTATCGAGTGGCGACCCGTCTCCAGTCTTTCAGGCGACCGAACATTATCTCGATCCGATTGCGTCGTTTGTAGCGGCGCTTGTCATATAGCTTGGCAAGAAGGATACGACAGACTGCATGGGTCAGTTTTGCGGTATTTTACACTGAATTGGGCTGGAGCTGAATTGCACACAGAAATTCCCCTTGAGCATGGATTTTACTGCGGCAAGCCATTTACCGTCTACCGTCGCTTTTACATTCAAAGTAGAATAAATTTGTATGCAGAAATGTGGCCAGCAGTTTGAAGGCGAAAAATGCAAAGATCCCCACAGTCGAAAATGAATGCGACCGAACACGCCTATCATATCATCCGGAATGATATCCTGACAGGGGTTCTCAAGGAAGGCGAACGGCTTACGGAGACACGGCTCTCGGAGGACTTGGGTCTCTCGCGGACACCCATTCGTGAAGCAATTGGCCGGCTCACAATTGAGGGGTTCATCGAGCGGCAAAGCGGATATACCACGCGGGTCGCCTATTTTCCGGAAGATGAAGCCGAACAGATATACGAAATCCGCCGTCTTGTTGAATGTTATTCAGTCCAACGCGCGGCGCGGCTTGCGACAGCAGAAGACATCGCGCAGTTGCGCAGCATCCATGCCGCAATGAAAAAAGATACTCCGCCGCCCGATCAGGCAGCATACCAGCGCCTCACCTCTGCAAACGAGGAGTTCCACCGCACGATTGTGAAAGCCGCGCGGTCGCCGCGATTGATGGCCTTGATGACAACAGCCCTTGATGTGAGCATGGTCGTGCGCACCTATTCGATGTTTACCGAGAAGGATTTACAACGCAGCCTGAACCACCACGAAGAGATCATTCAGGCGATCGAGGCGCGCGCGCCGGAATGGGCATCCAGCATCATGTCTGCCCATCTTCTCGCGGGCGCCGCGCGTGTCGTCGAGCATATCGCGCATCATTCAACACCGAAGGAGTAGCGATATGGCCCCTGTTCTGCGCTCGCTCCTGTTCACCCCCGCCAATCGGCCACAGGCATTTGAAAAGGCGCTTGCTTCGGGGGCGGACTGTGTCTGTCTCGATCTCGAAGATGCTGTGCCCGAGGACGCAAAATCGGATGCGCGACCTGCGGCGCTGGAATTCCTGACCGGGCCGCAGGGGCAAGGGCCATTGCGCGCTGTGCGGATCAACGCCTTATCCTGTAAGGCGGGCGCGCGTGATCTGGCGGGTTTGGTCGACGCAGCACCACAGAGCGGCGCATTGATGCTGCCAAAAGTTGAAAGTGCGGCGGAATTGCAGATTGTTGCCTCGATACTGGACGAGTTGGGTAGCAAAACCTGTCTGATTGCGCTGGTGGAAACTGCCAAGGGGTTGTCAGCGGTTGAGAGCATTGCCAGTGCGACCCCCCGCTTGCGCGCATTGATATTCGGTGGTGTGGACTTGTCAGCAGCACTTGGCGCACAGGCGGGATCGGACACGATGCGCATGGCCCGTGCCCGCATCGTTCACGCGGCTCATGCACAGGACCGTGACGTCCTGGACGTGCCAGAGCTGGATTTTCGCAATGAAGACAGCGTTCAGCAGGCGGCCAAGAATGCTGCCGTCAACGGCTTCAGCGGCAAGGCAGCGATCCACCCTTCAAACCTCGCAGCGATCAATGCAGCCTTCACACCTTCCGCAGATGAAATTTCGGACGCGCTGAAAATCATCGCCGCCTTCGAGGCGGCACCGGATGGGCTGGTCGTGATCGACGGCAAGCTGATCGAGGCGCCTGTTATCCGTGGTATGCAAAAACGGCTCGCCCTTGCACGGGCGGCACTTGTTTTGTGAGCGACCCTTTTGATAGAGTGCTTAAACTCGATGCCAAACTGAAATTTTGCGAAGATTCCGCAGCGTCTGTCCCGGTTGATCAGGCGCAGCAGCGGAGGAATGGCCCCCTCGCGGGGAGAGTGATCGGACTGAAATCAAACATCCGGATCGCGGGACAAGCTTGGACAGCGGGCATCGGCTCACGTGCCGCCCAAGTGGCGCAAACCGATGCTTCGCTGGTTGTTATCTTGCGCAAAGCAGGAGCGCTGATCCTGAGCCGCCTTGCCATGGATGAGGGAGCATTGGGTGCCGCAACAGATAATCCGCATTTCGGGCGCTGTGAAAATCCTGCCTACCCCGGCCATAGTGCAGGAGGCTCTTCGGGTGGTTCGGCGGCTGCTGTTGCTGCGGGTGCTGTTGATGCCGCGTTGGGCAGTGACACGATGGGATCGGTGCGAATCCCGGCGGCCTATTGCGGCGTTTACGGACTTAAAGTTGGCTCAGACGCATTGGATATAGAAGGCGTTTTTCCCCTCGCACCAAGCCTTGATGCGTTGGGGTTCTTTGCCAAAACACCTGCCGTGTTGCGATCTGTCCTCGACACATTGCGCGCGCGCGCCGCCAGCCCTGCGCAGATCGAGGGCTGGATTGCCCCGAATTGGGCTGTCGTGTCAGAGTGCCATCCTGACGTTTTTGCGTTTTACAAAGCCACGCACATTGCCCTCACCGAATTGATCGGCGCCGGTATGGCGCTTGGCGAAATAGATTTTGCGGGTCTTCGCAATGACGCATTCCTTCTTACGGAGGTTGAGGCGGTCGCCAGCCTCGGGCAAGAAACAGGTCTGAGCAGCGGGCTTTCCCGATTGATTGACTATGGCCGCAAGGTGTCGCCAGAAAAATTGGCTGCAGCACAGGCACGTCTTGCCGCTGCGCGCCGCACTCTCAAGGCAGATCTTGGCGACACGCGGGTGCTGCTGCTTCCTACCGTTGCAGAGCCCGCCTTTGTGCATGGCAGCCCCGCGCCAATAGGACAGGCTGATTTTACCGTGCTTGCCAACATCGCGGGTCTTCCTGCCATCGCCATCCCCAAAAGCGGCACGCAGCCACCTGTTTCGGTGCAACTTGTCGGGCCTGCGGGGTCCGAGCATGCGCTGATCGACCTTGCAGAGCGCTTAGCAGATATACACTGACGGCGGTCAGGTATCTGCGCGCGCGGGCAGATCGAAGACATCGCCGTACGCATCACGCAGGATGTTCTTTTGGACCTTGCCCATCGTGTTGCGGGGTAGCTCGTTAATGATGATATACTTTTTCGGGCGTTTGAAGTTTGCCAACCGCGCAGTCACCTCTTGCTTGATCGCGTCGATATCGGGGGCCAGCGTTCCTTGCTGAACCAGCACGGCCACAACACCCTCTCCGAAATCGGCATGGCGCGCGCCGATCACGGCGGATTCCTTGATGCAAGGCTGCGCATCAAGCAGCAACTCGACCTCCTTTGGATAAATATTATAGCCGCCCGAAATGATCAGATCCTTGTCGCGTCCCGCGATGGTGACATAGCCCTGTGCATCGATATGGCCGAGATCACCGGTGATGAAAAAGCCGTTTTCGCGCAGTTCGGCAGCGGTTTTTTCCGGCATGTTCCAATATCCGATAAAGACATTCGGACCGCGCACTTCAATAGCTCCGGTCTCGCCTTGAGGCATTTCCATGCCGTCCTCCCCCATGACACGCAGATCGACCCCGTCGAGCGGAAAGCCCACAGTGCCCGCGCGCCGCTCACCGTCATAGGGGTTTGAGGTATTCATGCCGGTTTCGGTCATGCCATAGCGCTCGAGGATGGCATGACCGGTGCGCGCGCTGAACTGGGCGTGCGTTTCTGCCAGCAATGGTGCGCTGCCAGATGTGAACAAACGCATATGTCCGGCAACTTCGCGGGTGAAACGGTCGCTGTCGAGCAAGCGGGTGTAGAATGTCGGCACCCCCATCATCGTGGTCGCGCGCGGCATCGCCTCAAGGACCGCATCAACGTCAAATCCTGCCAGCCAGATCATCGCCCCGCCGGCATTCATCGTGACATTGCACGCAACAAACAATCCGTGCGCGTGAAAGATTGGCAAGGCATGCAGCAGAATGTCGTCGCGGGTGAACGCCCAGGTCTTGGTCAGTGTCGCGGCGTTGGACATCAAATTGCCTTGCGTCAGCATCGCCCCCTTCGAGCGACCCGTGGTGCCGGAAGTGTACAGAAAGCACGCCAGATCATCCGCACCACATGCGACTGCGTCATCGCAGCGCTCCGCGGCGGCAACCGCATCTGCAAAACTGCCTCGCTCTTGGGCATCCAGCGTCAGCAGGACGGCGCCTGCGCGCTCTGCAACCGGAACCAAAGCACCCTCGGCGCCCGTGTCTGCTACAATTATCTTTGGCATCGCATCATCGACGAAATAGCCAACCTCATCAGGCGTGTAGGCCGTATTGAGCGGCAGAAAGATGACGCCCGAATGCAGGCAAGCAAGATAGAGCGCAAGCGCCTGCGGCGACTTCGCGCATTGCATCGCCAGCCTGTCACCTTTGGTGAGGCCCTGCCCACGCAGCATGCCCGATATCTGCGCCACCTGCTGTGCCATCGCGGCGTAGGTGATTGTTTCGCCGTCCGACAGATGCAAAAGAGGCGCGTCGCTGTCGGCATGTTGGCCTAGCACCATGTGATAGAGGCTGTTGGTCATGGGATAATCTCCTCGAAATTCAGGGTGCTGCATGCAGTGTGACCGTCATGGCCAGATCTCCCGCAGGGGACCGCGCCCAGAGGGTTGCACCATCGTCGGTATCCCGCCCCTCCAGTGTGAAGGGGGCCGTGTCGAACAAGGGCGACATTGCGCGGATATCAAATGACTTCAACCGCCGCTCCCCCAACCGTTCAAGCCCTAGCCTGACAAGCAAAGTAGCGACCAGCGGGCCATGCACGACAAGCCCGGGATAGCCTTCCTGCGTGCGGGTGTAGTCGGCATCATAGTGGATGCGGTGACCGTAGAAGATCAGCGCCGAATACCGGAACAGGAGCACGGGATCAGGTGTGATCGTGCGCGAGAATGTCGCGTCGTCCGGTGCGGGCGTGCCAGCAGGAGCCTTCGCACCCTCGGCAGGCGCTTCGCGATATACGATCTGTTGAGTTTCGCGGAGGCGGTGCTCTCCTGCTACGGCAAAATCGTGATCTACTGTCACAAAACAAAGTCGCCCCGAGCGACCGTTCTTTTCGTCAATGGCGCGGATGGTTGAGGTTTTTTCCACCTCTTCCCCCAAACGCAGCGGTTTTTCAATCGTGACGTTTCCGCCCGCCCACATCCGGCGGGGCAGACCAAAGTCGGGGATAAACCTGCCCAGCTTCTCGTGACCGTCAACGCCAAGATCGCAGGCCTGAATCTGCGGATTGAAATAGAGATAGTGCCAAAATGGCGGCAATGGATCGCCCTTCTGATAGGTCGCAGGCTGATCGAGGGTAAGCTGCATCAGGCGCGCCTGACGCAAATCAAGCGTGTCAGACACCCGCTCGGCGCGGCCAATCGCGACTTCGGTCAGGGCGGAATTCATTATTATTTCCCTCTGAATTCTGGTACACGCTTTTCGGCAAAGGCGCGCTGGCCCTCGGCGTAATCTGTGCTTTCGAAACATGCGGCCACCATGGCATCGACCTTGCTGCGGTCTTGCTCCGCCTGCCGCAATGCGAGGGTGCGCAAAGCGGCCTTTGCTGCGCGGATGGTCAATGGAGCATTGCGCGCAAGACCTGCCGCATAGGCTGCACTTTCCGCCTCGAAAGTCGCACTCGGAAAAACAAGATCACAAACATCCTTTGCCAGCGCTTCGTTCGCGCCAAGCTTGCGGCCGGAGAACAGCATATCTGCGGCTGTCGCATGCCCGAGCCGCTGGAGCAGCGATGCAACGCCGTCAAAACCATAGCCAAGCCCGAGTTTGGCAGGCGTGATCGCAAACTGCGCATCATCGCGCGCCAGCCGCAAATCGCACCGCATCGCAATCCCGAGACCGCCCCCGATGCAATAACCACGCACAAGCGCGAGCGTTGGCACGGGCATATCCTCGATTGCGCGCTCGGCACGCTCAACTGCTGCGCCATAGAAAGCGGCACTTTTTGCATCGCTGCGGGTCTCGCCGAATTCGGAGATATCGGCGCCCACGACAAAGGCCTTATCGCCGCTCCCCTCCAGTGTCAGCACCCTAACGGTCTCATCCGTTGCCAGCGCGGTGCACACATCTCCCAGCGCCTGCCACATCGACAGGCTCATCGCGTTCAGTTTTCCGGGGTTGTTGAAGGTGATTGCAACCATACCATCTGTACGCTGTACCCTCAGTTTACCGTCCGCAAAACTGTGCGCCCCGTTTATGATCCGGTCCATTGGCCACCCCCGTCCATGTCAATCACTGTGCCGTTGAGGTAGCCGACCCGTGGTGACACCAGCATGCAGGCCAGCGCCGCAACTTCGTCCGGACTGGCGGGGCGGCCATAGGGGAAGCGACCGGGTTCAACCATCTCTTGCCACCGGTCCGCATCGCCTAATTCTTCGGCGGCCTGTTGCTTCAGAAAACCCGTCATCCGGTCGGTCAGGGTCAGCGCAGGGTTGATGCCGAAAACCCGCAATCCGTCCTGCTGTGCCTCGGCGCCGATTGCTTGCGTAAAGGCAATAAGGGCGGCGTTGGCGGATGAGCCGGAGATATAGCCAGCCCTGTTCGCGCGGCCCGCCATACCGATGATGTTGAGGATCGTGCCCGATTTACGCGCGGCCATTTTTGGCATCAGAAGCTGACATAAATGGATATAGCCGAATACCTTTAGCTCCCAATCCTGCCGCCAGTCGTTAATACTCAGATAGCCAAGACGCCCCGCACGAATGGCCCCCGCATTGTTGACGAGAATATCAGGTGTCTCCACCGCGTCGATCAGGGCCGTGCGCCCCGCATCGGTCCCCAGATCGGCGGCCAGAACATCGACACGGCCGTCCGCATCCTTTTGGAGCAGCGCCTTGGTCTCCTCAAGCAGTGCAGTGTCGCGCGCGACCAGTGTGACCGAAGCCCCCTCCTCCAGCAGAGCCTGAGCGATCGCGCGGCCAATGCCCTTGGAGCCGCCAGTGATCAGCGCCTTCTTTCCAGTCAGCTCAAGCTTCATCAAGATCACCGTTATAATATTGAATTTCAAAAAAGATGCAGCCGTCGGCGGAGGTGAACGGCCCGTGCTCTGTGCCGGGCGGACGGCAGGCATAAGAGGGTGCGGCATAGAGCGTTCCTCCGATGCCTTTGGCATCACAACCATTCACCAGCTTGCCCGAGATCAGATAGACCTCTTCCCAGTAGTCGTGCAGAAAGATATCCGGCGCAATCGTGGCGGGCAGGAACCGGATCAGGCGGGTCCGTACACCTGTCTTGGCAGTTTCATCCAAAGCACCTGACAGCATCTTTTGCTGCACACCCGGCGCGCCGCCGGGCACTTGTTCCCAACCTTCATTGTTATCAAGCTCATGGAAAGGCACAGGGGGTTTGAGGGACATCAGGCGAACTCCGGTTTTGGGGAAAGGGCGGTGGTAAGGGCAGTGTGAAGGGCGGTCATGTCATCCGCCAAGGGCAGCGCGAGGACCGCATCTACAATAAGATCTGTTTCAGCCGGCGTCACGCCACCATAGGCGCAATTGGTGTGAAACTTGGCGATCAGATCCGCTTTGGACATCGGGTTTTCAGGGTCTCCCCACGCTGCGGGACAGTCCTTTTCACAGGTTTTCCCGTTTGTCAGCAGCAGACGGACGCGTGCACCGTAAGCCTGCGGGAATGCGGCATCAAACGCGACATCGGTCTCAAGATGCGTCCGCTTGCGAAGAGCGGCAATCGCAGGATCAGAAAGGTTGGCGCCTTCAAAATCACCGATAGCAGGAGTGCCTCTTAATAACGCCGTAGCAACCGCATGCTGCAAGCTGAACCGTGCGGCCTCTGGTGTTGGCGGATCGGGCGCGTCGCAAAAATCGAGCGCTGCGCGATAGGTCTGTATTGTAACGCTCTCTACCTCTTCCGCGTGACCCTGCCAGCCCAGATCAAGCGCTGCGGAAATGGCCGGATGGGTGTGACGGCATGCTGCAAAAGGCTTGAAGCTCATTTCCGTGATGGCCCAGTCATTCGGGCTGGTTAAACTGCTTTGATCCGCCTTGGGATAATAACTTGCGAAAAAGCCCAGCTCTCCGGTCAGGATCGCTTTTGCACCCGTGAAACCTGCAGCTGCCAGTTCCGCGGAAAAAACACCTGCCCGCGCGGCGTGTGCACAGGCCAGCTGCTTGGAAAAGGTAGGCTCCAACCGACACTGCCAAATACCGGCTGCCTGCATGCCCGCTTGGCCCATCGCGTCATGCATCGCGTCAGCATCGAGCCCTTTAAGATCGGCCGCTCCAATAGCCGCACCAAAAACGCCGCAGGTGCCCGAGTTGTAGAAGGAGGTGTAGCCGCCAGTCGCCGCTGCTTTGCCAATCCGTACGGCAACTTCGTATCCGCGCACAATCGCGGTCAGCAGTGCTGTACCCGATGTTTGCTGTCGTAGTGCCACAGCAAGTGCCGCTGCACAGATGGCATCGCCGGGATGCAATATCGACGCGCGGTGCAGATCATCCATTTCGAGTACATTTCCGAGTGTTCCAAGAATGAGGGCTGTGTCCTGCGTCGACGTGCATACCGGGGACAGAGCAGTCCCCAACAGGTTTTCGGGAAGTACGTTGAGCGCGCCCGCCATTGATCGGGCAACCGGTGTATTGCGGGCCGCAATGATGCATCCAAGCCAATCCAGCAGTGTGAAGCCCGCATACCCTGCCAAATCGGCCGCGACAGGAGAGCGGCAAATTTCAATTAAAACTGATTCGATTTGGCGAGTTTCAGAGTTCATTTGCATACACAATGTTCAAAATTCCTCCCTAAGTGGGATTAATAATGCGCAAATATCAAGCTTTTTTGTATGAAATACGTTAGTCCGCATGTGCGGTATTAACCTAAATATATGATATTTAATCATAAGATATAAACTAAGCCCTATAGCAAAATTGTTTTTGCAAAAAATTATTTTTGTCGACATAATTCTGGAAACTGCATCCCGGAATTTCGGAGGCATGGTTCGCAAAATCGGGGTCCGTGTCCAAATCTGGAGATCAAGTCGGCACATAAGCCGGGCAGCAACCCAAGGCCTCGTCGGGGCCAGTCCAATAGGAGAGACATGCTATGAATCAAGCCGAGTTTAATCGTCGTCAATTTATTGCCCTTATGAGTGCTGCAACCGCTGCAAGCGGTTTTGGAACCATGGCGCGTGCGCAAGAGTCACTGAAGCTTTGGGCGCCTGGGATTGCAAAGGTGGGTGCCCAAGACTGGTCCGATATGGAGGCGCAGGCAGGCATCGGGATCAATCCGATTGCCAAATCGGCACGCGCCGATGAATCCATCCAGAAGATGGTCGTCGGAGATGGTAACGCACTCTATGACGCGATGACCGACAATGGCGGCGGCATGGAAGACGCGCTGGCCTCGCAGGGTGCCATCGCCGAACTGGACCCGTCGCGGATGTCAAACTGGGACAATATGCTTCCCAGCTACCGCGAAGGCGGCGCATCAGCGGATACAATTCGTCACGACGGCAAGGTTTTTGCGGTCCCCTATATCTCCAACGCCGACAGTCTTGCCTTCAACTATGGCGAGATCGGCGAAGAGCTGACCAGCTGGGAGGCGCTTTTTGATAGTCAGTTCCGGGGCCGCGCCGCGATGCAGAATGACTTTGGACCCACGATGACCAATACGGCGATTTACCTTAAGCAGTCGGGAAAAGGCAGCATCGACAATCCCTCCGACATGACCGAGGACGAAGTGCGTCAGGTCGCAGAGTTTCTCATCGCGCTGAAAAAGAAGGGCCACTTCCGAACTTTCTGGGACGGGGTGCAAAACGGGGCCGACCTGTTGTCCTCCGAAGAAGCGCTGGTGTCATCCTGCTGGGAGGTCATCCAGATTTTTGCAGCGCGCAAGAACGGTCAGGACATCCGCTATGGCACCATGAAAGAGGGTCATCAGTCGTGGAACAACGTTCTCATGCTTACCCGTGGCGGGCAGGAACGCGGCATGGAGGATGCGTTTTACGCATTGGCCAATCTATATCTCAGCCCGTGGTTTGGTGCGCGCACGCTGGAGGGCCTTGGCTTTACACCCCAAATGGAAGGTGTCACCGAATATGTTGAGGCAAACCCCGACGCCTTCGATGCTGAGACCAAAGCGGTCATGCTCGAGCGGTTGAAACGCAAGCAGGAGCGCCGGATGGTTGCGGGCAATTCGTGGCAGAATGTTTTCCCGACAAACATGCGTGCCTATCAGGACTGGTGGTCACGGGTTCAGGCCGCTTGATCTGAAATGGGATCCTCAGTGAGTAATGCGACTGGCGGGGGGAACACCCCCCCCACGTCAACAGGTCCTGCGATGCTTGAACGGCTTGCCCCGTGCGCCTTCCGGGCACCATTGATTTTCATGGTACTTTTTTTTGCCATTCCCATGGCGATGACAGTTGTGTTCTCGGTGTTCGAGCGGACGATGTTCTGGATGGAGCCGGGCTTTAGTCTGCAAGCCTACGAGAACTTCTTTTTCTCCGCGCGGCTGACGAACTTTCTGAACTCGATGAAATATTCGCTGATCTCTGTCGTGATCTGCTTCATCCTCGGATTTCCCATCGCGGTTTTTGTGCGTAAATCCATTCCGCTGGTGGCCCAGCACCGTGTTGTGCTGCTGTTTATCCTGCCGTTTATGGTGTCCGAGATCATTCGCGTCTTTGCCCTGCGCCCTGTTTTGCAACGCAACGGCCTGCTGAACACGACACTGACCAATCTGGGCATCATAGACGAGCCGATTACAGCGCTGCTTTATACGCATACAGGTGTTGTCATCGGTGAGGTGATGTCTTTTTTGCCCTTCATCATCTTTTCAGGCTTCCTCGCGATGGAAGCTGTACCGAAATACATTTTCGAGGTGTGCGACGACCTCGGCGTCGGTCCGTGGCGTCGGTTCAAGGACGTGATCCTGCCGCTTGCAGCACCTGGCATTTTTGCGGGCTCCGTGTTCATTTTCGTGAATGGTCTGGGTGTCGCCCTGCTGCCTAACATTTTGGGTGGTGCCGGTGCTGTGAACGCGGGCCTCATTGCAACGCAGGCGATCTCCGCTCTCGATTTCCCGCTCGCGATGGCTGTTAGTGCGATCATGATGGCGACACTGATGACGTTGTTGTGGATCGGTCACAAACTGTTTGATCTGACCAAAATCCTGACTCCGTTAAGCTGAGGTAGAACCCGTGAACGAATATGAGAACCCTTGGCTTCACAGGCTCAAATGGACATATCTTCTGTTGGTCGTGCTGACGCTGATGACCCCGGTGCTATACGTGATGTATATCTCGTTCAACGCCAATGGATTTGGTGCGAACGAGTATGTTTTCACACTGGAATGGTACGGTCTGATCCTGGCAGACGAAATTTTGATCGGGGCGCTGCGGTGGACGCTGACGCTGGCGCTCGTGGTTACGGTGATCGCCGTCCCGATGGCTTTGCTTGCTGCGAAATACTACAAGACCGCTGATAAAAAGCTGTTTGTGATTTTCTTGATGCTTGCGCCGCTGTTTGTGCCACCCGACATTCTGGGCTCTGCCCTTCTGGTATCGTTCAAGAACCTGAATGCAGTGTTCATCTGGATGGGCGACGGTCTGGGCACCGCCATGTTCGACAGCTGGTTCCGCCTGAGCTTTATGACCGCAGCGATTGGGCTAATCATCTACACCATCCCTTATTCGTTTGTGGTGATCCTTATCACGATGGGCCGCTACCGGACCGAGCAGACAGAGGCTGCGCGCGCCTGCGGGGCAAACGGCTGGCGGGCGTTCTGGGACATCGAGTTTCCACAAATCCGCACTGGTGTGTTCTCGGCCTGCTCCTTCACAGTGATCCTTGTGTTCAATGAATATACGCGCACCAGTCTGCTCAAGGGCGGGTTCGATACATTCACCACGGTGCTGATCAGTCAAATGCTGAACACCGGCATGTCAGCTCAGAGTTATGCCATGTCCGCCCTGATCAGCTTTGTCGCCATCGCGGTCATCGGATCAATTATTATTATCACTCTTATCCGGGCGGAAGCCTTGGCGCGGATCGCCCGCGGCAAACCCGAACCGGTGACGTCATGACACATGGAACCCCTGCAATGACCGATACGACAGCCCCCGCCGTAGAAGTGCGCAACCTCTCGAAAAGCTATGGCGATTTTGTTGCACTGAAAAACGTCAACCTCACGATTGCGGCGGGCGAGTATTTTGTCCTGCTCGGACCGTCAGGCGGCGGCAAGACGACCCTGCTGCGCACTATCGGCGGATTTCAAAGACCGACAAGCGGTGAAGTTCGTCTGCACGGCAACAGTGTGGGCCATCTGCCGCCGGACAAACGCCCCACGACAATGGTGTTTCAGGCCTATGCCCTGTTTCCTCATATGAGTGTGATGCAGAATGTGGGCTACGGGCTAAAGGTTGCGGGCCTTCCAAAGGCACAGATTGTCGAAAAGGTGGATCAGGCGCTCGAACAGGTCGGCTTGAGCCAGTTCGCCAAGCGTAGACCCCATGAGCTGTCGGGCGGACAACAACAGCGTGTCCAACTGGCGCGCGCCATCGTGCTCGACCGTGATGTCTTGCTGCTGGATGAACCGCTTGCTGCCCTTGACGCACAGTTGCGCAAGGACATGTGCCTTGAGCTGAAGCATCTTCAGGAGAAGGTCGGGATCACCTTCATCCACGTCACCCACAATCAGGAAGAAGCGATGACAGTCGCCGACCGGATTGCATTGATTGCCAATGGCGATCTGGTGGAGGTTGGCCGTGCGCGCGATATCTACCGCGCACCCGATAAATCATTCACGGCCGGTTTTGTCGGGGAGAACAACCTTCTCAAGGGCAAGGCGCTGGACGTAAACGGCACGGAGGCAACTGTCGATGTGGCGGGGTCAAAACTGCGCATCGACACACGCGGTCTGGCAGTGCAGCCGGGTCAGGATATTATCCTTTCGATCCGCTCTGAATGTGTATCGCTCGAGCCTGTGACGGGGAAGGCACAGCCCTCTGATGGTATGTCGATCAACGGCACCTATGATGAATCCGTCTATCTTGGTCTCACCACATCGCATCTGGTCCGTCTGCCCGACGGCACCGAAATGGTAAGCCGCGTGATTGCGGATGCGGACGACACGCTGCCGCAGAACGGCACAGCCGTACGTATGCATTGGAAGCCCAGCGATATCAGGATGCATTTGCAATGACACCTATAAACTCAAACCCCCGCATCCCCTTCCAGATGTCGAGCGAGCGCGCACCGCTGACAGGGCCGGGGGGCAAGAACCTGATTGTTCACATCGTGATGAACATCGAATACTGGCCGATCGACCGGCCTATGCCGCGCGGCATCATTCCCGCGCCACATGGCGCCACCCCTGCGCCGCCCGATGTGCCTAATTTTTCATGGGTCGAATATGGCATGCGCTGCGGGATGCCGCGCATCCTGAAAATGCTGGATGCCAAAGGCTTGCCCTGCTCGGCCTTCATGAACGCACAGGTGGCGGATGTTTATCCTTCGCTGATGGGCGCGATCATTGATGCCGGGTGGGAGCTGGTCGGGCACGGATGGTTCCAGCAATCGCTCAAACAAGCCGACGACGAGGCCGATGTGATCAAACGCTGCCTTGACCGGCTGGAGAAAGCAGGCGGCACCCGTCCGCGCGCATGGCTGGGGCCTGGTCTGGGGGAGAGTGCCGATACGCCTGACATCCTCAAGGCGGAAGGCATCGAATTCCTGCATGACTGGGTACTCGATGATTTGCCGGTCTGGATGAAAACCAAACATGGCCCGCTGGTGGGCCTGCCCTATACTTTCGAGCTTAACGACGTGCCGGTCTATGCGATCCAGAGCGGCTCTACAGATGAATATTTCAAACGGGTTGAGGCGACACTTGCAATGTTCGAGCATGAGGTGACCACGCAGCCGCGCGTTATGACGCTGGCCCTGCATCCGCATATCATCGGTGTGCCGCATATCGCGAACCAGCTTGACCGTGCGCTCGATCTGCTTGTCGCCCGCGATGATACTGTTTTTGTAACCTCCAGCATTTTGGGCGACTGGTTCACAGCCGCCGATCCGGATGGCGCCGCCCGCGTGATGGAGTTTGACACATGACCGCGCGCTCCTCTGCCCTTGGGCCGCTCAAGGTGCTGGACCTGTCGCGCGTGCGTGCGGGGCCTGCCTGCTGCCGCGTACTGGCGGATTTTGGGGCCGATGTGATCAAGATCGAAGCCCCCGCAGGTGCTGATCCCTCCGCAGGCGTCAGCGGCGCGCGGCACGGGTATGACATGCTGAACCTGCACCGCAACAAACGCTCCCTCACACTTAATCTCAAGGACCCTGCGGGACTTGCCCTGTTTATGCGCATGGTCGAAGGCGCGGATGTCGTGGTAGAGAATTTCCGCCCCGACGTGAAAGACCGGCTTGGGATCGCTTACACCGATCTTTCGAAAGTAAACCCACGTATCATTCTCGCGTCTATCTCCGGCTTTGGGCAGGATGGCCCCTATGCCAAGCGCGCGGGGTTTGATCAGATTGCCCAAGGGATGGGTGGGTTGATGGGCGTCACCGGCGATCCTGCGGCAGGGCCGATGCGCGCGGGGACAGCGGTCGCCGATCTGTCATCGGGGCTGTTCGCGGCAATCGGTATTCTGGTGGCGTTACAAGAGCGGGCGCAGTCCGGTCTTGGCCAATGGGTCCAAAGCTCTCTGCTGGAATCGCAGATATCGCTGATGGATTTTCAGGCCGCGCGCTATCTGGTCGAGGGAGAAGTGCCTGAAAGCTCGGGCAACGATCATCCTTATGTCACACCGATGGGTGTCGTCGCCACGAAAGGCGGTCACATGAACCTAGGCGTCGGAAGTGATACGCAATGGCGCGCCCTGTGTGACCTGATTGACCAAAGCGACTGGGGCATCGATCCGCGCTATGCGACCAATCCGGCCCGCTTTGAGCACAGAAGCGAGTTGTGGGCGCTGTTGGCGCCGGTATTTACAGAAAAGTCGACCAATGACTGGGTGGCCGCGCTCGAAAATGCGGGCGTTCCAGCCGGACCAATCTATATGATGGACGAAGTGTTTGCCGATCCGCAAGTTATGCATTCCGGTATCGCAGCGGCAGTCCACCACCCCGCCCGGGGCGAGACCAAGTTGGTTGGCCAGCCTGTTAAACTGTCCCGCACGCCTGCGTCGATCTATGTAAGTGCACCGGATGCAGGTGAGCATTCGGATGTAATTTTGAATGAACTGGGCCTGTCCGCAGATGAGATCGCTGATCTGCGCGCCCGCGACGTTATCTGAAGGAATAATATGATGACCCAATACGATGCTGACATGATCACGATGCCACTGACGCTGCCGTGGCAGGATATCCGCGACGCGGTTGCGCGCCTGTGTGATGATTTTCCCAACGCCTATTGGCTCAAGCTCGATAAGGAAGACGCCTATCCTCATGACTTCGTGAATGCCCTGACGCAAAGCGGCTTTCTTGGGGCGCTTATCCCCGAAGAGTATGGCGGCGCGGGGTTGCCTTTGACGGCGGCGGGGGCCGTGCTTGAGACGATCCACGCAAAGGGGTGCAACGCCGCTGCATGCCATGCGCAGATGTATACCATGGGCACGGTCCTCAAACATGGCTCGGAAGAGCAGAAACAAAAGTACTTGCCAAAGATCGCCACCGGCGAATTACGCCTGCAAGCCTTCGGTGTGACTGAACCGACGACCGGCAGCGACACGACACAACTCAAGACCAAAGCCGAGAAAACCGACAAGGGCACCTATATTGTCAACGGCCAGAAGGTCTGGACCAGCCGCGCATTTGAATCCGATCTTATGCTTCTGCTTGCGCGGACCACGCCATCGGACCAATGCAAAAAGCGATCGGACGGTATGTCGGTTTTTCTGATCGACATGAACGAGGCTAAAAAGAATGGCATGTCGCTGTCCAAGATCGACGCGATGATCAATCACAACACCTGCGAAGTCTTCTTTGATAACCTCGAAATCCCCGCCGATACGCTGGTGGGAGAGGAGGGTAAGGGCTTTAAATACATTGTCGACAGCATGAATGCCGAGCGTATTCTAATCGCCTATGAGTGTATCGGTGATGCAAAGTACTTTACCCAAAAAGCGTGTGAATACGCGAATGACCGCACCGTTTTCGGGCGACCCATTGGCGCAAACCAAGGCATCCAGTTCCCGATTGCCCAGACCTATGCACAGGCACAGGCCGCAGAATTGATGGTAGCGAAAGCCGCCGCAATGTTCGACGCGGGCGAAAAGAGCGGCGCTGAGGCCAATATGGCCAAGCTGCTGGCAGCTGATGCCTCCTGGGCCTCAGCCGAAGTTTGTATGCAAACATATGGCGGTTTTGCCTTCGCAAGGGAGTACGGGATAGAGCGGAAATGGCGTGAGGCGCGTCTATATCAAACTGCGCCAATTTCGAAAAACATGATCTTTGGCTATCTGGGCCAGCATGTTTTAGGCCTGCCGCGCAGTTATTGACACACCAGCGTAAGCTTGCTTGGATGGCGCAGAAAATTCCGATATTCAGGCATCAAAAATACAGGGGCTGTTTGGTTCTGGAGACGTGTCTCTGATCCGGGCGTGCCTGAAGTTTAAGAGTTTTAGACGACAACAAAATAACCAGGGAGTTACCAAATGACTAAATTCTCATCTCTGGCAGTCGCCTCTGCGGCCGCCTTTTTTACGGCAACGTCTGTACCGGCGCTGGCCCAAACCTCATGGGATATGGCAACCCCATACCCCGAAGGTGAATTTCACACACAAAATATAATCCAGTTCGCTCAGGATATCTCCGATGCGACTTCGGGTGGGCTGGACATCACGGTTCATTCAGGTGCCTCACTGTTCAAACACCCCGAGATCAAACGCTCCGTTCAAAACCAGTTTGTACCACTGGGTGAAGTGCTAATGGCGAATTTGTTTAACGAAAACCCGATCTTCGGTGCGGATAATATCCCTTTCGTTGCAACTACCTATGAGAGTGCGAAAGCGCTTTGGGATGCGCAGCGCCCTCTGGTCGAGGCCAAACTTGCCGATGATGGTATCCGGCTTTTGTATGCGGTGCCGTGGCCCGGGCAGGGTTTTTACACAAACAAGGCGCTGACAGCAGGCAGCGATCTGGATGGCATGCGCTTCCGGACGTATAACGCCACGACTGCACGGATGGCCGAACTTCTCGGTGGTGCACCGACCACCATCGAGGCTGTTGAAATTCCGCAGGCCTTCTCCACAGGGATCGTCGATGCAATGGTGACCTCTGGTGCGACGGGTGTGCGTACCACAGCATGGGATTTCACAACTGAATTTTATGATCTTCAAGCATGGTTGCCCAAGAACATGATTATCGTGAATGAATCCGCCTTCTCGTCCCTGCCAGAGGACCAACAAAATGCGATGCTTGAAGCAGCAGCAGCAGCAGAAACGCGTGGCTGGGCAATGAGCGAGAGCATCGCCGTATCGTCTGTTGACGAGTTGCGCGAGCACATGACAGTCCACACAGCCGACACCGCACTGTCGACTGATCTGGCAACTGTCGGTGCACAGATGGCGCTGGAGTGGGCCGAAAGCGTCGGACCTGATGGCCAGAGCATTCTCGACGCTCTGAAATAACGCGTAAAGTCGGGGAGGTTGTGCGCTCAATGAGCCTGTGACATCCCCGACGTCTGCCTCATGCGCGTCAGTGCTTGAATCGTAGCAATCAGGTCGACCAAAAAGGATCACGCCAATGCTTACACGTTCTCTGGACGCGATCTACAAAGCCACCGGGGCGCTCGCCGGCGTTTTTCTTGTCGCCATTTGCGTTATTGTAATGGCGCAGATCGTGGCGCGGCAGTTGGGCACGATCATACCATCCGCCGACCAATTCGCGGGCTTTTGCCTTGCTGCTACCTCTTTTCTCGGCCTCGCCTACAGTTTTCGCAGCGGCAGTCATATCCGCGTAACGCTATTCGTTCAGGCGCTCGGCACAACCGGTTCCAGACTGATGCTGATTTTCGCCCTTGCCGTTGCCGCAGCTATCAGCGGGCTTTTGACTTATTATACTATTTCGATGGTGATCCAGAACGCGACGCGCGGCGAAGTCACATCCGGTTTGGTGCCGGTTCCACTCTGGCTGCCCCAGACGGGTATGGCAGTCGGGATTACGTTGTTTGCGATTGCTATTTTCGAAGATCTGGTGAACGCAATTTCAGGGCGAACGACAGCGTTTGACCAAAACGAGACGTCAGTCACACAAGCAGACCCATAAACGAACCAACGCGGTACGGGTCTGGACGGTGTATCAGGCCATAGGGCCACAATTTTTCGGAGACTGCAAAACCATGGATCCTAACATCGTCGCCCTCATCCTGATCGGATCTATGTTGCTGCTGCTATCGCTTGGCATCTGGGTTTCTCTTACGCTCACGATTGTGGGCTACATTGGCATTGCGGCATTCACAAACGCACCGGCAGGGCCGATAATGGTCACTACGATCTGGGCGCAATCATGGTCCTGGGCACTGACCGCGCTGCCATTGTTCATCTGGATGGGCGAGATTTTATATCGCACACGGCTCGCCGCTAATATGTTCAACGGCCTCGCGCCTTGGATGAACGCGCTGCCGGGCCGCTTGCTGCATGTCAATGTCGTAAGTTGCGGGCTTTTTGCCGCCGTTTCCGGATCATCCGCTGCAACAACGGCAACCATCGGGCGGATCACGATACCGGAATTGGAAAAGCGGAACTATGACCAGAGAATGATCGTAGGCAGCCTTGCAGGGTCCGCTACCCTCGGATTTTTGATCCCCCCCTCGATTATCTTGATCGTCTACGGAGTTGCCGCCGAAGTCTCTATCAGTCGGTTGTTCATTGCGGGCATCTTGCCGGGACTCATGCTGATGGTACTGTTCATGGGGTATATCATGGTGTGGTCCTTGCTCTATCCCGACCGGACGCCACCACCCGAGCCGCGCATACCCTTCCTTGACAGGATACGCGCAACGGCTGGCCTCTTTCCCATGCTCGGGCTGATTGTCGGGGTCATCGGATCCATTTATGCCGGTTTTGCCACGCCTACTGAGGCTGCCGCAATCGGGGTCGTAGGCGCGCTGTTTCTATCAGCGGTCAGTGGCAACCTGACATGGACTTCATTTAGCGACAGCGTCATGGGCGCTACAAAAACAACTTGTATGGTTACCCTGATCCTTGCCGGCGCTGCCTTTCTCTCCGTCTCGATGGGTTTCACCGGCATCCCGCGCACTCTGGCGACATGGGTCGGATCGTTCGAGCTGACGCAGTTTCAGCTGCTGATCGCGTTGACGTTCCTTTTCGCCATCATGGGCTGCTTTCTGGATGGCATTTCGATCGTTGTACTGACGGCGTCGGTAATCATGCCGATGGTACAGGCCGCAGGTATTGATCTGATCTGGTTTGGTATCTATCTGGTTGTGGTGATCGAGATGTCACAGATTACGCCGCCAGTTGGAATTAATCTGTTCATCTTACAATCAATGACACGCCATGATCTTTTGACAGTAGCGAAAATGGCCTTTCCATTCTTTCTGGTCCTCGTTCTTGCAACACTCCTGCTGATTGTCTTTCCGGAAATTGCCACTTTTCTTCCATCGCTCATGGCACGAACGTAAATGCCTCTGCTATGTGTCCCGGTGTGATCAGCCTTAAAGACAGTTGATCTACCGACCGTTCGTCTATCGAGCACAAAGAGTGGCCTGCAACTTTCAATGTGCAGCCCAAAACCTCTCCGGCTGGTTTTCAATTTTCAACACGTTATTGGTCACTGCAATCTAAGCTCGACTTTGTACATTTTGCGGTCAGGTCCAGAGCCAGAAGATGCCCTCGTTCGCTATGAACTCGAGCGCCTCGTCGAGGGGCATGACGACAGGTTCTGTCGCAAACTTTTGCGGTCTTTCGTTTGCTGGCTAATTTTGCGACACGGTGCTCAAACAAGCAAACAGCAGGGTGTATTGGATGTCGGTTGATTTCAAGGGAGCCCATTATCCCAAAAACG
>Ga0163216_101135_pt1 | contig 20653 bp, 24 predicted proteins | sample SynspAceP_FD_167610 | JGI IMG/M metagenome (GOLD analysis project Ga0163216, IMG submission 167610) | Saline lake microbial communities from Ace Lake in Antarctica - Synechococcus sp. Ace-P (Illumina Assembly) | ecosystem: Environmental > Aquatic > Non-marine Saline and Alkaline > Saline ...
AGGCAGAAACCAGTTGCCAAAAGTCATAGAAGGAATCAAGTTCAATGACGGTGTCGAAGTGACCGGCACCACAGAAACCAGCGCCGCCTGATGATGCGCGTCACCCAAACTCAACCATAGCTCTGGAAAATGCACCTAGGGATTGGATATTTACACGGTCCAGCGAACACACACAGTCATTGCGCCTGCGTAGCTATCTCAGCCAGACTGGATGGGAGAACGCAAACCTGACAGAGGCAGCGCGGTCGATGCATATGACCCCGCCCACATTAATCCGCAAGCTAGAGGCGGATGGCACATCGTTTCAATCAATCAAGGATGCTTTGCGCCGCGACATCGCAATCCGACATCTAGCAATGGGTCAGAAAAGCGTTGAAGCGATTGCACATCAGGTAGGGTTCTCGTCGGCTGCAAATTTCCACCGCGCCTTTCAAAGATGGACGGGCAACACGCCAAGTTCGTATCGGCGCAGTAGAACAATCAATCGCTAATTTGTCACTTTTGGACAATGATCTGTCATCTCTTGAGATAGAACAGCGCTGTTTTTTACGGCACTCTGGCAGCAAGAAGCCAATTTAGTATGAGATGGACTGCAAAACATCTTCGCCAGCCGTATCCTAGGCTTTGGCGAGTTACGACAGTACAGCCTACCGGAAGGAATATCCTATGTCAGAGAAACTTGCCGCCATCCTTGAAGCTGCGCAGGCACATGCGCAAGATGTCATTGCCCCAAATGTTGACGCATGGAACGCTGCAAAAAAGTGGCCACGTGATGCCTCTGACAAAGCGGGTGCGGCTGGTTTGACGGGGCTCTACGCACCAGAGGAACTTGGCGGCCAAGGATTACCACTGTCCGAGGGCATTCAGGTCTACGAACAACTGGGACTTGGCGACGGTGCCTACGCGTTCGCATTATCCATGCACAACATTTGCACCTTTGCCGGCTGTGGATATGGTACCGACGCGTTTAAGGACAAATGGTCACGCGACCTTACCTCGGGCCGCAAGTTGGCTAACTTTGCTTTGACCGAACCGCAATCAGGCTCTGACGCGACGAACATGTACACCCGCGCCACCATTAACGGTGACGGCACATGGACGATCAGCGGCTCAAAGGCTTGGGTTAGCTTGGCGACGGAGGCCGATATCTACTTCACGGTCGTCAAGACCAGCGATGCGCCGGGGCACAAAGACATGGCGATGATCGCTATTCCCGCTGACGCAGAAGGCATCAGTTTTGGCCCGATGTATGACACCCCGTCCTATAACTTCTTGCCGATGTCAGAGATGTACCTCGATAAAGTTGTTGTAAGTGAGGACAATATCATCCTGCCCATCGGTCAGGGTTTGCAGGGGTCCCTTATGGCTATCGACATTGCTCGGGTGTCTATCGCGGCGGACTGTTGCGGCTTGATGCAAGCCGCCCTTGATACGGCGTTATCCTATTCTAAAAATCGCAAGATGTTTGGCGGAAAGAACCTCGATCTGGACGGAATTCAGTGGATGTTGGGTGAAGTGGCGACTGACCTAGAAGTCTCCAAACTGCTGTACCGCAAAGCCGCCGAGGCTCTTGGCACGCCTGAGGGTCCCTTGATGGCTGCGCATGCCAAACGGTTTGTGCCGGATGCTGCTGTGAAGGCAGCCAATACATGCACGCAGGTATTGGGTGGAATGGGCCTGTTGCAGCCATATGGGCTAGACCGGTTGTCGCGCCTCGCGCAAATGCTGCGGATCGTGGACGGCACGACGGAAATTAGCCGCATCGTCATTGGGCGCGCCATGCAAAAGCGTGCAGCAAGCTTGCCCGATTTGCCAGTGCCTAAGGGGTTTGGTGAGGCAGACACAAACACGGTTTCGGTAGCTGCACAGTAATTGGTCTTTATGGGTAGACCTGCCGTAATGAAAGCAAAGCGGTTCCTTTGAAGCGGCTACTTGAAAACCAATTCCTGTTGTTGCCAATAAAATGATGACCGACGACGACGTCCGCAACTTGCCCCTTAGCCATAAAATCTATGCTGTAGTTAACTTGAATGGCTGGTTTTCTGGCTGCTGCGCGGCGAGAAAGATTACGCTACTGCGGCAACTTCTGTGCTGCGAGCGCGTGCAGCACAGAATCCGAATTCACAAAATGGGCTCTTCTGGAGCTTTCGCCGCGTGATAGATAAACGGCAGGTCTAGGATCAGGTGCCTTTCGCTGCACCGCGCAAGAACTGGTAAGATGCGGGACGAAGCCGACCATCGATGACATGCAGCGAACGTCCGCACTCTTTGTCACGGATCTGAATTCTGTTTGACGATACTTCCAAAATCAAATAGCCCTTTACGCACCAGGGGCGCTGAAAAGCTGAGATGTACCCTTTGAACCTGAACCAGATAATGCTGGCGGAGGGAGGTCGTATGTTCATTTGATTTGCATACACTTTCCCCTCTTTTTGCCCGCGAAAAGAGGAACGATCATGGCCCCGCACGATCTTTTGACAGCCCTACGTGACCAAAAACCTTTGGTGCATTGCATTACGAATTATGTGGCAATGAATATCGCAGCAAACGTTGTTTTGGCAGCTGGCGCATCGCCTGCAATGGTCCATGCGCCTGAGGAAATGGCGGAGTTCACATTGATCTCTGGCGCGCTGACCATCAACATTGGCACTCTTTCTGCAGCTTGGCTTGCCAGCATGACAGCCGCGGCAACAGTGGCAAATACGCACAACATCCCATGGGTACTGGATCCGGTTGCGCATTTCATAACTGAATATCGTAAAGGCGCGGCACAGGAGTTATTGAGGTTACGTCCAACGATTTTACGCGGGAATGCATCAGAAATACTGGGGCTTGCGGGCGAAGCCGGAGCCGGAAAAGGCGCTGATAGCGGCGACAGCGTGGCAGCTGCACATGGGGCTGCAAAGGCGCTTGCTCTTCAGTTTGGCACCGTTGTTGCGATCACGGGCCCCGTTGATTATCTGACCGACGGCGTTCGCGAGGCAGAAGTCTCAGGTGGGTCGGCCTTGATGCCACAGGTCACTGCTTTGGGCTGTTCGCAGACAGCATTGATGGGGGCCTATGCGGCGACTGGCCCTGCATTTGATGCGGCCCTTGCCGCTCTTGCGCATTTCAAGGTGGCTGGGACTGCCGCTGCAAAACTGGCGAAAGGCCCAGGCAGCTTTCAGATGCATTTCTTGGATGCACTTGCCGCTGCGCAGCCTGATGATTTGGCACGGGTCATCGGCTGATGGGAGCCCTCAAAAATCAATTGCGGCTGTATCTGGTGACCGATTCCCAGCTTTGCGCAAAAATCGGCGTTGTGGAAACGGTGAGCCGTGCGGTGGCGGGCGGTATTACGATGGTCCAATTGCGCGACAAACACGCCACGACCGCGCAGCGCATTGAGCTGGCGATTGCCCTGCGCGAAGCATTGCAGGGAACGGGCGTTCCGCTGGTGATCAATGATGATGTTACGGCTGCTGTGGAAGCACAGGTGGACGGTGCGCATATTGGCCAAGGAGACATCTCGGCAGCGTATGCACGCGCGCTTCTTGGCCCCGATAAAATCCTCGGACTATCGTGTGAAACGCTGCAAACCGTGCGCGACGCTGACCCAGCTCTGGTGGATTACCTCGGACTTGGACCAGTGTTCGGCACCGCCACGAAAACCGACCATGCGAGCCCCACTGGTTTTGCTGGTTTGGCGCAATTGGTCGCGGTGTCGTCATTGCCGAATGTGGCAATTGGCGGTCTGAAACCTGATCATATCAACGATGTGCTTGCCAGCGGCGCGGATGGCATGGCCGTCGTGTCTGCCATTTGTGGTCAACCTGATCCACGCAACGCCGCCCGCGCATTCGAGACGTTCAAACCGGAGGAGACGTCATGATCCCCAACGTTCTCAGCATCGCAGGGTCTGATCCGTCGGGTGGGGCTGGCATCCAAGCCGACATCAAAGCGATCTCAGCAAACGGTGCGTTTGCAATGGCTGCCATCACGGCTTTGACGGCACAAAACACCCAAGGCGTGACTGGCATTCATCTGGTGCCACCCGCCTTTGTCCAAGATCAGATTGCAGCTATCTTTACCGATATTCGCGTCGATGCGGTCAAAATCGGGATGATCGCGAACGCACATAATGCGGGCGCTGTTGCGCAGGCGCTGAGGGGACGTGCAGGCATACCAATAGTGCTTGATCCAGTGATGATTGCCAAAGGCGGGGCCGCATTGTTGCAACCTGATGCGGTGAACACCCTGCGGGACATGCTCCTCCCTCTGGCTACCGTGCTGACGCCCAACTTGCCCGAAGCTGCGCATTTGTTGAACACCGCCACCGCCACGACACGCGGTGAAATGGCGGCACAAGGCAGTGCACTTTGCGGATTGGGGGCAACCGCTGTCTTGATGAAAGGTGGTCATCTTGAGGGGCCGGACAGCCCCGACTGCCTTGTCAGCAACGACACCGTCATATGGTTTGACGCCCCGCGCACCCTGACCGCAAACACACACGGCACGGGCTGCACGTTATCGTCGGCTTTGGCGGCACATTTGGCCAAAGGGCACAGCGTCGCAGACGCCACAGCCGCCGCCAAATCCTATGTCGCGCACGCAATTGCCTACGCGGGTGATTTGTCCGTTGGCACAGGCCACGGCCCCACGCATCATTTTGCCAGCCTTTACTCCGAATGAAAGTGAATGACCGATGAAAACCACGATATTAGCAACAGTTCTATCGCTGTGTGCTGCACCGCTTTGGGCGCAAGACCAAGTCACTTTGTTGTTGGATTGGTTCGTGAACCCCGACCATGGACCCGTCATCATCGCGCAGGAAAAAGGCTACTTTGCAGAACAGAACATAGAGGTTGAGGTCATCGCCCCCGCCGATCCGTCAGCACCGCCAAAAATGGTTGCAGCCGGTCAGGCCGATCTTGCGATTTCCTATCAGCCGCAACTGCATTTGCAAATCCATGAAGGTCTACCGTTGCAACGGGTTGGAACCTTGGTTGCCACCCCACTGAGCTGTCTGTTGGTCCTAAAAGATGGTCCCATCAAAACTCCTGCTGACCTGAAGGGACGCAAAGTCGGCTTTTCCGTGGGCGGCGTTGAAGAGGCGGTGCTGGGTCACGTCTTGGCGACACACGGTCTGTCGCTTGATGATGTGGAACTGATCAATGTGAACTGGTCGATGTCCCCGTCGCTTATGTCGGGTCAGGTCGATGCCGTGATCGGTGCATTTCGCAATTTTGAGCTGAACCAGATGGATATCGAAGGCGTGCCGGGGCGCTGTTTTTATGTCGAGGAAGAGGGCCTGCCACCTTATGACGAACTGATCTATGTTGCCAACAAAGACACGATGGATATCGATATGATCCAGCGTTTCTTGGCCGCTACCGAAAAAGCGACACAATACATCATCAATCACCCCGTCGAAAGCTGGGAGATTTTTGCAAGCACATCAACCGAGCTAAACGATGAGTTGAACAAGCGCGCCTGGGTCGACACATTGCCGCGTTTTGCGCTGCGCCCGACCGCGATGGATGTTGGCCGCTATGCCACATTCGAGGCGTTCTTGCATACAGCGGGCCTGATCCCGTCAATCAACCCGGTCAGTGAAATTGCCATTGATGTGACCGCGCAATGACCGGTTTAGTTTACGGTGAAACCTTTGCCCTCTGGCGTGGCGGTTGCCCGGGTCCATGGCGCGAATACACACACCATGCCTTTGTCGAAGGGCTCGGGAACGGCACATTGGAGCGCGCATCGTTTCTGCATTACCTTATCCAAGATTATGTATTTCTCGTGCATTTTGCGCGGGCGTGGTCCTTGGCCGTGGTCAAGGCTGAGACGCTGGACGAGATGAAGGTCTGTGCAGGCACGGTTGATGCGTTGGTCAATCATGAAATGGCCCTGCACGTCACGACCTGCGCCGCACAAGGCATCGACGAAGCGACGCTTTTCACCGCTGTTGAGGAGTTTGAAAACCTCGCCTACACGCGATATGTGATGGATGCGGGGCTGCAAGGTGACTTTCTTGATCTGATGGCAGCCCTTGCGCCGTGTTGTTTTGGCTATGGCGAAATCGGCACGCGCCTGATGCAGTCGGCAGCACCTGATACGCCCTATCGTGACTGGATCGAAACCTATGGTGACCCTGCATATCAAAAGGTCATGGCATCGGTAGGTCAGATGATGGACGGCGCAATCGCGCGCCGTTTGGGGCCTGATCCAACGGCATCCGTGCGCTGGCCACATCTTCAGGCGCGGTTCACCACGGCAACCCGATTAGAGATCGCGTTTTGGAACATGGGACTGCGCGGCGCGTGATAAGAGCCCCTTCGATACATCTGCGCGGCACGCATAGCATTGACGGGCAACGCTTGTTCGGGCCTGTGGATGTGGTGCTGCCAGCACAGCAATGGACTTGCGTGTTGGGCCGGTCCGGGGTGGGTAAATCCACGTTGCTGCGGTTGATTGCGGGTCTCCCTTGCGCAGGCACTTTCACAGGGCAGATCAATGCTTCTGATGGAATCGACATAGCGGGACGTATCAGTGTGATGGCGCAATCCGATCTTTTGCTGCCATGGCTTAGCGTTCTAGAAAACACAGTGCTCGGCGCGCGTTTGCGGGGTGAAGACCCCGATCTGCACAAGGCCGAAACCCTGCTGGAGCGTGTCGGGTTGCTGGGCGACAAGCATAAAAAACCGGGCGCACTGTCGGGGGGTATGCGGCAACGCACGGCCCTTGCGCGCACTTTGATGGAGGATCGCTGCATTGCGCTGTTGGACGGACCTTTCTCGGCGTTGGACGCAAGCACGCGGGCAGATATGCAAGAACTCGCGGCTGAGGTTTTGGCAGATAAAACCGTCCTTTTAGTGACGCATGACCCGGCAGAGGCCGTGCGTCTTGGTCACCAGATCATCGTTCTAACGCCAGAAGCTGCACTGCAGTGGCATACCCCGCAAGATGCCCCGATCCGCGACCAATACGCCTCCGGGACCGTCGCCTGCCAAGCAGACCTCCTCATGCATTTGAGACGCGCGCCATGATGCGGTTGCAATATGCCTTGGGCGCTGCGGTTTTTGCACTTTTCCTCTGGCAAGGGATCGTTTGGATCACCGGTGTGCCGCCGTTCATTCTGCCGTCTCCTTTGAGGGTTGCAGAAGCTGCGTTTGCCAACCGTCTTCTGATTGCTGAAAATGCACTGGTGACGGCGACAGAAGTAGTCTTGGGACTGATAATCGGCACGGTTTTGGGGGCGGTGACAGCGATCCAATTGGCAAGCTCGGAGCGCCTGCACAGCCTTATCATGCCGCTACTCATTTTTACGCAAGCGGTACCGGTGTTCGCGCTCGCCCCGATCCTGACGCTCTGGTTCGGGTATGGAATTGCCTCCAAAGTCGTGATGGCAGTTCTGATCATCTACTTTCCGGTGACGTCCGCGTTTTACGACGGGCTGACCCGCGTTCCAGCAGACATTTTGGACTTGGCCAAAACAATGGGTGGCACCAAACTTCAGGTTATGCGGCGCATCAAAATTCCGCATGCGTTGCCGTCTTTAGGTACAGGTTTGAAACTGGCCGTAGTCTACGCACCGATAGGGGCTGTAATAGGAGAATGGGTTGGCGCGTCCAAGGGGCTGGGGTATTTGATGTTGCTGGCCAACGGGCGGGCCAAAACCGATCTGATGTTTGCCAGCTTGTTCACGCTGGTGATCATGACATTGCTTTTGCATTTCGCGGTGAGCAAAGCGTCAAGCCGCTTGGGGCAACGCTAAGCCTCCCGAGGAACCAGATTTCCGGAAAGCTGACGTTCATGCATTTTGCAGCATTGAACACTTCGGGCTCGAAGGAACCCTTCGCCGCAAAATGCACGAAGGTCCGCTACGCGCTGCCACCCCACCGCAGGGGTTTCTTATCCTGATTGCATCCCTACCCCAAAGACTTCAAAACAGAATATGGCAAAGGACCTTTGCAGCTTCCTATACAATCATGGAAATGCAGAGCTTCAACCTCCCGATAAAGGCTGCGGCTCTGACATCAGCCTTACACCAGGCTCCCCTTCTCCCACGAACGCGACCCCTGCCCTCGCAAAAGCATCATAGATTGCCCTCTTCGTGCTTGTGTCGGCCTTTTCCAACGAACCCGGCGCCTTCTCCAACCTTTTTATTGTAGATAAACCAATTTCGGCTGCTTCAGACAGATCCGGTTGTGACCAACCCAATAGAGCACGTGCGCCACGTATGTGAACAATCGTCAAATCGGCATAATGCACTAAAAGTACTCCATATAGATCTAAAAGTCTTGCTTGGCAGTTTTTATTGTGATACTTATAGTCTCACAGATAGGGCGGTAGGCACTACAGAGCAAGCCTACTCTTTGTGTATCTTCGCATCATCATGGAAAGCCATGAAGTTCCGAAGCATTCGCCTGCCCCTCTATCTGTTCTAAAGTTCATGGAGGAAAATCATGTCAGCAACTTTACAAACGTCAAAGACATTTGCGACCGCAAGCATCAATCCAGATCTAATTGAGTTTGATACATTTCTGGACACCTTTGAGCAGACATGGCGGGCAGACTGTTACTTGAGAGAGGTAGCTTCGTTTTCTTCACCATCCAGAATGAGCTCGGAGATGCGGATTGTCGGTAACGCTTGGATCGACTGCGAGGCGTCACTTAATTCCTTCTGCGATCGCCTTGAGGGGACCTCCGCTGTTTATTTGGCCGTAGATGCGTTGTACCCGGTGCTACCGAAATATCGGCTTGCATCCAATTGCCTACTGAAAGTGGTCTCGCGAATGAACGTTGTCGCTTCGTCGACAATGGACCCTGATCTCAAAAATCTAATCTTGCGAGCTTCAGTACTATCTCTTGCGTACTACGAGACTCTCCAACTTTTCGACAATGCGAATTTCCCGGCCATGCGTCATGGATATCTCATTCATCACTGATCGACCAACATCACTGGATTTTGGATTCACCAAGATTTTGAGTACGAAAAATTTACAACCAATTTTAAGGAGCACCCCATGATCGAAGCAACAACAGGCACACTCGGTACATTGCACACATTTGAGGACCCGAAACATGCTGGCTTTAGCGCTGTGCTGAGAAGCTTTGAGGTCGGCATGTACGACGCATCGGGCAAACGCTGTCTACTTGGATATCGACGCTACGAAGCATTGCTAGATCAGTTTATCGCAGATGAACCTTCAGGTTCCCCATTTCATCAAGCGGCAGTTCTGATGGAGGCTTCAACTTTCAAACACACAAGCTGCGGCATCGAAATTGATGGCCACAGCAAGGCAGTGAAGTCGCTTATTGAAACGATGCAGTTAAAAGGAGAAGTAGCTGATCTGATCCGACATGCAGGGTTACTTCTGTATGTGTATTCCGCCACTCCAGAGGAAGCCGAACGGCCAATGGCTACCGCCAAACAACAGCTTGCCGTGAAAAATGAATTTCTCAGACAAAATCGGAGGGCTGCTTATGATCGTGACACAGCACGTCGAAACCGGCAGAGGGGTGCGCGTAATGTGCTGACAGTTGCTGTCGGTAACACCGAAAATTGCGATATGAAGCCGACATTATCTTCAACGCTCCGAGTGCTCAAGGAAAAGGGGCGGAAGCATAGCCGTCGAAGACGAGTATAATCCCCTGAGTGACACTTTGGCGTATCGTCACAAACGACTGCTCCGCCGGACGTCACAGACCTTCCCTTTGCATAAGTGAACGTAGGGTTTTACAAGCCTTTCAATGTCATGGAACTGATCGCTGTAGCCGCCACCATCCGAACAAAGTAAAGCCGAGAAACACGAACAAGAGAAGTATGCTCAACGCGCCCCATCCATCAACAACGGCGCGCTCGATTGCGGCACCAAAATAATATCCCGTTCCCACCAAAAGTGCCGTCCAAAGTAGCGCAGAGGATGCATTGAGGGCAGTGAACACAGGCCACCTCATTTGTGTGAGACCTACCGGCAGGGCTCCGATCGTGCGCATTCCCTTCGGGTAGCGGTAGATAAAGATGTAAGCGGGCCCGTAGACATCGAGCATCGCTTCAGCTTTGAGCATTAAGGCTGACATCCGCGGTCGGGTCGACAGGAAGCCTGTGCCATACTTGCGAGCTACCGCAAAACGCAATTCATCCCCCAGATATCCGCCTGCAAAGGTTGCCAAAGCGACCAGTGAAATATCCAAAGCCCCCGTATACGCAGCATAGCCGCCAAACAGCGGCAAGGAGCCACTCTTTAAGGCACAATACGCAAACAAGAGGAGGTAAACCAATGTGCCATATTGCGAGATCAGGGTGAGGAAGGCTTCCAAGTAGATTGCTCCTGTGGGGCAAGGATAGTTTATGTATCCGAGTGCTCTGGATAGCAGAAATTCCCGCTATGTAGCCATAGCAGATGCAGATGGAATCCGCGTTACGAACAAGGCTGGTTTGGCTCATCAGGAAATGCACGGCCTGTCATTTGCACCGCGGTTAGATGTATCGGCGCACCTTGGTTTTATATGCTCTATAGTCTGCTCCGTAGATGTCTTCCAACCATGGTTCTTCGGCAAATGGTGCTGCGGCAAGGATGAGGACGCCGAACGCTGCGACACATGCAGCCCATCCAGATGCAGACAGCACAGCCCAGCCTATGAGGATGGCCATGTCAGCCACGTATTGCGGGTTGCGGGAATAGCGATAGAGACCGTCCGTCTTCAACTCGGCGACCTCGCCGCTGGTTGCTCCGAACCCGATTTTGCGGACTCCAATCGAGACAACAACATTCCCGATGATAATCAACGTAAGACCAATGCCCCACCGGACAAGCGCGGGCCACTCAAAACTGTTCCAGTCAGCGATGCCCAGCACGAAGGTCGCCGCAAATATCGAGATCGTGGCAAGCCAGACCCGAAGCTTGATGCCTGTGGTAGCTTGCTTTGGGGGCCAGATACGACGCTCGGGGAATGCGATCGACCACCCGAATGCCACAAGGAGATAACATCCGGCGGTTCCACCTACCACAATGGCAAGGATTTCCATGTTATTGAGCATGGTCATGTCCATGGTTATCCATCGCCCCCGTGTCTTCGCCTGAACGGAGTTCCTGCCACGCCTGAACCAGAATGAGCTGAGCCGATCTCAGAAACAGGCCCGCCATGATGATTGCGACGATGAGGTCGGGCCATGCGGAGGCCGTCAAAAGAACCGCGACGCTTGCAACCATGACCGCCACATTGCCGATGGCATCATTGCGCGAACATAGCCAGACCGAGCGAACGTTCGCATCGCCATCCTTGTAGCGCATCAAAAGCATGACACTGGCCAAGTTCGCGGCGAGTGCGAGCAGACCGATCAGCCCCATGATCTGCGCACTCGGAACGCCCAGAATGAAGATTTGATATACGGTTGAGCCGAAGACCCAGAGGCCCATAAGCAGAAGGCTGAGCCCTTTGAGCAGTGCAGCGGTTGAGCGGACCTTGAGGCTCATGCCAATCACCGCGAGGCTGAGGCCGTAGGTTAAGGCATCTCCCAGAAAGTCGAGAGCATCTGCTTGCAATGCCTGTGATCCAGCAAGTTTACCCGCTGACATTTCCACGAAGAACATGGCTGCATTGATAAAGATAACCATCCACAGAACCCGTTTGTAAGCAGGGTCGACACCATCGAACCTCGGGTTGCCAGAGCAGCCGCAGGCGGCACCGGTCTCGTTGATTGTTTCAGTCATTTGTTACTCCTTGCTTTGTGGATATGAACAGCCATCGCGGGACACGCGCGGCATAATCTTCAAAAGGTTTTCCGAATATCTGGGAAAGAGCGGCTTCCTCATCCCGGATCTGGACGCGGTCAATCATCAGAAAGAATTCGACCAAGACCAAGATTGCACTGACCGCGCCAAGCCACAGGACAAAGGCCATCAAAACGATCAGCATCCCGACATACATCGGATTTCGCGTTACGCTGTAGATGCCGCTTGTCACCAGTATGCTTGTCTTTTCAGGTGCCTGAGGATTCACGGTGGTCTTGTGGCGGACAAAGCTCAGGACGGCAGGCAGCAGAAACAGCACCCCTGCCACCGAAGTCGCCGCGATCAGCCCTGCGGGGGCCTCGAAAGGCACCAGCGGCAGGAAAGTGGCGAGCGTGCTTGCGGTCACCATGCAAAAGGCCATTTGTGCGAGTGGGGGTATGTTCATGAAGAAGCTTCCATATTTGATTCTTCACAGCTATAATTCCTCTAGTAACTAGAGGTTCAAGAGGAAAATTATATGTTCTCAATCGGCCAGCTTTCAAAGCGCACGGGCGTCAAAATACCGACAATCCGGTATTATGAACAAATGGGTTTGATTGACGAGCCTGAGCGTTCTGAGGGCAACCAGCGGCGTTATACAAAAGAGGGTCTGAGCCGATTATCCTTCATCCGCCACTCTCGTGATCTGGGGTTTTCAGTTGAAGATATCCGTGGGCTTTTGGATCTGAGTCAGCATCCAGAAAAACCATGTAACGATGCTCACAGCATTGCGGCTCAACACCTTCAAGATGTTCAAAGCAGGATCGCAAAGCTGCGACGGTTAGAGCGCGAATTGAAGCGCATCACCAAATGTGATGCTGGAAATGTGGCCGCCTGCGCTGTAATTGAAACGCTTGCTGATCACGAGCTTTGTGAAACCGAACACTAAAATATCAATTGCGGCCGCGTAAACTCTGGTGAAGTGTGTTGGCAACATTGCAATTTATTTAATCGCTGACGCAGGAGGTTTATAACTTTCGTCCAATTCGCCAAATCTGCAGTGCAATCAAGAGCGCAGACTTGATTATGAAATATCTCTCTTAATGCGGTCGCCTTATCGAGAACCTTCGCCCCAACTTCCAGTCAGTGATGGTGAAATGATGCTTAATCCTGCAACTGCGCAGTCAAACTATTCCCATACTAGAGCCACGAGTGTCTGAACCCTGGCAGCGGCGCGACATAAGCACCCCCCGATGTCAGATCAACCTTGACAGATCAGGTCTAGATAGCAGATTTAGAACAAAACACGAACATTAGGGAGGTCACTATGCCGGTTCACCGCGTCGAACAACCAGTCATCGCAAACGGTATGACGATGAGACTTGTCAGCATGCCTGTCAGCGCAGGATTTCCGTCGCCTGCGGGGGACGACCTTGAGGACGAAATCGATCCGATGGCCTGGGTAGTGCGCCACCCTGCTTCGACCTTTTGGTGGCGCGTTGAGGGCGATTGTCTCTGGGACGTGGGAATCCGAGACGGGGATATCATCGCTGTGGATCGCGCCGGGAAAAAACGCCTCGGTCGCGCCGTCCTTGCAGTGGTTGAAGGTGCCGTGACCGCGAAAATCTTACGCAAACGCGGGGATCGATATTATTTGGGACCAGCAAACAGCCGTGAAAAATTTCCAGACATAGAGCTGACGGAAGACAGCGAAATCTGGGGTGTAATCGCAGGCGTCGTGCGAAGGTACGATCTGGCGTGAAGCGGCCTATCGCGATCAGCGACAGCGCGAATTTCTACGTATCTGCCGAAAGGATCTTCGACCCTACATTGAAAAATGTACCCGTCATTGTGCTCTCAAACAACGACGGTTGCGCAGTCGCGCGCAGCGACGAGGCAAAGGCCCTCGGAATCAAAATGGGAGAACCGCTTCACCTTATTCGCGACAAGATCGCTGCCCACGGCATTCGGGTGTTCAGTTCTAACTATACGCTCTACGGTGACATTTCACGGCGCATCGTCGAGGTCTATGAGGACTTCACGCCGAACGTCGAAATTTACTCGATCGACGAATGTTTTTTGGATTTCAGTGGGTTCAAAGATCGCACAGCTCACGCGCGCTCTATGCGATCCGAGGTTTTGCAGCGTATCGGTGTCCCGGTGCGGGTCGGCATTGCATCGTCCAAGACATTGGCGAAATGCGCCAATGACGTGGCCAAGAAGAACCCGATTTTCGCTGGGGTGCTCGATATGATGGATGAGACGCTTACGGATATCATCCTGCCCATGGTGCCGGTTGGAGACATCTGGGGCGTAGGGCGCCAGACACAGGCAAAATTGCACGGTGTGGGCATATATACCGCTGCAGACCTGCGGGACATGCCACTGCGACAAGCGCGCGCCGTAGGCACCGTCGTCCTAGAGCGCACCGTCCTAGAGCTCCAAGGAGAGGCATGTCTCTCCTTGGACGAGGTTGAGCCACAGCGGAAGGGTATGGCGGTCACACGGTCCGCAGGGACGCCAATGACCGACTTCGAAACACTGTTTGGTGCAATCACCGCTCATGCGACACGTGCAGCGGAAAAGCTTCGCAAACACGGGCTGGTCGCTGGGACTTTGACGGTCTTCTATCATACAAATCGGCACCGGCAGGACCGACCACAGTATTCAGGATCGAGGTCCACGCGATTAATGCCAATGTCGTCAGACACCTTTGAACTCGTTGAAGCTGCACGACGGTGTGCGCAGGCAGCTTGGCCGGAAGGGCAAGCTGGGTCATTCGAATTTTCGAAAGCCGGTGTGTTGTTGGACGATCTTGTACCGCTCGAAGACAGACCCAGGACACTATTCGAAGCAACGAGGCCGAAATCAGCAGTTCTCATGGCCGCTCTAGACCAAGTGAACAACCGCCACGGCAAAAAAACACTGGTGCTGGCAAGCGAAGGTACGATGAGGCCGTGGAAACTGCGCGCTGAATACCGCAGTCCAAGATACACAACGAGATTATCGGATCTGCCTATTGTGCGGTAGATCACTAAAGAAGGTCACGGTGTTCAAGCCGCTCTAATTGCCTCTACAACATCTGATGTTTGCATAAAGCGACGCTCTGAAGTGCAGTCCGCCCGACCGCTACTTGCCGCATTTAAAGTTAATTGTTGAGAATTTCTTATCAATTCAATTACATTTTGATCCTCACATCAGCCAAATATGGGCACTAAAGTCGAATTTGATGGTTATTATTGAGCAATTTCAAAGGTGTAACGGCTGTAACGCACTGTTACATTTCCCGATACACCCCTAACTATATGATTTTATTACTTAAATATATATATCTATCTCATGTATCAGATATATAGTTATAGTGTATATGCACGCACACACACACGCACACACGCACATGTACACTCGTTACAGAAGTTGATACGATACGCAAAATTCACCCCTAACATGTTGATTTTAAACAAATAATCCAGTATCAACAGCAATCGAATGCCAGAAAGTTGATGGTTATTTTGATTTTAAATCAACCGCTTAACTGAAATTCATTGCACAATGGAACTCTGTTACAGATCCAGACGCCTCTCATTTTGCAGATCAATTGTGTAAATCAGATGCAGCACCTCGACTGAAAGGAACCGAACCATTGATACCGCCGATTATGTAGCTTGGCTGTTCTCGGCATGGTCTGGTGCCCAATTCCAAGGCAGCAACTCGTCCAGCCAGTTGATCTTGTTATCGTGGGTGCGGTCGAAGACGTCGGCAAAGTAGGCCTACGGATCTTTACGGCCAAAATTAGCGCATCGCGTCTGTTTCGCAGAAAGAGGCCTCGAGTAGCTCGTTCTCTACTTCTTCATCCAAATGTTTACCGGAGACACTGGATACAGTAGTTGTCTGGCCCCCTGTCTTCTTATTTATTATTTCAGTGAATTTTACAGTAAAATTATTGAACCCTGGCGCTCGTATCAGTCTTGACCGAGCCTTCTCGATATCAAGCCACTCGCTGGGAATAAAACAGACATCGTTGAGGTTACGAATACTCCAGCAGGGCGATTCCAAGCATGAGCTCGGATCAATAGAGAAATTGAAAAGATAGGTAATGCGTATATCATTCGGCGATTCTGTGACTGTGATGTCTGTGGCGTATCCTGCGTCTAGCCTTGAGCAACAAAACTCATGAGGGATAAACCGCTGCTTGAGCATCCTATTTATCTGATATGTTATTTGTGAACCTGGGCAAGGCTCGCAGTTCGTCATGCTGAATCTGAGTAACTCAACTTCAGGCTTGTCCGAAAGGGAAAGAATGGAATTCGCAGCGCGCCAGATTAACTCGTGGCAACGCATAGGAGACGACAAGCTTCGTCGCACCGCCCAGACCACATTGTCACGCAGATGAGGACAGAAAATTTCCTGCGTTCTGTTGGCAGTCTCAACGCGAAATAGTCTGAACTCTTTTTTGATTAACCTTTCAAGCTTTTTAAGGAGCTCCTTGGAACCATATCTTATATATGCTTCGCCGTGAGGCCACGCGTAGTCAAAAGCTTTTTGGTTTCTTGCATATGCTCGAACCTCCGGAGTGCGAGACACTCCAATCTTTACACCAAACGCGGAAATTCCTTTCCGCAGGTCTGTTACGTAGATGCCATGTTGATTTTGCATTTAATATCCTCCTTTTTGATATGAACTCAGCTGGCAGGTTGTTTCGCCCTTTCGCTTTTTAACTGAAGCGCTTGTCAAAATAGGGTGAAAACAAATCTGCATGATGGGCGCAGAGGAGTTCCGGTACATCGTTGATCTCAAGGGTTTCCTGCACTTACAGCACGGATTTGGACTTCGGTTTTGCCTGCCCTGCTTCGAAAATGGGCAAAGGCAAGCTGTGTGCGGTAAGCTGCGCCGATGTCGAGAGCCACCGTACGGTAACCCTCAACCCCGTCGCAGATATCCAGATCGTCTGCTGTCGTTAGATCCTGCCGTAGTGCAGGGGTATGACCGTGAACAACGACGGTCGGGTTGAGCTCACGCCGTATCGGATCGGGATCATCATGGTCCCACCCACCTTGATGGGTCAAAAAACTGTTTCTGATGGTCGCCCAGTGATCATCAATTTGAATAAGTCGACGGGAAAGACCTAAAAACTCATCTCGGTTCGTTTGAGGGCAAATACCCGCATGAACGAACAGCAGATCGCAGAGATGGAGATGCGTCGGTCCCGAGGAAATGGCGTATAAATAATCTGGATGCAGTACGGACTTGAGGACATCAGTGATCTCTTCCCAGCTGCTTTCGGTTACTGAAACACCAGCTTCTGACAACACTCTGCCTCCACCAAGCAGCAACCAAAAATCAAGATGTTCTGGCTGCTCCAGGCTCAGCATCATAGCGATATCATGATTGCCATGTAAGACATGCAGCTCATCGGCGGCAGCAAGCTCCCCTGCCCTCATGGCAAGATCCACTGCCTCGATCGAAGCTGGACCACGGTCAATAAGATCACCCAGAATTACCAGGTGCCGAACTTTTTCATCATGCGGAGTATCTCGTATTTCACCAAGTACACGGGCGAACAGCTCGGCCTGTCCATGCACGTCGCCGACCGCAAATATTTCAATATCCGCCGGCATGGCACCGGGCAATTCTCGCCAAGGAAGACAGAAGGAATTATAGTTTTTCAGATCACTGGGCATGTTTCACCAATTGTGTATCTTTAATCATTGCACTGAGCAGACGGCACCAGCATCAGCGGTCGCCGTTTTTCATGTCTATACTCAGACCTGCCAACCACGCCTTGGCCAGTCGCGCGCTGTCAGGTCCAGCACGATGTGGCGCTCTAGTAAGGTCGAGGCGTTCGTAGAGATGATCCAGCGCATGGGAGGGAAATGCACTCATTGTTACGCCGTCAAAGTCTTCGATTGAGACCCTATCAGCCACACCGGCGGCGCGAAAAAGCCGATCAAGCCATCTGCGCTCGAACGGCACGGCGTCTGATAGCGCAACCCGCCCGGTCAAGGCTTTCAAGAAACGAGTTGATACGACAGACGCGTCCGGAGCACTCTTCAACTCGTTTCGTGGGATGTTGTGTATCCGAGCGCTGACGGGCGACCACGCGTGCTCGGGCCAGTCCGGCGCAGGCCGGATCAGGCTTGCATACGTTTGGATCTGCAAGTTGCTGTTAATCCAGCTCAGACCGATTTCGATCGGCCAACCGTCCCTGTCGAGAGAACTTGCCTCAAAATCCAAAAAGGCCACACGCAGATACGGTATCTCTGTCACCTTGCAGCTCATTCATCGAGCTCAAAAGTAAATGAATGCAGATCAGTAACCGGCTCCATCTGACGAGGGTAACCGATAGACACATTTGCCAGCACTGTCCGACCAACATTAAATTCAATGCGATGATGCGTATGCCCGTAGATCCATCGCTCTGGCTGATACGCAAGGATCAGAGCTTCTAGGTCAGAGGCATAGCAAGGCCCGTAAGAGGGCGTTCCCGTAAGTGCAGATACATGCGGTGCATGATGAGTGATCACTGTGGTCTGGCCATGAAATCCGTCAGCAAGCCGCCCATCAAGCCAGGCTCGCTGATCTGCATGGATCGTTGCAGTGTGTACTGGTTTTAGTTTTGTGTAACCTGCCTCACGAATCCTGATCGAGCTATAATCGTTCATGTGCTTCGCTGCGTATCGCACGTTGTCTACTCTGTCGCCATAAACCTCAAAATCAGACCACAAAGTTGTGCATAAGAATCGCTGCCTGCCGAAAATGAGCTCCGACTTTTGCAAATAGGTAGCACCGTTTGTCGCAGCCACAGCCTTCAATTTATCCTCAGCATCAATTTCGCCGCCGTAATAGTCGTGATTGCCGGGCAAGATATAGATCTCTGCACCTGGCACCTGTTCAGCAATCCAACGCAGATACGCAGGCCATCTCTTTCTGCCGTTATCCGATAAATCCCCTGCCAGGATACAATGCGAAACACTTTGTAGCTGCGATTTTGGGACCTTTCCGAAGGGATCCAGACCTTCACTGTAGTAGAGATCCAGATGCAAATCTGCGAGCACGAGCAACTTCATACGAATTCTCCTTCAACGCTTTTCGGCGCCTTAAGAGGATGGTGAAAACCAAAATTCCGATGACCGGTGTCCGCATGCAGTTGAGACAAACGTCTTTTCCGAAAAACTGGGATGTCAGACATCACGAACACCATAATGAAGCTGGTCGGCGCTTATGGCGGCCTGGATTTCAGACGGCTGGAGCGTCAGATGTTTGAGGCCAGCAAGCCTGTTGCCGAGCGCTTCAATCAGCGTTTCCCTGTATACCATTGCATCGAGTCTGTACCACCGTGAGAATGTACGCGCCCATGATAAATCGTGAGCCATACCGCAGACCCGTGAGCTGTTGATCAATGCACCGCTGATTGTCGGATGCCCTGTTTGCATCCCGACAAGGATCACCCCGCCGCATTGAACATCACTGATCGCAATCCATGGTGACAAAGTCGGTGCCTGTCGGATATCGTCCGATGAAGGTCCCTCTAAACCAAGCAGGAGGGAGCGCTTTCTCATCTGGGTGGCCAATTTTATGATCAGTCTGTCTTTGCACGAAATCCACTGTCCCAACGACAGACACCATGTGGAACCGATCTCGACATATCTGACTGGCGGGCTCAGGGCTTCAAACTCGTCAAGGACGCCTTCTGGAATGGTATTTACAAAGACGTAGCAGACCCCGTCTGATCCGACGCATTGTTTCGGCGCAGATTGTTTCACAACATTTAAGAGCGTAAGATCGTCAGTGTTGATCATTACTTGCAGGCCTCAGAAGTAAACGATCCTGCAATGCCTTCAGAATGAAAGCGGAGTATCTCAGAGCTGTTTAGAACGTTGTAAATCAATGGATCACCTTTAGCGTTTCAGCACTGAAGGTGAACACGCGGCCGCAAGGAGTCAACCCCCTTAACCTGATGTTATAATTAAATATATTTGCGAAAAACGGGGCTCATTTTTAAATTAGCTGCTAATGTTGAGTGCGAAAAATAACTACAGAAATCTGATAATCTCTCCGAATTTGGTCAATCTTCAAGCAGGTAAGGATTTAGGTAAGCGTCCGGCCTCGCTGCTCTGACGCGTCATAGAGTGTGTTGATAGTGTCCACCATGATAGTGGACATCTTGGGGGCAGATATGGCGGGTAAGAAGGGTCAGAAGAAACGGTTTTGGTCGGATGAGGAGAAGGTGTCGATTTGCGCGCAGACATGCGCACCGGAGGTATCGGTAGCGCAGGTCGCTCGGCGGTATGCCATGAACACCAATCTGATCCACAAGTGGTTGCGTGATCCCAAGTTTGCGCCGGATCGGGAGATCGTTGAAGAAGAGGTTGCCGAGACGCCCTGCTTTCTGCCGGTTGAGATTGTTGACCGTCCCCAGACCAAAGACACGGCACATGCACCCAGTTCTGCGGGTAGCGCGATTGAGATCGACATTGCGGGCGGTCACCGCCTGAGGATCATCGGTGGTTACGACCCTGAGGCTTTGGCCCGGTTGATCCGTGGCCTTTCAGCATGATCCCGGTTCCGGCAAACACACGTGTTTGGTTAGCTGCTGGCGTGACCGACATGCGTCGTGGGTTCACGACGCTGGCGGCCCAACCAGAACAGCCTGCTCGTCATGATGCAGGACCAGTGCCAGAATATCGACCATCTCGCGATCACCACCCGGGCGCCGCAGCATCAGGTCCTGCAGTTGTCTGAAGGCCAGTGGCAATTCCGCGAACGGGGCACCATTGCGCAATGCGCCTGGTTTGCGCTGGATAACTGCCAAATAATGTCTCCAGTTATAGATCGTGCGCGGCAGTTGCTTGTGTGAGCGATCAATGAAGCGTGGATGTTCACACAGAATTTGGCCTTCAGCGGCCACTACAAGCAGGTCAGGATAAACCCGCAGACTGACTGGACGGTTCGCA
>Ga0163216_101136_pt1 | contig 20648 bp, 20 predicted proteins | sample SynspAceP_FD_167610 | JGI IMG/M metagenome (GOLD analysis project Ga0163216, IMG submission 167610) | Saline lake microbial communities from Ace Lake in Antarctica - Synechococcus sp. Ace-P (Illumina Assembly) | ecosystem: Environmental > Aquatic > Non-marine Saline and Alkaline > Saline ...
TTTCAGTGCATCAGTGCTTCGAAAAATCAATAAAATACCACTTGAAGCATAAACGGCCATGATGCCGGCTAAAAAAAAGCCCAACCAGCGGTGGAGTTTTCGAAAGGTATTGTGAGTCTTGGGTGATGGCATAATGAGATGGTCTTCCGTGGCTAATTATTAAAACGCGCACAGATTAGCTTAATTTCAGGGCATGATCGATTAAGATTCGACATGTTTTCACATTATTTACCTTTAAGTTATTTGTGTTAGTTATGACGCTATAATAAAAAAGATGATTTGGTATTGCCCAAGAATGGTGGTGTCATGAGCTTCGTTTATGGTCGTTAGTTTAAGGAGTGAATAATGTTTAGTCATATTATGTTGGGCGCAAATGATGTTGCCGAATCGAAAGTTTTTTATGATGCAATTTTGGGTGCCTTGGGTCACAAGCCAGGTGTAATCGATGACAAAGGGCGTTGTTTCTATTTTACTGAGGCAGGCATTTTTGCTTTGAGCAAACCAATTAATGGCGAAGTGGCGTGTCATGGAAATGGCAGTACAGTTGGATTTGCTGCTAGTTCACCTGAGTTGGCTGATGCATGGTATGCAGCTGGTTTAGCCAATGGTGGGCTTACCTGTGAAGATCCTCCCGGCATACGCACTGGCGGTGGTCGTCAGCTTTATCTAGCCTATTTGCGTGATCCCTCAGGCAATAAGGTTTGCGCTCTACATAGAGTGGTTTAAGATTTTGTACTAAATTTAAAAACAGGCACATTTAAGGTGCCTGCTTATTGTCTTCATTGAACCAGCTGCAAAATTAATCGCTAAACTGCGCTACGCTTTTCAAAGGCTTATTTCTATTCTACTCGCTTGGATAATCATGCTTTTTTCTGACGGGTATCTAAACATCACAAGATCTGTTGATTATTACCAATCATATCTGTTGACTGGCTAACAATTTGGGTAAACTACCGACTGGTTTAGTAAGGATATGTCATGAGCGTGAGTAACAAGCCACAACAAAACGAAAAAAATGATCAAGATCAAACTCACTTTGGTTTTAAGACAGTTGATAAAACTCAAAAAGTGAACATGGTAAAAGACGTATTTCAGTCGGTTGCGGCTAAATACGATATCATGAATGACTTGATGTCGTTGGGTATTCACCGTTTATGGAAACGTTATACCATCGATTGCAGTGGTGTACGTACAGGCCACAAGGTGCTTGATTTGGCTGGTGGAACCGGCGATTTAACTGCGAAATTTTCACGTATTGTGGGTGACAAAGGTCACGTTATTTTAGCTGATATTAACGATGCTATGCTCAAGGTTGGGCGCGATAAGTTGCGTGATATGGGCATAGTCGGCAACGTTGACTATGTGCAAGCCAATGCCGAAGAACTGCCCTTTCCTGACAATACCTTTGATATTATTACCATTGCTTTTGGATTGCGTAATGTTACCGATAAAGACAAAGCCTTGGCCTCTATGTATCGGGTGTTAAAACCAGGCGGTCGCCTATTGGTTTTAGAGTTTTCCAAGCCAAGCAATGAATTGTTAAGCAAAGTTTATGACACCTATTCCTTTCACCTGTTACCTAAGATTGGCCAGCTAGTGGCTAATGATGCCAACAGCTATCAATATTTAGCCGAGTCTATTCGCATGCACCCCGCACAGGAGGTACTAAAGGAAATGATGGAAGCGGTAGGTTTTGAGCAGACCACTTATCAAAACCTAACTGGCGGCATCGTTGCTTTACATCGGGGTTTTAAGTTTTAATGCCGGCAGCACAATTACTCAGCTCAGGTTTAGAACAGATACTAAATAAGCTGTTAAAGCTTGACCCAGATAGCGCCCCAAAATTGCGTAAGTTGCAAGGGCGCAACCTACAAGTGCGAGTGCGTGAACTCCCTTGGCCCTTAATATTCCATTTTTCTGAAGATATTAGCTTAGGCATTTTGTTGCCTGAGGAAACTGAGGGTGTTCGTGCAGATTGTTTGATTGAATTAAATCTTGAAACCCTGCCCTTATTGCAAGATAGCAGTCAATTGTCATCACTCATTCAACAGCAAAAACTTATTCTTGTGGGTGATATCTATGTGGCGCAAAGTTTCAGTAACTTAATTAAAGAGTTAGATATTGATTGGGAAGAACAACTTGCCAAACTCAGCGGTGATGTTTTTGCTCATCAAACCTTTAGCAGCGTAAAATCGTTTATGGCTGAAGGTAAAAACTTTATCCAGCAAAGTCGTGAAATATGGGCTGAACGTTTAACCAAAGAGGGCGCAGTGGGTATCAATCAACCTGAACTTGAGCAATTTAGTGAAGAAGTGATTAAAGTTCGTAGCGCCACTGAGCGTTTAGCCGCCAGATTGGCGATCCTTGAAAAAGCACACAAGGCTTAATGTTGCGATGAGAATTTTACGTTTATATCATATTAATAAAGTGCTGCTGCAACACGGCTTGGATGAACTTATCCCACCCAGTTGGTTACCGTGGTATGCAAAATTAGGCCGCTACGGTTTCTTTTGGTTACGCAATAAGCATGCTGACAAATCACAAGGCGCAAGAATTCGTTTAGCATTGCAAACCTTGGGGCCGGTATTTATTAAATTTGGCCAAATGTTGTCAACACGCAAAGATCTTTTGCCCCTTGATATCGCCAACGAATTAACTATTCTGCAAGATAAGGTTGCCCCTTTTGACAGTGCAGTGGCAGAGCAAATAATACTTAAGTCTCTTGGTTTACAAGCCATCAGTGACTTGTTTAGTGATTTTGAGCCCAGACCCTTGGCCTCGGCATCTATTGCCCAAGTACATACCGCCACGCTAAATGGCAAAGAAGTGATCATTAAGGTCATTCGCCCTGACATTAAACGCACGATTGAGTCTGACATTGAATTAATGCGTACTGTCGCCATGGCACTACAAAAATTACTGCCTGATGGCAAACGATTACGCCCGGTTGAAGTAGTAGAAGAATATAAACGCACCATTATTGATGAGTTGGACTTAACTCATGAAGCCGCTAATGGCATTCAGTTTAAGCGTAACTTTGAAGGTTCTGAAGCCCTATATGTGCCGACTATTTATAGTGATTATTGTCACAAAAATGTGATGGTTATGGAGCGAATTTACGGCACCCCTATTTCAAATATCACTCAGCTTAATGCCTTAAATACCAATATGAAAAAGTTGGCAGAACGTGGTGTTGAAGTGTTTTTTACTCAGGTCTTCCGCGACAGCTTTTTTCACGCTGATATGCATCCCGGTAATATCTTTGTATCTACTCTAAACCCTGCTGATCCCCAATATATCACCATTGATTTTGGTATTGTGGGTACCTTAAATAGTGAAGATAAGCGCTATTTAGCTGAAAACTTTATCGCTTTTTTTAATCGTAATTATCGCAAAGTAGCGCAATTACATGTGGACTCTGGTTGGGTGCCTGCAGATACCGATATTGATGATTTCGAAGCATCAATACGTCGGGTATGTGAACCGATATTTCAAAAGCCATTGGCTGAAATTGAATTTAGTAATGTATTACTGCAATTATTTAATACCGCCAGACGGTTTAACATGGTGATTCAGCCACAATTAGTGTTGCTGCAGAAAACCCTGTTGTATATCGAAGGGTTAGGGCGTCAGCTTTATCCTGAATTAGATTTGTGGAAAACCGCTAAGCCCTTCCTTGAAAACTGGATGAAGGAGCAGATAGGGGTTAAGGCCATGTATAGCAAAATTAAAGCAAATTTGCCCTACTGGTCAGAAAAACTGCCTGAAATTCCTGATTTAGTTTATGACACCCTTAAACAAATTAAAAAATTACCTGAGCAGCAACGATTGCAGTTTGAACAATTTCAGGTGCTACAACAGCAACAAAGCAAACGTAGTCAATATTTGCTGGTAGGTGCAACTTTGTTAATAGTGAGTGCGATTGTGCCGCTTTATGAAAGCCATTGGTGGATAAGTGCTGGTCTGGCTGCAACAGGAGTATTCAGTTGGTTATTAGCCTTTAATACCAAACTTAAGTAGTTTTTTTGCCAATTTGAACTAGATTTGCCCAAAATATCCTTCAACCCTTAAACCTATACCGTAAGAGGCAGAAAACGCTTCATCTTTGCGCCACGTGACATAGGGTTCCATCTCGAAAAAAAGCCAATTACGCAGAGCATTGATGCGCCAGCGAGAGCTGACTAAATATTCTTCTAAATGGTAGTTGGGTTGACTCAGTCCTTCGATATACAGACCGCAAATTAAGGCGTTTTTTTCATTAATTTGCACTAAATTTTGCCAACTATGTTGCCATAACCAATCATTTGACTTGTCGCGAAAGAAAAAGCGGTTATTAAACCGAAATAGTGAGCTTGGCGTAAATACATAACCGTAACTGCCAGCTAATTCAGCGCCGAAGCCATCATTACTATAATAATAAATCGAACTTTCTAGCCTTAAATCTGCCTGTTCGCTTAAACCCAAGACCATACGATAACGGCTTTTAACAAAAGGTTGCAAACGTCGGCCAATACCAATGCGGTGTGATAAACCACTGTCGGGTTTAGCCTTCCATTGTAGGGCTAGACTGAAGCGGTTTTGCTGATTGTTGTTATCAAGGTTGGTATTTTGTAGCAAATTATCTGGTTGTTCATCGTCATAGTCGGATACCACTAAATCTACCCGATTTTTCAGATTAGGTAATTTATAACGTAGCTTGATGCGGCTTTCAAATTGACTGAGGTCACGACTTCTGGGATTCCATCCGAGTTGGATGCGAGCTTCGCCCAAGGCGCTTTCAGACAAACTATTTTGATCAAGCATAAAAAATTCATCAAACCACAGAGCCGATTCATTAACCGAATCTGTAATGTTTTCATGTAAAGAATCTAGCCAAGGCTTCTGTTGTTCATCACAAAAACTCGACGTACTCACTAGGGTGAGTATTAAAATTGGAAAAAGCCTGATTAACGGTTTCACTTTGTTACTGATCCTGTATCGTAAGCCCCTAATTAGATTAACTTATTTTCTAGAGAAATATTTAGAAAATTATTAAACATCAAATCCAGTGACCTTTTGATTTTGCTAAGTATAATAGGCGCATATTGAATTTAGGAGTGAGTTATGTTTGGCATCAGCGTTCCACAATTATTAATTATTTTGGGTATTATTGTCTTGTTATTTGGCACTAAAAAGCTACGTGGTTTAGGTGGTGATCTTGGTTCAGCCTTTAAGGGCTTTAAAAAAGCGATTAGTGAGGATGAGAAAGAAGACAAAGATGATAAAGATGACGCGGATTTCCCAGCCAAAGATAAGGTTGAGGATAAATCTAAGGTAACATCTGAAACCACACAAACTCAGACGAGTGGTCAAAAAGAGCACAAGTAATGTTTGATATTGGCTTTTTTGAACTGCTTTTAATTGGCGTAGTGGCATTGGTTGTCTTGGGTCCAGAGAAATTACCAGGGGCTATTCGCTCAACTATAAAAACGGTGCGCTCGATTAAGGGTATGGCTAATGGTTTTCGCCAAGAAGTTGAACAGCAATTCAAAATTCAAGAATTACATGAAAATTTGAAAAAAGCTGAGGAACAAAACATGGAAAATCTATCGCCTAAGTTACAAGAAACGGTAGATGAACTTCGTAATGCGGCTAAGTCCGTGCAAAAACCGTATTCTAAAGAGTAATGACAGATGGCTGAACCCAATAGCTTGATTGCTCATTTAATTGAGCTCAGAAGTCGCGTGCTAAAAGCCGTTGCCAGCGTTTTTATCGTATTTCTTTGTTTGGTTTACTTTGCTAATGATCTTTACCATTGGCTAGCGATGCCTTTGCAAAACGTATTGCCAGAGAATGCACAGATGATTGCAACAGATGTTGCCTCTTCATTTTTTGCTCCCTTTAAACTGACTATAGTCTTGTCATTTTTTATCGCTATTCCAATGGTCTTGTATCAAATTTGGGGTTTTGTTGCGCCTGGTTTATACAAAAATGAAAAACGTTTAGTTGCCCCCTTATTACTCTCCAGTACCTTATTGTTTTATGCCGGAATGGCTTTTGCGTATTACGTAGTATTTCCGCTAGTTTTTGCGTTTTTTACTAGCGTTATACCCGAAGGCGTAGTGAACAATACCGACATCACCAGTTACCTCGATTTTGTATTAAAAATGTTTTTTGCCTTTGGTTTGTCTTTTGAAATTCCTGTTGCCATTGTATTGATGTGTTGGACAGGGATGACGACGCCAGCGGCCTTGCGCGCTAAACGAGCTTATGTGGTGGTTGGTGCTTTTGTCTTAGGTATGTTGCTAACACCACCAGATATTATTTCGCAAACGTTGTTAGCGGTACCTATGTGGATTCTATTTGAGTTCGGCGTCATTGTTGGTGGTTTCTATACTCGCAACAACGACGATGACAAAGAAGAGGAGACAGTCGATTGAAGCGGTTGATTGAAATGTTAAAAGCGGGTACAGCTACTTTGCTGTTGATGCAAAGCGCAGTAGTTGAATCCGCACCGGATCTAGCCTCTGAAGTGCAATTGTGCGCTAAACAATTAGACAATAGCCTGCGTCTAGACTGTTATGACAAGCTCAGTGCAGCCAATATCAAACCTGCTAGGGAAAAATTAACCGCCAGTGAAAACACTAGCTCCAAGTCTGCTAGCGCAATGATAAACCAACCACCAGTGGCGCCAGTTTTGCAAGCTGAAGTGCTGGCCAATATTGAACAATTTGGTTTGCCTGCAAAAATCGAAACACCCGAAAAAATAGAGGCGGTGGTTGCTGCAGTAGAAAAAAGTCGTCTGGGTAAGTGGCAGGTAAATTTAAGGTCTGGACAGCAATGGCATCAGACCGATAATGGGCGTATGACATTGCGCGAGGGTGATGTAATTTATCTGGAAACAGGTTCCTTAGGCTCGTACTTTTTGGGTAAAGTGGGATTAAATACCAGAATACGGGTTAAGCGGGTCAAATAACAATGGGCTGGTTTGATATTGGCGTGAATTTACCCAATGGACGAGTCGCTATCGAATCCATCATAGCAAGAGCTTCAGCGGCGGGCGTTAACTCCATTATGCTGACCGGTACGTCCGTCAGTGAAAGTCAAAAAGCCCTTGATTTGTGTTTGCTTTATGCTAATTCACTTTATAGTACCGCTGGTGTGCATCCTCATTACGCACAAGATGTTAGCGCAGATTTCATTGAACAACTTCGCCTTATTGCAAACCATAATCAGGTTGTGGCCATCGGCGAGTGTGGTCTTGATTTTAATCGTAATTTTTCGTCAAAAGCTGAGCAACTTAAAGTATTTGAACAACAGTTAGCCTTAGCCGTGGATTGTAAAAAACCGGTCTTTTTACACGAGCGCGATGCCTTTGCAGAGCAAATACACTTACTCACTAAATATCGCAGTAAGCTAGTTGGCGGTGTTGTACATTGTTTTACTGGTAACCTTGAGCAAATGCAGGCCTATTTGGCACTCGACTTGTATATTGGAGTAACGGGTTGGGTTTGTGATAGCAAACGAGGCCAAGACCTGCAAGAGGCGGTTAAACATCTTCCTTTAGACAGACTGTTGTTAGAGACCGATAGCCCTTACTTAAGACCCAAAGGTTTGCCCAATAATCGTAAGCTTGACCGTGGTAGTAATGAACCTGCCTATCTACCTTTTATCGCCGAACAATTAGCTAATATTATGGAGCGCGAGTTGGGTGTGGTACAAGCCCACAGTGTGGCTAACAGCCGCAATTTGTTTGGTGTTGTTGGAGAATGTTAGCGTGATGCGGTCTGACGCCCTGCAAGTAAAGATTAACAATAACTGGTTAGTTGTAGTTGCGGTGATGTTCTGTGTGATTATGGGGTTCATCTATCCGAATATGCAAAGCTCAGCAAGTTCAGCCTATAGCCGAGTAACAGGTATTGAATATTTGGTTGATGCTGATAATCAATATTCAGCCAACATGCTCATGCAAAAAGAAGCGCAAACGTGGCTAAGTGATCCGCAAGGTCTGCAGTCTTTTGGCATGTCTGCTGCCCCTTACTGGTTTAAATTTACTCTGCCACAAGTGGATACGCAGCGGAATTGGTTACTTCAGGTGGGTTATCCCTTACTTGACCATATCTCAGTATGGTTTGAAGATAATGGCAAAATTTTAGCTGAATACCATAGTGGTGATACTCTGCCGTTTGCGCAAAGACCGATAGAGAATGAGCGGTTTTTGTTCCCTGTGCCCCAAGCTGAACAATTAATTACCGTTTATATTCGGGTGCAAACTACTGGAGCTTTGCGCCTGTCTGTCGATGTGTGGCCCGAATCCAGTTATCTCAGTTTTGCCAGCGAATATAATTTGGTAATGGGACTGTTTTTAGGTTTTATGCTGGCGATGGCCATCAGTAATCTGTTCTATTTTGTGACCACCAAGATTAGTACCTTTGCTGTTTATGCAGGATATGTGGTGTTTTTAGCCTTGTCATTGGCTAGCCTACATGGCTTTGGTTATAAACATATTTGGCCAGAGTCGCCTTGGTTTCAGCAACATGCCTTGCCTATATTTGCCAATTTGACTATTGCATTTTCCATCATCTTTTGCGACTTGCTGCTCGGTGTGAAGCGCTATAGTGTGAGCTTAAGTCGCTTATTGCGATTACTTGCCCTGCTTTATTTTGCCTGTGTCCTCTTAAGTTTATTTGTCCCTCTGTCGCTATTAAATACTGGTTTTTTAGTGATGCTACTGGCCAGTGGCGCACTAATATATGGGGTTGGTATTTGGTTGTGGACCAAGGGTGTGAGTTTAGCTGGTGTATATACTTTGGCATGGAGCGTATTATTTTTTGCCGGTTTTATCATCTGTTTAGATAATCTAAATATCGTTAAATTAGATCTGCCTTCCGATTATTTAATGGTACTTGGTGCGACTATTGAAACGCTATTATTGGCCTTAGTGTTGGCGATTAGTAACAACCAACAACGGCAAGCTTTGCAGCATGCGCAAAGCGAATTATTAAGCAAGGCCATTCAAGAAAAACAAAGCCAAGATGATATGTTGGCCTTACAAGAAAATACCCAAGAAGAGTTGGAATATAAAGTCCAAGAACGCACTTTGGAGTTAGAAATAGCCTTGCGCGAATTATCTGAAACTAATCGCGAGCTACAAGAAAAAAATACCATGGATGCGCTCACTGGCGTGCGTAATCGTAGTTACTTGGATAAAAAATATATCGCTGAAATTCGTCGCAGTCGTCGTGAACGAACGCAGCTCTCCATTGTTATGGTAGATATCGATTATTTTAAGAAAATTAATGATCAGTACGGCCATTTAGTCGGCGATGAATGTATTATTGCAGTAGCACGCACGTTAAAAAGTGTACTAAAGCGACCCAGTGATGATTTATGCCGCTACGGTGGTGAAGAATTTGTATTGGTGTTACCCAGTACCGAATTAAGCGGTGCCACTGCACTGGTAGAACACGTTAGACAACAAATCGAAAGTCAGATAATTCAGGCCGATGGCCATAAAATTCAACTAACTGTAAGCGCTGGTATTGCTACGGCGGTGGCTAATCCTCATGAGCCGGAGGATGCCATATTAGCCGCAGCTGATGCGCAACTTTATCTGGCCAAAAATGCCGGTCGCAATAATGTTAAAGGCATTTTTTTAAACGCCAGTGACGAATAAATATAGGACAACGATATGGTAGAACACTTTTCTTCAACTAGAATGCGCCGACTTAGGCAACATGATTACACGCGAAAGTTAGTCGCAGAACATCAGCTTAATCCGCAAGATCTTATTTACCCTATGTTTGTGATTGAAGGGGTAAATCAACGTGAAGCTATCGCCTCAATGCCGGGCATTGAACGAGTCACAATAGACTTGTTGATTGAGGAAGCAAAAGAGTTGGTTGAATTGGGTATACCGGCTATTGCTTTGTTTCCAGTGACGCCTTCAGGCCTTAAATCTTTATCTGCCAGTGAAGCGTTTAATCCGCAGGGATTAGCCCAAAAAGCAGTAAGGGCACTAAAGCAAGCCGTGCCAGCTATTGCGGTGATTACTGATGTGGCTCTCGATCCTTTTACCACTCACGGTCAAGATGGCATCATCGACGATAAGGGCTACGTAATCAACGATACCACGGTCGAAATCTTGGTAAAACAGGCCTTGTCTCACGCTGAAGCGGGTGCTGATATTGTGGCACCTTCGGATATGATGGATGGTCGTATTGGTGCCATTCGTCAGGCGCTCGAATCCCAAGGTTATGTTAATACCTGCATCATGGCTTACTCCGCAAAATATGCCTCGAGTTATTACGGTCCCTTTAGAGACGCTGTTGGCTCAGCGGGTAATATAAAAGGGGGTAATAAAAAGAATTATCAAATGGATCCGGCTAATTCCGATGAAGCGATGCGTGAAATCGCCCTAGATATTCAAGAAGGTGCCGACATGGTTATGGTCAAACCGGGTATGCCTTATTTAGACATAGTGCGGCGGTGTAAATCTGAATTTAAGGTGCCCACTTTTGCTTATCAAGTCAGTGGTGAATACGCCATGCACAAAGCCGCTTTTGCTAACGGTTGGTTAAAAGAAGACGAAGTCATATTGGAATCATTGTTGGCATTTAAACGTGCCGGAGCCGACGGGATTTTAACCTATTTTGCCAAACAAGCGGCGCGCTTACTGCAGGACAGGTAAAAAAAGCTTCGAGTTAAGAGTAGCAAGGTTTTTTATTCATCGCTAAGCTGAACTCGAAATTGACTATCTCGAGTTCAGCTTATTTAAGGGCTACATGGGATCTGCTTCTTGCACCGTAGGCTTGCCGGTAAAAGGGGTGATACCAAATTCTGGATAAACTTCGCTAGGGTAGTAAAAAACGCCTCCACGTGAGACTAAACTAATGGTTTTGATGGCTTTGAAATCTTCCACAGGATTGCCTGGCACTAAAAAGAAATCAGCAAGTTTGCCTGCTTCAATGCTGCCACGGTCTGTATAACCAAGATAATTCGCCATATCATAGCTGCCAAGTTTTAGCAGCTCTGCAGGGCTATAACCCAGTGCTTGATACAATTCTAATTCTCGGTGCAAGTTAAATGCGCCGCCCAAGTCGGTGCCAGGCACAATTAAAATTCCCCGCTCTTTCATCATTTTTAAAGTAGTGACAATCTTTTGGTAGGCCCCTCGATAAGCCTGATCTTGTTCTGGGCTGGTAATTTTAGCCATGGATACTTTTGCGCTGCGTTGCACTGCTGGCGGCATATGCTCAATGTAGTCTTGTACTCCAGCTCGGGTTTCTCCGTTACGTGATAGTAATAAATATTCATGGATAGCCAGCGTGGGATCATGGGCAACGTGATTGTCTACCATCAGTTTAAGCGTGTGTTGAACTGGGGCACTGTTTAGGTCTAGAGCAGGCAGTCGATCCAGTGCGGTCAGGCGTAAAAGCGTGCGGGTATCTTCGTCGGGCTCTAGTACCCAACCCAGCATGATTTGATTGATGTGAGTTAATTCATCATAGCCGGCGAGGATCATCTGATCGGCATTAGAAAAAGCCGGCACATGACCCGACACTCGCATCCCCAACTCTTTCGCCCTTTGTGCCATGGCGGGTACCCATTCACCCTGCATACTGTTGTAGATTTTTATACCAGAAAAGTGGTTTTCTGCGTAAGTATTGACTGCTGCTAATGCTTGCTCTTGGTTTTCTACCAATATGCCATTGTTGTTGTTTGAAGGGCTTTTGCCCTCAATCATGCCATAACGGGTAATTCTGGGGCCGGCAAGAATTCCCGTATCAATTTTTTCTTTCAGTTCATTTAGGACGCCGAGTGAATTACCCATATCTCTGACTGATGTGATACCGGCTAACACATTCATAAGGCTGTCATCATCGCCAGTATGGCTGTGCATGTCATAAAGACCAGGTACCAACGTACCTCCTGCTCCGTCAATTTCGGTTTCAGTGCCTTGTGTGGCTTCTGTTATTAATGCGATATGTTCGATGCGGCCGTCTTTCACTACAACAGACATCGGCTCTGAAAGACTGAGTGTTTGCGGTTCAAAAACTCGTACATTGCGAATACGTACCGCGCCATCGTATTGATGGGCATATTTAGCTTGTATCGCCTCAAAACGTTCGGTGGAATATTTTGCTGAGAGGGCGCGCAACTCAGCTTCATTGTTTTCAAAGCCCTGCCTGATAATAATGAAACGGGGGGTGATATAGGCAAAAAACTGTTGTTGCCCATCAAGGATAAAATATTCAGGATCTAAATCTACCCCAGAAAGGGCGTAGCTACTGAGCGACAGCGTGACATTAGCGTCGTCAATATTCAGCTCTTCCAATTTTTTTAGAGACAATTGGCCGGCGGGGAGGGCAGGCATTGTAAGGTTTTCAGTGTGTAAAAGTGCTGTTGCCAATACAAAAGCACTGTAAGGACTGCTGTTTTGCGGCACATAAAGGGCGGATTTATCGAATGATGCGTGACCGCTACCAGTGGCATCTAGCCATGTGGCTTGTCCTGCAGTTATATTCATCTGTTCAGTGATAAGATTACCAAATGTGGTATTCCCGCTTATCTTCCAATGAGTGGGTATGCCTTGGTTGTCGAGAGTCAGGCTCTCTTGATAAGCAGGACCACGACCATTGCTCTTATAGTCATAATCTACCTGAATATCTTTACCCTGCTGGTTTACCTTTAAATATCCGACTTTATTACCGTTAAGCATCACAGTAAATGAGCTTTGACTTTGCTCCATTGATGCATTTGAGGCCACTATCGTTGGTTCTGAACAGGCATATAACAGAACGAATAGTGCACCACAGATTAACTCACGCATGATAAATACTCCTTTGAGAATAAAGCCCTTTGATAGCTTTGCAGATGATTAATGACTGAGCCCTACTGCCATCAATTTACCGCAAAATTTAGTGTATAGCGCTTAAGAAAATTAAGCAAAACACTGTACATATTGAGTTTAAATCGAGGGGAGATCCTATGGTGAAAATCGTCTTTTGATTACAGCTTGTTGCCCTTTTAAACCTTTGACAAGACTTATCATGCCTACTTTGTGAGGTGTATCAGGCATCGTTAAACGAAGCCGTGGGTTGATCCAGAAAAAATATAAAACTGTAATGAATATCATGAATAATCGTCAATTAATAAAACACCATCTTATAGGCCTGTCATTGCATGAATTGCTCAGGTATCGCTTATTGTTTTGTGTCAGCCAAACAAATGAAGATATTGAGTTAGATATAAAGGACCTGTTTAAATATCCCGGTCGCCTACAAACCAGCTATGTTGACAATTGGCTTAAAGATATTCTAAGGGCATTGTTTATCAAGCTTGATGGTGAGTTGTGCTCATTGATGCAGGTCGAAAAAAGCATTAGCGAGTTAATAAATGAGCCATTGTTTACAGCGAAAGACCAACGCACTTTGGCTTTATTTGATGACTTTTTGGCAAGTGAAAACAGTCATAATGTTGCTTTTCTTCATCAAGCGTTGCAGCAACGGCTAAATAAGAATTAGATTTTTGCTAGTTGCTAGCGACACTCTAACTTCCAGCCGACTTTATGCTGTTGCCACTTTTCATTGGCAAGTTCAGCATCAATTAAAGGATGGTCTTTTAGCCATCCTTCGGGGAAGGTAAGGTTCCAACAACCCTCTTCAATATTAACTTTTATCTTCGGAAGTAACTTATCTTTACGACGAATCGACAGTAAACAAGCCAAGCGAACTATGCGTAAAATAACAATAAGCTTGTCATGTATATCGGTTTGGAAAGGTTTAAAATCTGCCAGTTTGATATCACCGCGATGGTTCAGGACTAATACCCTAACGCCATTTTGTAATTGTTGGGTGTAACCAACCATAGGCACATGTGACAGAATATAAGCACCGTGTTTGTGGTGTTGTTTATATTCAATATGTAAACCTAATTCATGCAGCATTGTTGCGGCAATTAATGCTGCTTCACAATCGATTTTTTTCAAATTGAGCTGGTGTTGTACTTGTTTAAATAAAATCAGTGCGAGGTTTTTGACACGGTGTGCATGTTCTGCATCAATATGGAATTGCTTGATCATTTGCTCAAGGGTTTGGGTGCGTCGGTCATTTTGCTGCATATTGTCTAACATGCCGTAAATGAGACCTTCGCGCAGTGCCCCTGTGGAAATTTGCATATGTTGAATATTAAGTTCTTCAAACAAGGCAATTAAAATAGCCAGTCCACTGGGAAATATGGCTCGTCGTGATTCTGTTAGGCCGACAATATCCAATTGTTCAATGGTGATACAATCGATACACTGTTGTTTTAGGTTGTATAGGTAATCTAATCGAATAGAGTCACTGATACCTTGAGTAATCAAAATCTCAGTAATGGCTTGGGGCGTGCCGGATGCCCCTAAACATTGTTGCCAATCAAAACTGATAAAGTCATTTTTGATTGGATCTAGTAGGGTCTTGGCATTAGAAATGGCTTCGGCAAAGGCTTCTTCTGTGATCAAATCATCACTAAAATAACGCTCTTTGAAAGTAACACAGCCCATATTCAAACTGACTAAATGAATAGGGTTCATGTCGTTGCCGACAATCACTTCTGTGCTTGCGCCACCAATATCAATTACCAGCGAATTGCCTTGGTTAGCTGAAGTGTAGGCCACACCTAAGTATATTTGGCGTGCTTCTTCAACACCTGAAATAACATCAATCTTATGATGCAGAATGTCTTCGGCTTTGTCTAAAAACTGCTGAGCATTACTTGCCAGCCTAAGCGTTGCGGTACCAACCACTTTGATATTCGCTAGAGGAATATCCTGTAGTCTTTCAGCAAACGTTGCTAAACATTGCCAACCCCGCTCTAGACTTGCCTCATCTAAATGCATGTTTTCATCTAAGCCTGCAGCTAATCTGACTTTTTGCTTCACTTTACCAATAATAGACACACTGCCCGCTGAAACTCTCACAATGACCATGTGAAAGCTGTTGGAGCCCAAATCAACCGCGGCATAAAGCTGCTCTGGTTGATTAAATGAAATGGCTATATCAGTTTGACTATTCATTTATGTCGCTGAGGTCTAGGTCCTGATGGTCGTTTAGGGTGATTTCTACCGCTTTGCATGCGCTTTTTAAAACGCGGAGCAGGTGGTGTAACATCCCTGATCAAGGTACTGGGATCATATTCAGTTACTGCTATTGAATGGTCAATGTAAGTTTCAATGGCCGGTAAATTGAGGGCATATTTTTCACAGGCGAAACTAATCGACTTGCCACTCTCACCAGCACGGCCGGTGCGGCCAATTCGGTGTACATAATCTTCTGCATCATCGGGTAAATCATAGTTAATCACATGACTGACCATTGGAATATGTAACCCTCGGGCTGCAACATCAGTGGCAACCAGAATATCCAGTACACCAGTAGTGAAATTTTCTAGGATTTTTAAGCGCTTATTTTGTGGTACATCGCCACTTAACAAACCAACTCGATGACCATCAGCCTGTAACCAATCAGCCACTTTTTCACAGCTATGTTTGGTGTTGGCAAAAACAATAGCTTTATCGGGCCATTCTTCTTCCATTAAGCTAAGTAGTAAAGGCATTTTATCTTCATCAGAAGGATAAAATAACTCCTCTTCAACTCGCTCAGCTGTTTTGCGTTCTGGCTCAATTTGCAAATGAGTTGGATTATTCATATGTTCATAGGCAAGTTCTTGCACGCGATAAGAGAGCGTGGCCGAAAATAACATACTTAATCTTTCAGTCGCTTTGGGCATGCGGTTGAATAAAAAACGGATATCTTTTATAAAACCTAAATCAAACATACGGTCAGCTTCGTCGAGTACAGCTACTTGTATACCTTCAAGCGAAAATATATTTTGTTTGTAGTAGTCAATAATTCGACCCGTAGTGCCGATAATAATGTCGACACCTTTTTGCAAACTATCGCGTTGACTTTCATAACCCTCGCCCCCATAAATGAGACCAAGGGATATTCCCGTGTGCTGGCTGAGCAATTCTGCGTCATTAAATATTTGTACCGCTAGCTCACGGGTTGGTGCCATTATAATGGCCCGCGGTTGTTTTTTATTTGGCTGCGGATTAGCCAGTAAGTAGTGAAATGTTGCTACCAAAAAGGCGATAGTTTTACCTGTTCCTGTTTGAGCTTGCCCCGCGATGTCGTGGCCAGCTAATAAAGGTGGTAAACTTAACGCCTGAATGGGTGTGCAATGATTAAAATTCGCTGCACTTAGCGCTTTGATGACTTGCTCATTTATGGGCAAATCTGAAAATTGTGTTTCAGTTAAATGTGTTGTTTGCATAGCTTATAGCTTATCTGTGCTTGCATTAAAAACCAGTTTCTATATAACAATCATGACCGCGCTGAATAAAGTCAGCGAGAGAAAAAATTACGGAGAAAAGAATGAGCGACAAAATTATCCAATTAACTGACGATAGTTTCGAGGCCGATGTTATCAATGCTGCTGGTCCTGTGTTGGTTGACTTCTGGGCGGAATGGTGTGGTCCGTGTAAAATGATTGCGCCAATATTGCATGAGGTTGCTGACGAATTCGAAGGCAAAGTAACAGTTGGCAAGCTTAATGTCGATGAAAATAACGAAACGCCTCCAAAGTTTGGTATTAGAGGCATTCCAACTCTTCTGCTGTTTAAAGGTGGAAACGTTGCAGCGACTAAAGTAGGTGCCTTATCTAAGTCACAATTAGTCGAGTTTATAAATAGTAATATTTAATCTCGCTAAAGCTGAAATCAAATGATAGAGCCTAGTTATGCTAGGCTTTTTTTATTAACAGCCTTTATTACAAAACCCTAAAGAGTTGGTAATTTAATCAAGAACAATGCGCAATGTTCTAAATTTTGCACAGTTTATTTGACACAAGACGCGACATGGCGCATATTTTAGCTAGACGCTACTGTTTTTTGGTGTTAGATTTTAAGTGTTCTCACCTGAACAGTCAGTTTTTGCTCAAATCAGAAATATGAAATAGTAAACACCCTTGAATTATTCAACCTTAGTTGCCATCAGGCAATCTCCAAGCATAAAGACCCACCAAATATGAACCTAACGGAACTCAAGAATAAACCGATCAGCGAACTTGTTGCCCTAGCCGACGAAATGAAGTTAGAGAACATGGCTCGCGCTCGTAAGCAAGATATCATTTTTTCAATTTTAAAATCTCATGCTAAAAGTGGCGAAGATATTTTTGGCGATGGCGTGTTAGAAATTCTGCAAGATGGCTTTGGATTCTTACGTTCTAACGATGCGTCATATTTGGCTGGTCCAGATGACATATATGTTTCTCCAAGTCAGATCAGACGTTTTAATTTGCGTACTGGGGACACGATTTCTGGAAAGATTCGTCCACCTAAAGACAGCGAGCGTTACTTTGCCCTGCTGAAAATTAGTGAAGTTAATTATGACCGTCCAGAAAATTCTAGAAACAAAATCTTATTCGAAAATTTAACGCCTCTGCATGCCAACGAACGCCTTACAATGGAACGTGGTAATGGTAGTAGCGAAGATATCACCGCCAGAGTATTAGATCTTGCGGCACCTATTGGTCGGGGTCAACGTGGTTTAATTGTTGCGCCACCCAAGGCCGGTAAAACATTATTATTACAGAATATCGCTCAATCGATTGCCGCCAATCATCCAGAATGTGTATTGATGGTGCTGCTTATCGATGAACGCCCAGAAGAAGTAACTGAAATGCAGCGCCTAGTGCGTGGTGAAGTAATTGCTTCAACGTTTGATGAGCCAGCCAGTAGGCACGTTCAAGTTGCTGAAATGGTTATCGAAAAAGCCAAACGTTTGGTTGAGCACAAAAAAGATGTGGTTATCTTGCTTGACTCAATTACCCGTTTAGCCCGCGCTTATAACACCGTCATTCCCTCATCAGGTAAAGTATTGACCGGTGGTGTGGATGCAAATGCACTGCATAAACCTAAGCGTTTTTTTGGTGCGGCACGAAATATTGAAGAAGGGGGTAGTTTAACTATTATCGCCACAGCGCTTATCGACACTGGTTCTAAAATGGATGAAGTTATCTACGAAGAATTTAAAGGTACCGGCAATATGGAATTACACCTTAACCGTAAAATTGCCGAAAGACGTGTCTTCCCAGCTATTGATTACAATCGCTCTGGTACTCGACGTGAGGAACTACTTACTACTAAAGACGAACTTCAGAAAATGTGGATCTTACGTAAGATAGTGCATGAAATGTCTGAAATCGATGCGATGGAGTTTTTGATTGATAAGTTATCAATGACTAAGACCAATGAAGAATTCTTTACTGCGATGCGTCGTCAGAAAAGCTAATTATTAGTAAATTGCAAAGATGAGAAAATCCGCTGAGACAGAGTCTCCAGCGGATTTTTTATTTACGTTTAAAAACAGATTGCTTGGCTAAAAAATGCCCTTTGCCTGAGTTTAGACTTTAAGCTCTAGGTAGAGTTAGGCTACAATCTGCGTCCCTAAATTTTACGCTGTCAATAAGCCAATCAGTTTGGTGACTGCGCTAACAATGTAAGTGAGAATATTATGCCAAAAGTGGCAATAGTGATGGGCTCTAATTCTGATTGGCCAACCATGCAACAAGCGGCCATTATGTTAGATAAGTTAGGTGTTAGTTATGCGGCAAAAGTCGTGTCTGCCCACCGTACACCTCATCTTCTCACTGAGTTCGCCGAACAGGCGGCTGAGCAAGGTTATCAAGTTATTATTGGCGGTGCGGGTGGTGCAGCTCACTTACCAGGTATGATAGCCGCCCATACACACTTACCGGTGTTTGGCGTGCCTGTGCGCTCAAGCCAGCTCAATGGTATTGATTCTTTACTCTCAATCGTGCAAATGCCCAAAGGTGTCGCAGTGGGTACTTTAGCCATTGGTGAGGCCGGTGCAGCCAATGCCGGTTTGCTAGCCGCTCAAGTTATTGCTTTGCAGGATAAAGATGTACAGCAAGCGGTTATTAATTTTCGAGCCGAACAAACGGCTAAAGTGTTAGCGATAGAAGAACTCACTCTACCTCAACAATAACGTGGTGCCGTGCTTATGAGTATATTGATTTTAGGTTCTGGCCAACTTGCCAGAATGATGGCTTTGGCGGCCTATCCACTGGGGCTAGAGGTTGCAGCTGTCGATGTTAATACGCTTAAGGTGGTTAATCCCATTACAAAAGCAGTTAGTAGTGTTTCACTTGACCAAGCAATCGCATCTGCCCAAGCAATTTCGGTAGAGTTTGAGCACATACCTCAAGATTTACTGGATAAGGTGAATGCCAGTGGCAAGTTAAAGCCCAGTATTGAGTCTATTATGGCAGGCGCTGATCGAGTTAAAGAGAAGCGCTTATTGTCGGATCTTGATATTGCAAATTGTGCTTATAATATCATTACCCATGTCGACCAATTAGATAGTGCAATTGAAAATTTGGGTGAAAAGCTCATTATCAAAGCAAGTCGGGATGGTTATGATGGCTATGGTCAATGGCGTTTAGCTAGAGCGGCAGAGCTATTTGAGCTTAAGGCACAATTGAGCCAGTTAGATTTAGATAAAGTGCCCTTAGTGGCAGAAAAAATGCTGCAGTTTGACCGTGAATTATCTTTAGTCGGGGTGCGCGACCATAAAGGCAATATCTCTTTTTATCCTTTGGCTGAAAATCTGCACCATCAAGGTCAACTTAGTGTTTCTATTGCACCAGCACCTAAGGTGGATGAAAAACTGATGAGCCAAGCTCAAAGCATTTTCACCAAGTTAGCTGAAAAGCTCAATTATGTTGGCGTGCTGGCAGTAGAGTTTTTTCAAATAGATGAGCAACTTTTAGTTAATGAAATTGCTCCCAGAGTACATAATTCTGGCCATTGGAGCATGCAAGGCGCTGATACTTGTCAGTTTGATAATCATATTAGAGCGATAGCCGGTTTACCCTTAGGCTCAACCGATGTAGTGAGTCTAACTGCCATGATTAATATCGTGGGTTATGATGATTTTTCAAGAGAATTACTCAGTATCCCAGGCAGCCATCTGCATTGGTACGACAAAGCGGTGCGGCCCAAACGCAAAATGGGCCATTTAAATGTTTGTGCTGATAACTATGCTGCGTTGGGACAAAAATTGCTGAACTTAGCCGCTTATTTACCAGAAGAACACTTCCCACTGCTTAAGAAAGAAGCAAACAGACTGCTTAGTGTTTAAAATAGCGACAATTAATAGGAAAGGTTTTGACAACGGGAGCGTTACGAATAGAATGGCGCTCGCTTTTGGGCTAACGTCTTTGTTTAAGTCGTTTACCAACATCCCAAAAGTATTTCACTAGAGTAAATTACCCTGTGAAGTGCACTCCATGTGCCGACTTAGCTCAGTTGGTAGAGCAACTGACTTGTAATCAGTAGGTCACCAGTTCGATTCCGGTAGTCGGCACCATTTTTTTCCTAAAAGATTATCGCTGCGAGATTGGTATCCATACCTCTTTTCTGATTACGTCCTCTCTGTCCGGCAATATTTTTTGCAAGAGCTCAAAAAAGTTGGCAAAAAAAGCCGCTCTTCAGCCAACTAACTAATCGAATTTTGTTACCACCTTGCTTCCAAATCGATGTGAAAGCACATCCTATCTGACCATTTCTAAACTTGGGTAAGTTGGAATCTAGATCTCTAATT
>Ga0163216_101142_pt1 | contig 20430 bp, 24 predicted proteins | sample SynspAceP_FD_167610 | JGI IMG/M metagenome (GOLD analysis project Ga0163216, IMG submission 167610) | Saline lake microbial communities from Ace Lake in Antarctica - Synechococcus sp. Ace-P (Illumina Assembly) | ecosystem: Environmental > Aquatic > Non-marine Saline and Alkaline > Saline ...
CCGGGACTGTTGCAAAAACCCTGACGACGGACACAATACACGCAGAACTTTCTTTGAATAATCGTAACTGCCCAGCATGACTGGATGTGCCTTGTCAGAGATCCGATATTCAGCCGAGGCGCAGTTGGAGAGTACCCCAAAGCGTGGGGCACGTTTCCAATCAAAGATAATCAATGGTCCAAAACTGGTAGAAACAACCATACCCGAGCGTAACTGAGAAACCATTCGACCCAATTGCCCCACGCTTTGGGGCACTCTCCCTCTCATGGTTTGCAAGTAAACCACTGCCGGGCAATGGATATCATTGGGCGTCCAGTCCGCCTCTTTATCACCGCAGGGCAAGTCAGCGATTACACTGGTGCGGCGGCTTTGGTGAATGGCTTGCCAGAGGCTGAATGGCTCCTAGCTGATCGAGGATATGATGCCGACTGGTATCAGTGATACCCTTATAGACAAGGGAACAAAGCCCTGCATCCCAGGACGCAAGTCGCGCAAGGAGACCGTCAAATATGACAAGCGCCGCAATAAAAGACGCAACCGGATCGAGCGAATGTTCGGCAGGATCAAAGACTGGCGTCGCGTCGCGACCCGCTACGACAGATCCCCGACCGTCCTCCTCTCCGCAATCGCTCTCGCAGCAACCGTTATATTTTGGTTATGAGTCCTGAGCCTAACAAGGATAAGTACCGGGAAGAAGTGCGGCGGCGTTTACGCTCGGACTCACTGTCAGATAAACGCGGTCTGTTCCAAAGTTTGGCCAATGCAGCGCGTGTTGCGCGGCAGGATCACCGGAATGTGCGAACTGCGCGAGTGCGCCGCCGAACAGGTGGGCCAGGCCCTCGAGCTCTGCCTTCGGGGCATCGCCCAACATGGGCGCACCATGCCACATTGGCAGATTGCCGAAGACAAAAGGCAGCTCAATGCAATGGCAAGCGCCGATACCCGGTGTTGGTGATTGCCAGGCAAAGACATAAGCCCATGTTGGCGCAGCTGAGTTGCTTCGCGCATCAAGATAATCGAACGTGCCCCGCACAAAGCGTTGTCGCGAGCCATGGTCAATCAGCACAGCCGAATCCGTGGCCGGTACGCGCCTCGCTCGGGCGCGTACCAGTTCGGTTGCGCCCTGCGGGCCATAAGCCGCTGTAAATCGGGCCTCGATCAGCGCACTCGCCTGAGCGTGAAAGGCGGTATCCAGATAATGGAACGCTGCGTGCTCCTCACGGGTTACGCCTGCGATCATGGGGCACCACGCTGCCTTGAGCACTGCTTCGTCAGAAGTGGGATCCATGCACAGAAACTCACCGTCCAGCACTGGCAGAAAAGGCGGTGCCACTTCGTCTGGCGAACGCTTCAGGCCCCGCAAAACAGCTCCCTGCGCGTTTAGTACATCCGCCACCGGCGCGGCGCGCAGGCAATCAGCGTCCTGCATGCCGATTGCCTGACAAAACTGCGCTGCAGCTTGGGCCTGAGCATCGGGCCCCTGCAACCGCAGGCCCATAGGCGAGCTCATCAATACTGCACGGTCAAATAGCTCTGGCGCGACATCGCGCGTCAGCAGCGCCTGTATTGCATAAGCTCCTGCAGACTGACCGCATACCGTTATATTGCCCGCGTCCCCGCCAAAGCCGGATATCTGGGCGCGAATGACTTGCAGTGCCAGCTCTATATCGCGCAGCCCCAGGTTGGCAGGGGAGACCCCCGTGATCGGCAAGAAGCCCAGAACGCCGAGACGGTAGCTGATATTAATGACGATGACCGTCTCGCGCTCTGCCAGCGCTGCGCCATCATAACAGCTCATCGCGCCGCCTCCGGTCATAAAAGCCCCGCCATGAATAAACACGAGCACCGGTAGCGCACCGCCGCGCGCATGGGGTACCCAGATATCGAGATGCAGACAATCCTCGTCCTGTGCGGCGGGATAGTCGCCCATGACCTTTGCAAGCCGTGACGGCAGCTGTGGCGCAACGGGCGCGTCGGGGCCGGTGCAATCGAGCACACCGCGCCATGTCGACACAGGCTCGGGTGGCGCAAACCGCCGTTCACCGACGGGCGCAAGGGCATAACGCAGGCGGCAAATGCGGGTTACCGCCCCCATGTCACGGCCCTGAACCGTGCCGTTTTTGGTATCGAAACTCTTGTGGGTCATAGCTTTGGCTCCTTTAGCATTGCGCCTAAGCCCAATTTACCAGCATGATGTGCAGAGCTGTGATCCAAATTTGAGAGTGCGGCGTTCCAAAAACGGTCACCCATGCAAAGTCTTGATGACATCTACCTTTTTAAGAAAGTCGTGGATTTCGGCAGCGTTTCTGCGGCTTCGCGCGCGCTACGCATCCCGAAATCTACAGTCACGCGCCGGATATCGCTGCTGGAAGAGCGGCTCGGCTCGCCCCTGTTTCACCGCAGTGCGCAGGGGCTGACGCTCACCAATTTCGGGCAGGAATGCCACGTGCGCGCGGCGCAGCTGGCTGACACGGCAGAGCATATGTTCGAATTCGTCGACCGCCGCCGCGAAGACCCGAGCGGCTTTTTGCACATCATTTACCCCGCCACAATCGGCGCGGCACTGATCGAACCCCTCGCTGCCAATTTCATCCGGATGCAACCGCAAGTGCAACTTCACCTCGAAGCCTCGACAGAGCTGATTGATCCGCGCAGCATCTCTGCCGATCTGGTATTTCACTTTGCCTTCAACCCTCTGCCGGACGCCGACTTCATCGCGCGCAAACTTTATGTGAACCCGTTTGTTTTAGTGACCCATCCTGATGTTCTCAAAGGCCGCCGTCTGCCGGAGGAGCCGCAAGCGTTACAGGGGCTGCCCTGTCTGGGCTTCGGGCCGAAATCCCCAACATGGAACTGGCGCCTGCAAAAGCGCGACCGTACTTATACCCACAACTTCACACCTGCGCTGAGCACCTTCCAGCTCTCTGCCCTCGTGACGGCGGTGCGCCGCGCAGCGGGTATCGCATCGGCCCCCCTCAATATTGTAGAGCACGAAATTGCCAAAGGCACGCTTTGCCGTGTTGTGCCGGAGTGGTCCGTGTTGCCTGCAGTGCTCTATGCGGTCTACCCCAGCAGGCGCAGCCTGACGACCGCCGCGTGGCGCTTCCTTGAAGTGGTACAAGAGCATTTTCGCAGCCAATACGATCACATGGGACCATATCCGGCCTATGTCCCGGATGCAGGCGAAGAACCTTTAACATAGCTGAACACCGCAGCCGCGCAACAATACAACTTTTTTAACCCCACGCAAGGTTTTTAAGTTTCGCTTGCTCATCAGCTCTGCGCCCCCGCTCCAACCCACACTTGTACCCGAGTTGACCCGAATGCCCGCTGCTGCCAGCCTTGCTGCAGACGATATGCGGAAGGGCTCAAAATGACGCAACCAGCCATCTCTTTGTCCGGGGTGACGCTGACGCTTGGCGGCAGCGAGATTTATAGCGATGTGACCTTCGATGTGGCACCGGGTGAGTTTGTTTGCCTGCTTGGCCCGTCGGGCTGCGGAAAATCAACTGCACTGCGCCTGATCGGTGATCTGCTGCCTGTTCAGGGGGGCCGCGTCGAAGTGGAGGGCATGCTCCCATCTGCCGGATGGGAACGGACCGCCTTTGTGTTCCAGTCGCCGCGTCTATTGCCGTGGAAAACCACGCTCGAGAATGCCGCCTTCGGGCTCGAAATGCGGCACCCCGAAATTGATAAAAACACCCGCCTGAAACGCGCGCAACGTGAACTGGAGCATGTCGGCCTCGGGCAGGACGGTCACAAGATGCCTGTGATGCTATCAGGGGGCGAGCGTCAGCGCGTCTCGATTGCGCGCGCTCTGGCGCTGGACCCTGACATCATCTTGATGGACGAGCCGTTTTCCGCGCTTGATCATACGACCCGCACCCGGCTCCGACAACAGATTGTCGATCTGTGGGCGGATACAGGCAAGACCGTCCTTTTTGTTACCCATGATATCGACGAGGCGCTGTTTCTCGCCGACCGCATTGTGGTGCTGTCCAACAAACCCACGCATGTCGAGCAAGTCGTGATCGTTGACGCCCCCCGCCCGCGTGATCTCGATGCCAGCCCCGCGCTTGATGCCATCCGCGCAGAGCTTATCGCCATTTTTGAGACACTGGAGGGGCGGCAAGCGCCTGAAGTGCTCGCCAGTTGAGCCCGTCTCACAGCGGGCCGACTGACGAATGATTATTATAGTCCAACACAACAAAAAACAGGGAAGCGCTATGAAAAATTTCAAACCGGTCCTTTTGGCTGCCGCTGCGGCACTGGCCCTTACAGGCCCAGCCTTCGCCAAGGAAAAACTTACCTTCGCCCATCTCGCCGATCCGTCCGTTGAGGCGGCGATGTGGGCCATCAACAATGGCAAGGTGACGTCCGATCTGATAGACATCGAAGCCACTGCGCTGGAAATTCCGGCGCTTATTCAAGCCACTGTTGCCCAGACTTTTGACGTGGTGATGACTGCCGGTATGGCTGTGCCGCGCGCTGTCGAGCGCGGGCTGCCGCTGCGGATCATTGCCGCAGGCCTGCGCACTAGCGAAGTGGGAGGTGGCTCTGGCATTTGGGTGCCCAAAGACAGTGACATCAAGACAGTCGATGATCTCAAGGGCAAGAAACTGGCGGTTTATTCACTTGGCTCATCCGGCATCACGCTGGTCCGCATCGCCCTGTCCGAAGTCTATGGCATCAATGTCTCGCTGGAGGGCGGTGATATAGATCTGGTCGAAATGCCTGCCCCCGCCATGCCTGCGGCGCTGGCCACAGGCCGTGTCGATGCAGCTACGCTGATCCACGCGCAGGCTTTCAAAGCGACGCAAGATGGCGATTTCGTGCCTCTTGTCGAAACCTCCAAGGCGCTTCAGGACAAAACCGGCTTGCAGATGGTCTCTGCTGTTCTTGCGGGGTATCAGGGCAAGCTTGACGCTGATCCGGCCAATTACACCGAATTTCTGCGCATGGTGCAAGATAGCCGGTCCTATGCTTTGGCAAATCCGGAAGAAGTTTTCGGGTCCGTCGGGGCGGAGTTCGACATTGATCCCAGCTTCTTTAATGTCTGGTTCAGTACCTATATGGACTTCCCCGGCACGTTGATCGAACAGGACAGCAAGGCGCTTGTATATATGTGGGATCAGGCCATCGCCATCGGCACCCTTGAGAGCTATCCGCCACTTTCCGAGATGTTCTGGCAAGCGGAGAGCAACTGATGACGAAGCCTGACGCGGGGCGGCTTGCTGCCCCGCAAACTGCGGCATTGGCAGGGGGCGCTGTACGGGACTCCGGCTGGGTGCGGCACGTTAGCAAGACACGCGTCGCGCATCTGTTCACAGCATTGGCGCTGCTGACATGGTGGCTCTATGCACAGGTCATACCTGCCTACCAGATGCCCGGACCGGGCGCTGTGTTCCTGAGGATGGTGGACTTCGTGACGACCCCCTTCCTGCTGGGTCAGCTGTGGATCTCAATCTATCATATCTCCGTCGCCATTGCGCTGGCCTTTTTCGCAGGCTCTGCGCTGGCGTTCACGGCGCGCTTCGTGCCGGTCACTCGCATGCTGATCGACTCGGTTCTGACGCCACTGCTCAATGCCTTTGCGGGGATCGGTTGGCTGTTTCTGGCGCTGCTTTGGTTCGGCCTGAACCATACCACCGTCGTGTTCGCGGTCACCATGATCCTGATCCCGCTAACCACCATCAACGTGCGCGCCGGGCTTCAGGAACTCGACGGAGACATGATGGAAATGGGCCTCAGCTTTACCCGCTCCTCCCCACGGCGGTTCATCAGGATCGTATTGCCGCTGTTGCTTCCCTATTTTTTCGCAGCGCTACGGATCAGCTTTGGCGTGTCTTGGAAAGTCGTGCTCACGGCCGAACTGTTCGGCGGAAATGCAGGGCTGGGCTACCTGCTCAACGTCGCTCGTCAGGAATTTGACACCGAGACGATCTTTGCCATCATCGCCTTCATCCTTGTATTCGTCGTCATCTGCGAGCAGCTGCTGTTTCGTCCTGTGCAGCGCCGCCTCGACCGGAGATATTCCCGTGCATAGCAACACCGCCTCCCTTGGTGCACAGCGCGCCGTAACTGTCATCGGTATCGCAGCACTTCTTGGCGGATGGGCCTGGGCTGCACAGGGCCAGCCGGAATATGTACTGCCCGGACCCGTAGCCGTTCTGCAAGCCGTTTCGCGCTTCACCTACGAGCCGCAGCTGATGGCGCAAGCGGGGATCAGCTTGTTGCGCGTGGTGCTCTCTGTGGCAGCCGCGATGGTGCTGGCGCTGGTACTCGCCGGTCTGGTTCGCCGGTTTCACATCCTCGACGAAACCGTAGAGCGCCGTATCCTGACCTTCCTCAACGCTTTTCCCTCGGTCGGCTGGGCAATCCTTGGAGTGATCTGGTTTCAGATCTCCAACACCACGGTGATCTTTGTGCAAGTCGCAATCATCTTGCCGTTCTGCCTCATCAACGCCCTTGCCGGCTTTCGCCAGATCGATCCGGAAATGGACGAGCTGGGCCATAGCCTCACCCGCAGCGTGTGGCGCCGGTTTAGCCTGCTGTCACTGCCGCTGATCGCTCCTTTCCTGCTGTCTGGGCTACGCGTGGCCTACGGCATCTGCTGGAAAATCGCGCTGGTGGCAGAGCTGTTCGGGGCTTCGTCGGGCCTCGGCTTTCAGCTGGCACGCGCGCAATCGGTGTCCGATGCAACGATGGTTTTTGCCTGCTGCATCGTGATCGTGCTCATCTTTCTCGTAACGGACCTGCTGTTTCTCAAACCTCTTGTCGGGCGGTTCTCTGTCAACCAGTGAACACGGCCCGCCCCCAACCATTGTACCATCGAAAGGCCCGCATCATGACGACCCCTCCCGACACCATTTACCACAATGGCCGCATCTATACGGTCGATGCCACCTTCAGCGTGGCGCAGGCCGCCTCCGTGCGCGCAGACCGTTTCGGGACTGTCGGCACCGACGCCGATGTACTCGCCACCGCTGGCCCACAGACGAAGTTGGTCGATTTGGGCGGGCGTACGGCAGTTCCCGGCCTGTTCGACTCGCACCTGCACCTCTATATGACCGGCATGGAGGCCCCGCGCGTGGCCCTCATCGACTGCCGCTCCATCGCGGATGTCCAAGCCGCCATCGCCGCCCGCGCCAAGGACACGCCAAAAGACGAATGGATCATCGGGCGCATGGGCTGGCACGAAAGCCTGCTCAGGGAGAACCGCATGCCGACCCGCGACGAGCTGGACGCGGCAGCGCCTGACAATCCCGTCTTCGTGCCGCGCGGTGGCCACGTAGGCAGCGCCAATTCCGCTGCCCTCGCGCTGGCAGGCATCAACGAGACGACGCCCGATCCCGCAGGCGGGCTGATCGTGCGCGAGGTGGACGGCGCGCGTCCTACCGGACTGCTGCTGGAGACCGCATCCTACCTAGTGCGCGCGGCCTTGCCCTCTTCCCCGCCCCCCGAGACGGAAAAAGCGCTACTGCGCGATGCGATGGCCCTGCTGAACAGCTATGGCATCGTGGCGACGATGGATCCGGGGCTGAACGCGCACCAAATCGAAATCTACGAGGACCTGCGCCGCGAGAACGAGCTGACCGTACGTACCGATCTGATGTTCCGCGCCAACAATCTGTCTGACACTGAACGTGGCGTTGCCTATGCGGACTTCGAAGATGACGACATGCTGCGCTTTGTTGGGATCAAGTTTATGCTGGACGGCGGGGTCGAGGGGGCGCTGCACTACGAGCCCTACCAAATCGTACCGGGCGAGCAGAACGATCCCGAATATCGCGGGCTTTCGCTGCTGCCGCCAGGCGGTGAGGCGGAGTATGTCGAGTGTCTGAAACTGGCCGCACGCGCCGGGCTACAGGTACAGACACATGGCGTGGGCGATGATTGCATCGATACGATTATCCGAAGCTATATCGCCGCCTCCGAAGAGGTGCCGATCCGCGATTTACGTTGGGTTCTGATGCACATGCACAACCCATCGCAAGAGGTGTTTGCCCGGATCCGAGACGCCGGCATCCTTGTAACCGCTCAAAACCAAAGCGTGCTATTGGGTGCGAACAAGGTAAAATGGTGGGGCCGATCGCGCGCCGAATGGTCCACCCCCATTCGCCGCATGATTGACGAGGGGTTGCTGGTGGGCGGTGGCACGGACGGGCCGATCGTGCCGATTGATCCGTTCATCTGCATGTGGTGGATGGTAACGCGAAAAACTCTGCAAGCAGATTGCCTCGGCCCTGATCAAGGCATCACCGTCCGCGAGGCGCTGGAACTCTATACAATCAACAATGCGCGCATTATGGGCGTTGAACAGGACCGCGGCTCAGTCGAGGCGGGAAAACTGGCCGATCTGGCGGTGCTTAGCCGTGATTTCGTCTCCGGTGCACCTGATGACATCCGCACAACGCAAACGCTGCTGACGGTGCTAGGCGGTAAGGTCGTCCATGGCGATCACTCGACGATCAGTAGGGCGTGATCTCGATGCGGTTGCGACGTTGGTAGCGATGCAGCCGCATTTCACTGACTTGCTGGGCGAATTTCGAATGGGATCCACCACTCTATCCTTTTATAATATGATGTACCTCTGAACTAGTCAGCATCATAGCCCCACGTGCCGCAACTATTCTGCCGCTGGTGAACTGAAGTGGTTCAGCAAAACTGGACAGCGTGCTAAATTGCATCCAACATTGATGATAGTGCTTACCAACGACGAAGAGACGCAGGTTTGCAGACAAGTTCAAAGCCACAGTGGCGATCAGTTACTGCTGGGCAAACTACAACGTGTCAGTTTTCTTGTGTCAGGCGCGCGGCGATCTCGTCAACGCTCAATACATCGCCGAACTGCTGGATAATCGTCTCAAGCGCCGCACGGTGTTCATCATCCGACAGCGCGGCAGTGGCATCCGAGACCATAACGACATTGAAATCCAGCATCATGGCCCCATCGGAAGGTTTGTGCGTAGGATCCCGTTAAGGCGGAACAATCAGGGAACTTCATATTTATCGCGTCATCCCGCCCACTTTCTCGTTGCGTTGAGGTGCAGTGGCCGGGCGATTTTGCGCTCAGCGGTGCCAGAATACCAGTCGTAATCACCGGTCAGGATGATGTGTTCCCAGCCAAGCGGTGACGTGTGACCGAGAAGTTTTGGATCAGGGATTCGTCCCGGCTCGCCTGGATCGCGGCACGCACCTTCGGCGTGGTCGTCGCTTGCTTGTGAAGATGAATCAGCATGGCAGCACCCCGTTCCGAATGTCCCTCAGAACAGACCTTGCCATGAAAAAGGCATAGCGCCGAGGGTCAATGTGATCGTCCGGGATGGAACAGGTGCTCTCAAATACAGGGGGATAACTTCTCTGCTTAGAAAGAAAAAAAAGTGACATCTGGTAACGTATATGTCACTATAAATTCTTATGGTTGATCTCGTTGTCTATGTCACTGAAGAGGGAAAAGCTCCGTTCGATGATTGGTTTACCAAGCTCGATACGGCCGCCGCTCTGAAAATTAGAACCGCGCTTGCGCGGATCGAGACCGGCAACTTAGGCGATATAAAACCAGTAGGGCAGGGGGTGTCCGAACGGCGCATCACCTTCGGCCCAGGCTATCGCGTCTATTTTGGCCAAGACGGCGACACGCTTGTGATCTTGCTCTGTGGTGGCACGAAAAAACGCCAGTCCAAGGACATCGAGCAAGCCAAGGTATTTTGGCACGACTACAAAAACCGAAAACAGAAAGGAGGCTGACATGCCACTGACCAAAGATTTCAAAGACACCATCAAGGCACGCGCCGAGCGCGATCCTGAATTTCGTGTTGGACTGTTCCGTGAGGCGATCGAGGCGATGCTCAGCGACGATCTCGAAACGGGGAAGGTGCTGCTACGTGACTATGTGAATGCTACAGTAGGGTTCGAAACCCTTGCCGAGGACATGCAGAAAGACCCCAAGAGCCTGATGCGCATGCTCAGCGCCAAGGGGAACCCGCGCGCCGAAAACCTGCTGGCTATGGTTGCTCGTCTGAAGCAGCGCGAGGGCGTGTCTTTTTCACTGACGCACAATAACGGGCTTCACGCGTAACCTACCCCGTTGCTGCCAAGTGCAGTTGTAGATCATGAGAAAATCAGGCCAAGGGGCGGCCGTGTTGCACAGATCAACTGCAACTCAGAGCGCGCCCTACCCGAGACGGAATTCAGGCGGTACGTTCAAAGCTTGGGTGGCCAAGTCCGGTCATCCGGTTGAGAACCCGGACGCCAATCTTGGCTTCTGTTTTCTGATTTTCGAAGGTACGCGCGTTTAGCTTTGGCCCAATAACCCCTTCTACCTGTTCAGAATTGACCACAGCGCATTCAGCCGCTTTGAAGAGACCCCCATTGGGAACTGGGACGTCTGGCTGAATGTCATCAATGTGGAAGCTGATGGTGGTGCGCGAGAAGGTGCCTTGTTTGCCGCATTCTACGGGCCAAGCCAACACGCTGACAACTGGCGCGAGCAGATGATGTTTGCATCAACAGTCTTGGACCCCTTGGTTTGGTCTGGGTTGCTGATCGAAGTCAAACCACCAAAGGGCAAACGCGCAGACAGCGAATACTTCAAGACGCCTCTTTGGCGAAAAGCGCTGACGCTTGATACAGACGGTGTACTGAAGCCTAGATCAGAGCACTAGCCTTGACTATTTGTTATGTTTATGTATACACAAAAACTATGGTAGTGATTGTATGGGATGAGCCGAAACGGCAACGTAATCTTGTTCGACACGAGCTAGATTTTGCTGACCTTGATGAGTGGTTTTTCTTGGATGCAATCACAGTCGCAGCAAAGCAGGGCCGCTTCAAAGCCATTGGCAGATGCTCGGATGGGACATTGGCAGTGATCTTTGCAACGCTAGGAACCGAAGGCATTTCGATAATCTCAATGCGTCCTGCAAGTCGATTTGAAAGGAGTATGTTATGAAGACTGAAAAGCACTCAAACCCGCAGATGTCTGACGCTAAAGAAGCACGTATTCAGAAGATGATCGCGTCTGACCCTGACAATCCTGAATGGACCAGTGATGACTTTGCCTCAGCCAAACCATTCACTGAAGCCTTCCCTGAAGTTGCTGAGAAGATGCGTCGCAATGTGGGAGGCCGCCCTAAGTCGGAAAACCCCAAGTTGGCGATCTCGATCCGCCTAGATCAAGACGTGATCGCCAAATTCAAGGCAACAGGACCGGGTTGGCAAAGCCGTATCAATGAGGTGCTGCGAAAGTCTGCCGCGCAGTGATCTGGCTCTTTCAGAAACCTTCAACAACCCTTTGGGTTTCGAACGTGGGTTTTGGCAGCGGAAAACGGGCCCATATTGGAAATTTCCAAAAAGGAGCGTTTTTGGCATTTATTCTTCCCATGAGAGAAACCTTAAGGTGTGCTGTTCCACAGCCTACTTTGGTTACATCAACTTCATTGTCTTAAGACGTGGTAATTCGGTGTGCGTTTGGTAATGCTACCTTCAATAGGGTCAGGATCAGGATTTCGAAGAATGACATCTCGAACTAAGGGCCTAAATCTCCACATTCGTATCCCGGTTGTAATTGCATGTGCGCTGTTAGGCTTTTTGTTTCCGCTATTCTTTTTACTGTCAGCATTTATCGGGTGGACAGTTTTCAGTGACATCAAGGAAGCGCCAGAGCGTAAGGCCCAACGCGTCGAAGCTGAAAAGAGAGTAAATTCTCCGTTGAGCGTGATGAACATTCGAGAGTATTGCGAGTCGCCCGCGGAGGAAGCATTTCTTGATGCTATGGTCGAAGCATTTGACCTCAAAACAGGGCCTGGTGCTATTGAAGGGCGTGGCCTACGTCTGCGCAACCAAGTAGGTATGGGGCAGTTCAGAATCCATCAATCTAGCACGTCTTGGCAATATCGGGCCGATTTCCTGATCGACGAGCGCCTCGTTGTAGAAGTTGACGGAGCGGCCTACCATTCGTCCTCTGAGGCCGTTGAGCGAGACAGAAAAAGAGATTCTGATTTTAAGAGAGAGGGGTATTCAGTTCTGAGAATCCCGGCTCTGGTAGTGTTTCAGAATCCGAAAGAGGCAATCCGACGTGTCCGCAGTGCTCGGGTTTAAAGCGTTGCCGAAGATAGCTCAGCGTCTTGCCTGAGAAAGAAGAAGATTGTGCGGCGGCTGTCTACCGCAGGCCTGCCAGCCTATGCTGCAGGTCAACCGAATAACCAATCCAGTAACCGGACTGGTAAAATTAGGGCTCTCACATGAACACCAAAAAGTTTAAAGCTGTTTTGCTTGCGACAACTTTTCTATCGCTGACCGCGACTATTTCGCATTCACAAGACTTCGAAACGGGCCTGAATGCATACGAGGCTCGTGATTACCAGGCCGCTCATGCAGAATGGACCCCTCTCGCACAAGAGGGCAATGCCAACGCTCAGTTCAGATTGGGACTTTTGTATCAGCTCACATCTGCGCTCGGCCTTGAGGAGCCTGAGGTCTACACCGAAGGAATCAAATGGATACATGAAGCTGCAGTTCAGGGACATGCCAATGCCCAACACGAATTGGGTTTGGCTTACCTAAAAGGGAAAGGAGTCCCACAGGACCATTTGCAGGCTGCAGAATGGTTCAAAGTGGCTGCAGACCAAAGCTTTGCGTTATCTCAATACGAGCTTGGAGTGTTGTTCAGAGACGGTACCGGAGTTAGTCAAGACTTCGCTGCTGCAACCTCTTGGTTCCAGTTAGCTGCTGAACAAGGTCACTTGGACGCTCAAAACAACCTGGGAGCACGATACCTTTCGGGGCAGGGCGTCCATCAAGACTTTGAGAAGGCTTTTTTCTGGTTCAGTAGTTCCGCTAAAAAAGGCAACGCGTTAGGGCAGTCCAATTTGGGCGCAATGTATTCCAACGGGCAGGGAGTATCGCAGAACCTTTCGAAAGCATATATGTGGCTCACTCTGGCAACGAACGACAATTACAAGCTAGGGACCACCGCCGAGACCATGACATACTCACTCAATGACACCGTTAAATCACCTGCGAGCGCAGTTAATCAGTGGAAAGAAAACCTTGTTATGCTAGAGGGTTATATGACTCATTCTGAAATCGCCGAAGCTAAAGCCAAAGCCACCCGATGCTTCGCCAGCGGATATAGTGAATGCTGATTTTTTTACCTAATTATTATAGACAGCCTATCTAAGCCTATTTCAGATATTTGAGAAACCGCTCCATCCAAGCTTCTGAAACGCTTTGGTTTGCATGGGTCTCTTTGACTGCAAAGAACAACCGGTTTTCCGTTCCATTCGGCACATTTTCCATAGAACTCAACTACATAGTCGCCCTTAGTTCCTACAATTTCGGCGCGTTCGATCATTTTGTTTTTGACTCTGATCTTAGCTATGCCGGTTAGAATGCAATTACTGCCGTTTAATCCGGAAATCACGGGCCCACCCTCATTTTTGGCTTCTCATCAAAAATCAATATCTAATAATGATTGGGTGTCAACAGTGATCGTGGGACGGCTGGTCCCCAAACGATTATGAATGGCCAGCATAGATGAGAGTGGGGGCGCGAAGGTGCTTTTAGGGTGCCTTTACTGGACTTGCAAAATAGTTTCCAAAAACGACCGTTTTTGACACGTAGAAAAGCAGCGATTGTTGAAGGGTCTACCCTGCCCCAATGGCTTCCATGCGGGGCAGTTCATCAATTTACGTAAATCTCAACGAAACCAAGCTCACGATAGAGCTTCTCGGCAAGCCAACCTGTACCGATCCAGCGCGTAAATTCTTCTTCGGTATCAAAGACGAGGGTGTTCTCGCGATGGTCAAAATTGTCACTGTCTGCGCCGATAACCCCGATTGTGCGCACAACCCAACGGCCGCCGCGTGTCTTGTAGGCTTCGATCACGGTCCCCTGATTTGAACCCGAACGTTCGGAGCTTACCTTTGCGATTAACTCACCTATAAATTTAAAGGCAAGTCGATCATTAGTTGGTTGAAAGCGATATTCTTTCAATACCCCCCTTTCAGCTATGTCGTACGCAATATTTTTATTGGTGTTTTTTTGTAAAATTTCTGGCTCATCATCTGTGATTACCTCCCCAACATGCTTTTGGATGACGTCCCAAATTTGAGGGTGATATTCGATCATTACGATCCGAACAAAGTTCGCAACGTTGACGCCACATGCCTCTGCAAGACCAGGTATTTTGGCAATGGGAATCTTTGTCACACCCTGCTTCATCATCGTCAGGATGTTTGGCTTGTTGAAGCCAGCCGCTTCTGCAATTTCTTTCTGAGTACGCCCAGAAATTTTTATTGCCTGTTCAAGATACATGGCAGCTTCACTTCTCTTGGTCATACTAGTCCTTAACTTTTGAAATCTTGAGTTTTATTGGCCAATTATGGGCAGCCAGAAGCCCAAACTCGCGCTGTAAGAAAAAGCGAGGAATGGTACTGAGAGCTTAACGAAGCCTAACCTGCCTTAAAATGGTCGCGCCAAGTCGTGCTAAAACTTTGAGCCTTTATCTTCAGAGGATTTGGCGATCATCTCTAATTCGTGCCTAGTGAATCGTGCCCATCCGACGGCTGTAACAAGGCCCCAACCTCCACCATTGGGCCCAGGCCGCCGCCAACGTGCCGTTGGCATAGCCTGTAATGCCTCTAGCGCACTGTCAAAGTCAGGGACATCTCTCTCAAAGCCTTTTTCCCCAACTGTAAAGATTCCAGCACGCTCCAAACCTGGATGGAAAACAGAACCGTCACGAGATCTGGGAACAAAAATTGGTGCTGAAATAGTTACTCTATCTTCAGCTTCGACGGCTTCGCGCACATCTGGCCTGTCTGTTCTCCATATGGAGGGATAGAATTCAAATTTATCGTCTAGCCACTTTAATGCATTAAGTGCAGGAATCTTACCAGAGTGCTTGGGGAGCACGGCGCTCTTGCCAGAGATCATGTTGCGCATACGACCAATTGTTACACCACCAAAAATTGCCAACGCTTCTGGTTCTACTGGTTGTCCATGGTCAAGTTCCCACCGGTTCAAGGCAAGCATGATGGTCTGCTCTAACTCGACTGGCCGTTCTTTCCCCAACCAATCGTTTAGTGGGCATAAGGCTAACAAAGAGGCCCCCTCTTTCAAGAGCTCGTTAAGGCGGTCTGAAACCATAGCTTCGCTATCCGTAGTTTCGGCCGAAAGACATATTCCAAACTGGCCGTATGCACTAAGCTCTCGAAGAAGATCACCAACGAAAGCTTCAGTTAGAAGCAGAGACTGGGCGTCCTCAAGTCCTTCACGCCATTTATCCGGATCGTCACCTGCCAAACTATGCCCGAGAATGTACGACATACCCTGATTACAACGCTCAGGCCCAAACACCGCCTCAAAAAAGTCCCCCGCCGATAAAATAAGTGGCACTAAAGTATACTCAGAACTGTTGTAGTCGTGGAAGTAATTCAAGAATTCATCCACACGTTCGTCATGGGTCATTTCAGCGTGTTTTTTCTGTTTCATGCTTTGCACCTCAAGGCTTCAATCTGCGCATCTAAATCTGACCGACTTTTGTCCAGTTTCTCAGGGTTGGTTTTGGACGATAATTCGTGGCGAGGTTTCCTCTTTAAAAAGTACGAAATACGCTCTGCATTCGCACCGCTTGGATGGGGCAATCCGGACAATATTTGGCTGACTGGAACCCCTGCTAGGGGTGCCGCATGCTTCAGAGCCTCTGTAACTTTAGGGCCGAGCGGAACAAATATCGCATGAGGTAATTTACGCATTTCTTCTACCAGCGTTGCTTCTAATTGCTGCCTCAAAAGAGGTACGGACAGCATCGATGGAGAGCCAGAGTAATTTTTCCCTCCAACAAACACTGGGTACCGGAGTGCCGAGGTGAAGTGAGCAAGATGTTGGTCTTCGCTCCAAAGTGTCTCGGCAGAAGCTAGGCCAAGCAGAGCACTTACACCGATTGCATCAAGCATCGCGATGAGGTTTTTACGCATAGGACCAGAAAAGCTGGCAAACGCCTTTGCGGCCTCAAGTGCCGAAGTGCAATCTCCAGTTCTAGCCGCAACGCGGTGATACTCTTGAAGAGCGTTACCCATTTGCTGCCGACCCGGTGTAATGCCTACTATGGCAATACGGGCATCCACATTGATGAAGTCGAAGGGCGCGTATGCAATTTCGACATTGCTAGCCCCGTGTTGAGAATCTGAAATTCGAAGCACGTTTGGGGCTGAAATTTCACGACATAATTGATCTTTCGTCATGCCTTGGATTGCCGTCAAATAATGCTGCTGGGTTTTTGTGGTTTCCATAGTACCTCTCAGTGAAGCAGTGGGTGATTGGAGAAAGCTGCTGTGATAACTCGGCCTGCCGCCGCAACAACATACACGCGTCTATATCGTTCAGTTGCCGCGGATATTTCAGATCCAAAATCTTGACGTATGGCTCGTAGGCTCCGTTTAGTAAGAGCGAATTTCTGCGCCCCATCACCAGCATCAATCGAGCTCCCGTAGCCATAGAAAATGATGAAGCGAGTAAGGCCGACCGGATGATTGGCGAAATGGAAAACGATGTGAATCTTGCAGGGATACTGCGCACGAATGGAGACAGCAGCTCCCTGTCTCGCCCTTGATCAGGAGGCAAACCTGATACCGACAAATCGGGTTTGCGCCAGTTTGCTCTGTCCGTGAGGCCAAAGCTGTTTGGCGGTCAGTAACACAACTGGGCGTCTTGGTCGGCACTGTACAAAGCGCCATCTAAGGCCGCCACTCGGTCCAGAGCATTTACTGATATTAATAACCAATGCAGTGACTCGCCGCACGGCAGGTTCATGGTCCCGGATTGACGCTGTTTAGGCGATCAAAATCCACCTTTTTTGGAACGGTCTCGAAGACCCGCTTTCGTTCTCATGCAAGCTTCCAACCAAAAGCTCGCATGGAATAGCGAGATGTCGGCTGAGGGTGGTTAACGAAAAAGCCCGCCTTCAAGGTGGCGGGCTTTAAGACTCGTTATCCCCGAGGATAAATCAATTTCTATAGTTCAAACCAGCTCAAGTCTGATACTGCGGCCAACAACTTGTGCGGCGCGCGATAGCACCGCCAGCGTCACGCCATCATTGGACGGATCAAGCAGGCGGTCGAGCTGCGAGCGGCTGGTATCAAGGCGCTTAGCCATCTCGACTTTTGAGATATGCTGATCTCTCATTGCCGCCGCCAATTGAAAGGCGAGGACGCGCTTCACAGCTTGTTCGGTGGTCTCGTCGTAGGTCCCCTGCTCTTTTAGGAAATCCTCGAAAAGCGCTCCAGCCTTGCCTACTTCTACTTCGTTGGTCATTTCAGTCCTCGCATTCGTTTATCAGCCGTCTCCAGCTCCTTGACCGGCGTCTTCTGGCTCTTTTTTATAAACCCGTGAAGTAGCACCATGTTGCCCTCATGTGCGCAGAAAAAGACCCTCGCAATCCGGCCATCGCTCAGGTTTGACCGTATTTCCCAAAGTCCTTTGTGGCCTTTAAGCGACCGGCCAATCAGCATGCCGATTGGCCATCCAAACTCGGCAGTCTGTATATCATCACCAATCACTTTTCGATCTTCAGGCGTCAGGCCTAAGAGCCAGTCTCGTACAGGCACCCTGCCCGCTTCAGACTCAAAAATCTTGCTGGTAGTCGTTTTTGTGTTGTCACCACTCAATGTACCAAAAAAGGTACATAGCGGCAAGCCTTTTCTTTTCTATTTAAAATACACATCTATGAGATAGGATCGAATAGCGTGTAGTCATGATTCCATGAAATCATGGTATCACCGTTTCATGGAGTTGTAGGATTCCCACATAGCCATAAAAAGTTGAGACTTTGAGCCTTTTGAGTATCCAAATGTTTCCCCTGCCTTTGCGCTGAAAGCATCAAAAACTTCTGGTGGTATCATCACTTGAAGCGGTTTATTCTTGCCCTCAGACTTGCGCGGATCAGCCTGGATAACATTTGTGGTTTTTTCACGCGGCGGCGGCGTGCCCTTTTTCAAAATTGATGTGTTTGCCATTACACCGCCTCCTTCTCAGAAGCGATCGCCCCAAGACGGTTGATGATTGATTGTGCCAAGCGTTCCGCTTTCTCGTTCAATGTGCGGTGCGGCGTCTCCGTGATTACCTTCCCGGCATCATGGGCAATGCCATAGGCAGTTGAGACCGGCACAAACCCGTCGAGCGTCACATGATCCGTTTGCTCCAGATAAGCGCGCGCTGCATTGAGCTCTGCTTCGCTATTGGTCGTCTTAACCAAGGCAAAGGCAATCTGGCTTGCGCGGATACCAGCATCAGCTAAACTATGCGCCAACTTCACTGCGGGACGCAGATCATCCTTGGTCTGTCCCGTTGGGATCACAGTCAAATGCGCCGCCTTAGCAATCTCCAACGTTTGCTGTGAGGAATGCGGACGGCCATCAAGGATGTAAGCGTCAAACCGTCCCGCTTCTGCCAAAGCTGTTTTGAGATTGCCGAAAGGTTGGACCTGAACTTCAGGCTCAATTCGCGCTTCAGCGCGATCCGCAGCCCATTCCGTGCATGTTGTTTGTTGTGTGTCGAGGTCTGCGATCTTGAACGAAAACCCGTCCTTTGCCAGCTCGCGCGCGAAGAGCCGTGCTAGTGTCGACTTACCAGCCCCACCTTTTTGCGAGACCATTCCTATAATGTAGCTCATGATGTACCTGCTCGATTTGTTTTTTTCATGGTACCATGGAATCATATTTAATCAATACCTTGTTGCCACGATATCATGGCAACAAGGTATCATGGTAACTTTATTTCATGACATTATGGATTGCCGCGCTTCTCGTACCAGCTCTTACAAAACTTGATAAAATGACGGGCAGGGTGCTTGGGTTCAATTTCATTTTCGCCAAGCCATGAGCGCCATTCCCGCTCTAAAACATATATATCCCATCCTGGCGCAACCGTCTTAGCATCATGGAAAACCTCAGGATCAAGGCGGCCTTCCCATGCAACGACAGAGGTTGTGATCAACATCGTGCCTCGATTGCGAAATGTGACCATGTCCATTTCGGTATCAAAAGAAACGCTATAGTCGGGCAAGTGGTCAAAGTTAGCCAGATCACGCAGCATTTGCCGGAAGCGTTTGAGCGGGCTTTGCGAGCCAGTTTTCTTGAGCAGGTTTGCGAGCCCGATCTTCCATTCATCTTGCTGACCACAATGTTTCCGAGCAATCTCATAGACACGCCGCTCAATGGGTTTGCGCAGCCGGAAATAATCCCGATGCAGCGTTAGAACCTCTTGATCTCGGATCGCATTGAACACCCAATCTGAGAGCTTAACCTCACACCACAGCAGACGCCCATCGAGACCGTGTTTGCGGCGAATCGAAGACGCATCGATCAAGCCAAAGCTGTCCGATTGCTCTTCATCGCCGGAGCGAATGTTTGTGCGAATGCGGGTGCCTTCAAGGCGATCCAGTGCCTCAATCAGCGCCATGTAATCTCGGCCACTGGTGCCACGGTTTGTAAAAATTAGCAGGTCGCGCGAGTTGATACGGACACGCGGTGAGACCGGTTGATTATGCTTCAGCTTTGCCATGATCTGCGAAATGCAGTAGATCAGGATGTCCTTATCGTAGATTGTTGCCAAGCCTTTGACGCTTGGCGTAATCTCGATCCAATTGCCTTTATGCTCATATCGACGAACATTCGTTTCTGGCTTCTTTGAAAGAGAGTAAAAAGGATGCTCCATATGCGCCATGACGTCCTTGAGAACTGCGTCTGCCACATCGCAGATAAATAGATCATGCTGCGGATGGCGGTCCGGCATAAGCGGCAGGGGTGTCTTCTCTTCGTTAACGACAGAGAAAAGGTCAAGATTCGTGGTTTTAGTGTCCATGCTTCATGTTCGTGGTATTAGGTACCGTCTGTCAAGGTTCGTGGTATTAGGTACCCGTAGAAAGATTCGTGGTATTAGGTACCAAAGTTCGTGGTATTAGTTACCGAGATTCGTGGTATTAGTTACCAGCCGTTTCTGTTCTACTTGTTACTTCAATGACTTACAGGGCGTTATCCACTGCTTAACACATATATTAACACATACCTAACACAAGCATCACGGATTGAGACGAACATAAGCCTCAGTTCAGAGGATTTTCATCATACAACAACCGATACCGTTTGCTCTTGAAATAAAGGTTCTGCTTTGCACGAAGCGGGTTACGGTTACCAACCAACAGTAGCAGCTCATCCGCTTTCATTCCCATCACCTGCTCCGCAGTCATCAACTTCTGGCTTAGCTCAGAGTAGGAAAAATCACGCGCTTCGTTCGCTGATTTACCGGTTCTGTATCTGAAGGGCATTTCAACAGGCGATTTCCAAGAGGCGCTGGCCGCGATTTTGGGGGCAGACGCGCCCAACCTGTCGCCCAGCGTGATATCGCGCCTGACCGCAGGCTGGCAGG
>Ga0163216_101143_pt1 | contig 20418 bp, 18 predicted proteins | sample SynspAceP_FD_167610 | JGI IMG/M metagenome (GOLD analysis project Ga0163216, IMG submission 167610) | Saline lake microbial communities from Ace Lake in Antarctica - Synechococcus sp. Ace-P (Illumina Assembly) | ecosystem: Environmental > Aquatic > Non-marine Saline and Alkaline > Saline ...
AAAGCCAAAGCCCTTCACCTGGACCAAAACGGCCGAAGACATCCTCGCTCGGGAACGACGCGCGCTGGACAAACTCGATGAAATCAGAGGAAACAGGTAGCAAGTGTCAGACTCGGAACACTAGTGTGAGCAAAGAATTGGCAGATGGTGCTGAACCATGGTGGAAGTGGTTCAAGTTAATTATGGGTGAAGTGGACGAGGCAAAAGAATTGGAACCTGCGCTTCCGAAGCCTGAGGATCGGAAAAAACTCGAAGCTCCAAAAAAGCAACTCCCAAAGCCAAACCCCGGCGATTTGAATGATGAGATTCCATTTTAGAAATTAGAATAATCCGTTTTTTTAAGTACATACTTTAAGATAAGATTGGGCAACATTTCTAGGTTGCGCATACGTAGTTTACAACTGCCCCCTTCCCTCCCCACCCCATCCGGTCCACCCTATCCCCGCCCGACTCACTCCAAAGGACCGCCCCCATGCCCTACCTCATCCTCCTCCTCGCTGTGGTGGCGGAAACCATCGGCACTTCCGCTTTGCAGGCCAGCCAGCAGTTCACGCGGCCTTGGCCATCGGTGTTGGTGGTGGTGGCTTACGGGATCAGTTTCTATCTGCTGGCGCAGACGCTCGCCTTCATGCCGGTGGGCGTGGTCTATGCGCTGTGGTCCGGCCTTGGCATCGTGCTGATCGCGATTATCGGGTTTGTGGTCTTCGGCCAGCGGCTTGACCTGCCTGCCATTCTGGGCATGAGCATGATCCTTGGCGGGATCGTGGTGATCCATCTGTTCTCGAAAGCCTCGCCGCATTAGGCGGGGCGCGTCCCGTCCGGCAGGCGCATGAACCCCTGCCTGCGTCACCCTTGGGCAATTGTCTTTTGATCGGTTTGTGTCTAGCTAGCGGGCTGAATGCAAAGGGCTGAGGTTGATGACGATGGTGCGGGTTTTCCAGTGGTTGTTGCGGATTGCGGGCGGGATGATCCTGCTGGCGGTCTGTGTGCTGATGCTGGTCTACTGGTTCGCCAGCCGCTCGCTGCCCGATTACAACCGCACGATCACCGTGGCCGAAGGGGTCGGCAGCCCCTCTGCCGCGATCGAGATCGTGCGCGACAACGCCAATGTGCCGCATATTTTCGGGCAAAGCGATGCGGATGTGTTCTATGGTCTGGGCTATGCCCATGCACAGGACCGGCTGTGGCAGATGATCACCATGCGCCGCACCGTGCAGGGCCGGCTGTCCGAGGTGTTCGGCCCGCGCACCGTGTCGATTGACACGCTGATCCGGCGGCTGGACCTTTATACGCTGGCGCAACGCGCGGTGGACGTACAGGACGCGCGCACCATGGCGGCGCTGGAATCCTATGCCGACGGGGTCAATGCCCGACTGGCCGAGATCAACGAGGGCGCATTAGGCCGTGGCGCGCCCGAGATGTTCGTGTTCAACGCCCCCATCGCGCCATGGCAACCCGCCGATTCCATCGCCATGATCAAGCTGATGGCGCTGCAACTGTCCGGCCATCTGGCAGCCGAGGTCAGACGCGCCCGCACATCGCTGGCGCTGCCCGATCCCGACCGCCTGCGCGATATCCTGCCCGATGCGCCGGGCAGCGGTGTGGCCGCCCTGCCCAGCTATGCCAGCCTGTTCGACGCGTCCCTGCCGCGCTTTGCCGCCAGTGTGCCGATGCCGGATCATCCGCTCTCGCCGTTCCGCCCGTTCGAACTGGCAGGTGCGTCGAACGCATGGGGTGCTGCGGGCAGTCGGTCGGCCAATGGCGGCACCTTGCTGGCCAGCGACCCGCATCTGGGCTTCAGCGCGCCCACGATCTGGTATCTGGCGCGGCTGGAGCTGTCGGCAGGCGGCGTGATCGGCGGCACGATTCCTGGGATTCCGCTGGTGCTGTCGGGCCGGTCCGAGGATCTGGGCTGGGGCGTGACATCGTCCTATCTGGATGATCAGGATGTGTTCATCGAACAGCTGAACCCCGAAAACACCGAGGAATATCTGACGCCCGATGGCTACAAACCCTTCGAGAAGCGTTCCTCGATCGTCAATATCAAAGGTGCGGCCCCGATTACCCTGACGCTGCGCTGGTCCGAGAACGGCCCGGTCCTGCCCGGAAGCCATTATGATCTGGGCGCGATCACGCCCGATGGCCATGTCGCAGCCTTGGCCTGGACCGGGCTGACGCCCGAGGACACCACGATGAGCGCGGGGCTTGCGCTGATGTATGCGCGCACCGTGCAGCAGGCCTTGCGCGCGGCCGAGGGATATATCGCGCCCTCGCAGAACATGGTGCTGGTGGACGGCGTGCAGATCGCCCTTAAAACTATCGGTGCCGCGCCGCGCCGCGACGCCAACCATCAAAGCCAGGGCCGCATTCCCAGCCCCGGCTGGATCGCGGCCAACCGCTGGCAAGGCACATTGCCCTTTGCCTCCAATCCCGAATTCATCAACCCGAATGGCGGGATACTGGGCAATACCAACAACAAGATCGTGGACCGCCCGTTTCCGTTGCATGTCAGCCATGTCTGGGGCGACAGCCAGCGCGTGCAACGCTGGCAGCGCCTGATGCAGGCCCGTCAGGTGCATACACGCGACAGCTTTATCGAGGCGCAACTGGATACGGTCAGCGTCACCGCACAATCGCTGCTGTCGCTGGTGGCGGCCGATCTGTGGTTCACCGAATCAGCCTCGCCCGAAGGGTCACGGATGCGCCAGCGCCAGCGGGCGCTGGACCTGCTGGCCAACTGGAACGGCGAGATGAACGAGCATCTGCCCGAACCCCTGATCTATGCGGCATGGCTGCGCGCCTTGCAGGACAGGCTGATCCGCGACGAGCTTGGCCCCTTGGCCAGTGAGTTCACCCATGTCGAGCCGCTGTTCATCGAGCGTGTCTTCCGCGATGTCGAGGGTGCAGGGATCTGGTGCGATGTCTTGCAAAGCGCCCCTGTCGAGACCTGCACCGATATGGCGCGCCTGGCCCTTGATGATGCGCTGATCTGGATCGAGGAACGCTATGGCACACAGATCGAGGCACTGCGCTGGGGCGACGCGCATCAGGCCACGCATGATCACCCGACCTTGGGCGAGGTGCCGCTGTTGCGCTATTTTGTGAATATCAGGCAATCGACCAGTGGTGGCGACCATACATTGCTGCGTGGCCGTACTTCCGGTGTCGATCCCGAGCCGTTTTTGAACGTGCATGGCGCGGGCTTTCGCGGCGTCTATGATTTTGCCGATCCCGACAGTTCGGTTTTTATCACCTCGACCGGACAATCGGGCCATTTCCTGTCGCATCACTACGACGATCTGGGAGAGCTGTGGCGGCGGGGCGAGTATATTCCCATGTCGCTGGACGTGAACCTTGCCCGCGCGGCGGCGGTGGGTGTGACTGTGCTTCAACCCCGCTGAAGCAGACCCGGAAGGCATTTCAACGGAAAAACCGGACCGCTGTGATCCATGCTGCCCGGCTATCCCACAAAAGACCCGCAGACGGACCACGATCCCGTGACTGCGGCATGTTGGCAGCTCTGGCTTGCGTTGTTTTCTCGACAGGTGCCGCATTCTGCTTTACAGCCTGTGGCAACAGGCAAGAGATAACGAAAATAAAGAGACATATTCCCTAGATGAACGTGCCCGTCCAGCGTCTGTCCGACGCAGCCCTCCCCGCAGCAGTAACGCAATCTACTCCGACCGCGCGCGACACCGCCCCCCAAGCCATTGCACAGGCACGAACGGCGCAGGACTGGGTCAGGGTCCTTGCGCGCTACCGCGAGCCTGATCCGGCCCGCAGTTCGTTCGAGTTGGCGATAAGCATTCTGCCTTTCGCCGGCATCTGGGCGCTTGCGCTCTGGGCGCTGAATGTCAGCTATCTGCTGGCCTTTGCGCTTGGCGTTGCCAATGCCGCCTTTGTGCTGCGCATGTTCCTGATCCAGCATGATTGCGGGCATGGGGCCTTTTTCGCCAACAAGCGCACCGGTGACTGGATCGGTCGCGGTCTGGCGGTCTTTACCATGACGCCCTATGACGTCTGGAAACGCACCCATTCGGCGCATCACTCGGCCACCGGCAATCTGGACAAGCGCGGCTTTGGCGATGTCCACACGATGACCGTTGCGGAATACCGTGCGTCAACACCATTCCAGCAGATGATGTACCGGCTGTACCGCAATCCGGTTGTGCTGTTCTGTCTTGGGCCCGGATATCTGTTTTTGCTGCAAAACCGTATCCCTTACGGGCTGACCAATGCCGGCTGGGTCTACTGGATCAGTGCCATGGGCACCAATCTGGCGACCTTGGGCTTTCTGGTTGCGCTTTACGCCTATGCAGGCTGGGCACCGATCCTGTTGATTTTCCTGCCCAGTGTGATGGTTGCAGCGACGATCGGCATGTGGCTTTTCTATATCCAGCACCAGTTCGAGGACACCTATTGGGAAGGCGACAGCGAATGGCAGATCCATGACGCCGCGCTGCACGGATCGTCCCATTATGACCTGCCCCCGCTGGCGCGCTGGTTTACCGCCAATATCGGCATCCATCACGTGCATCACCTTTATGCACGCATCCCCTATTACAAATTACCGCAGGTGCTGCGCGACCACAAAGAACTGGCCGAGGCGCAGCGTCTGGGTTTCCGCGAAAGCCTGTCTTGCGTGAAATTCCACCTCTGGGACGAGAACGCGCGCCGCCTGATATCGTTCAAGGCAGAACGCGAGCTGCGCGCAGGCTGATCCGACGCTTTGTCGGATATCTGAAGCAAGAAAAAGCCTAATATATTCAACAAGAAAGGCGCGGACCCTGTCGGGTCCGCGCCTTTTTCAATGTTGGTTATGCTTGGATCACAGATCGCGGAAGCGTTTTTCCTGCCGCGCCGTCCAGAGCAGGGTCAGATCAAACCCCTCCTCGGATTGGACTTCGGCCTCGACCACTTCTTGCGCGTGCAACCAGGCTCGTTTGCGCCCCTCGCTGAACGGCAGGCTGAGTTGCGTCTCGTGCCGGGCGGTTTCAAGCTTGCGTGTGACTGCGTCAAGCAGCCCCTCCAGACCTTCGCCCGTAATGGCGGAAATGGCGTGGGTGTCTACCTGCCGCGCGGCGCTGGTCATCACCGCATCATGCTCGGAGGCTTCCAGCCGGTCGATCTTGTTCCAGATCTCGATCGTCGGTGTGCTGTCCTGCACCCCCAGCGAGGTCAGGATCTCGCGCACGTCGCGCGCCTGCTCGACAGTGTCGGGGTGGCTGATGTCGCGCACATGCAGGATCAGATGCGCGCCCAGCACTTCTTCCAGCGTGGCGCGGAAGGCCGCGACCAGTTCGGTTGGCAGATCGCTGATGAAACCCACCGTGTCGGACAGGATGATTTCGGGGCCGCTATTGGGCAACTTGACCGAGCGCATCGTCGGATCAAGCGTGGCGAAAAGCATGTCTTTAACCAGAACATCCGCCCCTGTCAGCCGGTTGAACAGCGTGGATTTGCCAGCGTTGGTATAGCCCACCAGCGCCACAACGGGAAAAGGCACCTTGGCCCGTGCCGCGCGGTGCAGCGTGCGGGTTTTCACTACCTTGTCCAACTGGCGCTTGAGGCGCACAAGCTGTTCGTCAATGGCGCGGCGGTCCGCCTCGATCTGGGTCTCGCCGGGGCCGCCCACAAAACCAAGGCCACCGCGCTGACGCTCCAGATGGGTCCATGCCCGCACGAGCCGTGTCCGCTGATAGCTGAGCGCCGCCATCTCGACCTGCAACACACCTTCATTGGTGCGCGCACGGTCACTGAAAATTTCGAGGATCAGTCCGGTCCGGTCCAGAAGTTTGACCTTCCATTCCTTTTCCAGATTGCGCTGCTGTACCGGCGTTACAGGGCCATCGACCAGCACCAGCTCGACCTCGGCCTCCTGCATCTTCTGCTTCAGCTCGGCGATCTTGCCCTTGCCGAACAGCATACCGGGATGGGGCCGTTGCAACCGCACAACATCCGCGCCCACAACTTCAAGATCGGGAAGGGCGGCGGCAAGCGCAATAGCTTCCTCAAGCTTATGCTCGGGAAGGCGGCGGTCCTGATCGGATTTGAGTTCGGAGTGCAGCACCCACGCGCGGGTGGCAACCCGGTCATGTTCCATCAATTGTTGTCTTCGCCGTCATAAAGGTTGATCGGCTGCGAGGGCATGATCGTCGAGATTGCATGCTTGTAGACCAGTTGAGACTGTCCATCGCGCCGCAGCAACACGCAGAAGTTATCAAACCAGGTGATCACACCTTGCAATTTCACGCCATTGATCAGGAAAATGGTCACGGGAATTTTCGTCTTCCGCGTGTGATTCAGAAACGCATCCTGAAGGTTCTGTCTATCGGAAGCCATATGAAGCCCTTTTATTCTTACTCTAACCGCGGATCGGTTCAATGTCCCTGTTGACATACTATGCTGCGCACTTGCCGAAGATTCCAGCCCAAAAAACAGCCCGTTACCGTGATGCGGTTTCGCGGTCACGTCCAAGGCGCAGGGCCTTGGATCAATTGCGCCAGTTGGCGCTACTGAGCAATGCAATAAAGGCCAGTAACTCCAACCGACCAAGAACCATACCGACACAAAAGATTAGTTTGGCGGTCGCCCCCAGTTCTATCAAGGCAAATGGTGTGGCTGAGGTTGAGCCGATCAGCGGGCCTGTCGTGGTCAGGCCCGTAATCGCCAGCACCATGGATTGCTCGAACGTGCTGCCAAGGGCGGCAAACGAGAGTGTCAGCACCATCAGAGACATTGCGAAAAACATGAAGAAAATCCATGCGTGAAACGCCCCGTGACGGCCAATGCGATTGCCTTTGCCCTGCGCGCGGCCAACCGATGAGGGATGGACCAGCCTGTCCATGTCCCGCAACCCGTGCAGATATAGCGCCCAGACCCGCAGCAGCTTGACCCCGCCCGCCGTTGTCGCCACCCCACCCCCCATCAGCGCAAGTCCCATCAGAACGATACCGGAGGTGCCAAGACCCGACCAGTTGCGCGCTGCATCCCAGAAATTGCTCTCGAAGCCCGTCGTTGTGAGAAAGGACAAGATGGTGAACACGCTGCCCCACAGCGCGCGTAACGGGGCCGCAGCGCTTTCCTCGCCTGCAACCTGGAACGCTGCCACATAGTGGCGCATAAACAGCAGCAGCGTCACGCCCAGAACCAACAGAATGCCAAGCCGGAACTCGGGGTCATGCTGGATGCCGCGCCGCGCCGTTGTGATCGTGTCGGATGAAAACGTCAGCCGGGACAATCCGAACAGCAGGAACAGGGCGATCACAGCCTCGCCCGCAAGACCGGACGCAGCCGTTTCCACCCCGCCAATGGGCGATATGCCACTGGTCGCCATCACCGCCATCCCGTGCATCAGGGCGACCAGCGGCGGATCACCCAGCACCAGCAGCAATACCCAGATCGCAAGGGTCAGGCCTGCATAGATCGGTAAAAGCTGCCACGCGACGCGAAAGATCCGCAGTTGCGGATCGGTTTGACCGCCCTGATTGAAACGGGTCTCGCCTTGCCCCGGTTCAGCCGTAGCTGTGATCTCGAACCCGCCAAGGTTCAGCGGCGCAAGGATCGCCGAGGCGGCAACCCAGATCAGAAAGCCACCCATCCAGCCGACCATACCGCGCCACAGATGCAATGTCGGCGACAGGCGCGCAGGATCGAACAGGCTGGCCCCTGTGGTGGTCATGCTTGATACCATCTCGACATAGCTGTTGAGATAGGAGGTTGTCGCCAGCGCCTCGTAGAACGGTACGGCCAGGATCAGCGGCAACACGGTAAACGCCGCCATCAAAGCCGCAAGATTGCGCATCGCAGAGCGTTGCCGCGTTTGCGAGGATTTCGCGATAGCCACCATCACGATCAGAACAAGGGTCAGGCTGCCCGCATAGAAAAAAGCGCGCGATTCCGAAAAGCTGCGCAGCGCCAGCGCATGAATTGCAGGCACGAACATCGACAGACCGGCAATCGCGGTCAGCAGGATAAAGAACGGCTGGTCGAGCAGGCGTTGACGCATCCCGTCCCGACCTCAGAAAAAGTCGATCGAGACCTGCAACAGCCTCTCGACCTCGGGCACGTCCTTGGCAAGACAGAACAGTGCGACAATATCACCTTCGTCGATGCGTGTGTCCGAGTTGGGTTTGACCACCTGTTTGCCTTTCAGGACACCGCCCACCAACACGCCTTCGGGAAAGTCGATATCGCGCACCTTCTTGCCCGCCATGGGCGAGGTGGACAGAACCTCGGCCTCGATCATCTCGGCCTCGGCGTCGCCGATAGAATAGACCCCGCGCACACGGCCATGCCGGATATGGCGCAGGATCGACGACACGGTTGTCGCGCGCGGGTTGATATAGGCGTCAATCCCCAGCGGCCCCATCAGCGGCACCAGCGTCGGATCGTTGATCAGCGCAATCGCCATCGGGCAGCCTTCGGATTTGGCCCGCACAGCGGCCAGCATGTTGGTCTTGTCATCATCGGTTACGCAAAGCACCGCATCCGCCCGGCTGATATTGGCCTCGGACAGCAGCGCCACATCCAGACCGTCACCGTTCAGCACGATCGTGCGCTCCAGCGCCTCGGCGGCGTGTTCGGCGGATTGCTTGTTCTTCTCGATGATCTTGGCACGGATTTTCTGGGTGCCCTGTTCCAGCGCGCGGGCCACGGCAAGGCCGACATTGCCGCCACCGATGATCACGATGCGTTCCTGCTTGCGGGTGGATTTGCCAAAAATCTCGAGCGTGCGGTGGATATCCTCGTTTACCGTGAAGACATAACAGTCATCGCCCGGAAAAAGCTGGTCCTCGGCCTCTGGCGCAAAAAGCACTCCGTCGCGGCGCACGCCGACAACAATCGTCCGCAGGGTCGAGAACAGATCCGTCAACTGCCGCAGGGGCGTGTTCACAACCGGACAATCGTCTTCGATAGTGATGCCCATCAGTTGCGCGCGTCCACCCAAAAACACCTCGGTGTCAAAGGCGGCTGGCGAATAGAGGCGTTGCAGGGCCGCGTCCGCCACTTCGCGTTCAGGGCTGATCACCACATCAATGGGCAGATGGTCGCGGCGGTACAGGTCGGAATAGATCGCGTCCAGATAGGACTGGCTGCGCAGGCGCGCAATCTTGCGCGGGATCGAGAAGACCGAATGCGCCACCTGACAGGTCACCATATTGACCTCGTCCGAATAGGTGGCCGCGATGATCATATCAGCATCGGCAGCCCCTGCCCGGCTCAGCACATCGGGATAGCTGGCGAAACCGGCGATCCCCTGCACATCCAGCGAAGTCGTGGCGCGGCGCACCAGATCGGCGTTGTTGTCGACAATGGTGATGTCGTTCTTTTCGCCCGCAAGGTGACGGGCAATCTGCCACCCCACCTGCCCTGCGCCGCAGATGATGATCTTCATGCCTGCGATCCCTTGATTTCAGAGGTTACTGAATCGCAGATAGGCCCATGATGGTCAATTGAATTGTCATTTCCTGCGCGGCGGATCACAGTGGTACTATTCCATGTCCAGAGGTTTGTCTCATGTTCCGTACCGTTTCGTTCCTGCGCCGCCCTGTTGTTACACTGCTGGGCCTGTCGTTTGTGCTGCTTGCCGCTTGTGGCCCGCTGGGAATTTATCACAAGGCCGGCACCAGTGTCGCCATGATGAACGACACCGTGACAACCTGCGAGGTTGAAGCCTTGGGCAAAGTACCTGTGGATCGGCGGATCGAACGCGAACCGATACGGATCGTGCCGCGGCAGGTTTGCAACAGCAAGGGTGACTGCACGACCGTCTATGACCGCGTGGGCGGCGAGGTTCGCACCTATGACGCCAATGTCGGCCTGCGTCAGCGCGTGCTGAACCAGTGCATGACAGCCCGGGGCTATACTTACGTCGAATTGCCTGCATGTTCGCAGGCGATCAAACGCGCGGCTCCGGCAGGGGCGACTACCGTTCTGCCAAGACTTGCGCCCAATTCCTGCGCGATCACCAACAACAACGGCACATGGCAGATCGTGACACCGGGCTAAGACACTCTGGGCTGCGGTGGGGCGCATCGCGCGTCCCGTCGCTCAGTCCAGAGCGCCTTCCTCGGCCTCGTCAAACTCGTCATCCATATGCGCCACGCGCCCGCCCATCTTGTTCGAGGTCACAACACCCAGTGACTTCAACTTGCGATGCAGGGCGCTGCGCTCCATACCCACGAAATTGGCAGTACGGCTGATATTGCCGCCGAACCGGTTGATCTGGGTCAGCAGATATTCGCGCTCGAACGCCTCGCGTGCTTCGCGTAGTGGCAGCGTGGCCAGCGTTCCGGACAATACCACACGCCCTTCGTCACTGACCTGCTCTGCCCCCGTCGGCAGATCGCGCACCTCGATCGGGCCGGTGCCGTCACCAAGGATCAGCACCCTCTCGATCAGATTGCGAAGCTGGCGCACATTGCCGGGCCAGTCCATCGTCTGCATCAAGGCCACGGCATCCGGGCTGATCTGGCGCAATGGCAAGCCCTGCGTGCGATTGAACAACCCGATGAAATGCTCGGCCAGTACCGGAATATCATCCCGCCGCTCGGCCAGCGGCGGTACGTCGATCGGCACTACGTTCAGACGGTGATACAGTTCCTGCCGGAAGCGCCCCGCCGATATCTCGGCTGCAAGGTTGCGGTTTGTCGACGAAATCACCCGCAGATCCACCCGCACACGGTCTGATCCGCCAAGCCGCTGGAACTGCTGGTCCACCAGAACCCGCAGGATCTTGGATTGCGTGCCGGGCGGCATATCGGCCACCTCGTCGAAATAGATCACCCCGCCATGCGCCTGCTCCAGCAGACCAGGCTCGACCCCGCGCTCCGGCCCTTCACGGCCGAACAGCACCTCCTCCATCCGGTCCGCCTCGATCGAGGCGCAGCCCACGGTCACAAAGGGTGCGCCTGCCCGGTTGGAATGGGCGTGGATATAGCGCGCGGCCACTTCCTTGCCGGCCCCCGGCGCCCCGGTCAGCATGACGCGGCCATTGGATTTGGTGACCTTGTCCAACTGGGCGATCAGCGCGCGATAGGCAGGCGATGTCCCCACCATCTCGGCGGCGGACACATCCTTGCGCCGCAACTCGCTGTTTTCTCGCCGCAGGCGACTGGTTTCCATTGCGCGCCGGATCACGACCAGCAACTGGTCGATGTTGAACGGCTTCTCGATAAAATCGTAAGCCCCCTGCTTGATGGCAGCCACCGCAATCTCGATATTGCCATGACCCGAGATGATCACGACCGGCACATCGGGGTTGTCCCGCTTTACGGATTTGAGGATGTCGATACCGTCCATCCTGCTGTCCTTGAGCCAGATATCAAGGATCATCAGGCCCGGAGGCTCGGCGTTGATGGCCGTCATCGCCTCGTCGGAATTTCCGGCAAGACGCGTTTCAAAGCCTTCATCCTTCAGGATATCCGAGATCAGCTCGCGGATATCGCGTTCGTCATCAACAATCAGAATATCGCCCATCTATATGCTCCTCTTAAGTTCTTTTGTGACAGGGCTTGCGACGGCTGTTGTGTCAGCCGCTGCGCCGGTCAAAGGTATGGTGTCAGTTTTGCCTTGCGCCAACCCGACCGGGGCCAGCAGCAGGCGTATCACGGCCATGGCGCCGTGCCGGTTGTCGCCCTCGAAACATGGCGCATCCTCCAGCGACAGCGTGCCGCCATGTTCCTCGATGATCTTCTTGACGATCGGCAGCCCCAGCCCCGTGCCCTCGTTGCGGGTGGTCACATAGGGCTCGAACAGGCGCGCGCGATCCTCGGGAAGGCCGATACCGTTGTCCATGATACGGATTTCTGCCTGTGTCCCGATGCGTGTGGCGGTGATATGGATTTGCGCCAAATAATCGTCCAGCGCTTCTTTTTGCTGATAGGTTTCAGTGGCTTCGCCCGCGTTCTTGATCAAGTTTGTCAGAGCCTGATGGATCATCGTCGCATCCACCTCGGCGTCTAGCATATCATCGCCCAGATCCGCGCGGATTCTGACATTGGGTTGACCGGCCTGTTGCAACAGGACTGCGTCACGCACAAGGGCAGTCAGGCTTTCGGGCTTGCGCTCTGGCTCGGGCATGCGCGCGAATTTCGAAAACTCATCAACAATGCGCCGCAAATCATTGGTTTGTCTGACAATAACGTCTGTCAGCTGCTCCAGATCCGTGCCGTTCTGGTCGTCCAGATGGCGACGAAACTTGCGTTTGATCCGTTCCGCCGAAAGCTGGATCGGCGTCAGCGGGTTCTTGATCTCATGCGCGATGCGGCGTGCCACGTCACCCCATGCGGCCATGCGCTGTGCGGCTACCAGATCGGACACATCGTCAAAGGCCAGCACATAGCCTTCAAGCCGCCCGTCCTCGCCGCGCCGTGTGGAGATCCGCAAAAGCAGGTTCTCCAACCGCCCCGCACGGCTGACCTTGACCTCTTCCTGCGCTGTTTCGGCCTTGGTTTGCTGAAGCCGCTCGAACAGCGCTCCGAATTCGGGCACCGCCATGGCAAGCGACACCGATTGGCGATCTTCCTGCCAGTCCAGCAACCGTTCGGCCGAGCGGTTGACGAAGGCCACACGCCCTTCGGCATCCACACCCACAACGCCCGAAGTGACCGAACTCAGCACGGAATCAAACAGGCGGCGGCGGCGTTCGATCTGGCGGGTATTGTCCAGCAGTGTATCGCGCTGCCCCTTCAACTGCCGTGTCATCTGGTTGAAATAGCGCCCCAGCATCGCGATCTCGTCATCTCCCGGCTCTTCGGGTACCTGCACATCCAGATCCCCTGCCCCGACACGCTGTGCGGCACCGGTCAACCGGCCCACCGGTCTCGATAGACGCTCGGCAAACCACATGCCCAGCCAGACCGCCGCCAGAATCAGGATCACCGCGAAGCCCAGATAAACCAGACCGAATTCGAACAGCACACGCCCGCGTTCATTCTCCAACTGCTGATAGAACCGCGCGGTTTCCTTTGTATCATCCAGCAGGTTCAGCAATTCGCCATCCACATCGCGGCTGATATAGAGGTAGCGGTCTACGAATTGATTCAGTTGAACCAGCGCCCGGAACTCGTTGTTGTCCCAGTCCTCGATGATCTGCACACCGCCATCACGCGCGGCACGGATGACATCCTCGTCGGGTTTCTCAAAATCGAACAGATAGGATCGCTCGCCCCTTGCACGGATCTCGCCTGTGCCGTCGATCACATAGGCTTCGCGCAGACCGCGCTGGATCTGGGTCTGTCCCTGCGCCAGCACACGGCGCACATCACCATCACCCATGAAGAATGTATTGCGGCGGTTGTTGTCCAGATAGGCCGCCAGCGCCACGGCATCCTCGGTCAGGTCGCGGCGATGCTCTTCCTCATAGGCCTCAGCCGCGGCCAGCGAACTGCCCACAACCTGCCGTACGCGGTCCGAAAACCAACCTTCCAGACCGACATTGATCGTGAGCCCCGCAAAGATCGCCACCGAAACTGTGGGGACCAGCGCAATCGCGGCGAAAACCCCCGTCAGGCGCAAATGCAGCTTGGATCCGGCGGACCGTGCGCGCCGCGCAGCAATCAGCCCCGCTACCTTTTGCAAGACCAGCGCCGCCACCAGCAGCACATAGACCAGATCCACCAGCAGGATCAGCCGCAAGCCGATTGCGGACGAACCCTGATCCAGCGGTCCCAGAACCAGAAACGTGGCCACGGCCAGCACGGGCCCAAGGACCACAAGCCCCAGTGTGGCGGCATTCTGCACCTTCTTCAGGCGGCGCAACCGCGCCAGCCTGTTCCAGTCGATGCCACGATGCGACCGGGTGATCACCCGTTGCCCCCGTCCTGTTGATACGGCGCCGGAACGCCTGACCGCTTTGATTGCGACAAATCAGCAACGACACCGATTTGCCACTTTTCTGTTGCGGTTTTACATCAACTTCCGTCGCCGTGTCACGCGAATATCAAGATCTGTTATCTTCTTACGCAAGGTATTGCGGTTGATCCCCAAAAGATCAGCACATTTGGCCTGATTGCCGCCTGTTGCCTCAAGGGCGATTTCCAGCAATGGGGCCTCGACCTCGCGCAGAATACGGCCATACAGACCCGCAGGCGGCAGCATGTTGCCATGAAGATCGAAATAGCGCCGCAGGTGGCGGTTGACCGAGGCCGACAGTTTTTCGGTATCATTGCCTCCGCCAAAGACCGGCTCCATCTCGGGTTGGTTGCCCAGAACCGCCTCGACTTCGACGCGGGTGATTTCATCGGCGCGACTGGTCAGCACAAGCCGGCGGATGGCGTTTTCCAACTGCCGCACATTGCCCGGCCAGCTATAGGCGCGCATCAACTCGACTGAATCACGGGACAGACGCCGCTTTGGCGCGCCGTCACGTTCGCTGCGGAACAGGAAATGCTCGGCCAGCAGCGGGATGTCGTCTACGCGCTCGCGCAGGGACGGCACTTCGATCGTGGCGCCGCCTAGACGATAATAGAGATCCTGCCGCATCTTCCCCTGCTCCATCGCTTGGGACAGGTTGCTCTGGCTGGTGGCCATGAAGCGCGGCACATGATCGCCGGGGCTATCCATCATCCGCACGATACGGGCCTGACTTTCCATGTCGATATCGCCGATTTCGTCAAACAGGACCGACCCGCCCTTGGCCCGCGCCAGCACCCGCGCCGGACCTTCGATATCCTGCAGATCGCTTGCTGTCACTGTCACAAAAGGCAGGGTCCGGCGGTCCGAGAAATCATGGATCGCGCGGGCAATCAATGATTTTCCAGTGCCGCTCTCGCCGGAAATCAGCACCGGCAAGTCGGTGTTCATCACCCGCGCCACCAAACGATAAAGCGCCTGCATCGCCCGTGTGCGCCCCACCAGCGGCAAATCGTCGGGCCGGTCGGTTGCATCGTTGACGGGGGCTGCAGGCGCCACATGACGGCGGCTTTCCAACGCCCGCGCGGTACGTTTCATCAGGTCCGGCAGATCGAAGGGCTTGGGCAGATAGTCATAGGCCTGCGCTTCGGCCGCCTGAATCGCGGTCATGATTGTGTTTTGCGCCGAAATCACGATCACAGGCAGTCCGGGACGGTCCTGCGCGATCTTCGGCAGCATCTCAAGCCCGTTGCCATCCGGCATCATGACATCCGAGATCACCACATCTCCCTTACCCTCGGCTACCCAGCGCATCAGCGTGGTCAGGCTTGAGGTCGCATGCACCTTGCAGCCTGCACGCGTCAGGGCCTGCGTCAACACGGTGCGGATGGTGCGATCGTCATCGGCGACCAGAACGGTTCCGTCCATCTGCGTCTACTCCTTGGGGGTGGGTGGTTTCATGGATTTGCTTAGTTGCGTTTTTTCGCGCGGGGCACGCGGAAGCGACATGCGGAACACGGTGCGGCCGGGGACCGAGTCGACCGAGATCCAGCCGTCATGGTCGGACATGATCTTGCTGACCAGCGCCAGACCCAGACCCGTGCCGTTCTCGCGCCCTGACACGAACGGATCGAAAATATCACCTGCGATATCGGGTGGAAGGCCGGGGCCATCGTCGATGACCTCGATCTGCAACGGCAGGGATTGCCCCAGGCCATCGCTACGACGCAGCCGGAAGGAGTGTTCATAATAGGACCGCAGCCGGATCGTTCCGCCATTGCGATCAGCCGCTTCCGATGCGTTCTTGACCAGATTCAGTACGACCTGCAACAACTGGTCCGGATCACCCCATGCCATTGGCAAGGACGGATCATAATCCTCGATGATCTTCATATGCGCGCCAAAGCCCAGCAGCGCGGAACGGCGCGCGCGGTCCAGTACATCATGCACATTGACCTCGCGCCGGTCAGGCGGGCTCAGGTTGCCGAATTGCTCGACCTGTTCCAGCAGTTTCACAATCCGGCGGCTTTCCTCGACGATCAGATCGGTCAGCTCCATATCCTCGGCGCTCAGCCCCATCGACAGCAGCTGCGCCGCCCCTGTGATCCCCGCCAACGGGTTCTTGATTTCGTGCGCCAGCATCTCGGCCATGCCGATCGCGGATTTTGCAGCGGACTTCACGGAATGCGAATGCGTCACCCGCCCGGCGAGTTCTCGTGGCGAGATCAGCAGGATCATGAAGCCGGGCCGCCCCTGCAATGGCGATATCTGCAAGTTGCAATGCAGCGGTACCCGCTCGCCCGTGCCCACGTCGACGTCATTGACGAAAAGCGGGGTCGAGGTTTTGCGCGCCCGATCGAACGCCTCCTGCATGGGCGCATCCACCATCACGCGGTCCCAGACCGGCTGTCCGCGCACCGATTTCAGCGAGGCGTTCAGAAACAACTCGGCCGCAGGATTGGCGTCGTCGATCATATCATCGGGATCAAGCAGGATCGCCGGAACCGGAAGCGAGGACCACAAAGCTGATTCGTCGATCACGCAGCCTGCCTCCGCTCGGATTGGCTGGACGCGGTCAGCGCATCGGGCAGCAACGCCAGCACCTCTTGCGGGGTTTTGGCGGTCAGGATGCTGTGCCGCAGATCGGCTTGGGTGGCGGCACCATCCATATACCAACCCAGATGCTTGCGGGCCATCCGTAGCCCCATATCCACACCGTAGAACGCCAGCATCGCATCGTAATGCCCTGATACCATTGCCACTAAATCCATACCCTGCGGAATGTGTGGTGCAGGCTGACCAAACAGATCATGCGCGATACCGGCAAGCAGCCACGGCTGGCCCTGTGCAGCACGCCCCACCATGACACCGTCCGCCCCCGAAAGGCGCAGCGCCTCGGCCGCAGACTTGCTGTTGGTGATATCGCCATTCGCAATGACCGGAATCCGCACCGCCTGTTTCACCTCGGCAATCGCGGCCCAGTCGGCCTGTCCCTTGTAGAACTGGCAACGCGTGCGCCCGTGAATGGTGATCATCTGCACGCCCGCACCTTCCGCGCGCTGCGCGATGTCAGATGCATTCAGACAATCCGTGTCCCAGCCCAGCCGGGTCTTGAGGGTGACTGGCACCTTGACCGCCGCAACGACCGCCTCGATCAGGCGCAGCGCATAATCCGGCTCGCGCATCAGGGCCGAGCCCGACATGCCGCCCACAACCTTCTTCGCGGGGCATCCCATGTTGATATCAATGATCCGCGATCCGCGCACCCGATGCTTCGATCATGCGGGCAGCTTCCGCCATCCAATGCGGATCACGTCCGGCAATCTGCACCGATGTACCGGCCACATCCGCCCCCAGTTCGGCGCGGTCCCGCGCCTCGATCCGGCCTGTCACTATCTCGCGGCTGGCGACCATCTCGCTCACAACAAGCCCTGCCCCGAAGGACGCAACCAACGAGCGGAACGGCAGATCAGTGATTCCCGCCAGCGGGGCCAGCAGAACCGGTGAGGGTAAAACGTAATCTCCGATCAGCAGTGACATGCCTATTCCTTGTGCGTTGATCCTTGGCTATCCCAGCCGACAGGGGTCGACAATGAAACCAGAGAGGGACATGGACCTAATATAGGCAAATCCGACAGGACTGCCTAATAATTAAGCAAAGCGACCGTGAAACTGGCACATTGCCCTTTGGCCGCCTGCGTCCTATGCAGATGATAGACGTATTCAGCAAGGCCGTATCCCCTGTGAGACAGCACAAAACCCAGCAAGAGTGCCGCGGATGAGTACTGCCGCAATCATTGTGGCGGCAGGGCGCGGCACCCGTGCAGGTGGCGCGCAGCCCAAGCAATGGCAAGCTTTGGCGGGTCGGCGGGTGATCGACTGGACGCTCGCGATATTCTGTAACGCACCGGGGATTGATCTGGTTCTGGTTGTGCTGCACCCCGATGATCTGGCGCTTTTCGATGCGCCCGAGGGTATCCGCGTCACGACTGGCGGGGACAGCCGCGATATCTCAGTGCGCAACGGGCTGGAAGCACTGGCCGGACTGGGGATCACCCGCGTTTTGATCCATGATGTTGCCCGCCCCTGCACACCGCCACAGATCATCCATGAGGTATTGGCGGCGCTGGACCATGCCGAAGCTGCCGCCCCCGGCCTGCCCGTGACGGACGCGCTGTGGCGCGGCGAGGCGGGACACGTGGCCGATACGCCCGCCCGCACCGGTCTGTTCCGCGCACAGACACCGCAAGGCTTTCAATTTGACGCGCTGCTGGCGGCGCACCGCGCCCATCCCGGCGGGGCCGCCGATGATGTCGAGGTCGCCCGCGCCGCAGGGATCAGGGTTGTCATCACCCCCGGCCATGCCGACAATCTGAAAATCACCACGCCCGAGGATTTCATCAGGGCCGAACGGATTTTGAAAGGACACCACAGCGACATGGATATCAGACTGGGCAATGGATACGACGTGCACCGTTTCGGGCCGGGGGATCATGTGATGCTTTGCGGTTTGGCCGTGCCGCACGGGCGCGGACTGGTCGGTCATTCCGATGCCGATGTGGGCATGCATGCGGTCACCGATGCGATCTATGGCGCGCTGGCGATGGGCGATATCGGGCGGCATTTCCCGCCCTCCGATCCGCAATGGAAAGGGGCCGCCAGCCATATCTTTTTGCGCCATGCTGTTGGGCTGGCGCTGGAGCAAGGGTTTCAGATCAGCAACATAGACTGCACACTTGTCTGTGAATATCCCAAGATCGGCCCCCATTCTGCGGCGATGCAGACCGAAATGGCTGCGATCATGGGGCTTGATCCGGCGCGCGTGTCGGTCAAGGCCACCACCAGTGAACGGCTGGGCTTTACGGGGCGCGAGGAAGGCATCGCAGCCCTTGCCACGGCAACGCTGGTGAAAGCATGAGCACCGCCAGCCATGTGATCGCGACCTTTTTCTATGTCGGCCATCTGAAACCGGCCCCCGGCACATGGGGATCACTTGCCGCCTTGCCCACAGGTTGGGCACTGTTCACACTGGGTGGCGTGCCGCTGTTCTGTGCAGGCATCGTTCTGGCTTTTGCATTGGGATGGTGGGCCACTGCGCTGGAAACAAAAGGCAAAACCGATCATGATCCCTCAGAGATCGTGATTGACGAGGTGGCAGGCCAGTGGATCGCGCTTTTACCCGTGATGATCGGCGCCAGCCATTCCGGCGCGGGTGTTCTGGCCCTCTGGCCCGGCTGGGTGACAGCATTCATCGCTTTTCGCTTTTTCGATATCACCAAACTTGGCCCCATCGGTTGGGCAGACCGGCAGCATGGTCCTTTGGGTGTGATGCTTGACGACGTGATCGCGGGTGTTTTTGCAGCACTTATGGTGGGTCTGGGGGCCTATGTCTCGCATAGCGTGCTGGGGATCTGACATGGACCATTCCATCGAGACCCTTCTGGAGGCCTATCGCCGCGCAGGTCTGCGGATCGCCACCGCCGAAAGCTGCACCGGCGGCATGGTTGCCGCCGCGCTGACCGATGTGGCGGGATCATCGGATGTGTTCGACCGCGGCATGGTCACCTATTCCAACGCTGCCAAGACCGACCTGCTGGACGTGTCGCCCGACACTCTGGCCGCGCATGGGGCTGTGTCAGAACAGGTCGCGCAGGAAATGGCGCAAGGCGCGCTGGCCGCATCATTAGCGGATGTAGCGGTATCCGTGACCGGAATCGCAGGTCCGGGCGGGTCAGAGTTCAAACCTGAAGGTCGGGTCTGTTTCGGACTGGCCCGCAAGGACCGCCCGATACAGGTTGAAACCGTCGAATTCGGCGCGCAGGGGCGCGCGATCGTACGCCTTGCAGCAACCGCGCATACACTCCAGATGCTGCGATCAGCACTGGATTGACATTCATAGCGCAGCGCAAAGTATTGATTTACTTAGGTGAACGCAAGATTGCAGTCAACTGCGCCAGATCCGTCTGTGCCGAAATCACAGACCACAACCGATCCGCCTGCTCTGCCCCGATCAAACTGCGCGCCTTGCTCTGGATCTTCTGTTGCCGCAGATCCAGCGTCATCGGCGCGTTCAGATCATGGGTCGCATTTAGAACCGTTCCGTTCTGCAGCACCACCCGCAACCGCGTGGCTGTCTCGGCGACGGCATCATCCGCGCTGATATAGACCCTGTCGCGCAGGGCCTTTACAGCAGGATCGGCGCAGACAGCCGCGCTGTAGCTGTCCAGTACGGCGGTATCATGGCCCAGAATCTGCATTGCCAGTACGGTGCCATAGCTGAACTTGGCGCCAAGCCCCGACATGGGCGCGATCTGGTTGCACACGGTCATCCAGCGCGGATGGGTTGTCACCTCTATCCGCGCGATCTGCTCTGCGTTTAGTGGCGCCAGCGTCAATCCTGCCTCGAGCGCTGCATGCAGACCATGACAGCAGGCATGGAACTTGTGGCTGATACCAAGCGGCGCGAAGGCTGACTCAGGAGGGGATTCCCAACGCGCCGAAAGTCTGAATCTATGGCGGCAGGTCTTGGGAGGACATGGTCATGGGTACAGCGATAGAATT
>Ga0163216_101145_pt1 | contig 20352 bp, 22 predicted proteins | sample SynspAceP_FD_167610 | JGI IMG/M metagenome (GOLD analysis project Ga0163216, IMG submission 167610) | Saline lake microbial communities from Ace Lake in Antarctica - Synechococcus sp. Ace-P (Illumina Assembly) | ecosystem: Environmental > Aquatic > Non-marine Saline and Alkaline > Saline ...
TCAACGGTGACGTGTGGAAAGGCGACTTATTGTTTATTGGCGCGAGTTTCTTTTGGGCGATTTATACCATTTGCCTACGCGTTGCAGGTTTACCGCCTTTGGCCGCCACAGGGCTGCTTGGCCTAGTGTCGACTTGTCTATTAGTGGGGTTACTGGCCACCGGCGTGGTGTCATCGGGAATGAATTTGGTCAGCGTCAACGAATTGGCGTGGCAGTTCTTTGTTCAATCTATTCTTGTCGGCCTTTGTACCGGGTTTAGCTATGGTTACGCCATCAACTCTTTAGGCGCGGAAAGAACCGCGGCAATGGGCGCATTAACACCAGTATTAGCGTCATTGTTAGCAATTCCCTTATTGCATGAATCCATTGGTTTAGCGGCCACACTAGGTTTGTGTTTTGTCTGTGTCGGGGTGGTGTTCGCAAGTGGAATCGTGAAATCGTCACGTTAACCCGTTGTTACGTGATCTATTAAATCATTCTTTTTCTATTGAATTTACGAAAGGTACATCATGTTTAGTCATCTTATTCCCGCTGCGAAAGATCCTATTTTGTCTCAATCGCTGGCATGTTTGCAGGACGCTCGCACTAATAAATTGGATTTGGGTGTAGGTGTCTATCGTAATGAACAAGGCGTCACGCCAGTTTTACAATCCGTTAAAAGAGCAGAAGAGCGCTTGCTTAACACACAAGAAAGTAAAGGTTACGTAGGTTTGGCAGGGTGCGAACGCTTCAATAGCGCCATGATAGAGTTGCTACTGGGCGAAAATGGCAGCCGTTCGCGCGCGGTAGCCGTCCAAACACCCGGAGCCAGTGGCGCGTTACGATTACTGGCGGATGTCATCGTCATGGCGAATCCCTCCGCAAAAATATGGATGAGTGATTTAAGTTACGCTAACCATGCGCCTATCATGAAAACCGCCGGAGTAGAGGTGGCTTATTACCCTTACTTTGACCCTCAAACCAAAATGGTCAATGAAACGGCCATGTTGGCGACGCTATCAACGTTGGGTAAAAACGACGTGGTTTTACTGCATGGCTGTTGCCACAACCCAACGGGCGCAGACTTAAGTTATCGCGCATGGCAATCAATCACGGAAATGGCCAATGCTCAAGGCTTCTTGCCATTTATCGACATGGCTTACCAAGGCTTTGGTGATGGCATGGAAGAAGACGCCGCAGGTTTTCGTTACCTTGCTGAACTCGTTCCAGCTTATTTAGTGGCCAGCTCTTGTTCAAAAAACTTTGGCTTATATCGTGAGAGAACAGGATTAGCCGTGATTGCGTCCGATACATTGCAGCAGAGCGAGTGCATTAAAAGCCGCATCATGGAATGTGCGCGCAGCTCCTACACCATGCCACCGGATCATGGCGCCGCGATCGTTCGTACTATTTTGGAAGACCAAGCATTAAAAGAATTCTGGCTGACCGAAGTAACGCAAATGAGACAACGCATTCAAGGTGTTCGATCTTCCTTGGTCGATGCCATGCAAATTCAGACTGGTACGCATCAATTTGATTTCATCGCTCAGCATAAAGGCATGTTCTCTGTCATCGGCGCAAGCGCAGACCAAGTGACGCGCTTACGAGAGCAGTTTGGTGTTTACCTAGTTGATGGCGGTCGAATCAACCTAGCAGGATTGAAAGAAAGTGACGTCCCCTTCTTGGCAGGTGCCCTGTCTGAGGTGATGGCGCCGTAAAAAGACAAAACGAAAAAGAGCGATCAGCAACAAGTCTGCTTTTTATCAAGGCAAAATCTTGTATATTAGCGTTTCTATTTTTGCTCTTAATGCTTGATGCTGGTCTGTTTTTTTAGGGATTGTTGAATGAATTTTACAGAATACTCTGCCATTCTCCGTGCGTTTGAAGACGGTGTTTTTACCTCTATTCATGACAACTACGACGACATTTGTCATGCACAAGATCAATTGATTGCCGAACTAACCAGCAAAGGCGCGGTGATAAAAGGCTGGAAAGTCGTCGACGATTCAGGCGTGTTTATTATATCGCCCATTTTTGACTTTCAGGTTTTTGAAAACCATGGAACCCAGCTACCGAAAAGCGAATTATCCGGTATAGAAGTCGAAATCTGCTACCAATGCAGCGTGCCAATCTTGGCAAGCGACATTGAATACAGCGTGAAGAGCAGCGAACCGCTGGTGGCCATCGAAGTGTTGCGTCCAAAAATTAACAACAACAGTTACCCGTCTTGTGATTTTTATTACAACTACGGCATCCTTGTTTCTAGCCAACCCATCACGGGTGATTTTTCACTTAATAGTGGGCAGCGTTACGATTATTCAACCAGCACGCCAGACTTCTTCGAACAGAAGAAAAAAGTGCTTTTGAAAGGCGTGCAAGAATGCGTTCGCCGAGGTTACGTTGACGACTTCTTCTTCATGACCGGCAGTTTAAATGGACTTATCGGAACCGATATCTGCTCGGGTAAAAACGACGTGATTGCATCCGGTAGCACGTTAATCAGTGTGGATGTTATTTAGCGTCCGACCTTATTTTTCAAAGCCGTTTACCTACAAGTAAGCGGTTTTTTTTCCACTAGTGAATTATTGATGTTACCGTTAAATTGTTGGAAGAGGTGCACAGGATGTGCTGAGTACTGTTGAAATACTACCCAAGGAGGGTATACTTTGATTTATAAAACTAAAGAGTTTTGTTCTTTGACTAAAAAAGATAGTTTGTCTGATATGGATCTCATTGAAGCATGTGATGAGATCCAGAGAGGATTAGTTGATGCTGACCTAGGTGGCGCTCTCTATAAAAAGAGAGTGGCAACAGAGAGCAAAGGTAAGAGTGGCGGCTATCGAACAATTATTGGCGCTGTCATTGGTGAAAAGTACTTTTTCTTGTATGCCTTTGCTAAAAACAAACGCGCTAACATCACGAAAAAAGAGCAAATCGCGCTAAGGGAGCTAGCCCAAGTCTTTATTAGTTTTAGCCAAAGTGAACTAGAAAGATTGATGGCTTCGAAAGAATTAATCAAAGTAGAAGATTGCCAAGAAGGAGATCGCCATGAGTGATATTTTAAAGTCTGTTCATAAGACAGCCAAAGGTCTTGAAAAAGCAGGTGTGATTGATAAAACCACCATGCGTCGGTTTGATACCTTATGCTTAACCTCTATTCATGACTTCACGCCTGAACAAGTCAAAAAACTAAGACTCGCCAACCATCTTTCCCAGCCTGTTTTCGCGCAATACCTAAACGTCAGCGATAAGCTGGTTAAAAAATGGGAGCAGGGCGAAAGCAAACCTAGAGGCGCTGCATTGAAAATGCTATCTCTCGTGGAGCGAAAAGGGATAGAAGTGATTGCCTAGCCAGTCTCTTCCCCTTGTGTCTTGTAAGGGGAAGACGGAAGATGGGGTTGATCTCTTTTGAACTTATAATTATTGGCTATGATCTTTTTATGCGAAGCAAGGATATTGAATGCCACATAGGAAAACGCTGACTCAGATTGGTTGGTTTAAAGTAGCATTTTTTGCCCCACTTATTGTTGGAGCTATAGTGGCTGCCATTATTATATGTAATGACCATTATTTTGCTGGGAATGCATGTTTGACATCAGAGTGTCTTAACGAAGCATTTAATCGACTTAAAATCCCCATTACTATCATGGCACTTATTTTTCCTGCGGTGGCGCTTGTTGCGTCATGGCATAGATCTGCTCAAACAGCGGCTCAGATTGAAAGAACTGATCAACAAATTCAAATTGCTCAGGAAGAGAAGAGGCAGAAAGAAATTGATTCAGCATTGATCGCATACTCGTATTTTAAGCAGTTAAGTCGTGTTGCAACCTTCCTTGCGAGTAAGAACAACGTTAATTTTAAGAATGGAAATGGGCAGGCTACACAGAGAATTGAAGAGATTTATGATGGCTGGAAGCATGCAAATAATAGCGCTGACTGTGTTAGAAGTATAATTTATGCAGATAACTGGGCCACTGAAATAGATTTAATTGATACTTTCGAGATGATGATTCAAGTAGCTAGAAGTGGCACTCATTTACAAGAAGATAGAGTATTAGACAATAATAGATTTGAAGCGTTGAATTATGCTCTTAATGTGTTTGCATGTCTGTCACACTTACATTCAAGAGATATAGGTGGTTTGAAAGCAACAGATTTATCTATAGAGATCGAAAATAACGCTAAAAAGTCTTTGGATAAATTGAAAGATATACAGAGGCGAGTCAAAGAAGCCAGCAAGGGTTAGCTCATAGGTCCTATTAGATATAAAAAAGCCGCTTACCTTTCGATAAGCGGTTTTTGTTTTCTAAGCGTTAACTCAACAACTAAGCATCAATACGTTTGTATTTGATACGTGTTGGAATGACATCCGTCTCTGGTGCTTTTTAGTCCGAAGTCCGGTTTGACGGAAATATATATTGTGTGTAATATTATTAGTAACAACGCCCGCTACTCCTCTTGTTAGGAAGTCAGTGGGCTTTTTTATGTCGATGATAAAAGGAAGTATCATGTCGTATCGTTGTTATGATAAGGAGTATCGATCTCCTGAAGCGTTGGTTTTGTACATGCAATCGAAAGGACTTTCAGTCGTCAATAAGCATGATGCCAAGCGATTTATTGAAAATGTGAACTTCTATCGTTTTAAGGCGTATCTTTGGCCTTTTCTTGATGCAAACCTTTCATCGTACCTACCTCAAACAACTTTCGAACAAGGTGTAGAGCTTTATCGGTTTGATGAAGCATTACGCAACTATCTTTTTTCTATAATTTGTCGAATCGAGATAAAACTTCGTTCTAAATTGGATCAGGTTGTTGCTTCCCATACGAACAATCCATTTTGGTATCTTGATGACCGTTTGTTTCTGCATAACTCTTTGCGTTCGGTTGATGGTGTTCGAAGCAGTTTGGCGACTAGCTTTTTGCGTTCAAAAGATGACTTTTCAAATCATTTTAAAAAACATTATTACAATGAAACGAATGAAAACTTTAAGCAGTTACCACCTTTTTGGGTGATTAGTGAATTAGCTACCTTTGGGCAAATTCCCATTTTTTACAACGCTTTAGATAAAGCTCATTTTCAAGGTGCTCTTAACTTGAATAAGTTAGATATTCTCTCCCATGACTTTGGAGCAAGAAGTCTAAAAGAGCTTAATAACTGGATTATAGCCATTCGAGACGTGCGCAACCGGTGTGCTCATCATTCTAGGGTTTGGAACGCAAACCACAGACAGGCCAGTGGCATCTTGAACAGGTTGGATGCAAACTATTATCCGACTAAGCCAAATAAAATTTACTTATTTTGTGTTCTATTGAAAAAAATCGATGAAACTTTATTGACGGAATTCAATGTTAAAGAACATCTTTTAACATTGTTTGAAGAGCATCCGGAATCTCAAGCGAGAAGTCATTCCGCTGGCTTTCCTGTTAATTGGTATGACGATCCTATTTGGTCTTAATCAAAACTATGTTTGTCATATAACAACTAAAAAAACCGCTTTCATTCCTGAAAGCGGTTTTTGTTTTCTAAGCGTTAACTCAACAACTAAGCATCAATACGTTTGTATTTGATACGTGTTGGTGTTGCGTCGTTACCAGTACGTTTCTTGTGGTCGATTTCGTATTCGGCGTAGTTACCTTCGAAGAAGACGGCTTTCGAATCACCTTCGTACGCTAGGATGTGCGTTGCAATACGGTCAAGGAACCAACGGTCATGGGAAATAACAATCGCGGCGCCAGGGAAGGCCAATAGAGCGTCTTCTAGTGCGCGTAATGTTTCAACGTCAAGGTCATTGGTCGGCTCATCCAGTAGCAATACGTTGCCGCCTTCTTTAAGCAGTTTTGCAAGGTGCAAGCGGTTACGCTCACCACCAGACAAGTGCTTAACGAGTTTCTGTTGGTCAGACCCTTTAAAGTTAAAACGACCAATATACGCGCGAGACACGACTTTGTAGTTGTGAACCGTGATCATGTCTTGACCGTCGGCAATTTCCTCAAAGACGGTTTTGTCGCCGTCCAGTTCACGCATTTGATCCACGTAAGCCAGTTGGACGGTTTCGCCTATGGTTACCGTACCTGAATCAGGTTGTTCTAGTCCGGCAATCATTTTGAACAATGTGGATTTACCCGCACCGTTACCACCTACCACACCAACGATCGCGCCTTGTGGCACCACCATGTTGAAGTCTTCAAGCAGCATCTTGTGTTCGAAGCTTTTGCTCACACCTTCGATCTCGATGACTTTCGAACCAAGACGAGGTCCTGGCGGAATGTACAATTCGTTGGTTTCATTACGATCTTGGAATTCTTGTGAATTCATTTCTTCGAATCGAGCCAAACGCGATTTAGATTTAGATTGACGACCTTTCGCGTTTTGACGAACCCACTCAAGTTCCGATTTAATGGCTTTCTGATGAGAGGCTTGTTGTTTTGCTTCAGTCTGTAGTCGAGCATCTTTCTGCTCTAACCAAGAAGAATAGTTACCTTCGTATGGAATGCCGTAACCACGGTCTAATTCCAGAATCCAGCCGGCGGCGTTGTCTAGGAAGTAACGGTCATGGGTAATGGCCACTACGGTGCCCGGATAATCTTTCAAGAAACGTTCTAGCCAAGCAACGGATTCTGCATCCAAATGGTTCGTTGGTTCGTCTAGAAGAATCATGTCTGGTTTGTTGAGCAATAGACGACAAAGTGCGACGCGACGACGTTCACCACCAGAAAGATGCTCAACGCTTGCTTCCCAAGGTGGAAGACGAAGAGCGTCAGCGGCAACTTCTAACGCGCGCTCTAAATTGTGGCCTTCTTTCGATTCGATCAAGGCTTCAAGTTGGCCTTGTTCTTTTGCCAGTGCGTCAAAATCGGCATCTGGTTCGGCGTAGGCTGCGTAAACCGCGTCCAAACGCGCCATTGCATCGATGACGTCAGCGAAAGCCTCTTCCACAATACCACGAACATTTTTGGTGGGATCAAGGTGAGGTTCTTGTTCCAAATAGCCGATTTTAATCCCCGGCATTGGGCGAGCTTCACCGTTATATTCTGTATCAACACCGGCCATAATGCGCAGCAGTGTGGATTTACCAGAACCGTTAAGACCCAAAACACCGATCTTAGCGCCAGGGAAGAATGAAAGAGAAATGTCTTTAAGAATTTCGCGTTTAGGAGGAACAACTTTCCCTACGCGGTTCATGCTGTATACAAACTGAGCCATAAAAGAGTCAACTTATTTAATGATTGAAAAAACACGTCATGGTTGCCAAATGAAGGTAGGCGAATCGATGACGAGCCGAATGAAACGAGTCCGTTAAGGATAGCACAGGCGTAATTAATTCAGAATGATCAGCGTTGCGCCTATGACAACTAAAATGGCACCGAGCCAAGCACCCAGTGCAGGGCGTTGACCTGTGGTGATCCATAGCCCCGGCAAAATAAGTACCGGAACCACCGCGGAAAGTGTCGTCACTATGCCGACGTTGGCGTTGCCTATTCCCCACACTAAGAGGCTCATCCCAGTGACCATCCCAATGATCGCAAGAGCAGTGATCCCCATAAAATCCAATCGAGTCAGCTGTCCAAAGGGAATGGCCCCTTCGGGCAACTTATGTCGGTAAAAGAGACCATAAGCAAGAACAAGAGCGACGGCGCCAGTACTAACGCGTAGAGCAGAAACCGCAATGGGGTCAGCGCCATCCAATAGTGCCGGCTTACTAAGCAGGGCGCCACCCGCTTGTCCCAGAGCGCCGCCGAGTGCCATCATAATTCCTACGCTGAGCTTGCCTTTGGTTTGTTCCCATGCGTGGAGATTATTTCGCTTACCAAATAAGATGGCAACAACGACACCGGCCAATACAAGCCCACAGGCAAAGAGTTGGTTCAAAGAGAGGTGTTCATTGAGAAATAACCAACTGAGCAGGATCGACATTGGCGCGTTAGTCGCATAAAGCACCCCAGTGCGGCGGGGTCCAAGACGATGAACGGCAGTGAATAACATGGTATCACCGATAAAAATGCCTAACAGTCCCGACAAAATAATGAGCTCAGCATGTTGCCAAAGAGAGGCGCTAAATCGTTGTGTTATAAAGCAAATCAACAACAGAACGGTGCTGGCAATCAGAATGCGAACGGTGTTGAAACGCATGGTACCAAAGCGCTGGATTAATCTGGGCGCCATTAAACCCGAAATGGTCCAACAAAGCGCTGCGGCTAAGCCCGATAGTTCTGCTAAGAGCATAAAATTCCTTCTAAACCGAGCCAGTTCTTGATGCAAATGCACTAATCGGCTCGGTAGCTATATTATGGCTGGGTTGGTATTATTTGCGCCAGAAAATGACGGCCTTGACTCAGGCATTCTTACACCAAATTAGCGATATTGGAAGCACCATGCGATGCCCTTTTTGTGGAACTCAAGATACTAAAGTAGTGGACTCTCGGCTTGTTTCTGAAGGCGCACAAGTTCGCCGTCGTCGTACCTGCAATCACTGCCAAGAACGCTTCACTACGTTCGAGGTAGCGGAATTGCAAATGCCGAAATTGATTAAAAGTGACGGCAGTCGCGAGCCTTTTGACGAAGATAAGTTACGCAATGGCATTATTAAAGCCATTGAGAAACGTCCTGTTAGTATCGAAGCGGTTGAAACCGCGATCACTCGTATTAAAGAAAAAATGCAAGCCACTGGCGAGCGAGAACTGCCTTCTCGTTGGACGGGTGAAGCGGTGATGGAAGAGCTACAGCGTCTTGATCAAGTTGCCTATGTTCGTTTTGCTTCTGTGTATCGAAGCTTCAAAGACATCAGCGAATTCCGCGAGGCGATAGATCGCCTAGAAAGCCACAGCGCCGACGCCCTAGAATCACCTAAAGAAGATAAAAAATGACAGTGAATAACCACGAACATTGGATGGCAAAAGCCGTTCAACTGGCGCAAAAAGGGCTTTATACGACTCACCCAAATCCACGTGTGGGTTGTGTGTTGGTCAAAGATGAGCAGATTATCGGACAAGGCTTTCACCTAAAAGCCGGTGAAGGTCACGCCGAAGTGAATGCACTGGCCGATGCGAAACAAGATGTGACTGGTGCAACCGCGTATGTGACATTAGAGCCTTGTAGTCATCATGGCAAAACACCGCCGTGTGCGGATGCCTTGATCAAAGCGGGTGTCGCTCGTGTTGTTTACGGCATGCAAGATCCGAATCCAGACGTCTCTGGTCGTGGTTTAGCGAAAATCAAAAAAGCAGGTATCGATGTCATCGGGCCAGTGTTAGAAGTCGATTGCGAAGCTTTAAACCCTGGTTTTGTAAAACGCATGCGCGAAGGACTTCCTTTCATTCGAGTGAAGTTGGCCATGAGTTTAGACGGCCGTACGGCCATGGAATCTGGCGAAAGCCAATGGATTACAGGGTCAGAAGCGCGTCTTGATGTGCAACGATTACGCGCTCAAAGTGATGCAATTGTCACGGGCATTGGGTCTGTCTTGATGGACAACCCAAGTATGACGGTTCGTATCGACAGCGACGACCAAGAAGCCGACGCAAAAACCGTTCGTCAGCCACTTCGCGTTATCATGGACACCGCGTTGTCTATTCTGCCAGAAGCAAAAATTCTGTACCCAAGCAATCAAGCCTGTGTGTTTTGTGTTGAAGATGATCTAGAAAACGAACATTTGGAAGCATTGAAGAAAAAAGGAGTCACGGTTCGTTTTTCGCCGCGCGGCGAAGACGGTCGTTTAGACTTGTTAGACGCGATGGAACAGCTTGCTGACGCTGGAATAAACGAAGTCTTGTTAGAAACCGGCGCGGAATTGGCGGGTGGTTTTTTACAAGCCGGTTTGGTCGACGAGATTGTTGTCTACATGGCGCCGAAATTACTTGGCTCCAGCGCACGACCATTATTTCAACTACCATTAGAGACAATAGATGAAGCCGTCGAGCTAGAACTCAAATCGGTGAGCCAAATAGGACAAGATTTACGCTTGGTTTATAAGCCAAATTACCTAGATGACGATTTTGGCGACGACTTTGATGATGGCTTAGAAGAATAGTCGGGACGTGAGTGATTGCTTTCTCAGTCTTTTTTAAGAAAATCACGGGAAACCGTGTTTTCTTAACGATATTTAGAGAACTTTGCCAAGAAACGTAGAATAAAAATTGCTATAATCGCCGGCCAAGATAAATAGTATATTTGTACCTTTGGCCATAATGACCGTAGGTGTTGTTTATTAGAACGCCTAATAGACAAAACAGGTACTTCCAAACAGACGAAAAACGTCAGCCCATAAGGCGGCGTAGTCTGGATAACTGAGGCGAAAAATGAGCGAAGTGGAAACAACAAACGACCAAACTCCAGCACCAAAACGCAAGGAAAAGAAGCCTTCACGTTCGCAACTGCGCAGTGCTTCTCGTCGTTTGGCATTACAAGCGGTCTACCAATGGCAGATGAACCAATCTGCGGTTAGCGAGATTGAAACCCAGTTCGTGATGGATCAGGACATGGATTCTTGCGACAAAGTCTACTTCCGTGAAATTTTGCAAGGCGTCACTGCCAGCGCGAAAAAATTGGATAACTTGTTTGAAGAGTTATTAGATCGCCCATTGAGTGAACTAGACCCAATCGAATTGGCCATTATGCGTATTGGCTCATTTGAATTGTCACAACGTTTAGACGTGCCATACCGCGTAGCGATCAACGAAAGCGTTGAATTAGCAAAAGGTTTTGGCGCAACGGAAAGCCACAAGTATGTTAACGGCATTCTAGACAAACTTGCACAACGCGTCCGTCGCGAAGAAATCGCGGAACGCCGATTAGCTAAGTAATAAAATTGCTATCGAAAGATAGCTAAGAGCCCTCGTTATTATCGCCAACCAGCGGTAAAGCGGGGGCTTTTTTATGGGTTATTCGTTCGGTGGTCTTTCTAATGAGAGTGATGACAAACAAGGAGTCGCCGTTTCTCTTTCCAAATCTACATGTTGTTCGCACCAATGTAGCCATGTTTGAGTGGTTGCCGTAGGTGTGTTCCTCCAATGCATTTCCAGCGGGACAAATAATTCGATATCCAAAGGAATGAAACGACACTGTTGAGTTTGTAAGTTACGTACGCAACCAGGTACCAAAGCAACGCTTTGACTGCTGGCAATTTGGGTTAATAGCGCCTGCATTGACACGGGTTCACTGTGCACTTTCGGTTTAATGTCTTGTTGATGAAATACACTAATGAGAGTGTCAAATAATCCTATTGCTTGATCTCGTGCGAAAAGTGTTAAAGGGAAAGGTATTAGATCAGAAAGGCTTACTTCACTTTTCCGGGCTAAAGGATGCGAATCGTTTATCACAAGATAAATGGGGTCATTGCTTAAGTGTTTGTGTTTGATTAAACCTTCATAGCCGTAGTCGACGGTTCGTGAAAAGCCAATATCTATGCTTCCATCCACAAATGCACTCAATTGTTGAGCTGCCGTCATTTCAAATATTTGTACATCAACATTCGGTACAAATTTATTAAAGCGTCGCAACATTGAAGGTAAGAAATGTGCGCACGCAGAACTTAAATACCCAATCCGTAAAACACCTTGCTTCCCTTGGTCAACCAATTGAGCATCGTGTTTGGCTTGTTCACAGTGAGCCATGATGGCTTTCGCATGGGTTAAGTAAACTTCTCCGGACTTTGTTAAAGCCACATGACGAGTGTTGCGCTCAAGTAAGCGAATGCCGAGCTCTTCTTCAAGGGCGTTGATATGCCGACTGATGGCACTTTGCACCGTATGCAAACGCGCTGCCGCAAGGGAAAAGCTTTGGCAGTTGGCAACTTCTATAAAAGTTTTTAAATGTTTAAAATTCATATATGTCAAAAAGAGATTGGTGGATTAAATTTATATCATTTAACGCATTAATAGCTTCATTGTAAAGTGCCTCTCAATGTTCAATTTTTAGAGGTTATTATGCAGTTGTCTCGTTTAGGTGAGCTTTCATTATTGTTGGTTGTCATGCTGACTATTATGGTGGGGGCTGCCTTAGCGCCAGGGTTACATACGGTTGCTGAGGGACTTGGTGTAAGTTCATACGCCCCTTTACTCATTACTTTACCCGCCTTGGGCGCGATGATTTTCGCGCCTTTATTTGGCAAATTAATCGATCGGATTGGTGCCAGAACCACTTTGCTCATTAGTTTGTGGGGGTATTTTCTTTTAGGAGCCGGTGGTGCTTTTCTGTACGGGCCTTGGCAAGTCGCGATTGATCGCATCATTCTTGGCGGTTTTGCTGCAGGATTAATGGCTGCTGGCACCGCGGTGATTTCACAATGGTATCAAGGGCCTGCGCGACTAAACATGATTGCCAAACAAGGTATGGCAATAGAGCTTGGTGGGGTGGTGTTTTTATTTATTGGCGGATTACTGAGTGAGTTGAGCTGGCAGGCGCCATTTTTACTTTATGTCATGGGCTTGTTATGCGCGATTCTTACCGTATTTTTTGTTCCTCGCCGTAAAACGGTAGAAATGCCAGAAGACGATAACGTCGCCGATTCGAGCAACACATCTTCTATGGGCCCCGTTGTGTTGTTTACTATCTTGGCGATGAGTCTGTTCTTTAGTTTTATTATTTCTTTGCCGGGCTTTCTTGCAGACTTGCAGTACAGCGAAGCGCAAACAGGTTATGTGTTGTCATTCATCTCTTTGGTCGCTGTATTTTCTGCGATGGCCATGCCCAAAATGGTGACGCGTTTTAGTGTGAAATACACGTTAGCAATTTCCTTTCTAACCTATGCAATAGGGCATTTGTTGTTCGCATTCAGTAGCGTAAATACGACCATTATTCTTGCTTCGTTATTTGCTGGTATAGGATTTGGTTTTTCTATTCCATTGCTGAATCACTCTACTGTGGAAATGAGTAATAGCCGCAATTTGGGTCGTAATTTGTCTCTGTTTGCTATGGCGGTGTTCACCGGTCAGTTTGTTACTTCTATTTTAGAATTTATTCCGTTAGATCACGGCAAGATTTTCTTGGTCTGTGCTGGCCTTGCTGTGCTTTGCAGTATTGCTGTTGTTAATAAAAAAGCCGCATCTTAGTAGGAATCAACATGAGACAGGTAACATCGATCACACTTTCACGAGGACAGTTGTTGCTTATGTCGAGCGCTGTTTCAGCAACGGCAGCCAATCTTTTTTATAGCCAACCGATCCTTCCACAAATTGGTGAGGACCTTAGTTTAACGAGTGATCAATTAGGTGCTGTTTTAGCATCTGGTCAAATCGGTTATGCGGCCGCGTTACTCTTTCTATCACCCCTTGGCGATACTATGCCGCGAAGAAGCATTATCACTATTTTGTCTATTCTATTGGTGGCTTCTTCTCTGCTGGCCTCTAATTCTGCAAGCTTCTATGTCTTACTGGCTGCCTGCTTTATGGTCGGCTTAAGCGCCAATATCACTCAACAACTTATTCCCTTTGCTGCATCACTTAGCACCCCAGAGACCAAGGCACGAGTGATAGGCACGTTGATGACGGGATTAACGGTGGGGATTTTGCTGTCACGGACGATCAGTGGGTTTGTCGGTGAGCAATTTGGCTGGCGTGCGGTATTTCTGATGTCAGCACTCTTGGCGTCGGTATTTGGTTTATTGTTGTACGCATTTTTACCGAAGAATGTACCTGAAAATAAAACCCCTTATTTTAAATTAGTCTCGAGTATGGGAAGTCTAATCGTCAAACATGCCGCTTTACGTCAAGCGGCATTAACCGGCGGTTTCTGGTTCGCTGCATTTAATGCTCTGTGGGCAACACTGGCCTTGCATGTACACGACGCGCCTTTTGGTTATAACTCGCAGCAAGCTGGCTTGTTTGGAATCGTCGCATTAGCGGGTGTGGTTGGAGCAAAAATCGCAGGCGTGTGGAACCACAAAGTGGGGTCGCGCAATATGATTAACATTGCTTTGGTATTGATTGCGATTGGTTTTTTAGTCTCTGGTGTGTTTGGCGAAAGCTTAATTGGCTTGATAGTGGGCATTATTTTAATCGACCTTGGTGTCTTTATCGCACAAGTCTCGAACCAAGTGAGAGTCTTCTCAATTGATCCTGCCGCGCAAAGCCGTATCAATGCGGTTTACATGTTAGGTTATTATGTTGGTGCTGCATTGGGTTCCTACATAGGCGTTATGATGTTTGATATGTATGGCTGGTATGGTGTTGCTTTATTCAGCGGTGTGATGATATTGCTCAGTTTTGCAACGAATAACTTAGTAGGTCGCTATCAACCAAAAGAAAGTACTTAACCACTTAGAGATTATAGGGAGGTGAATGCGCCTTCATGTCACTGAATATGTCACTGAATATTTCATTGTCTTTTACGTAGACGCCTCCCAAGAAAATAGACACCAAGCTATTGCGATGTGGTCAATGACGTTTGTAGTCAACATTATGACGGTGTTGGCTGATCGTGTAGAGGCAAATAAGCATAGCGTAACCACCAGTAGAACCACCTAAATTGGCGACGGAGTTAGGTGTTTATATTGCTCGGTTTTTCTGGGTTCAACTTAGCATTTTGTTGGTCAAGGTAAAGCGTGAAGGTGGTTAATTAAATGGTTCATGTACTTTCAAAGGTTTGGGCTTTATTGCTCGGTATCGTGCTCATTATGTTGGGCAATGGTATGCATTCCACTCTGATCGGTTTACGAGGCGGAATTGAAGGTTTTTCTTCCGCTTCGTTGGCGATTATCACATCAGGCTATTACGTTGGTTTTTTATCTGGAGCCCGTTTTGCCCCATTATTGATTCGTCGAGTGGGTCATGTGCGTGTGTTTGCGGCACTGGGCAGTTTTATGTCGGCAGGCTTGATCGCCTTTCCGTTGCTAACAGATCCTTGGGCCTGGACGATTATACGTTTATTAGTGGGTTTCTGTATGTCGGGCATTTATGTTGCGGCAGAAAGTTGGTTAAACGATTCGGCGACCAATGAGACCCGCGGCAAGGTTTTATCCGCTTATATGATTGCCCAAACATTTGGCATCATCGGAGCGCAAGGGTTACTCACATTGGGTGATGCAGGAACGTCTGTGCTTTTCATCTGTGCTTCGATTCTTGTGTCGATTTCTTTTGCGCCCATTCTTCTCTCTGTGTCCTCTGTCCCAGCCGTTGAAGTGGCACGCCCAATGTCCCTGCGGGCTCTCTTTATGAACTCGCCACTGGGTACAGTGGGGATTTTCCTGTTGGGTTGCGTTTATGCAACGCAATCGGGCATGGGTGCCGTTTTTGGAAGTCAGATTGGGTTGGCGGCAAACAGCATTTCGCTGTTCATTGCGATGTTGTTCGCTGGTGCGCTTTTAATGCAATACCCGATTGGCTGGCTTTCTGACCGGATGGATCGACGTAAGCTGATTTTCGTGGCGTCTTGCGTCGGGGGCTTATCCTGTGTGTTGGGGTGGTTCACTGCCGGCAATCCTTGGGCCTTAATGCTAGCCGCTTTCTTTGCTGGTGGGGTTACAACGCCGCTTTATGCCCTTTTTTTGGCCTATACCAACGATTCTCTTTCGGCCAGCGATATGTCTTCTGCGTCTGGTGGACTCGTTTTTACCTTCGGTTTGGGTGCTATCGTGGGGCCGCTGGTCACTGGGTGGGCGATGCAAGAGGTCGGCCCATTCGCGTTTTGGCTCGTGCTTGGTGTGACTTTTGGTGCCATCGCGCTTTATGCATTCTATTGTATGACGCAGAAGAATTTGGCTGTTCCGGTGGCAGATACTGAAAGCTATTTAGGTGTCTTACCTACCGCCTCACCTGTAGCCGTTGAAGCAGCGGGTGAATGGGCAGCCGATCATGCCGAAGCTGAGCGCGAAGCCAAAGCCGAATTAGAAGCAGAAGAAGATCACTCAAGCAATCGTCCTTAGATCGGGTCATAGTCTGCGAAAAAATAGCGTTTCAGTTTCTATAATGCTCTATCTTCATAACCATGATGATAATTCTACTTCAGGTTGTGAATAGACCAAGGAAAAATGCTTCTAATCACTCATATTCATGGCTGCATTCCGCTTAAACCGCTATCATATGTGGTTATTAAGGTCGCTGTTACGCTGTCTTACCCAAAATTTTTAGGATTCCAATGAAAAAGACGTTTGCTCTATCTCACCCCAAGCTTTCTTACCAGCGCTTAATTGAAGCGGCGAAAAACGAAGTGAAGCAGTACATCAAAAAAGAGCGCAATAAAGCCTTGCCTGAAGGTGTGGATTTTTGGGGATTTAGTTGCAAATTTGGCCAAACAGCAGACAAGGCGAGAGCGATTCACGAAGGCGATATTAATACCAATATTAGCGCCGCGCAAAGCCAGCATTGGAAGTCTTTTTACCTTGAAGTGGTCGCAATACCAAAGACACGTGCTAAGCGTTCAGAAGAAGATTAAAGCGCCACTTCTAGCCAATAGTTAAACACAAACAAGGCAGATCGGCCGTCGAGCGATCTGCTTTTTTTGTGTCTGCTGTACAACGTCATGAATGACGTCTTCCGCTTTTGTCTCTGACATCGTTATGACAATACGGTATCCTCCTATCAGTATTTCTGGTGGTGAACGTATCCCACTAAGACAATAAAAGGACAGAGTGTTGAAAGAATTCGAATTAATACAAAACATCTTTCAAGCGTCGGTAATGGCGAGTACGCAGGGGCGTAGCGATCTTATATTGGGCATTGGTGACGATTGTGCTCAAGTGCAAGTGCCGCAAGGTCAAAGTTTGGTGTTTTCTATGGATACTTTGGTTGAAGGGCGACATTTTCCGTTCGACGCCGATCCTGTGGATATTGGTTATCGCGTGGTGGCAACGTGCGTCAGTGATTTGGCTGCGATGGGGGCGAAACCGGCGTTCTTTACCTTAGGTTTGACCATTCCTGAATCCGACCCGCAATGGTTGGCTGGTTTAGCGCAAGGTATGGCGGAGTTGGCTGAGCCAATTGGATTGGCTCTGGTGGGTGGCGATACCACAAAAGGCCCATTAACGATTACCCTGCAAGTGCATGGTTATGTGGAACCAGGTTTGGCGGTAAAGCGCAGTGCGGCGAAAGTCGGGGATGATATTTATGTTACGGGGTTACTTGGCGATGCCGCTGCTGCCGTACCGATTGTCACGGGCGAGCTTCGAGTATCGAGCGAGCGCTTTGATTATTTTTATGATCGCTATTGGCGGCCTAAACCAAGGTTGATTGTGGGTATGGCGCTGAAGCGCGTTGTGCATGCCATGATGGATATTTCTGATGGCCTTGCTCAAGATATCCAGCATATACTAAAAGCCTCCGGTGTCGGTGCAACGATCGATGCGGCTTGTTTGCCGATGTCCGCCGAGTTAAAACAATGGCAACCAGAGTCTGCGCTCATATTGGCGTTAACGGGTGGCGATGATTATGAACTGTGTTTTACCGCCCCAAAAGAACAAGCGGCTGAGATCGCACTGATTACTCAAACGCTGAGTTTGCCTTGTACCAAGGTCGGTGAGATTGTCGAAAATGGTTTTGTTATTCAAAACTATGATGGTGAAATAACGGGTTGGCAACACTTCTGATTTTTTAATTTAACGAATAGGTAATGGTTTCATGGCGAATTCTGCCCCAGCGTCTGTATGGCGTAATCCGATACATTTTTTGGCATTTGGACTTGGTTCTGGTGCTGCCCCCAAAGCACCGGGAACATTTGGTACCTTGGCAGCGGTGCCAATTTTCATCTGGCTTTTACAAGATCTAAGCGATATGACGTATCTTGCTGTGCTGGTGGTGACCTCGTTGGTGGGTATTTATCTGTGTGGTAAAACCTCTAAAGATATGGGCGTGCATGATCATGCCGGTATTGTTTGGGACGAGTTTGTTGGCTTCTGGATTACCATGTTTCTGGCGCCTGCGGGTTGGTTTTATATCGTATTGGGTTTTGTGCTTTTTCGTTTATTTGATATTTTGAAACCTTGGCCGATTTCTTGGGTGGATAAACACGTTCATGGTGGTTTCGGTATTATGTTTGACGATGTTCTGGCAGGTTTAATGTCGTTTGTCGTGCTTCAGGCCTTGGTTCATTTCGTTTTTTAAACTGCCTACTTTGTAGGCATGTGATTTTGTAGAATAAAGCCACAAGCTGCGCATGAGAGGGTTATTCTTTTAGCAGGCTTTTATGCTCACGCTGAGACAAGATAGCTTGTTCGCACCTTTCTTGACGTTGCGTACGATGGCTATCGTATTGAGGTTTTTGTGTTTTAATCCTTTCCTATAAATTGTGCTCTAATAAACCGTTGATCTTTAAATAAAAGGCCGTTGTTGATGAATGAAATCCCTTTTGCGCTATTAGCATTGTTTGTATTAGGCAGTTATGTGCAAACCATCACGGGTTTTGCTTTTGGCCTAGTCGTGATGAGTGCGGCGGCCTTGTTTTCCTTAGTGCCATTAGACGTGGCCGCTTTTGTCGTCAGTGTGTTGAGTTTAATTAATAGTGTGACGGGGTTGGCGGGTGGTTTATGGCGAGAAGCCAAGGTGAAAGTATTGTTGGTGTTCTTTCTTGGAAGTATTCCAGCGACGGCATTTGGTGTCTATTTACTTAGCAGTTTAGAAAGCGGTGCTTTGCATTGGCTACAATTATTTCTTGGCATCACCATTATGTTAGCGTGTGGTATGAGCTTGATTAAACCGAAAAAAAATCCAACCGATTCTAAGCCTTGGGTCTTTTTTCTGTGTGGTGGTTTTGCCGGCGTGTTGGGCGGTTTGTTTTCCACGGCTGGGCCTCCTATTTCGTATTTGATGTATCGTCAACCTGTGTCTTTAAACGTGATTCGAGCATCGCTATTGAGCGTGTTTTTTATCTCTTGTCTGACTCGTATTGGAATGACGGCTGCCGCAGGGCAGGTCACTATGGAGATGATTTGGCTAAGTGTTATTGGCATACCTTGTGTGTTTTTCGCGACGCTTTTCGCCAAGCGCTACCCACCCAATGTACCGCCTGAGACCATAAAGCGCGCGGCGATGATTCTACTGTTTTTGTCAGGCATAAGTCTGTCGCTGAAAGCCGTGTTTTGATATTCATACGACAGAAAAAAAGCGCCTTTGTAGGGCGCTTTTTTGGTTTAACGAATCCGCTCGAAATGTATTAAATCACACCAAGTTCAACGAGGCGTTCATGCAAGTAGCTGCCCGCGGTGTGACGTTCAGACAGTACAACTTCTGGTTTAGGGTGTAGGAACAAGGGCAAGGAGATACGCGATTTAGTTTTGTCGGCACCTTCTGGGTTGATGACGCGGTGTGACGTGGATGGGAAGTAGCCCCCAGAAGCCTCTTGTAGCATATCGCCAATATTCACGATCAGGGTGCCAAAGTCGCAAGGAACGTCCATCCAGGTACCATCTTTGGCCTTGACCTGTAAGCCTGGCTCGTTGGCAGACGGCAGGATAGTCAGTAGGTTAATGTCTTCATGAGCACCCGCTCGAATCGCGCCTAATTCTTCATCGCCTTTTAATGGCGGATAATGCAATACGCGCAGCAAAGTTTGACCGCTGCCATCTACCATACTCGAAAGGGATTGAGAGTAGTGTTTTGCAACGTTTATTGGAGAGTGTTTTTCCACCCAAGCTAGCAGGGTTGATGCCAATGTATTGGCTTCTGCATAATATTGCGTCAGTAGGGCTTTTTTATCGGCTGGGCATTGGCCCCATGGGTAATAGTGAAAATATTCTTTGATGTCTTTCTTAGTGTGGCCTTTGGCCGTTTCCGACACGTCCGGCGGGAAGTAACCATCTTGCGTGCCTTTGTTGTAGCGGTAGTCGTTCTTTTCTTCATTATCAAAAAAAGATTGCCATTCTCTATAAATGTCACTCACAAGCGTCTTTTGAATAGGATGGTTTTTTAGTACGCCGAACCCAGTTTCATGAAGGGATTTTACAAAATCTTCTTGGGCGGTTGGGCTAGTGTAGTCAATTGCTTGTAGTTGCATGGTTGCTTTCTTCCTGTATTGCCGATGATTGGCTGTCTTGTCTTCGTTTATCCGCATCTTCTGTTGAAGCGAGGGTGCGGTTGGTTTATTAGGACAATTCAGTAATAACTAGGAAGACCAACCGCTATGAAAAAAGTAACGCAAGTCGACGGTTTCAGCGTGGTAGTGTTGTACCCATTGTGCCAAATTCACCGCGTAAAGATGACAAAGAGCCTCAGCTTGAGCCGATGTGCTTTGTGCATTTTTCGTCGAAGTTAATGGCATTTATTCGTTCCAAGGGTAAAAAATGGTGATTATTGAGCTCTTTTTTACACGTTCAATAACGACAGTTTACTGCTTGGAATGCGAGTTTTGAAGGCTTTCGGTAACAATTTGTGTATTTGGGGTAGGTAAATGCTCAGCTTGCCCTATACTGTTTGAGACGGCAGTGCTGCTTTGCCGTCTTTTTTGTTCTT
>Ga0163216_101148_pt1 | contig 20342 bp, 19 predicted proteins | sample SynspAceP_FD_167610 | JGI IMG/M metagenome (GOLD analysis project Ga0163216, IMG submission 167610) | Saline lake microbial communities from Ace Lake in Antarctica - Synechococcus sp. Ace-P (Illumina Assembly) | ecosystem: Environmental > Aquatic > Non-marine Saline and Alkaline > Saline ...
CAAGCAGGGTTGGTCTGTCATCGAAACCCTGATGAAACCGTCAGATCAGTTGATCGCACAACTGCGCTTCGGATGAATATCTGATCACTGCCAAGGCACATCCAGCCATGCTGGGCAGTTACGAAACCACAACATAGCCCGCCGCGCTTGCCACATCTTTCGGTGGAAACTAAACCCGAATCTGGCGGGCAGATACAGCGGTCGCTGATCCGTCCCTGATCATTTACAAGTGAAGGAGTTTACAATGAAGACATCTATATCCGCTCTGGCCATGGTTCTGTCGAGCATCGCCGCCAGCGCATCTGCCCAAAGCCTCGAGAATTTCAGTGTCGAAGCGGGTCTGTCGACCCTTGGCCTCTATATCGCGCCCAAAGCCGATTTTGCCCCGCAGTGGCAGGTCCGCGCACCGATCTATCTTGGCAGCCTGTCCGATACTTTCGATGCCGATGGCAGCGATATCGACGGCAAGATCACATCGAATTCGGTCGCGCTGATGGCCGATTACAAGATCGGCGGCGCAGGCTTCCGCGTGTCGGGCGGTTTCTCGGTCGGCGGGTACGTGTTGGAAGGGTCGGCAACCACGCTGACGCTGGACGGCACGGACTATCCTGGTCCCTTCACCGCGAAAGTGGAGCAGAAAAGCATTGTCGCGCCCGTTCTGGCCGTCGGCTATGCCCGCGATCTGGGCAGCAACTGGGGGATCATGGCCGAACTGGGCGCGCGCATCACCAGCCTTGAAGTCAGCACGACCGGACAGGACGCCCTGAATGCGACGGATCGCGCGCAGTTCGACGCGGATCTTGCACAGGTCAACAGCGATCTGAGCGACATCAAGGTTCTGCCGTTCATCACGCTGGGCGTCAGCTACAAGTTCTGATCACCAAAAATATGGCGGGGTATCCAGAATTGCCCCGCCTTACTTTCCCTTATGTGCTGTAAAGCACGCCCCAGCGCTCAATCAGTTGCTGTTGCAGTGTCTTGGCGCGACGGTTCCAGCCCTGCGCGCCCGCTGGACGCTCTCGCTCGGCGCGGGGAATACTCTCGCGGCGCGGCACATCAGCGACAAAGATCGCGAAGGCCAACGGATTGCCATTCTCGCGCGTCATGTAGCCCGCAAGTCCACTTACGAAATTAAGGGTGCCGGTCTTGGCATTGACCTTGATCTTATGCGTGCTCACCGTGCGCCCGTTGTCATCCTTCATCGGAAACTCGCGCAGGATTCCGGGCAGCAAGCCCTGACCACGCGCCCTTACGAGGGCCGCAACCATATCCGCCGCCGCAAGTCGCGAACGATCGCCCAGCCCTGAATGATCCACCAGTGCAGGCGATGACATACCCAGCGCGGTGCTGGCCCAGCGGTTCATCGCACCGGCCGAGGCCGACAGCGAACCTGCCTGCGTACCGCGCGCCTGCGTCGCGGCAAGCCCCACCATCTCGGCTGTCAGGTTTGTGGAATAGCGCAGCATGTCGCGCAGGATCTCGGTCAGCGGTTCGCTCTGGCGCCTTACGACGACAGTGCCTGATGGCAGGTTGCGCACGGTTTCTTCCGGCGTCAGGCGGATGCCCTGCGCGCTGGCAAAGATGCGGAACACCTCGCCTGCATAAATATCGGGGCGGCGCACCGGAAGCCAGCGCGCACCTCCATTGCCCAAGGCCGATTGCGCCACAGTCCATTCATCGCTGCCCTGCGCGTCCTGATAGGTATAGACAGGAAGATCGCGCGACACGATCGACATACGCGCCACCCGCACATCCGGTCTGTGACGGTCCGAGCGGGCGTCCATCGTGACACCGTAGCCCTGTCCGCTGCGTTTCCATTCAAAATGCACACGGTTGCTGTTCAGCGACAGCCCCGAAACGGCAGGGTTATAGCCGACATGATCGGGCTGTCCCTCATCAATCACGCGGGCATAAGGCAGTGCGCCACCCCAGACCAGAAACCGCCCGCGGACTTCTCGTATACCCGCCGCCTTGAGGCTGGCGGCCATTTCGGCAAGACCGTTGGTGTCCAGCACCGGATCCCCCATACCGGCCAGCACCAGATCCCCCGACAGGATACCGTTCTGCACCGGACCGGTTGCGATCAACCGTGTCTCGAACCGGTGCGCCGGCCCCAGCGTATCCAGCGCATAGATCGCCGTCAGCGCCTTGACGACACTGGCGGGCGGCAGACCGCGTTGCGGTTCGCGGACTTCCAGAAGGGTGCCCGTTTGCGCGTCGGCCACGGCAAAGGCGACATTGCCACCCAGTTGGGCCTTGCTGATCAGCGCCTCGACAGCAGGGGCTGTTGCGGCACGGCCACCAGCGGGCCGGACCACAGGCCGCAGTGATTGCGAAGGTGCATTGGCGCAGGCAGGTGCCCCGAAAAGCGCCACAGCCGCAGCCGATCCGGCCAGAAATTTCCGCCTTGAAAACAAATCGCTCATACCTGAAACCTAGCTGCCCTTTCCGTCATCCGGCAAGCCCACATCCGCGTGAGGGCGCATTTGCGCGCCACGACCCCCGCCCCAGTCGCCCCGCGCACGGATCGCGGAAGACGAGATATCCTTGAGTGGCGCATTCACAAAGCACCACGCGGGGGCTTCAGCCTGTCCAAGCCGCTGACTCTCGACGCTCTTGATGCGGGCGGCATGAAATACCCGTGCCGCGCGCGCAGCGCGGGCAGGCAGGTTCTGCCCCGGACGCGCCATCACGCCCACCGGCACGCGCATCATGATCTGCTGCCAGTCCTGCCAGTGATGGAACTGCACAAGATTGTCCGCCCCCATCAGCCAGACGAACCGCACGCCCGGATAGGCCTGTTGCAACGCGGCGATAGTCTGCGCTGTAAAGCGCGTACCGGCGCGTTCCTCGAAATCGGTGACGGTCACGCGCGGATCGACGATCATGGCGCGGGCGCGGGTGATCCGTTCGGCCATCGGTGCAGGTCCGCGCGCCTTGAGCGGGTTGCCGGGGCTGACCAGCCACCAGATCCGGTCCAGCCCGAACCGCCGCAGCGCCACGCGTGTGATATGCACATGCCCCGCATGGGCCGGATCGAAGGACCCGCCCAGCAGCCCGATCACCTGACCGGCGCGGGCATAGGGTATCTCGTGACGCATTGAACCTCCGTCGGCGCATCCTTCAGCGCCGCAGTAGTCCCAGCGCCATCCGTCCTTGTCAATTGCCAAGCCCTATTGACCCGCAGCGCATTGCCCCCGCGCCGCTAGACCGCTATCTAGGCGCAAAATACATGCATTCCCCGAAGGAGCGATCCGAATGGCAGCCTATCAGTACGTTTACCACATGCAGGGTGTCTCCAAGACCTATCCCGGCGGTAAAAAATGTTTCGAGAATATCCATCTGAACTTCCTTCCCGGCGTCAAGATCGGTGTTGTGGGCGTCAACGGCTCGGGTAAATCCACCCTTCTCAAGATCATGGCCGGCATGGACAAGGATTTTCAGGGCGAGGCATGGCATGCCGAAGGTGCTACCGTCGGCTATCTGCCGCAAGAGCCGGAACTGGACCCGAAACTGGACGTGCGCGGCAACGTGATGTTGGGTGTCGCCAAGAAAAAGGCCATTCTGGATCGCTATAACGAACTGGCGATGAACTACTCGGACGAGACCGCCGACGAGATGGCCGAGTTGCAGGACAAGATCGACGCGGAAAACCTGTGGGATCTGGACAGCCAGATCGACATCTCGCTGGAGGCGTTGCGCTGCCCGCCCGATGAAGCCGATGTGACGCTGCTGTCGGGTGGTGAAAAACGCCGCGTGGCCTTGTGCAAGCTGTTGTTGCAGGCACCAGACATGCTGCTGCTTGACGAACCGACCAACCACCTTGACGCCGAAACCATTGCGTGGCTGCAAAACCACCTGATGGCCTATGCCGGAACAATCCTGGTCGTCACCCATGACCGCTATTTTCTGGATGACATCACAAGCTGGATTCTGGAACTGGATCGCGGTCGCGGCATTCCCTACGAGGGAAATTATTCCAGCTGGCTGGAGCAGAAGGCCAAGCGCCTGTCGCAGGAATCGCGCGAGGACAAATCCAAGCAGAAAACGCTGGAGCGGGAACTGGAATGGATGCGGCAGGGGGCCAAGGCGCGTCAGGCCAAATCCAAGGCCCGCATCAACGCCTATAACGATCTGGCCAACCAGTCCGAACGGGAAAAGCTGGCCAATGCCCAGATCGTCATCCCGAACGGCCCCCGCCTTGGCAACAAGGTGATCGAGGTCGAGGGTCTCAAGAAACATATGGGCGACAAGCTTCTGGTCGAGGATCTGAGCTTTTCCCTTCCGCCCGGTGGCATTGTCGGCGTGATCGGTCCCAACGGTGCGGGTAAAACCACGCTGTTCCGCATCCTGACAGGGCAGGAAACGGCGGATGAAGGCACAGTTGAATACGGCGACACGGTCAAGCTGTCCTATGTCGACCAGAACCGCGACGACCTGAACCCCAACGAAAACGTCTGGGAAGCGATTGCAGACGGGCAGGACATCATCAAGCTGGGTGATGCCGAAGTGAACGCGCGGGCCTATTGCTCGGCCTTCAACTTCAAGGGCGGCGACCAGCAAAAGAAGGTCTCGCTACTGTCAGGCGGCGAACGCAACCGCGTGCATATGGCGCGATTGCTGCGCTCGGGCGGCAACGTGCTGCTGCTCGATGAGCCGACCAACGATCTGGACGTCGAAACCCTGCGCGCATTGGAAGACGCGCTGGTGGATTTTGCAGGCTGCGCGGTTGTCATATCGCACGACCGTTTCTTTCTTGACCGGATCTGCACCCATATTCTGGCCTTCGAGGGCAATGCCCATGTCGAATGGTTCGAGGGCAACTTCGAGGAATACGAGGAAGACAAGAAACGGCGCCTTGGGGCCGATGCGATGGAACCCAAGCGGATCAAGTTCAAGAAATTCACCCGCTGATCACATTACCTACACGGGTCGGGCCGACCTAAAAGGCACGGCCTGCCCGGAACTGTTCGTTACAGGCTTGCATAGCTTGAACGAATCCTCGTCGGGTGGCACATTTTCAGCATAACCAACAAGGAATTGAGCCCGAAATGATCTCTCGTCGCAATTTTGTCGCCACGACACTCGCCGCCACAGCCTTGCCGCAGACTGTGTTTGCACAGGCAAAGACATTCACCTTGAACCCGCGCTTTTCCCCGCAAGAAGTGGCGTTTGATGCACAATACGGCGTCGGTCAGCTTCTGGTACTGCCGCGCGCGCATTTTTTGTATTTCATCACCGACAGCGGTCGCGCACGGCGTTACGGCGTGGGCGTCGGCAAGGCAGGGCTGGACTTCACCGGCACGGCCACGATCTCGGTCAAGAAGGAATGGCCCACATGGCGCCCTACGAACGAGATGATCGAACGCGATCCGCGTGCCTATTCCAAGTTCATCGACAATGATTTTGTGCAGCCCGGCGGCGCCGGAAACCCGCTTGGCGCGCGTGCGCTGTATCTTTTCCAGAACGGGCGCGACACGTATTACCGTATCCATGGCACGATCGAGCCGCAAAGCATCGGACGGTCTGTGTCAAACGGCTGCATTCGCATGATCAACGACCATGTCATTGATCTGTATAACCGCGTGCCTGTTGGCACTGTCGTCACGGTTCTTTGATCCACAGCGAAACAATAAAAAACGGGGGCGCACAGGCCCCCGTTTTTTTATGCGCTGTCAGCCGTTACTTGAACGCACAGCCGCTTTTGATGCCCAGTTTGCGGAACACTGTTGCCGCAGGGCAAAAACCTGTCACCGAGGACTGGATCAGGTTTACGCCGATGAACACGGTGAACCACATGAACAGCGGCGATACCAAAGCGGTCAAAATCACGCTCAGCAGAACCATAAATCCGGCAAACATCATCACACTGCGGTCAAGAGTCATATCTTTTATCCTTGGTCGGGGCAGCCCCACCCCGGGACCGCGTTGACCTTGATATACACCGGATGGAAATGACATTCAAGTATTGGAATACGATGATCTGCGATTACAGCAGCAAGGACCAGACCAGATAGTTTGGCACGAGAAAGGCGAATGCAATGCAGAACAGCTTTGCCCCGTGCACGATCAGGGGAAACACGCCGCGTCCATTCGACGCCTCGCCGAACCCCATCAGCCCTGCCATCAGAGCATAACCACCAGCAATTTGCGCCTGTTCCTTGCGCCGGATCGATGCCATCGCGGCCTCGGTGACAGCAGCCTGACGCTGAACCTCTTGTTCGCGTGACATATTGAACCCTCCGTCCATTCAAAACGCTCCATAAGCTAAGTCGGTCAGTAAATGCGTCGATCATCGCAATTGTCGAGTGCCAATCTCAATAATCTCATGCGTTTTCGCGCAACTTCAATGGCTTCCGATCATCCCCGTGAATCCTCTTGCTATTCGCGGGCCAACCTGTCATACACTTTCGTGCTACGTTATTCTTTTTCGACCACTGTCTTCCGTCCAACGGCGCTCAGTCCTTCGATCCAGACCGACCAACGCCAGGCCATCGCACTCTGCGGATGGCGACTTAAGACAGGAGACACGGACATGGCCACAGGCACCGTGAAATGGTTTAACACAACAAAAGGCTTCGGCTTCATTGCACCCGATGGCGGGAGCAAAGATGTGTTCGTACACATCTCGGCAGTCGAGCGTTCGGGTCTGACCGGCCTCGCCGACAACCAGAAAGTGACCTTCGACATCGAAGCAGGTCGTGATGGCCGCGAATCCGCGACCAACCTTTCGCTGGCATAATTTTCGGCCCTCAGGGGCTTGAACGGATACGGGCGCGCAAATTTTTGCGCGCCCGTTTTCTTTTGGATCACGCCCTACTCAGATTCACGCCCTACTCAGATTGCGGTCTTGATCCAGCTTACAATGGACGCCGCTGGCATGGCACCAGACTGGCGCTGACGCTCGCGACCGCCGGCAAAAGCCGCCATCGTGGGAATACCGCGAATGTTATACTGCGACCCGGCTTGCGGATGTGCCTCTGTGTTCAGTTTGACCAGACGCACCTGCCCCGCAAGCATTTCGGCCGCTTTGGAGAATTCCGGCGCCATGGTGCGGCACGGCCCACACCAAGGCGCCCAGAAATCCACGACCAAGGGCAGATCATCATTGCGCGCCGCTTTCTGCAATGTGGGCAGATCCACCTCGACAGCCTTCGCTGACAAAAGCAGCCCACCGCATGTTCCGCATTTCGGACCCGCTCCAAGGCGTTCGAGGGGGATTCGATTCACCTGACCGCATTGCAGACAGGTCAGTTTTCGGGATTCCGGCATGGTTATCTCCAACAAACATTCTGGATTAAAGATATGTCTTGCCCAAAGGATAAAAAGGCCTTGCTCGGCAAAAAATCGCTGAAAACAGCATGAAATGCCCCTATTTTGCCCTCAGATTCCCTCTTGAAACGACTCTGGACCGATCTCATACTGATTGACGCGACGTTAACACTATCGAATAGCCTGCTCCTTCACAGGTCAGTACCTCGATTATGCACTGACTAGCCGGGCTGCCGCACAGTGCGGGCAGCAGAACTGTCAAGGAGATGCGGTATGGCCACTGGCACCGTGAAATGGTTCAACACCACCAAAGGCTACGGATTCATTGCGCCCGATGGCGGCAGCAAGGACATTTTCGTTCACATTTCAGCGGTTGAACGGTCGGGACTGACCGGGCTTGCCGACAACCAGAAGGTCAAGTTCGATATCGAACCGGGCCGCGACGGTCGTGAGTCTGCCGTGAATATCTCGTTGGCATAAGCGTTAGACGTCGACCCCGAGGATGTGAAAAGGCTTGAACGGGCCCCACATCGGGGCCTGTTTCTTTTTCCGTTCAATCTTGCGCCGCGCGCCGCGCCTGCGCCGCCGCGATCAAATCAAGCACCGCTGGCCCCATCGCCTCGACGATCAGCGTCACGCCTTCGGCATTGGGATGGATACCATCGGGCTGGAAATACTGCCGCACCGCAGAGGGGTCATCCGCGCCCAGCCCCCGAAAAAAACTGTCGAAGTAAAGCGTGCCGTAGGCGTCGGCCAGTTCGGGCCAGATCGCCTCGAACTCGGTCTTGAAGTCGGGGCCGTAGTTTCCGGGTGCCTGCATGCCCACCAAAAGAACCGGAATATCGGCATCAGCCGCGACCCTCAGGATACCTTCGATATTCGCCCGCGTCAGGGCAGGATCCAGCCCGCGCAGCACATCATTGCCGCCCAGCGCAAGGATCATCGCGTGGATGTCCGGGGTCAGCGTCCATTCGATGCGCGACAAGCCGCCGGCCGTCGTATCACCGGACACGCCCGCATTGACCACCCGCACCGCCTGATCCGGCATGTCCTGATCCTGCGCAGCCAGCCATGCGCGCAGTTGCGGTACAAAGCCTTCCTCGTCCATCAGACCGTAGCCTTGGGTCAGGCTATCCCCGAAAGCCACGACCGATAAAGGCAGCTCGCGGGTTTGTTGTGCCTGCAAAGGCAGCACAAGGGTGATAAGCGCCATCACAAAGACCACCCACACCTTGCCCCGTCCGGCCAAGGCACCATATGTCAAAAAACGAATAGAAAGCAGGCGCATTCCAATGACCTCTCCAGTTCTTTCGCTGACAGATACAGCACTGTCGCTTGATGGCAACGCTGGCCGCGTGGATATCCTCCACGGCATTACGATGGATGTCCAGAAGGGCGAAACCCTTGGGCTGGTCGGTCCGTCAGGCTCTGGCAAATCATCTCTCCTCATGCTGATGGGCGGGCTGGAGCGCGCCACCGGGGGCCGGATCACGGCGCTCGGTCAGGATCTGACCAATATGACCGAGGATCAACTGGCCCGCTTCCGCAGGGATCATATGGGGGTTGTGTTCCAATCCTTCCACCTCATCCCCACAATGACTGCGCTGGAAAACGTGGCGACGCCGCTGGAACTGGCGGGTCACAAAGATGCGTTTGCCCGCGCAAGGGCCGAGTTGGAGGCCGTGGGTCTGGCCAGCCGCGCCGATCACTACCCCTCGCAGATGTCGGGCGGCGAACAGCAACGTGTGGCACTGGCCCGTGCGTCGGCCCCGCGTCCGGCGATCCTGCTGGCGGACGAGCCAACTGGAAATCTGGATGGCACCAACGGGGCTGCTATCATTGATCTGTTGTTCGGCCTGCGCGACAAACACGGCGCCACTTTGGTTCTGGTCACCCATTCCGATGAGCTGGCCGCGCGATGCGACCGTGTGATCCGCCTGCGAGACGGGGTGATCGACGCAGACGCCTCTGATCCGGCAAAGGCCGAGGCCGCAGAATGAGCCTGCGGGTCGCGTCCCGTTTCGCCGTACGCGAATTGCGCGGCGGTCTGAAAGGTTTCCGCATTTTTCTGGCCTGTCTTGCGCTGGGTGTGGCCGCGATTGCCGCTGTGGGATCGGTCCGCGCCAGTATCGAGGCGGGTCTGGCACGCGAGGGGGCCACGATTCTGGGCGGCGACGCCGAGGTCGATCTGACCTATCGTTTTGCCACGCCCGAGGAACGCGCATGGCTGGACGAGATTGCGCTTCAGGTGTCGGAAGTCACGGATTTCCGCTCGATGGCGGTGACGGGCGAAGGTGACACAGCTGAACGCGGCCTGACGCAAGTCAAATCGGTAGACGGGGCTTATCCACTGCTGGGTCAGATCGAACTGGACCCCGCAATGCCCCTGTCACAAGCGCTTGCGGGCGCGGGTGGCCTGCCCGGTGCGGTGATGCATCCCTTGCTGATCGACCGGATGGGTCTGGCGCCGGGTGATACTTTCCGTCTTGGCACGCAGGACTTCCGCCTGATGGCGGCAATCATGCGCGAACCCGACGCGGGCGCGGATGGATTTGGGCTGGGGCCGCGCACAATTGTGTCGACCACGGCGCTGGCCGATGCGGGGCTTCTGACTGCAGGGTCGCTTTATTCGACCGAATACCGGATGCTGCTACCCGAAGGCAGCGACCTTGACGCGCTTGAGGCACAAGTCAGCGAGCGATTTGAAGGCGCAGGCGCGCGCTGGCGCGACAGCCGTAACGGGGCACCCAGCGTCGCGCGTTTTGTGGAACGTCTGGGCTCGTTCCTGATCCTTGTAGGCCTGTCTGGGCTGGCGGTGGGCGGAGTCGGTGTATCTGCTGCGGTGCGTGCCTATCTGGCGGGCAAGACCAGCGTGATTGCCACGCTGCGGACCTTGGGGGCAGACCGCGCCACGATCTTCCAGACATATTTCCTGCAGATTGGCGCGCTGAGCCTGCTGGGTATTGCGTTGGGTCTGATGCTGGGGGCCGCGATCCCGCTGGCCTTGGGGCCGTTCCTTGAGGCACGCCTGCCTGTGCCTGCGGTCTTTACCGTCCATCCCGCCCCCTTGATCGAGGCGGCAATCTATGGCGCGCTTACAGCGCTGATCTTTACGCTCTGGCCGCTATCCCGCACGGAAGAGGTGCGCGCCGCGACGCTGTTCCGCGATGCGCTGTCCACGACACGCGCGCTGCCACCTTTGCGGATGCTGGTGGTGATCGTGCTGTTGCTGGCCGCCCTGATCGGTACCGCCATGGCGTTTTCCGGCGCGGCGATGCTGACGCTGTGGACGGCAGGGGGCATTCTCGGGGCGCTGCTGCTGCTGACACTCACCGCCTTCGGGGTGCGGGCCTTGACCAAGCGTTTGCGGGGCACAGCGCGGGGTCGTCCGATCCTGCGGTGGGCTTTGGCCGCGATCGGCGGGCAGCGGGACGAGGCGACATCGGTGATCCTGTCGCTGGGGCTGGGCCTGTCTGTGCTGGCCGCTGTCGGCCAGATCGACGGCAACCTGCGCGGTGCCATCGCCAATGACCTGCCGGATGTGGCACCGTCCTATTTCTTTGTGGATATCCAGCGCGACCAGATGCCCGCCTTCCTTGACCGGCTTGAGAATGACCCTGCTGTGTCACGCATTGACAGCGCGCCCATGCTGCGCGGCGTGATCACACAGATCAACGACCGCCCCGCACGCGAAGTGGCAGGGGATCACTGGGTCGTTACAGGCGACAGGGCAGTCACTTACGCCAATGCGATGCCGGACGGCACCCGCATCTTGGCGGGCGAGTGGTGGCCCGATGACTATGACGGCCCGCCACAGATCAGCTTTGCCGAGGAAGAAGCCCGCGAAATGGGTGTCGGACTTGGCGACACGATCACTATGAACGTGCTGGGGCGCGACATCACCGGCACCATCACCAGCCTGCGCGAGGTTGATTTTTCCAGCGGCGCGATGGGCTTTGTGCTGACCATGAATGAACGCGCCTTGGCGGGCGCACCGCATACCTTTATTTCCACCGTCTATGCCGAAGAAGCGGCCGAGGCGCAGATCCTGCGCGACGTGGCAGGATCGGCCCCGAATATCACCGCGATCCGTGTGCGTGATGCGATTGATCAGATCTCGGGCGTGCTGGCAGGTCTGGCCGCCGCCACATCCTATGGCGCGGCGGCTACGCTGCTGACAGGGTTTCTGGTGCTGATCGGTGCGGCGGCAGCGGGCGAGCGTGCCCGCACCTACGAGGCGGCATTGCTCAAGACGCTTGGGGCCAGTCGGTCAAGTATTCTGCGCAGCTTTGCCTTGCGTGCCGCACTTCTGGGTGCGGCGGCGGGGGTTGTGGCCTTGGGCGCAGGGATCGCAGGCGGCTGGGCGGTCAGCCATTTCGTGATGCAGACAGGCTTTACCGTGATCTGGCCATCGGCCATCGCCATTGTACTGGGCGGTATTCTGGCTACGTTGCTTTCCGGTCTGGCCTTTGCATGGCGTCCGCTGGCCGCGCGTCCGGCACAGGTGCTGCGCGCAAGGGAATAGCCTCAGCCATCCAACAGGGCCAGCGCGACACCCCGTCCCGACAGGACCGCGCCATGCGCGGTGCCGAAATAGGCGGGCGCGCAAGCCTCGCCCGCGAACCACAACCGCCCGCCCCAATCCGGCCCCGCCAAGGCCTGACGGGTCACAGGTCCGGTGCCCACCGCGTTGAAACTGTAGCTGCCAAGGCTGAACCGGTCCTGCCCCCAGCGGGTAACCTGCGCGGCAACAGGCGCGGGAAAGCGGGTGCCGAACATGGCGCGCAACGCCTCATGGGCGGCAATGGCTGTATCGCGATCCGATGCACGCTCTATCACCGTGGCCGCATCGGCGGCGTTGAAGCCCAACAGAACGGGCGCACCTGTGGTACGTGTCAGCGACACCCATTCCCCCCAATGGCCCGCCTGAGGCCCAAGCCAGCCGATCCAGTCCAGATCATCGGGCCAGGCCACACGATCAAACCGCAGCCAGCATTTATTCAGCAGCCCCATCCGCAGACCCTCGATCGCCGCTTGCCGCGCCTTGTCCAAAGGCGCCGCAAAGCGCACCTGCCCGTCTTGCAGCACACCCAGCGGCAGGGTGCAGATCACATGATCAGCGCTCAGACGGGTTCCGTCCGCCAGTCGCAGCCCGTCCGGCGCCACCTCCGAGACACGGGCGGACAGGCGGATATCCAATCTTCGCGCCAGATAGGTCGTGATCTGGTCGAACCCGCCCGGAAACAGCACATCCGGCCCGTCGAATTCCTCGCTTTCCTGACCGTACCACGCTGATAGCAGGCGCGCGGGCGCACCATATTCCTGTTCAAGCTGGGAATTGACCAGATACATCACCAGACGGCGCTGATCGCCGCTTGCCTGCCGCCAGAGGGCAGAAGCTTCAAGCGCCTGCATGACCGAGCTGTCCTGTTCCAGTGTCTCGGCGGTTTGCAGGGCACGTCGCAGGATCTTCTTGGCTGTGCCCACGTCGGGGTCGGTTTCCGCACCATCCGGCCCCAGAAGAATGGACGCCTCATAGCTGGTGGCCACAACGCGCGCGCCAGCAGCCTTGGCCAGATCCGTCAGCGGGTTGCCCTGCCGCCCGTGGATCCAGCTGGCCCCCAGATCCATCGGCAGATCAGGCCAGAGGCGCGAGGTGTGGATGCGCCCCCCGATCCGCGCCCGCGCCTCGAGCACGGTCACATCATGGCCTGCATCCGCCAGCATGCGTGCGGCGGACAGTCCAGCCAGACCGGCCCCGATCACGACAATCCGCAAGTTTTTGCGTGCGCCCGCAACCTTTGGCGCAAACGCCAGCCCCGAGGCAGCCCCCAAACCGTTGATGAAACGTCGGCGCACCATGCGACATGTCATGTCCCACACACCCCACAACTAGAAACCACACCGAAAAAAAGCCGCCAGGGTTTCCCCCGGCGGCCATCTTGATCGCTATTCCGCAGCTTCCGCGTAATCAGACATCGGCGGGCAGGTGCAGACCAGATTGCGGTCGCCCCATGCGTTATCGACGCGGTTCACGGGGGGCCAGTATTTGTCCACGCGGAACGCACCGGGAGGGAAGCAGCCCTGCTCGCGCGTGTAGGGACGGTCCCAGTCGCCGACCAGATCCTCGACCGTATGGGGCGCATGCTTGAGCGGGTTGTTAAGCGGATCGCTCCGCCCGTCCTCGATGGCGCGGATTTCATCGCGGATCGCCAGCATCGCATCGCAGAAGCGGTCCAGTTCGGCCTTATTCTCGGACTCGGTCGGCTCGACCATCAGCGTGCCTGCTACAGGCCAGCTCATCGTGGGCGCGTGGAAGCCGCAGTCGATCAGGCGTTTGGCGATATCCTCGACCGTGACACCGGCGCTGTCGGCAAAGGGGCGCACGTCGATGATGCATTCATGCGCCACGCGTCCCGTCGGGCCTTTGTAGAGGATGGGGTAAGCCCCCTCCAGCCGTTTGGCAATGTAATTGGCATTCAGGATCGCCACGCGCGTCGCCTGCGTCAGACCCTCGCCGCCCATCATCAGGCAATAGGCCCAGCTAATCGTCAGTATTGAGGCCGACCCGTAGGGCGAGCCCGAGACCGCACCTTCCGTGCCGCCTGTCATCGGATGACCGGGCAGATAGGGCACCAGATGCGCTTTGACACCGATCGGCCCCATGCCGGGGCCACCGCCGCCATGCGGGATGGCAAAGGTCTTGTGCAGGTTCAGGTGGCTGACATCGCCGCCCAGATCACCGGGACGCGACAGACCGACCATCGCGTTCATATTGGCCCCGTCGATATAGACTTGGCCCCCGTGGTCATGGGTGATCTTGCAGACCTCGATCACGGTTTCCTCGAACACGCCATGGGTCGAGGGATAAGTGATCATGCAGCCCGCCAGATTATCGGCGTGCTTTTCCGCCTTGGCGCGGAAATCATCCAGATCAATGTCGCCATTTGCCGAGGATTCCACAGGCACCACAGTCCAGCCCACCATCTGCGCGGACGCAGGGTTGGTGCCATGCGCGTTCATCGGAATGAGGCAGATGTTGCGATGCCCCTGCCCCTGCGCGCGCTGATAGGCGGCAATTGTCAGCAGCCCCGCATATTCGCCCTGCGCGCCGCTGTTGGGCTGCATCGACATACCGTCATAGCCGGTGACCTGACACAGCTTCTCGCTCAGATCCGTGACAATATGGGCGTAGCCCGCCGCCTGATCCAGCGGCACGAACGGGTGCATATCGGAAAACTCCGGCCAGCTGAGCGGCATCATTTCGGCGGCCGAGTTCAGCTTCATCGTGCAACTGCCCAGCGGAATCATTGCGCGGTCCAGCGCCAGATCGCGGTCAGCCAGACGGCGCATATAGCGCATCATCTCGGTCTCGGCGCGGTTCATGTGGAAGACGCCATGGGTGAGGTAGGGGGTTTGCCGCACCAGATCATCGGGCAGCGCATAACCCGGCGCGATGCCCTCATCCTTGCGGGTGATGCCGAAGGCGCGCCAGACGGCTTCGATCGTGGCGGGGCGCGTCACCTCGTCCAATGTGATACCGATACGGGTCTTGCCCACGGCGCGCAGGTTGATGCCCTCGTCCACCGCCGATTTCATGACGGCTGCCTGAAGCGGGCCGACATCAATGGTAATCGTGTCAAAGAAATGGGTCTGTTCTACTTTGAACCCTGCTTCTTCCAGCCCGCGCGCCAGACGCACGGTCTTGCGGTGGATGCGCTGCGCGATGGCTTTCAGCCCCTCGGGTCCGTGGAAGACTGCATAGAACGACGCCATGACAGCCAGCAAAGCCTGCGCGGTGCAGACGTTGGACGTGGCTTTCTCGCGCCGGATATGCTGTTCGCGGGTTTGCAGCGACAAACGGTAGGCGCGGTTGCCGTTGGCGTCGATGGACACACCCACCAAGCGCCCCGGCATGGCGCGTTTGAATGCATCGCGGCAGGCCATATAGGCGGCGTGCGGTCCGCCATAGCCCAAAGGCACGCCGAAACGCTGTGTGCTGCCCACGGCGATATCGGCCCCCATCGAACCCGGTTCTTTCAGCAGGCACAGCGCCATCGGATCAGCAATCACGACACCGATTGCCTTTGCTGCATGCAGCGCGTCCATCTGCGCGGTGAAATCTGTCAGCGTGCCGTTGGTACCTGGATACTGGAAAACAGCGCCAAAGACGCGGGTCGCATCCAATGCGTCCGGCGCGCCCACGATCACCTCGATCCCCAAGGGCGCTGCGCGCGTCTGGATCACGGCGATATTCTGCGGATGGCAGTTTTCATCCACGAAAAAGGCCGTCGCCTTGGACTTGGCCACGCGCTGCGCCATGGTCATGGCTTCTGCCGCCGCTGTCGCCTCGTCCAGCAGGGATGCGTTGGCGATCTCAAGCCCTGTCAGGTCGCTGACCATGGTCTGGTAGTTCAGAAGCGCCTCAAGCCGGCCCTGACTGATTTCGGGCTGATAGGGCGTGTAGGCCGTATACCATGCGGGATTTTCAAGAATGTTGCGCTGGATCGCAGGCGGCGTGACGGTGCCGTGAAATCCCTGCCCGATCAGGCTGGTCAGGACAGTGTTGCGCTTGCCGATCTGCCGCATGTGATAGAGCAACTCGCGCTCCGAGCGAGGTTCTTCAAACGCCAGCGGCTCTGCCTGCCGGATTGCGGCGGGCACTGTGTCGTCGATCAGCGCGGCCAGATCGGCGGCCCCGACCACGTCGAGCATCTCGGTCATTTCCGCGGGCGAGGGCCCGATATGGCGGCGGTTGGCAAAATCATACGGCTGATAATCGGTTGGCTCAAAGCGCATTGACCGGGTCCCTTGCTGTTCGGATATACTGCATCGTTAAGGCGAGTGTCCCTCGCCAAAGACCGACCCCGCGCGCCTGTGGCGCAGGGTCTGCCCATTGTTGTTTTACTCAACCAGTTCGAGATAGGCGTCCTCGTCCATGAACTGATCCAGCAGGGACAGATCGTCGATCTTCATCTTGAAGAACCACGCCTCGCCCGTAGGATCGCTGTTCACCTTGCCGGGCTCGTCCACAATCGCCTCGTTGATCTCGACGATCTCGCCATCCAGCGGCGCGGCGATGTCGGATGCGGCCTTGACGCTTTCGATCACAACGATCTCGTCGCCCGCAGCCACCATTGTGCCGACTTCGGGCAGTTCCACAAAGACCACATCACCCAGTTGCGAGCTGGCATGTTCGGTAATGCCGACCACAACCAGATCGCCCTCGATGCGCAGCCATTCATGATCTTCGGTATATTTCATCGCTCTGGTCCCTTTTGGTTGGCGCTGATGTCTTTGTTTAACGTTTGAAATTCGCAGGCGTAAAGGGCAGCGCCACCACCGAAACCGGCAGCCGCTTGCCCCGCACCTCGCCGTAAAGCGGCGTGCCCGCAGCGGCATGATCGCTTGCAACCATGCCCATGGCAACAGGCGCGCCAAGGGTTGGTCCGAACCCGCCGGATGTCACGTGACCGATGGCGTCCCCCCCCTCAGGGGCGGCGAAAAGCACCACACTTTCCCGCATCGGGGCACGCCCTTCGGGCAGCAGGCCGACACGCACGCGCGCTGCACCCTGTGCCTGTTCTGTCAGAATACGCCCGGCACCGGGAAAACCGCCCTCACGCGCACCTCCAGAGCGGCGCACCTTCTGGATCGCCCAGCCAAGCCCCGCCTCGATCGGTGAGGTGCCGCTATCAATGTCATGTCCGTAAAGACACAAACCTGCCTCCAGCCGCAAGGAATCCCGTGCGCCAAGGCCGATGGCCTCGACCCGGTCATCCGCCAGCAAAACCCGCGCCAGATCGTCGGCCTGATCCGCTGGCACCGAAATCTCGAACCCGTCCTCGCCGGTATAGCCCGAGCGGGACACCCAGCAGACAACGCCTGCCAGTTCCAGATCAGCCACGTCCATGAAGCGCATCTCGCGCACCGCGCCGTTCAGTCGGGCCAGCACATCCTCGGCCAGCGGGCCTTGCAGGGCCAGCAGGGCGCGATCCGCGATCACCTCAAGCGTGACACCCTCGGGCAGACCCGCCCGCATCAGCGCGATATCGGCATCCTTGCAGGCCGCGTTGATCACCACGAACAGATGGTCACCACGGTTGGCCAGCATCAGGTCATCCTCGATCCCGCCAGCGTCATTGGTGAAATAGCCATAGCGCTGCCGGTTCATGCCCAGCCCCGCGATATCGACAGGCACCAAAGCCTCCATCGCCAGCGCCACTGCCTGATAATCCGCTGCGCGCAGGATTACCTGCCCCATATGGCTGACATCGAAAAGTCCGGCCGCCTTGCGCGTGTGCAGATGTTCCTGCATGACGCCCAGCCCGTATTGAACCGGCATGGAATAGCCCGCAAAGGGCACCATTTTGGCGCCAAGTTCCACATGCAGTTCTTCCAACGGCAGATGCAAAAGCTCGCTCATCGTATCCCCTTCGATGCGCCGCGCTGACTATATGATACAATCATCCGGCATCCTTCCCCCGCGAGATCCGCAGGTCTTGATGCCCCCTCTGTCCTGTTGCCTGAGATCGTTATCCCGTCGGCGTGTGCTCAATGCACCACTCTCCAGAGTCCGTGTGTCTGACCGGTCCTTGGGCCTGAGAGTTTCCGGGGCGGTTGCTCCTTCGGCACGGGTTACCCCGGTTCTCCCGATCTGACGCGTTCAGCCATAAACGAGTCGTAACATCCCGACAAGTGGTCGCTTTCGGCTGGCCGTACAAAATGCACGATTCAGGCGCGGCAGGTGACCGGATGCATGATTTCAAGCAGCCGTGTGTTGCCGCAGACCAGCGCGTCCAGCGTGATATCGTCCAGATGCGCATAAAAAGCCTCGGCAGCATCTGCCACCGCGATCCGCAGCAGGCAGGCTTCAATCAGCGGGCAGGTATTGTCCACATCGGCAAAGCATTCTGCAATCGGCACCTGGCTTTCCAGCGCGCGGAACACATCCCCGATCCGGATAGAGGCCATCTTGCGGCCCAGCGTCAATCCGCCGTTGCGGCCACGCTGCGTGCGAAGGTACCCAAGCTGTCCTAACTGGTTGATCACCTGCGCCAGATGGTTTTCAGAGGTGTTGCAGCAACGTGCAATCTCGGATTTCGTGACCAGACGCTCTTCGTTCGCGGCACAATACATCAGCACGCGCATGGCCAGATTTGTTCGTTTGGTAATACGCATGACGCAGCCCTCCCTGATTGCGGGTCGCGTGCAGCCTGCATGCCTTTGGTGTGCCTGTGGTTGACATGGATCAATCAGCAGCGCGTTTGCTATATTTAAGATGCGTTTTATCTGCAGCCGGACCCGATTGCGTCCGGCGCTTCTTTTTGCCCGAAATATCCTCGGGGGGGGCGTCGAACACAGTTCGGCGCGCGGGGGGCAGACAGCCCCCCTGCCGGATAGGCTGGAATCCTCAGCCCTTGGCGCGGATCACTTGCAACAGCGGCATCAGCGCGCCCATATCCGGCCCGTGCGCCTGCCCTGTCAGGGCCAGCCGCAGCGGCATAAACAGGCCCTTGCCCTTGCGGCCTGTCGCTTCTTTCACCGTAGTCGTCCACTGGCTCCACGTGGTGGCATCAAAGGGGCGAGCGGGCAGCAGCGCCAGCGCCTCGGCGATAAAGGCGCGGTCTTCCTCGGCGATCACAGGCGCGGCCCCGTCGCGGCACAGTGTCCACCATCCTGCCAGATCGGCGCGCGTGGTGATATTATCGCGCGTGACATCCCAGAATTGCGCGGCCAGATCGTCCGGCACGCCCAGCGCCGCCACATCAGCGGCCACGGCCTCCAGCGGGAGCGCTTGCAGGTGATGCGCGGTCAGCGGGAACAGGTCCTGCTCGTCGAATTTTGTCGGTGCCGCGCCGAAGCGGGTGATGTCGAAACCGGCGATCAGCTCGTCCATGCTGGTGCGCAGCTCGACCGGATCGGATGATCCCAGCCGTGCCATCAGCGACAACAGGGCCATCGGCTCGACGCCCTGCGCGCGCAGGTCCTTGATCGACAGTGCGCCCAGACGTTTCGACAGCGCCTCGCCTTGCGGACCGGTTAGCAACGAGTGATGCGCGAAAGACGGTACCGTGCCGCCCAGCGCCTGAATAATCTGGATTTGCGTCGCCGTATTGGTCACATGGTCCGACCCGCGTACGATATGGGTCACGCCCATCTCGGTATCGTCCACGACCGAGGCCAGCGTATACAGCACTTGCCCGTCCGCACGGATCAGCACCGGATCGGACACCGAGGCGGCGTCGATCGAGATATCCCCCAGAATACCATCGGCCCATTCGATGCGTTCCTGATCCAGCTTGAAGCGCCAGTACCCCTCGCGCCCCTCGGCGCGCATCGCGGCTTTCTGGTCCTCGCTCAGGTCCAGATGCGCGCGGTCATAGACTGGCGGGCGGCCCATATTGAGCTGTTTCTTGCGCTTGAGGTCCAACTCGGTCGGGGTCTCGAATACCTCGTAGAAGCGGCCCATCGCGCGCAGCTTGTCCGCCGCCTCGGCATACCGGTCAAGGCGCTGCGATTGCCGTTCGACCCGGTCCCATTCCAGCCCCAGCCACTCCAGATCGCGCTTGAGCTGGTCGACATATTCCTCTTTCGAGCGTTCCTGATCGGTGTCGTCGATCCGCAAGATGAAATTGCCGCCCGTCTTGCGCGCGATAAGATAGTTCATCAGCGCGGTGCGCAGATTGCCCACATGGATATAGCCGGTGGGCGAAGGGGCGAAACGGGTGGTGGTCATGGGGGTATCTCCTGTTGGCTCGTCCTGTGTCACAGGTGCAGGCATTTGTCCAGAAATCGCCTGCGCGATACATGTCCTGCAGCGGGCGGGATCAGTCTTTGCATTCAGGCACATCACTTGATCGCGAGCGCACAACCTTTGGCAGAGCGAAGTGCTATGTTGCATTTCAGTGAAAACCGAGAGGAGGCCCCGATGACTCAATTTAAAAGGCTCAATTCGCATTAGCTATGCACATGGTCCAACCGGCAGGATTCCTACTGCTGCGGCGAGGACGGCGCGTGGTGTGGGTTGCCTTGGAAGCACTGCAAGATGAAACCATCTGAGATAGCTG
>Ga0163216_101150_pt1 | contig 20273 bp, 23 predicted proteins | sample SynspAceP_FD_167610 | JGI IMG/M metagenome (GOLD analysis project Ga0163216, IMG submission 167610) | Saline lake microbial communities from Ace Lake in Antarctica - Synechococcus sp. Ace-P (Illumina Assembly) | ecosystem: Environmental > Aquatic > Non-marine Saline and Alkaline > Saline ...
TAGTTCATCCATGGTAATATGGGTATAGGTCATTTGTGATCACTCCTTGTTTTCTATGGTTGGAAATACAATTAGAGTGTATCACGAATGGCTTTTTTATTTGTATAGCTTAATCTTACAATCCACGCCATAAAAACGAGCTAAAGAATAAGTTCCCTTCTTTAACTCGTTTTTTTGTTTAGTATTGTGTCATTATTTTTTTATTTTTATTTACTATTTTGTTGTTTAAGATTTCGTAGACCTTTGAGATCTAAGACACTGAAACCCACTTTAGAAAAAATAGGTAAAAGTATAAAAGCTAGAATATCTATAAATTCTGATACTATCCCTAACCCAGAGGGACCAAGTAACCACACTGTTGGATAGCCAATCCAGAAAAGAGATAAATACAATGCTGCGTTTTTATAGTGATTGTAGAGCTTTAAATCACTTTCCTTTGCAATATTCATTAAAGGTACCCACACAATATAAAAAATGATGATTAAAGCGGCTACTCCAATAGAATACCAGATATATTTCACAGCGTTCTCTGAAAAACTTGCTATCAGCCCAGAAACTATCATGATTACATCCAAAAATACAAGAGACAAGATAATAGAAATATTCTTTTTTGTGTAGTACATTGCTGTAAGCGCCAACGCTACAAGTAGTAGGGGTGTTGTAAATACCCAATCTAAATACCTTGCAAAATAGACCGTTCTTTCAGACGTCTCTAAAGATCCTTGTCCTATAGCAATAGAAAAATAAGCTAGTGCTGACCATACTGGTATGAAAATTGCAATCATGTATTCGTATTTTGGAACACCTTTAGGATTTCTACTTTGACTATAAAAATAAAGAGCCCCTACGAGCATTACCATGACATAAAACCAATGGATTTGTATAACAAAATCATTCATAAAATCACCCTCTCTTTGAGTTGAATAGTGTATATAAACATTGCTGGTTTTTTATACAGTTTGAGAATCCAATCTCAGTGGGTCAATTTAGAAACGAGTATGTGACAGATTTTCTTTTCTTTAACCTATTATAATCTATCTTAAGAGTAATATCAAAAATAGAGTATTGATATTCCCGGGAAAAAACTTGCTTTTTTACTACTATTTTTATCAATATACATGTATATATTTTGAATTTTTCACCTCACTCTTGGTATTTTGTTGGATTATCAGATCCTTTTATCCGATTCATCTTGATAACATCAAAGAATCTATAGAAGTGGATACAACCATTTGACTATTTTTTAGTCGTTGTAAAAAATATAGTGTATCAAAAACCTTGTTAATTCAAGATTTTTTAGTTAAGCACATTTATTTCTTGAATAGTTTATTAGCGCTCCATTCTTATTCAGTTCATTTAATAAGTAGATAATTTTTTTAACATTATTTACGAAAAAAATGAAATAACAATAAATATTTATCGTAAAACAATAAATATTTATTGACATTTCATTTTTTTTGAATTAATCTATTATTAATTAGTTAAGGAGGATTTTTTATGAGGCAGAAAGAACTATCAGTATGGTTAAAATTAATCATTATTTTTTGTGGATTATTCGTCCTTTTTTTTAATATTTATATTGGCCTTGAAACTGGAAAAGTTCTTATGCAAAGTTCAGCAAACCTTAAAACACTTTATACTCCATTTGTTGCATTCATTTGGGTTACGACTGTTCCTTTTTTTATCGCTCTATTTTTAGGTTGGTCTATATGTACAGATATTAGCTTTGATCAAGCTTTTACCGCTAAAAATGCAGAACGATTAAAGATAATAAGTTTTTTATCAATGATTGAAGGTATTTTATATACTAGTGCACTTTTTTTTATTTTTAAATTTGAAACTTATTCCATCAATAGTTTAATCATCTTAGTCATAATTTTATTTTTCTCAGTAATTATTTCTGTATTCACTTCCATGCTTTCTCATTTAGTTAGAAATGCTAGTGAAATAAAACAAGATAACGACTTAACGATTTGAGGTGTTAAATGATGGCCATCATAGTAAACATAGATGTAATGTTAGCTAAAAGAAAAATGAGTGTGACAGAATTAGCTGAGAAAGTTGGAATTACAATAGCAAATATCTCTATTTTAAAAAATGGAAAAGCAAAAGCTGCTAAGTTTTCAACTTTAGAAAAAATATGTGAAGTTTTAGACTGTCAACCGGGTGATATTTTGGAATATAAAAAAAACTCATTTTAGCTATCTACTAAAGGAGACACTATAATGAAAAAAATTTAGTTTCCATTAGAGGTGTTTTAATATTTATTGCTTTTTCATTCGTACTCTATATTTCAACTACCTATACGAATCTGCTTAGTAAAGAAGAATTACCTAAATCAGAAGAAAATACAAAAAAAGAAGCAATAAACTATTTTAAAGAAAATAAAGATGTCGATGTAATTATTAATGAAGTAGGAATTATTGGAGAATTAGGACCTAAAAGAATGTTGCTAGATGGGCATATTCTCAATAATGAAAATAACAAGATTTATGTAATTGTCACTTTTGAAGAAACAAAAATTGTTGCAATATCCGAAATCAAGTCTCAGTAGAAGATAGTCAACAATCTAAATTTCATGATATTATTCTAACTAATCTTTATTTACTTCATTTTTACGTTTGAGTTCCAAGTTTCTTTTAAACAGGTATGAAATTGAAATTATAAACTACTAATTCTTATCTTTAGTAGTATATGTTGTTGTATAAACCATTACGTTTCTTTATCTTGTTGATATTTTTAAAGATACTAAGATAACTATCAGAATGAGAGGTATGTAGTTGAATAAGTCTGTCCTTTTTAAATTTTTTTCTGCTCTTACTTTTAGTGGAGCTATAGTTGAATTAGTCACTCAAGAAATAGTTATAGGCTATATTTTATTAATCTTAGGTTATTATTTTCTTAGAAAATCAGACATGGAAAAATAATGTTTTAAACCATCGATGTAACCTATTGGTCGTTAATATATAAATCTTCTGAAAATATTTATTCCCTCATATCTTTTATTTACGGCTATAATTGTAAGTACGATATTTATTATTAACTTTAAGTACAATAAATATTTAGGAAGTATATTTTTTATCAGGATGTTTTTTACTTTTATTCTTTTATTCTTTTATTCTTTCTTATAATAATCACTATTTTAACGAAAAGTATTGGGATTTAATGATTAAATAAAGAACATTCGAACAGATAATCAATTAACACAAGAACCCTTAGCCCAAAAATTAACTGTTTCTCGACAAACTATATCTAGTTGGAAAAACAGTCGAAATTTTTCTGATTTAGAAATGGCTGTTACGGTTGCTAAACTATTCTATGCCCCCCTTAATCAACTTATTTTAGGAGATGATACAATGACAGACAAGTTAGTAAAAGATGGAACTGAAGTAAAGAAAACTCGATTTAATATGATCAGTTTTTTATTAATGCTTATTGGAGGGATATTATTTGTAATAAAGGGATTCTCAAAATCAGAAATAGATAGTAACGGTTTTTTACATGAACCCTTCTTTTTTCTTATTCCCTTAGGCTATTTATTTATATTTAGCGGATTGATATTATTTCTTTTTAATCTTGTTAAGAGACAAATGAATAAGTTTAAAAAATAGTTAGTTAGCCTATTCTTAACACAAAAAATTGCTCACTATAAAAAGCTGTGTGTAAGGAATAAAATAACTCATTCCTCACACACAGCTTTTTGAATTTTATTTAATAAAGTATTTTTAACAATGAACTATTCTACATTATTTTTTAGCCCAAGGAAAAATCATTGGAACTTTTTTTGTATATTCTTCCCATGCATCATATTTCTCCATATTTTTCTCTAGTAATGGAGTTGATACTTTGATTAATACGGTAGTCATCAAAATAGGTGAGATAATTAAAAACAGATAATAAATTGGGCTTACAGAACCAGCAAAGAACAACGTAATACCACTGGCATATAATCCAATCCAAATTAAAATCTCTCCAAAATAGTTTGGATGACGTGTGATTGACCATAATCCTGATTGTAGCAGTGTATGTGATCCTTTATTAATGTGTTGTCTTAATTGTTCATCACCAACTACTTCAAAGAATAGTCCTACTAGCGAAATAAATAATGCCACGTAAACGAAATACTGGTAAGCTGAATTAAAATTAAATTCATTGTATTTTATTACTGAATAGCTTGCAGACCCAACGATAAAGTTAATAATACCTTGAACCATAAACACTCTAAAAAAGGCAATGACAACTACTTTATCACCCCACTCTTTACGCCACTGTGCATATCTGAAATCTTCGGGTTTCCCATAATTTCTTTTTAGTAAACGTAATGATAACCTAAGACCCCACACACTAATAAAGCCAACAATAACATATGATAAAACCGTGGGATTTTCAGTCACAATCAATGTAAGCCAACTTCCAACAACAAAACCCATGCCCCAACCAATATCGACGATTGAATTGTTCTTAATCACTGTTGCTATAATAAAGATTATCGTAAAATAAACAAAGGTAAAAATTAAGGGAACAATTAGTCCATCCAAACCGATATTAGTAAATCCTTGTGTTGCTATTGCTAATGTTGCTAAAAATAATATAGTATAAATAACAATTCTTTTTTTATCCATAATACCCCTCTTTCCAATTTTATACATTGTAACATATCTCCCGAAAAAGTACATATATGAGTTCTACCAGCTTGCATCATAAAAAATGCTGAGTAATAATATGAATAAAAAATAACATTCTTAACTTATGATGGCCGAACAAATTTTTATCTTTTAAACATAATTTATGCTATCATTTTTAGACGAATCACATTTCTATATTCTATAGGTGTTATATATCCTAAAGAGCCATGAATCTTCATATAGTTATACTAGTAACTATATTCAGCTAGCTGCAATTCTAGTTCTTTTAGAATTATTCTGATATATAGATGCTATCTTCAAAATCTTATTTATAGCTTCGCTTGCTGTATTATCGCAGAAATTTTCTTTTCTACTTAAGGAACGTTTTATATTAAATGCTTCTAATATATTATCTATCTTCATGTTTTCCTATTTCTTCCCTAAATCTGAATGAAAATCTTTGGATAGGCTACATTTAGTTGGGCAGAAAAGATAGTGTGTATATTGGAAAGGCTATACTAAAGTGGACACGTAGTTAAGAGAAAATTGGAGGTCTTGTTGTGAAGCGACAATCCTATAGTAAAAAATTCAAAAGACAAGCTGTCGATTTAATTCTAATTGAAGGACAACCCATTCGTTTTATATCATGCACACTTGATATTCATGAAAATACTTTGTATCGCTGGGTTGCTGAATATGAGAAATTTGGAGATCAAGCTTTTCCAGGTAAAGGAAGCAGCGAATTTATTTCTCAAAACAAAATTAAAAAACTTGAAAAAGAAAACTGGTCTGTCAACATTTTACTGGTCAAATAGTTAAATTAACCCGATGATGCTATCAAAGAAGACTTATGGTAGGAAGAGACCAAGAATACAAATAAACATCCATGTTAAGGGAGTGAGAGGAATGTCTGAAGTAACCGCTATGTCAGTTAATATAAACGTTTACCAGGGAATGGATTTTTATGCTGATGTCTTTCAGGTAGAGAATAGCGAAAGGATGACTTATGATGAAAATACACTTGATTCAGATGTAGTTGCTTTTAATAATGACTTCAACCGATACGATAAACTCAAAGAAAATGGTCAGGTAGAAATAGAAAAAATGACTAAAGATTTTTCCCAATTTGTAATACATGAAATTCTATAGAATCTTGTATTTGGAACCTTATGACAAGGTTCTTTTTTGTTTTCTTATTGTAGTATAAAAAGATAGAATCTCACCTTTTTCAAAGTAATTTTCTATCTTTCATAGTGTGTCCAAGCTGACCAGATAATGATTTCTTTTGCATCATTATCTACAGCGTAAACAATTCGATGCTGAATATTTAAGCGTCTCGAGTCTTTATCTTTTAAATTTCTCATACGGAGGATGGTTTTGAAAAGAATTCTTTTGTAAGACAACCATTAATTATTTGAATTTTTTATCTAAAAGAGCAGATTTTAAATTTTTTAGATCTTTCGTAGCGGATCTTGCTCATTTTGTAGAGTATCCCAATCGATATCCCCCAATGAAATAAACTCATTCTCTTGTTTACGCTGCTGGATCACATCAGCTCATCCAGAAGATTGAAGGTATAAAGTTTCTTGAATAGCATCCATAGCATCCCAGTCTTTTTTGCTAACCATAACAGCTTCGCTATCTTCATTTTTACCTGAGATATAAATAGGTTCATTGGTTTTGTTGACGTCTTTTAGTAATTGATAAAAAACTTTTTAGCTTGGCTAGGGTTTACAATCGACATAGATTACCTCTCCTTTTTCACTTGTTATAAGTAAGCGCTCAATAGAAAGATACCTAGAATTTTAAAAAAGACACCTCTATACTTAGAAGTATCCTCGGGATTAGTAAATCTATTTTATTTAACGACACTCTTCTTACACCTCTGGAGCCCATGGTAAATAGGCCTCCAAGGGTGTATTTTTTTGATTTGGTCGGTGTGTTAGAAGGTATTCAAAATAATTACGTGGATTCAAGCCGTTTGCTTTTGCTGTTTCTTGAATACTTAAGATAGCAGCGTTTGAACGTGCGCCTCCAGTAGTTGCCGCAAAAAGCCAATTTTTTCTTCCCATTACGAGAGATTTTATACCTCGCTCTGCTAAATTATTGGTAAGCGCTAAGCGACCATCTTTCAAGACAGTCTTCACTTGCTGGTTTAAGTCTCATATCGGCCTAACTTCGATGTAAAGTACAACCCTCTATACTTTACGTCATAAAGTGTGGTCTTCTGCGAGGCTAAAAACCGTCTGTCCTCTCTGATCCTTTTTTCGCCTTTAGTCTGAAAAGGTTCGTCGTGAACATAGAAACAAAAGACAGGCAAAAAAACACCTTAAAAGTGTCCTACAAACGTTGATAGGGAAACCTTTTGAAGAAAGTTAAGAAAACGCCCTTTTTCGACCTCTAGGCGCCTGAATCTCTTTATGCTTTTTCCTAAAACATAGTCTTTTAAAAATTTAAGAATATCAATTTCATAAGAGGATGTTTTTTACCAAAATACAAAAATCTTTTTTATTGAATTTATTTCTTTATAGCCACTTAGCCATATTCTTTATTGTAACAAATTAGATTGCTTACAATCGCCTTTGTCCATGTTTTATAATCCATTTAGTAGCAGCTGTAAGTTCATCTTCTTTCCAAGAATTAATCATTTCATCTGCAAGTGATTGATTTTCCTTGTATAGATCATTTAAATTGTTTCCTACACTTTTTTGTATGAATTTTGAAGTATCATTCTTGAGGTTAGTTAGTATAGTTTTGTATATATCAAAATAGTCGAGTGCTGCTACTGTCTTTGGCGCCCATGGTAAATGAATTCTTATCCCTTCACTCGCTAATCTTCTTACATGAACGTTTTGATCAGTACTCCATGTTAACATGGTTTTCATAGTTAATTCAGTATGTTGTATCAGCAGTGGTCTTATAGCATATTCACCCGTCTGTCTCTTTGTAAACTCTTTAATAAAAATATATGAAGCGATTGGGTCTTCGTTTGCATGTCGTTCAACAAAGCGACCTATTGGCCAAAGCCACCAACCCTCTGTAAACATACCTGTTTCTTTCTTAAGTTCGCTACCCCAAATGGATTTAAACAATTCCAGATAATCTTTGTACTCAATATTAAGTGCTAGTTCAAAAGCATTTACATACAAATCTTGTCTTGCAAGAAAGGTTTCACTTCCAAGATTTGTATTTAAGTAGTCTAAAAAAATTTCTGCATCAAATTTACTATCTGAACATTTAAGTTTATTTGCAATATCAGTCGCATAACTTAAATCATAATAGCTTACTAATTTTTTTCCCACATGAATCTACCTCCCTTTTAAACGCTAGTATCATTTGTTCGATAATTTCGCCAACTTCAGTTATTGCTGTTTCTTTATTATCACGTTTTCCAACCCACATAACAACTTCATCCATTGCACCAGAGAGCATGGACGTCAGCGCCTCAACAGAAAGATTAGTTAGTTTACCCATAGCAGACATACTTTTTAAATGATCATATAAATATGATCCGGAATAAGTGTCATCTATTTCTTCCCAAAGTCTCAAGCCTATTGCGGTTGGTGCATCGACTATCAAAACTCTTTGATTTTCGTCACTCAACATTACTCTGATAAATGCCTTAGACCCTGATACAAGCGATTTCCAAGGATTAGACTCTAGCATGGCTGCTTTTTCTACTTCTCTTGCTACACTTTCTTGCACGTTTTCTACTACTGCCTGAAATAGACCTTTTTTTCCTTTGAAATGGTAGTACAACGACCCTCTAGTCAACTTCAATTGCTTTACAATTTTTTCTAAGGAAACTTGTGCGTATCCCTTTGAGTAACTTCTTTTAAAGCGGTAGCTAGAATTTTAGACTTGGTTAATTCTGACTGTTCATTATTTTTCATTTAAACCTCTTCTTTATACATATCAGCAAAGGCTTTTGATGGTGGGATATTTTCGATTACGTCAATAAGAACTCCAATTGGATCACTCATTATAAAGTGTCTTTGCCCAAAATCCTCATCTCTTAATGTCTTCACAATTTTTATGTTATCATCTAATCGTATCTTATTATATAATTCTGTGGCATTCTCAACTTTAAAATTAATAATTAAGCCTGTAGTTTTGTTTCTAAAATCCTTAGGAACCGTTTTGTGTTGGTAGTCTAATACTGCAAGTTCAAAAGTATGTTCACCTTGTTTATTTATTAAGCTGATATACCCATCTTCTTCCTAAATGATTTCAAAATTTAAAATAGTTGTATAGAAAAGAGCAACTTTTTTTACTTCCTCTGTCATAATAACCGCATATAAACTTTCAAGTTTCATAATAATAACCTCTTTTCTAGAAGTGTGACATACCTACTGTTTGTATGTTGGTTTTGAGCTATTATTTATTTCCTTGATTGTGTAGTTTCTTTTATCTAATCCTTAATCTCATAATTCAATACTACATCTTATATTTATTTAAAACTTGAAAAAGGTCATTATGACTCATGAACACATGAAATGAGATAAATTCGTGTATCTAGAACCTTATTAGAACAAAATTTTATTTTTCTTCTTGTGAAAATGTTTAAAGCCTCTTTGGTGTCTTAGTTCTTTCGATTGATTATTGACTTATTTCTCAACTGTTCTAAATAAATACCTATTCCAGTGACAATCGATTCTGTTATAACAAATGCAAGCCATACACCTATCATATTCCAAAAATAACTTGCCATTAGAACTACAGGAACAATAATGATTAATCCTCGTGAGAGTGAGATAAATAGTGCTTCTCTAATGTTTTCTGTAGCACTCAAGATCATAGTGGTTACAATGTTTATACCTGCAAAGAAGAATCCAAGAAAATAAAATTTTAGTCCTACATCTGCCATTTGCGCAACAAGGCTATTATTTTCACTGTTAAAAATTTGTATAATACTTTCAGAAAACACCATAGTGATAATATAGATTACAAATGCGATTATAAACGTTGTAATCAAGGCAAATTTACGGGTTTTTTTTAGCCTATCAAATTCTTTTAGCCCAAAATAGTTGCTTATTAACGGTTGGGCACCTTGAGCTAATCCAGTGAAAATCGCAATGGCTACTAAAGCTAAATTAGCTACAATGGCATAGGCTGCTACCCCGTCATTTCCTTCTAGTCGTAAAATAACGATGTTAAAAGTAATCAAAGCAACGGCTGAAGAGACTTCAATAATAAATGAAGATAGTCCTAAACTAAAAATATCATAAACTAGATTTAATTCCAATTTATTTCTAATCAACTTAATCGTGTTATTCTTATGTGCGAAATGAACCATCAGAACTAAAATACTTATCATTGGGGCGAGGGCGGTTGCAAAAGCAGCACCAAATATTCCCATATTAAGCGGGAATATAAATAGATAGTCTAAAATGATATTTGAAAAACTACCCACTAGCATGGCAATCATTGATAAATTTGGATTGTTGTCATTTCGTACAAAGGCTAACAGAATATTATTCACTATAAAAAATGGTGCAAAAACTAGAATTGTAGTCAGATACGTTTGCGTTAATGGTAGAGTTACGCTATCTGCTCCTAGACCCATAGCTAAACGCTTTGAGCCAAAAATACCTATCAAGATTAATAGTATTCCTATCACCAGTCCTACTTTTAATGCGGTAGAAAATACACGATTAGCTTTCTCATTCTTTTGTGTTTTTAATATAATGAATTTAGTAGCCCCTCCAATCCCTATCATTAAACCCAGACCATGTATAATACTATAAATAGAAATTGAAAGATTCAGTGAGGCTATTCCTATTGAGCCCAAAGCTTTAGACACAAAATAGGTATCCGCCAAGATATAAAGAGAAAGACCCATCATGCCTAAAATATTTACACTGGTATACTTAATAAATTTTTGAAGAACTGAATGCTTCATTTTTTCTCCTTTCAAAATAAAAAGGCATTCTGATAACATTCCTCCTAAGACCTAATGGAATGCTACAGAATACCTTATAAGCTTCACCCGGTGGCGAAGTTTAGGCTTATATTTTTTACGCTTCAAAATAGTATAGTACAAGTTCAATAGATGGTCAAGTACAACCTAAATGCAGTTCATAATAACATTCAAACAAAAAAGTCGAATAAATCCAGTCTCCAAATGGACTAGTTAGGATACTCTTTTTTCTAGTTCACTATTTTAAAATAGTACGATAAATAATTTTGTACGAATGATTACAATTTAGTTTTAAAAACTCTTAAAAACTCTTCTTAAAAGCAGCAAATAAACGAACTAGAAAAATAAAGCTTTTTAGCCTATTATTTTTCTGTTTCTTTTATCTATTCTCTATCCAGGTATTGAAAAGCTATTATTCCAATATTTAAAGAAATTGATGATAAAAAATTGTTTATATTAGTATGACAGTGGGATAATTAAAAACACGACGTATATAATCCAGCTAACAACAAGAAAAGATTGCTTTATGAATGTCAGGTCAACTCTCTGTTTATCCGCCTCTTCTAATCTATCTCAATTTTTTCTTATCGCACCAGTTTTCACAGGAGGTTTTTAGTCTATTTTTTTTATGATACATGAAATGAGATAAAATTGTATATCAATCGTCCTTTCATACTAGGTTTTTTTCAAAACTCCTTTTGACAAATGACTATATAATATACTAAAACGAAATCATGTATCTTTTTTGTGAGAAAATAAAACTTTTCGATGAGTTCCACCGTGCAACCATTAAAATTACAGCAAGCAATAAATGACTTTTTATTTGGGTTAAGACGCAATAAAAATGCGAAACGAGATGTTCTCCCTTTTTTGATTGGAATTAATTACGGTTTATGTATGTTAGATATCGTCAAACTGAAGAAAAAGGCCATTCTTTCAGTTAAAAATCCCCGAATTGTCGAACAGAAAACGAGGAAAACCCCTATTTTATATTTAAGTAGTCTACAGGATCTGATTCAGGAATATATCAAAGACCTGGCAGCAAACACGCTGCGCAAAATCTTTAGCTACCATTACTACAAAAAGACCAAAGATGTGGCCACGTTAATGGAAATCTTTATTCTTAGCAGCAAAACAATTATGAAACACTATATTGGAGTCAACGAAGATAAAATTAGTGAGGATTTATTGAACTTCAGTCTGGGATTCTGTTATTTTTTCAATTTGATTCTTTTATCCTATCGTGAAGAACATAGCTCACTTAATTCTTTATTAAATAATAACACACTCCAACTTAAGTACAAAAGAAAGACAGACGAAGAAATTCATCTTCGCCTATCTCTTAACTAAATGATGGGTTTTCTTATAAGACTAGTAGTCTTATATTATTTAAAATGGATAGTCTCTAGGTTTGACTTGATCAGATATCCATTGATACGTAGTAAATTCATCCAGTGAATGCTCTCTGCCGAAACGGCCGAGACCGGACATTTTTTCGCCTCCGAAAGCAATATAAGGTTCATCGTTAACACTTTGATCATTGATATGAACCATACCTGTTTCCCATTTCTGAGCAAATTTGAATGCACGCTCTTTATCTGTTGTATGAAGAGCGCCACTTAATCCAGCTTCTGTATCATTAGCTACCTTAAGCGCTTCTTCGTCATCTTTGACAGGAATGACAGTCACAACTGGTCCAAACATCTCATTTTTCGCAGTAGTCATATCGTTGGTGCCCTTAAGAATTGTAGGCCCCATAACATTTCCGTCTACTTTCCCTTCAAGCAGCATCTCTGCTCCTTCTTCTTTTGCTTGCTTAATTTCTTTTTGAAGTCTTTCGATAGCAGAATGTGAAATAAGCGGTCCTACCAAAGTGTCTTTCTTCTCTGGGTCCCCTACTTTAATTGTTTTAGCTAATTCTACAAATTTCTCACAAAACTCTTCCATAACCGATTCTTCAACAATGATTCGATTAACAGACATACAGATTTGACCGCTATGCAAGAACCGTCCAAAAACGGCTCCACGAGCAGCTTTTTCGATATCCGCATCATCTAATACAACAAAGGCATTATTTCCACCTAGTTCGAGAATCGTATTTTTCACATTTTTACCTGCTATCTCACCGATATGTGTTCCAACCTCAGTTGATCCAGTAAATGAAATCATTTTAGGGATCGGATGCTCATAAAAAGCGTCACCGATTTCAGAAGTTTTAGGCGTCAAAACATGCATAACACCTTTAGGTACTCCAGCTTCTTCAAAAATTTTCCCTAGTACCGTTCCGCCGCTGACTGGGGTAGAAGAAGAAGGCTTCAGAACTACCGAATTTCCTGTTGCCAATGCTGGTGCCACGGAGCGCATGGCTAGATACATTGGATAATTAAAAGGTCCAATCACTCCTACGACTCCTAACGGCTTACGAATCAGGTAGTTCGTTTTACCCGGAACCATTGATTGATTGACGGTCGTTTCCATAGCAAATGGGAAATTTGTTGCTAAACGAACGATTGAAATACTCAACTCTACTTCTTGTTCAGCTTTTATAATCGTTGAACCAGATTCTTTAACCAGTATATCAATCAGTTCATCTTTTCGGCGTTCCATGATTTCTGCAGCTTTGCGCATAATACCGTTTCGTTCAAAAGGATTCATATCTGACCAAGCTGGTTGATGTTCTTTTGCAGATTGATACGCTTCGTCGATATCATCTAAACTGGCTGCTTGAAATGTTGCATAGGTTTCTTGTGTGTAAGGGTTGATGGACTCAACTTGCTTTGAGCCTTTTCCATTACGCCAACCTCCATCGATAAATTGCAAATCTAAATTACGATAAGTTTCCATTTTATCCCTCCCTCTCTTTGTTATCTTTATTATAAAAAGAAAAATGAAAAGAAGAAAGTAATTCGGCTTTTGTATAAAAACAAATAGAATAAAAATTTGAACCAAATAATAATTTTAGTTTATAGAATTTTTTTCGTTTTTTCATTTTTTTTTTCGTTTTTTTTTACGTTCGTAATTGATCGGAAATTTTCCGTAAATTTCTTTTAAATGTTTCGTTTCTCAAGTACTCATGCCCATCAATCCCAATACGAACAATTTTTATTTCTGCTTGCTTTTTTGTTATTCATTTTCGGACAAATCAAAGTCGGATTTTCTACTTTTTCATTTTCTGGTCTCCTTACTATTACTCATAGTATACACATATCTTTGTAAACTTAGATACATGTATACGTGTGAATATAACAAGTGTACTTAATTACTCGTCCAAAGTAAAAATTTTTAATCCTACATTTACCAATTTAACTATATCTTAATTCTTTATTTTTATCTATCAGAGTATCATTTTTTAAAATAATCTCACTAATTATTAGTTGATTTATCTAAACATTTACTGTGTTTTTGATCTATTAACTTTAACGATAGATCTTTATAAATGTTGTATTATAAGCAGATTAAAAATAAATTTCTTGTACTACCTTCAAGGAGAAGACTTACAAGTTTATTTAGTACGAGCACTATCGCAAGCTATTTCTGACTAATTTAAGATTGAATTATATACCAACGCTATTTCGTCTTTTGAATCATAAGCTGCTCTCAAATAAAGTTAAACCTAAAAATCTAATTTTTTTTTGAGGTTCTGTGGCCAATTATGATTTTGAATTCAAATTGACTGTTGTCCATGAGTATTTAAATGACAAAGGCCGTTATCTATTCTTATTTTGAAAATATGGTGCATAGATTGCATTATGGATAGTTAACAACGATGAGCTTAGAGAAAAAACAAAAAACAGAATAGATTTCTGTACTCTGAAAACTTCAAATTTTTGAGGTCACTATACACCTTTAACCAACTATTTTATTATAGGTAGTTATTTCTGCTATTTTAATAGCCTCTTTTTGTTCTTTAAAAGCATATTTAACTCTGAATAAATCTTTCAGAATATATTACACTAGTAAATCTTTATCGTATTCAAAACCATTTTCATCGCTTAGTTGCTTATAAAATTCTCCACTTTTCTTAATTGTTCGTTTTTGGGTAGGTAAATCTAAAGAGACTAATCCATAACGATTTTTGTAAGAATTAATCCATGACCAACAATCAATAAAAGCCCATAAATGATAACCTTTAATATTGCATCCATCATTAATAGCTTTCCATAAATACGCTAAGTGGTCCTTAATGAATTCAATACGGTATGTGTCTATTACTTGACCACTCTCATCCATGAAAAGTTCTTCATTTGCAACTCCCATTCCGTTCTCGGAAATAAATGCTTCAATATTTCCATAATTATTTTTAATGTCTATACATAAATCATAAATACCTCTTTCATAAATCTCCCAACCTCTGTATTCATTCATACGACGCCCCGGCATAATATGATTTTCAAAGAACCATTCCGGTAAAAATGGACCTTCTTGGTTAATCGCTGTTAGGCGAGCTTTTACTCGACGAGGTTCATAGTAATTTAATCCTAGTATTTGTGAAGTGTTTGCAGCAATACATGCTAAATCTGATACAGTAAAATCAGCAGGCATTTGATCATAATCTTTTAATAAATTAACTAATTTTTCAGGAAAAGTTCCTTTAACCATAGGATCAAGAAAACTTCTTGTATAGAACAAATCAGCAATTTCAGCTGCTTTTACGTCAGCTGGATTTTGACTTCTTGGAAACGTTGGACTTAAATTCAAAATAACGCCAATTTTGCTAGATAAATTATATTTTTTAAAGGCTTCAATAGCTTTAGCATGAGATAAGATTGTAAAGAAAGCTGCTTGAGCACCTCTTTTAAAATCAACAATATTTGGATAATGAAAATCTTCTAGATATGAACCTAAAATAGGTCCAAGTGGTTCATTAAAGGTAAACCAATGATAGACTAAGTCTCCAAATTCTTTGAAGCATGTATCAGCAAAGTTTACATATGCGTCAACAATCTCTCGAGATTCCCAGCCTCCTATGTCCTGTAATTTAGCAGGCATATCAAAATGGTAAAGATTTGCAAAAACCTTTATACCATTTTCATTCATCTCTTTAAATAAGTCTTTATAAAATGCAATTGCTTTAGGATTTACTTTGCCAGTACCACCATCAGGAAACATTCTAGCCCAAGAAATTGAGACACGAAATGAATTGTGTCCGGTTTGTTTCATTAACTGGACATCTTCTTTATATTGATGAATATGATCAGTAGTTATTTCTGAACCAATCCCTTTATAAAAACGATATGGTTCTTCTTCATACCATCTCTCCCAGACCGTTTCAGCTTTCCCAGTTTCTCCTCTTCCTTCAGCCTGTTCGGCTGACCATGCAGAACCCCACCAAAAATCTTGTGGGAAAGATAATTTTTGTTTATTCATTCGTATTCCTCCTTACATTATAAAACTATATTAACATTACTTTCGATAAAAATAAATACTTTTATTTAAAACAATATACTTTCATAATCATGTTATATATTTCATCTAGCAATCGACCCCATATCTATGGTAAAATATACCTGTTACTATACTTATTAAAAAAATTAGGAGCTATATTATGAAAAAAATCCCAAAATATATGAATGTATATCTAGATATAAAAGAAAAAATTATGACCGGTTATTATAAGGTTGGAAAAAAGCTTCCATCAGGAGAAAAACTTGCAGAAGAATATAAAACTAGTAAACTTACTGTAAAAAAAGGTATTGACTTGCTCGTTTCTGAAGGAGTTTTAAGAAGTAGAAGTGGTTTTGGAACTGAAGTTTTAAGAACACCTATTGATAACTCAAAGGTTTTTGGACCAAATGCAGGATTATTTAGTGTGGTAGGAGAAGAACATGTTAAATCCCAAATTCATAATTTTTCAATTGAGTTACCATCTAAAAAGGTAGCTGATATGCTAAAAATTGATTCAAAGGATTATGTTTATAACATTATTAGAAGTCGTTTTATAGACCAACAACCGTATTCAATCGAACAGACATTTATGCCTTTGTCAATTATACCAGGACTTGAGCCCAAACATTTAAAGAAATCTGTTTACTCTTACATTAATCAGGAACTTAACTTAGAGATTAAAGACTCTCATATATGGATAAAAGGGGATCTAGCGACAGAGTTTGATGTGCATATATTAGATATTGAAAAAGGAGATTTTATGATTGAAGTAGATAAGGTAGTCTCACTTTCTTCTGGAACTCCTTTTGAATATTCCTTATCTAGACATATATATAAAGACTTTATATTTGAAGCAGTATTTGTTGAAAATTAGTCAGTTAGAAACAATTTCTTAAGATTTTTTCTTTATTTTTTTTAATATATATATCTTTTTTTTAAAGTATTTACTTTTATATAAATCTGCTGTAATATAGGATTATAATAAAAAGTTATCGCTTACAAAAAAGGAGAAGAGGTTTATGAATATGACAAAAAAAGATAAGTTACTTGAAAAGTTCGGATTAATTGCAACAAAAATAGGCAATCAAATTCATCTACGTACTTTGCGTGATTCATTTGCAACCTTTATGCCGTTTATGATGTTAGCTGGTTTTGTAACATTAATAAATTACGTTATTTTAGAACCTACAGGATTTATGGGTAAAATAATTGATCCAGACACACTGACAACTGTTCAGCAAATTGGTATGTCAATTGCAAACGGGACATTAAGTATTACTGCTTTATTAATTGTTGCAGCAGTTTCTTACCACATGTCTGTTAACAGGGGTTACACTAATCATATTGCAGTTATACTCGTATCAATTTCAACATTTGTTGTATTAACACCTATGAATACAATGTTTACACCAGAAAATGCTAGTGAAGCTATTGAAGTTACAGGAATATTACCAATATCTCATATAGGGGCTTCTGGAATGTTTGTCGGAATTTTTGTTGGGTTGTTGGCAACTGAATTATTTATTAAATTATCAAATAATGAAAAATTAGAAATCAAATTATCAGGCAACATTCCGCCAGCAGTTTCGAAATCATTTAATGTTTTAATTCCAATTATTATAACTGTTACCACATTTGCGATTATTTCTTTTGCAGTTAATCAATTATTTAATATAGACGTAAACGGATTAATTACAACACTTATAACTGGTCCTTTAGGTAAAATTACTACCGGATTACCTGGGTTCTTATTAATTACATCAGTAGCCAATTTATTCTTTGGATTTGGTATACATCAAGCAGTTATCTCAGGTCCTCTTCTTGATCCGTTTTTACTTCAAAATATGCAAGAGAATATGGCTGCATATGCCAATAAAGAAGAAATTCCTCATATTATTAATATGGCGTTCAAAGATAGTTTTGCCGTAATGGGAGGATCAGGAAATACTATTGCGTTATTAATTGCTATTTTTATATTTAGTCGTCGTAGCGAGTATAAAGAATTTGCTAAACTTACAGTTGCACCTGCAATTTTTAATATTAGTGAGCCGATTATATTTGGTCTTCCAATTGTTTTTAATGTAAGTTTAATTATTCCTTTTGTACTAGCTCCTGTATTTTCTTTAACAATTGCTTATTTTGCTACAGCAGCTGGATTAATTAATCATGTTGTCGTCCAGATTCCATGGACTACACCACCAATACTTTCTGGGTTCTTAGCAACCGGCGGTGATTGGCGTGCATCCTTATTGCAAGTCTTAATTATTACAGCAAGTGTATTTATATATCTACCTTTCCTACGTATTGATGAAAAAGTTTCAGCAAGTATGGCAAAACAACAAATTTAATTGAATTAAAATAAATACAATTGATTACCAAAAAATTTAGTCATTACTAACTGAAGATGAGCTGGAATAAATTCGGATTAATACCGTATTTATTCCAGCTCATTTTTAATTAATAGGATATAGTTTCAACTTTAAGCCCATTAGCATATTCATTAAATTACTTTGTATATAATCCCAAAAACTCTTCAACTGATAATATCGTCCCTATATTTCTATGTCTATTTATTACTTTTTTTAGCATAATATTTATGTGCTTTTGTTCTATTACCACAAATTTCCATTGAGCACCATTTTCGTCTTCCACTTGTATCAACGAATAATGCATAACATGAGTCAGACTTGCATTTTTTAATTTTAGGAAATAGGCCATTATAATGGGCCGTAAGCATATCATAAGTGATAAGTGAAATGAGTCCATCAGTCCCGCCTTCACTTGGTGTAGGTCTAAATTCTTTGTCGAAAAAAAGAGGGGCTTTCTCAGTATTAGATGCTAAATTCTCTAAAAATTTTGATTTTGTTTCGGGTTCTAAAAAGTAAGATCTACACTGCTCACGAAATAATTGTATTTTTTTTATATCAATTGGAGATTCCTTTATTTTCTCAACTTGTTCGGAATGTAATAAACCTCTTTCTTTCATTAATGACAGCCAAGCATCCATTAAACCTTCTTCTTCAAGAAAATCTGTAAAAACATTGTTTCTTCCATTAATTGTATTAAGTAGATTAATGAATAAATATTCAGATAGATAAGAATATCTTGTTTCTATATTTTTAATCATTTATCATTCTCCTTTAAACTGATTGATTGACTTTAATAATACCATACTGTACTATCAATGTATAACCACTTGAGCGTATTTTAACGGTTAAAAAATAAAGAGAGATTATAAATCTATTAAATGTTAAACAGATGCAACATTTGTGGGTGGTACAAAAGATGGCTCAGTTATCGCTGAACTTGGAGTACCTTGGTGTGGACCTTCTAAATTGATTGCACCTGTATTAAAAGAAATTTTCCAAGTAGAAAATGGAATAATCAGATATTGATAAAAATCCAGGAATAACAAAAAAATATAGTATTATGATTATTTCTGCAATCCCCTTCTTCAAAGATGGATAACTAGTTGATCAAAAAAATGGATTTCAATCTAAAGATGAAATTATTTCTACTGCTTAAAAACATGTATAAACAATGTAGAGATAATCAATATTTATAGAATAAGTAAGAATAAAATTAACATAAATAGGAGAAAATCAAATGACTAAAAAAATCGAAAAAATTACAGCAATTTCAAAAGGGATGCAAACAGTCGCTAATTCTAAAGGGCATCAGATTATTATTGATGAGCCTCAACAATTGGGTGGAAAAGATGAAGGAGCAAATCCACTGGGGGTATTTCTAGCTTCACTAGCAGGATGTGAGAACGCTATAGCTAATATGGTAGCAAAAGAAATAGATTTTGATCTTCAAGGTATAGAATTTGATATAAAAGGAGAAATGAATCCAGAAGGCATGATGGGTAATAAAGATGTCCGTCCTTACTTTAAATCAATTAAAATAAATGCTCGTGTAAAAACAAACGAATCTGAAGAGCGTATTAATGAATTACAAATAATAGTTGATTCAAGATGTCCCATATTTACAACATTAGAAGCTGCCGATGTCGAAATGATTCCAAATTGGACAAAATAATAAAGATGAAAATGAAACACATATGTTATCGTATAAAACAGTCATTGAAGTAAGTATGCAAAACGATTATTTAATAACTTCACAACTAAGAAAGCTAAGATCATAAACTATAAGGAGCTGAAAAAATGATAAAAACGGTATTATTCGATATGAACGAAACACTGCTAGATTTGAACGTATTAAAAGAAAAATTTGGGAAACATTTTGAGGATAAATATGTGCTTAATTATTGGTTTGCCAAGTTGCTTCACTCCTCCACTGTCATCGGCGGTATGGATGAATACACTGATTTTGGAAAACTT
>Ga0163216_101153_pt1 | contig 20197 bp, 23 predicted proteins | sample SynspAceP_FD_167610 | JGI IMG/M metagenome (GOLD analysis project Ga0163216, IMG submission 167610) | Saline lake microbial communities from Ace Lake in Antarctica - Synechococcus sp. Ace-P (Illumina Assembly) | ecosystem: Environmental > Aquatic > Non-marine Saline and Alkaline > Saline ...
CTGAAGCACCTGCCAGCCAACCCGATGCTAACCGCTTTACCCCGATCAGTCAGACATGTACATTTCTGTTGAAAGTCAATATCCACACAAAACGTCATAGAGCCTCTTTTAGGACCACAAGAACTAAAATCTTGGCATGGAAAGCCACCAATTAACACATCAGCACTTGGAAAATCATTAACAAGCTCTTCAGATAACTCTACTTGACTAATAGGTATATTTAAATTTTTCTTTATTGTTTCTACGCACTTTTCATCTTTCTCATAAGCAGCCAGAGTTGAGAATGGTTGACTTTCAAAGTATTGATCTTTGTATTTAAAGCCGCCTTCAAATCCCATATCCAGCCCACCAACACCTGTAAACATTGAGACCAAAGTAAATTTATTTTCTAACAAATCTTTTTTTCCATCATTTAAACTCAAATCACATAATATATTGAAATTACTATATTTAATTTTCGGTCTAATACTTTTACCAAAGCTCTCAATATTAATAAGACCATGTTTCTCTAACGTTTTGATAGTTCGAGAAAGATTACTTACTGCTCGCCCAGTTAATTCAGATAGCTCTGTAATATTTTCAGGTTTTTTATCTGCAATAGTTTTTAGCAAATACTGATTCTCTTCAGATAGAACCGATGCAATTGATTTAAGGGAGTCAAACCAAACATCTACTTGGCTTGTGGAACTTGGAGTTTGACCTTTAATACCAATAATACAGCTAGTCACGCCTATACCCACCTCTGACACAAAACCCCCTTAATAATAGGTAAATAAACAAACCATATGTTATCAGTTAATGATAAGACGTCAACTGTAATTCAGGCGCTAATCATCAAAGATGCCGCTTTCAACACAATACATACGTGGGCGGGTGTCGGGCAACCAATTTATATGATCCTCTGTATCACCAGGTGCGACACCCTCTCAGATTTAACCCTCATTCACCCCATTTAAAAACTCTCTTTCCTGCGCCGCCCAATCAGACGGAAACGGCTTGAACAGGTCTTTCATACTCAAGCTCGCCGGTTGGTTGCCTTCTAGCACCATTTCAATAACTCTTGGCGACAGAGTCGATAAACGGGCCACGCGACTCACAAATGAGGGGCAGATCTTTTCTTTCACCGCGATGTCGAGCAGCGTGTTGCACTTGCCGTCTAAGATCAGTTTTTGCCACCTAAATGCTCTGGCAATGGCTTTGACCATGTTGTTGTCCACTTTGGCCGCGCGCCTTGCAAAGGCTCTGGTGCCGTCGGGGTTTAGCATGACAGTCCTAGGGCTGCGGGGTGATAAGTTCATCTGTATTTCGGTTGAGGGAATCATGCGGCCTCCTGTAGGTCGTCTTTGGGTCTTACGGTTTGGGTAATGAGCGCAGCCATGCCATCTGATGCCCAATCAATAGTCAGGCCGGTGGTGCGCACTGTGATGCGGTTAATTAGGCTTCGCACAATGTGAGAGCGCTCGGCGGGGAACAGTTCGTTCCAGATTTCATCGATTGATCTCAAAGCATTGATGGCTTCGTACTCTTCTATGTCAGGTCGCAGGCGACAGACCTCGCGCACAGCTGCGGCGGTGACCTCTGGTGTTTGTAAGATCTCTTTCACCTTGACGGTGATGACTGCTTCAATGTCGCCTGCTGGCAACCTTTGAATCTCACAACTCTTGGGCCCAATCTTGATCGCATCGGTATTGATGTAATAGCGGTAAAACTTGTCTTTCTTACGGGTGTAGCCGGGGGTGAAGCACCGCCCTTCGTTTGAGTACAGCAACCCTTTGAGTAGGCACGGTGCTTGGCTTGTGCGGTCTGCACGGCCCGCGTGTAGCGGTCGATTCGCTCGGCCTTTGGCTAGGTTGGCCTGGACCTTTTCCCACACAGGTTGGTCGATGATGGCCGGTTGCTCGCCGGTGTAATGCTTGCCCTTGTAGGAGGCAATGCCGACATACACAGGGTTATTGAGTATCTTATAAAGAAAACCCTTGTCTACGAGCTTGCCAGTGCGTTGTATGCCTTTGATTGTGACCCACGATTTAGAGGTCACGCCCCGAGCACGCAGGTCATGCACCAAGGTGGCCATTGAGGGCACCAACGAAAAGCGGCGAAATATCTCTTGCACGATTTTCACCTCTTGGGGGTTGGGCACAAGCTTGCGTGACACGATGTCGTAGCCCAGAGGGGGCATACCCCCCATCCACATCCCTCGCTTGCGAGAGGCCGAGATTTTGTCGCGCACGCGCTCACCCGACACCTCGCGCTCAAACTGCGCAAAGGACAGCAAAATGTTTAAGGTCAGTCGACCCATAGAGGTGGTGGTGTTAAACGATTGGGTGACCGATACAAAGGTGACCTTGTGCTCATCAAAAACTTCAACCAACTTGGCAAAGTCGGCCAGTGAACGCGACAAGCGATCGATTTTATAAACCACAATCGTATCGATGGCCCCGGTCTTTATTGCTTTGATGAGTTGCTTTAAGCCCGGGCGCTCCATGTTTCCACCCCACCTGAGAAACCCCCATCGTTGTATTGCTCAGGCAGCATGACCCATCCCTCAGCCTTTTGGCTGGCGATGAAGTTCTCACACGCCTCGCGCTGGGCGTCTAATGAGTTGAAATTCTGCTCTAAACCTTCTTCTGTTGATTTGCGTGTGTAAATGGCGCAGTTCAGTTTGCGAGGGGGTGCGGTCATGACAGAGTCCTAGAGTTTTTCAAGCCAAAGAACGCCCAGCCGTTTCCGTTTGTGCCCGTGATGTCACGCGCGATGCTTGAGAGCGATTTGTAAGGCTTGCCCTGATATTCAAAGTGCTCGTCGGCCACCGTGATCTGATGGCTCACACCGTTCCATTCGCGTATCAGGCGGGTGCCAGCCACAGGTCGGGTATTAAGACGGGCGCGCCGAACTTCACGCTTACCGCCGTCTAACTCTTCGCCTAGGCGCTCAAGTCTGCGAACGGTTTCGCGCTTCAAGCCCCCCAAGGCCAGCTCTTGTATGCGGTAGGCCAGGCGGCTTTCTAAAAACCGGCGATTAAATTGAGGTGCGGGCTGATCAAAGAGCTGTTCCCACATGGTTTTAAGATCCCCAAAGGGGGCGGATTTAAGCGCGGCTAAGCGCGCTAGGGTTTGGCTAGGGGGCGAGTGGTTAGATGTCATGAGTGTCCTCCAATAGGGTCAATCTGTATGAACGCTCTGTTCGGTGCGCTTAGCAAGTTCATCTTGCCTTTCTTTTTGGCGAAGCACGCCCATTGCGAGAATGCTGGCAATGTTGGGCGTTGCGGGTGCCAGTTCAAACGGGTTAGCAAGCGGGTGGAAAGGCAGGGGGGCGGGTGCTTTATGTTTTATCTTCATAAAGGTTCATACCGACTGAGTAGTGAAAAATTCTCAGGGTGTGGGTATACCTAATGACTTAATGATCAAATCAGGCGAAAATAAAATGAAACTCAGGCAATCTTGATTCGACCTCTCAAATAATAATTAACGGAAAACAATTAAATGCTTCATTTCACTCGATTCGAGCATCTCGAGCCATTAAAAGGCGAAATTCCGCACTTCCCTTTCACCGAAGCAAGCAAGATTGCTTGGCGTGCAAGGGCAATTCTTAGAGAAAAACATAGGTCGGCTGAGGATATTCAGAACATTGGAACTGATGCGTCTATGCTTCTTGAACAGTACTTTGATCATGAAAAGGAAACTAAGATTGACGAAATTCGCAAAGACGGACGATACGATCTTTTAGAGACCGACGACGATGGGAATTTTATTAGTTTCAACTCTGATGCTTACAATGACTATGACATTCATACCTCGGATAATATGCACGACAATGACGCGTTAATGGAAGCAGTTGATTGGGGATTTGACCCGCATTTATTCGAGCTTGAGGATGTGAAGGAGTACGAATATTTTGCCGTAATGGCTTTATGGCTTTTATCGCAATACGTACACGATCTTAAATTCAAGTTTCAATTCAAACCGATCGGTTGGATAAAGCGTGAAAATAATAAGTATTCATCAGATGAAATAGCAAGCTTTGGGAAGATGCTTCTGGAGGCGGCTGAGGCGATTGCCCATGCTGAAAAGTTAAGAGATATTGATCGAGTAAAAGAAAAATATGAAACTAAGATCCAAAAGATCCAAGCTGGCGCATCTTTAGCTTTAACAAAAAAAGACCTAAATCGAATTCAAGATGAGATGCGAAATGAAATGCAAGAGAGCGCCAAAGCTGAGCGTCGGCAATGGTCAGAGGCAAGCAATGAAATTCGCCACCGAGACAATCGAAGCGCCAAGCAGTTTGTATTGGATGAATTTGCAAAAGACCCCAGAAGTGTTGGCGCCGGTTGAATACTGACCACCTGTCTGCCTGACATAGGAAAAGCAAAATTTCTGAGCGACCTATGTCAAACAAGATCATAAGTGGTTTTCTAACAGATTGCCACGCCCGACTAGAAATCGCTGCCAATTCTCTTTTTCGTAAGGGCTGTAAGACATTGGGTAACGTTCAGTGACGCGCACAGTAAACCAATCAATGTCTTCTGGCGTTGGATGGTATTTGCCTAAACGTTCAAGTACTTTTAGTGGCAGATGATCTGTTTGACTCCACATTTGGTAGCAGATCAATTGATTGACTGCTTGCTCGTAGGAGATATGCAGGTTACCAACCCACTCATCCATGGCAAGCGTAAAGAGCGCTGGCACATGACAGTCAAAGTAGCCCATGTAGCATCCGGAGCCACCGAGCAACCGAAAGTATTCGTCAATATAACCGGTGGCATACCATAGTCTTGATCGCCTCTTTTCATCAACAGATTTCATGCCAAGTCCTGATTGTCCGTCTAAAGTTGTTGGTGTTTTCCGCAACATATCATAGATAATAAATGCCGCTCAAAGAACCGTTCCGTAACAATTTTTGAGAAAGTCTTTCAGATTGTCAGTGGTTCTGACCAATCGTCCTCAACAAACCATATGATGGCCACACGTAGGTAAATACCCTTCCGTTACAAAAAAGGAAGGTATTGCAGCGGTCAACCGAGCGCTTGCTGTTTTGTCGGCGTTTGAGGCGAACGATGATGGTTTGACCCTTAGCATGCTTGCCGCTGAAACAGGGCTATACGAGAGCACCGTATTGCGAATACTCGACTCACTAATTTTGGGGGGTTACGTAAAACGGCTTAGCGATGATCGCTATGTTGTTGGCCCCAAGGCATTAATCTTAAGTGAAATGTACTTACGTTCCTTCAATCTCGCCGACTATGTACTTCCTCGCTTACGTCAGTTGGTCTCGGATGCAGGAGAGTGTGCCGGCCTTTATGTTCGAGAGAAGGATCAAAGAGTCTGCGCCAACACTTTGATCACAAAACCAGTGGAACATATCAAAATTTTTTTGCAAACGTTTGCAATTTTGCTTAACCTTCGCTAATCTTGTTAAAGAAAAGCTTGGCACGTCCATCGAACGCAACAAAAACAGCACCACCCATTGAGGCAAAGATCATGGCAATTCGCTACCTAAAAAAAGGGCAAGACCAAGACACGATTGACACCATTGACCTAAAAGTCAGCGCAACGGTCAGTCAGATCATTGAGGATGTTCAAAAACACGGTGACAGCGCTGTACGGACGTGGTCTCAGAAGTTTGACGGCTGGGCACCTGACAAGTTTGAACTCAACCAACACGACATTGACGCGGCGTTGCAGAAAATGACCGCCCAAGAACTGAAAGACATTGAGTTTGCACAAACGCAAATTCGAAACTTTGCGCAACGCCAACGTCAAACACTACAGGACCTGGAAGTTGAAACCATGCCTGGCGTGATTCTCGGTCACACCCATATCCCAATGAATGCCGTCGGCTGCTACGTGCCAGGCGGGAAATACCCAATGATCGCTTCAGCCCACATGAGTGTCTTGACAGCCACCGTTGCAGGGGTGACCAACATCACGGCAACCGCGCCACCCTTTCAAGGCAAAGCCCATCCTGCCATTGTGAGCGCCATGCACCTAGCGGGTGCGCACCGCATTTTAGTGATTGGTGGCGTGCAAGCTGTCGCCGCCATGGCCATCGGCACTGAGACCATTCCCGCAGTCGACATGTTGGTGGGACCCGGCAACATGTTTGTCGCTGAAGCCAAACGCCAACTGTATGGCCGTGTTGGCATTGATCTCTTTGCGGGTCCAACCGAAACACTGATTATTGCCGATGAGACGAGTGACGCGGAAATGTGTGCCATCGATTTGCTCGGTCAAGCAGAGCATGGACCGAACTCACCAGCCATGTTACTGACCACGTCAAAGCAGTTGGCAGAAGAAACAATCTTAGAAGTAGAGCGCCAACTCACCATACTTCCCACAGCCGGTATTGCTCGTGAAGCCTGGGAAAAATATGGCCAAGTGATTGTCTGCGACGATATTGATGAGATGGTGCAAACCGCCGATGATTTGGCCTTTGAGCACGTACAAGTACTGACCAAAGACCCCGACTACTTTCTCAAAAACATGACCAGTTACGGCGCCCTGTTTCTAGGCGCGCGGACCAACGTATCGTTCGGTGACAAGGTCATTGGCACCAACCACACCCTGCCCACCAAGCGCGCTGCGCGCTACACCGGTGGATTATGGGTTGGCAAGTTTTTAAAAACCTGTACTTACCAACGCGTCACCACCGACGAAGCATCCGCTTTGATGGGCGAAATCGGTTCGCGTTTGTGCCACATGGAGAACTTTGCTGGGCACGGCGAACAGGCCAATCTGCGATTACGTCGTTATGGCCACCAACCCGATCTGCCTTGGTACGAACCCGCACCGGTGGGCGCAGCAACATCCCATCAATAGTCAAAAGGAACTTTGCCTGTGAAATTACCCAGCATGCGAATTGATGGCAAACAAGCCCTCGTTACTGGTGCCAGCCGCGGCATTGGACTGGCCTGCGCAACCGCACTCGCACAAAGTGGCGCCAATGTCTTGCTAATCGCACGTGACGCGACTGCCTTGGGCCAAGCTGCTGAAGAAGTTAGGCGAAATGCGCCCGACTCAAACATCACCACTCATGCGCTTGATGTTACTGATACCGACGCGGTCAATACTTTGTTTGAAAGTCATGCACCATTGGACATCTTGGTCAATAATGCCGGCACCAACCGGCCTGGTCATATCAGAGACACCTCAAACAAAGACATCGACGATCTGATCCGACTCAACTTAGCATCCGTCTTACACATCTGTCGCGCCTTCGCACGGCAACCCCGAACCCATGGGCAGGGGGCAAGCATCATCAATATTTCCTCTCAAATGGGCTTGGTCGGCGCCATCAATCGCGTGGCTTATTGTGCGACCAAGCATGGGGTTGAAGGCCTAACCAAAGCCTTGGCTTGGGACTTGGGTGCCGAAAAAATTCGCGTCAACACCATCTGTCCGACATTTGTCGAAACAGACATGACCAAGCAGATGTTCAAAGACGAAACGTTCAAAGCATCAGTGCTGGCAAAGATTGCGTTGGGTGAGTTGGTCACCACTGAAGACTTAATGGGCGCCGTGGTGTTTTTAGCCAGCCCAGCAGCAAGAATGATCACCGGCAGTGCCATCGTCGTTGACGGCGGCTGGACCGCAGCGTAATACACGTTGCAACAGCAACGCACACAAGGAGAGGTAATGGTACTTGACCAGGTCTTAATAGATGCACTCACTGCCGTTGACACACCCACGATTTGCAATGCACTCGAGATTGCGAATGGTGGCAAACGTTCAAACCAAGGATTCACCATTGGAGTATTCCAATGTGCGCATCCGAACATGAAACCGATACTCGGTTTTGCCCGAACCGCTACCATCAAAACCCACTCGCCCTATACCGATCCGCCATCTACTTTAAAAGCACGACGCTTGGCTTTTTATCAACACATGGATAGTCAAGGACAGCCAGCCATCGGCGTTATCCAAGACACTGACGATAAGCCTGGGACGGGTGCCTTTTGGGGTGAGGTTCATAGCCATGTACTTAAAGGCCTTGGCGTTAAAGGTGTCATCACAAACGGATCGATGAGAGATTTTGGCATGCTAGCCGAAGACTTTCAGATTCTTGCCCCTGTCATTTCACCTAGCCACGCGTTTGCCCAAGTCGTCGATGTTGACGTCACGGTCCAAGTCATGGGCATGACGGTTAATCCCAATGATTTGATTCACGCCGACCGCCATGGCGCAGTCATTATTCCAATCTCACTATTAGAGAAACTACCCAAGTCAATTGAAGTCGTTTTTGCAAAAGAACGGCCCATTATTGAGGCAGCCAGGAAAACTGGTTTTTCGTTTGATTTACTCAAGGCAGCACTAGATGTATCGGAGAAAATTCATTAACTCACGCTAAGACCACTCTCGAGGAGAAGACAAATGAAAACATTGATAAAAAAAACCACGCTAGCAGTTAGCGTCATCGCAACAGGAACAATACTTGCCATAGTGGCACAGCCCGTACTAGCCCAAAGTTATCCTGATCGACCGATTAAAATGGTGGTCCCTTACCCCCCAGGTGGCGTATCCGACACAGCAAGTCGCCTGATTGCCCGCGCGCTTGAGTCTAAACTCAACACAAGCGTTGTGGTTGAAAACAAATCTGGCGCTGCCTCTTCGGTCGCCAGCACGTATGTGGCTAACCAAAAGCCAGATGGCTACACCATCTATGCAGCGCCTGTCTCATTGGTTATCAATCCAGCACTGCAAGGAAACGTTGGCTACAAGCCGTTTGAGGATTTCACGCCCATTTCAATGATGATGACATCCGCTTTTGTTTTGCAAACCAACCCATCTATAAAAGCTGACTCTGTCGAAGCACTGATGGGACTGATTAAAGCAAATCCTGGGAAATACGCCATTGGCACATCTGGGATGGGTTCAATCAACCATTTAACTGCTGAATACTTTACGCGGCAGTATGGACTGGACATGCTGGTCGTTCACTACAAAGGAGGCATGCCAGCCGCTCAAGACCTGCTGGGCGGCCAAATTGGCATGATGTTCTCAGCGGTCAAAGAGGCCCTACCCTTGATGGAAAGTAAAAAAACCAACGGCTTAGCCATCACTTCAACGCAACGCTACGACATCCTGCCCAAAATCCCCACTATGGATCAAGCCACTGGCTCAAAAGACTTTGAGGCTATCTTTTGGCTTGCTTTGATGGCACCTGGGGGGCTTGATAAATCAATTCAGACCAGGCTTTCCGAAGTGATGGTCGAGATTGGTAAAGATCCTAAACTGAGGAAGGAAATGGAAACGCTAGGCATCAATTTGGTGACTTCAACACCGGATGTCGTTACGGCAAACTTAAAGAAAGACCAAGCAAAGTGGACGTCTTTGCTTAAGGAAATAAAGCTAAATTAAAAAGACAAGCGAACGTATCAGGAGGTCAATCGTGAAACACATCGTGGTAGCTAAGTCTATCCATCAATCAGGACTTGACCTCCTGAACCAGCTGTCTGAGACTCGGATCACGGTACTCGACCGAAGCCATCACCCCCAATTGGCCGAGCATTTAAGAACAGCAGATGCTGTGATTCTTTATTTCCAACCGTTAACTGCTCAAATGATTGAGCAATCACCTAAGTTATCTTTTGTATCTCGACATGGGGTCGGTTTCGACTCCGTCAGCGTATCCGCTTTGCACAAGCGCGCCATACCCTTGGCGATTACGGCACAAGCAAATGTTATCTCAGTCGCTGAGCACACTATCATGCTTGCCTTAGCAGTCGCTAGACGAACCAACGTATTTGATGCAGACGTCCGCAAAGGACTGTGGCAAACGCAATTTAAGCAGCCATCTATAGAATTACACCGCCGACAAGCGCTCATTGTTGGTGCAGGACGAATCGGGGTAGCGGTCGGCAAAAGGCTTGCGGCACTAGGAATGCAAATCAGCGTTTACGACACCTCAGATCAATCTTTATTCGCTGTGACTCAACTCGGCTGGACTGTCTGTGATCAATTGGTAGAGGGTCTCGAAAAAGCAGATCTGGTGAGCGTACATTTACCCCTCATGCCAAGCACAAAAAACCTCATCAACCCGCTACACATGAAGCGTGGATCTATTTTAATTAATACTGCTAGGGGTGGTGTCGTCGAAGAAGAAAAATTGATTCAAGCATTGCAACAAGGTCACTTGTATGGCGCTGGCCTAGACGTCCTTGCCGTTGAGCCTGCTGGCAAAAACCATCCAATCTTTGCACTTGAAAATGTGATCTTGTCCCCACACGTGGCTGCACTGACTGATCAATCAATGGAACGTATGGCTCAGCAGTCTGCACAAAACGTGATCGATTTTTTTAATGGTGTTCTTGATCCTGATGTCATCGTTGACACATCAGCCTGAAAGAGTAAGTTCACCGCAGGACTGCTCCCTCTTAATCCTTTACTCATCACCAGTAAATCTGCTTAAACCATACTAATGACTCTCAGAAAACGCCGTGCCACCCTCGAAGATGTCGCCCTTGCGGTTGGCATGAGTGTTTCGGCTGTCAGCCGAACATTCACCCCAGGGGCCAGCGTAGGCAAACAATCGCGCGCCAAGATATTAGCGGCTGCAGCGCAGTTGGGCTACCGACCGAATGCCATTGCCCGCACCCTCTCGACCAAGCGTTCGCGTATCGTGGCGCTCGTGGTGAGCTACCTGCAAAATCAGTTTTACCCGACCATCTTGGAGCGGATTTCACGTTTATTACAAATCCATGGCTTTCACGTCCTGCTTTTTGTGAATGAAGAAAACGTGAGCCATGAAAAGGAGACCGATGACTTGATTCTGGACATTATGGGCTACCAAGTTGACGGTATTATTTTGGCAAGCTCACTACTTTCTTCAAGGCTCGCCAAGTATTGCCGCGACAGTGACACGCCAGTGGTCATGTTTAATCGAGTCTCCACGCTCAAAGGGGTCAGTACCGTTGCCTCTCAAAATCACGAAGGTGGTCAATTGGCAGCTCAGACGTTACTCGCTGGAAAAGCCAAACGCTTTGGTTTTATTGCAGGCTTGGAAGCCTCTTCTACCTCTTTGGAACGCGAGCAGGGTTTCATTGATGCGATTAAGCAAGCGGGCAAATCTTTATTTGCCCGAGAAGTCGGCCACTACGGCTATGAAAAAGCGGCCAGCGCAACCCGCGAAATGTTTGGCTCGAAGAAGCATCGCCCCGATGCTTTGTTTGTCGCCAACGACCACATGGCGTTTGGTGTGCTTGATGTTTTACGCAATGAGCTCAAGCTCTCTGTCCCTGACGATGTTCAAGTTATTGGCTTTGACAACGTGCCCCAAGCAGGCATGGGGGGTTATTCGTTGTCAACCGTTGAACAAGACTCAGCGTTGATGTCGCAGGCTGCCGTCACAACACTACTGCAACAAATTAAGTCAGGCAACAACGCCGAACCGGAACACATCCGTGTCCCGGTTCGGTTGATTCTCCGAAAAACCACCAAAAGTGGTCTTTGAAACATTAACCATGGTTCAATCTTCAGCGTACTTCTTGTCGAATGCCCAAACCCCTGGGAAACCGATCATCTGATTAAAATCAGCAAAGTTGTACATTGGCGTGGCCTCAGTCACCGTACCATTTTTCTTCAGGTCGCCATAAGCTTGCGCCAAACCAGCCGCGCAGGACAAAAAGCCAGCCGCAGGATGAATCACAATGGTGTAGCCCAATTTCTTAAGCTCCTCAGCTGGCAGCACTGGAGTCTTACCACCAGTGACCATGTTGGCCAACAAGGGCTTATCCAATGACCGACACACTTTGGTCATTTCTTCAACCGACTCGGGTGACTCAACAAACAACACATCAGCGCCCGCTTCACCATAAGCCTGCGCACGCGCAATGGCCTCATCCAAACCAAGTCCTGTTCGCGCATCGGTGCGTGCAATGATCAAAAAGTCTTGGTCAGTGCGTGTGTCACACGCGACTTTGATCTTACGCACCATCTCAGCCATAGGCACTACCGGACGATTGGGCGTGTGGCCGCACTTTTTAGGAAACTGTTGGTCTTCGATTTGGATGGCTGAGACACCAGCTTTTTCGTAACCTTTTACCGTGTGCGCCACGTTCAGAAGTCCACCATAGCCTGTATCAGCGTCAGCAATGACCGGCGTATGGGTCATGTCGCAAAAACGCGATATCCGCTCAATCATGTCCGTATAGGTCGCAATACCAGCGTCAGGCAGTCCCAAGTGTGAGGCAACAGTGCCGTAGCCTGTGACGTAAAGCGCATCAAAACCCATTTGATCAGCCAAATGGGCTGAAATCATGTCATAAATACCAGGGGCCACGATCAGCTTCTGACGGCGAATCTTATCTGCGAATGCCTTGCGACTCATGTTCATTTCTCCATTGAAGTTAAGTGCGGGCCGTGGGTTGTTGCAACCAAGGATACCGCTGCGCCTGTGTTTGCTCAAAAGCAGTAATTTTTTCGCCAAGACGCAAAGTCATGTCGATTTCTTGGGCGCCATTGAGCAGCATATTTTTAAAAAATTCGTCCATGGCAAAGTCATGCACACGATCATCCGCCGTTGTGAGTGTTTGCGCATCGAGCTTGACCTGAACCATTGAATTTTGCGCCAGGCTTTCTATAACCGTTGACCACGCATCGGTTAGGCGAATCAGCAAAAGACCGTTGTTAATCGCATTGCCATAAAAGATGTCACCAAAGCTTTTGGCGACAACGACCTTAAACCCGTTGTCGAGCAACGCCCAAACCGCGTGTTCACGCGATGACCCACAACCAAAATTCTCACCCGCTAACAGCATTTTGGGTGCGTCACTGTCGGTATGAACCCATTGAAGCTTAGGGGTTGTGTTTTGTGCTTGCTGCTGCAAAAAGTCGTGAAATAACAACCCTTTGAAACCCTCTGCACGCGAGCGATGAAGAAATCGTGCTGGGATGATTTGATCGGTATCGATGTTGTCGATGGGCAGTGGGTGGCAGAGACCCTTCAAGTGATTAACGGCTTCAAATCGCATCACAAAATCTCCCTGACATCGGTCAAACGCCCCGTTAACGCGCTGGCTGCCGCAGTCAAAGGACTGGCTAAGTGGGTACGACTGCCCTGCCCTTGGCGCCCCATGAAGTTGCGGTTTGAGGTCGACACGCATCGCTTGCCAGGTGCTACCAAGTCACCATTCATGGCAACACACATGGAACACCCAGGGCTTGCCCACTCGAATCCAGCTTGCTTGAAGATCTGATCCAAGCCCTCTGCTTGAGCCTGTTGTTGCACGCTCACAGATCCTGGCACCACGAGGGTGGGCACTTTAGCACGACCCTTTTGAGCCACCATCGCTGCCAAACGCAAGTCTTCAATGCGGCTGTTGGTACAAGAGCCAATAAAGACTTGATCAACAGCAATTTCTTGCAGTGGCGTCTCTGGTGTCAAACCCATGTAGTCCATCATCGCCAGCATTTGCTGGCGTGCATCTGCGTCGAGCGCATCAACGCCAGGCACGCAACCCGTGATAGCAACGGCCGTTTGCGGTGATGTGCCCCATGTGATGGTGGGCTCAAGCGCCGACACATCAAGCAACTGATCATGGTCAAACACCGCACCACTGTCAGACACCAAATCACCCCACGCCTGCCGTGCCCGTGCACCTTCTTGACCCGCCGGCATGAATCGGCGATCTTGTAGGTAGGCAAGTGTCGTGGCATCGGGCCCAATAATGCCAGCCTTCGCACCGGCTTCAATCGACATGTTACTGATCGTCATGCGCGCCTCCATCGACAACGCGGCGATCGCTTCTCCAGCATACTCAATCACGTGCCCAGTACCACCACGGGCACCAATCTGGCCGATCAAATACAAAATCAGGTCTTTGGCCGTGACACCGAGTCCCATTTGGCCATCGAGGCGCAAACGCATGGCTTTGGGTTTTCTTTGCCAAATGGTTTGTGTGGCTAAAACATGGGCAATCTCAGAAGCACCAACACCGAAGGCCAAACCCCCAAATGCACCATGCGTGGCTGTGTGACTGTCACCACAGACGATCAAACTACCCGGTAACGTGAGCCCAAGTTCTGGACCTACCACGTGCACAATCCCTTGGTTAGGTGAACCCTGACCGTAACTGGTGAAGCCATGCTTTTGAGCGTTAGAAGCCAGGACGCCGCTCAATGAAATGACTTTGTCTGATCGAGCAATCTCTGATCGGGTGGCAATGTAATGATCTTCCATGCCAAACGTCAGATCGGGTCGTCGAATAAGCAAACCCGCTTGATCGAGAAAGTCAAACCCTTGCGAACAAGCGTCATGCACATAGTGTCGATCAACGTACAGCAAATCACTGCCATCACTTCGGCTATCGACCACATGCGCGGCCCAAAGCTTATCGAGTAGGGTTTGAGCGTTCATATCAGTCGCAAATCATGTCGTGAAACGCAGCCGCTGCGCGGGTGTAGGCCTGCTTTTTTTCATCATATTCTTGGCCCTTGATACCGCCACGAACAGCACCGGCTCGGTGGTCATGAAAAGCCTTTTGCATCAAGGGCGACAAGGGTTGGCTGTTCGGGGTGGCGATCCAAGCGCGCAGTAGACTGCGTTTTTTCTCTGGCTCGTCATAATCATCGTAAGCCGTGCGTGAGTGCAAAACCACATGGTTATTCAGAATCTGGAAATCACCAGGTTCTAAAAGCATGTCAAAGGTAAATTCGTCTGATTGGGCGGCCTGATCAATCCAATCCATGGCAGCGTCTTGAATCGGGCTAGGCGCCGCTGCACCCTCGTGCCGATGGGCATAGCGAATATGGTTACGCGTATAGCGACAGCTAAACCAACCTTGCTCAAAAGCCACCACGGGTGTTGGGTAATACGGCAACTCATCAGCGGCGTGTTCATCTTGGCGAGAGTAGTAAAGCGGTGTCTCAAGCGCTTGCGCCAATTCAGGCATTTGCTGCTTTAAGGTTTCAAACAAGGCGCGTGACGAGCAAGCCTTGCTGATGCCGCCTGACTTGGCATCTTGAATGCACAGTAGTCCGACATAGTCTGCAAAGTCCACATGAAAATCCAGTTCTGAATTGGTGTTGTAGCCTCGACCACCCGCTGCCCGATAGACGCCACCTGCATTTTTGACATGATTCATCAAAGCGCTGTTTTTGCCTTGCGGCCTGAGAACACCCAAATGATTGGTAAAACCCCAGTAAAGCTTTTTGATGGACTCTTCATCAAGACCTTCAATGGGAAAGGCCTTCAACACAATCAGTCCAAAACCTTTGTACAACTGGTCATGAATGTCTTCGATCAGTTGCTTGATATCTTCAAACGGGAAATCCGCGCCACTGGCCTCTTCAAGCGGTTTGCCAGAGGCGAGAAACGCTGACAATCCTTTGCACAAGCCTGCCTTCTCAGCCTCAGTCACGGGCCGGATCCACTGCGTGCTTTGACGAATATCTTGAGCAAGCCACGGCTTTGGTTGCTCAACGTCATCAATAACTTTACCCATGTCCATTGCCACTATCCCCAGTCGTTAGCCCCTACCGATCTTGCGTCGGTTAAAGGAACCATTATCTTAAAAACTCAATTGATCATCCCACACCAAATGAGGCATTGGCAGGCCTTTGAAAAGCGCATCCGACAACACAGGCTCAGGCTTTAAGCCTAATTTATTGCTCAAAACCAGATTGAGTTGCCTTAAATGTTGGCCTGAGTGCCAAGCCGTGCGCTCCATGTATTCATGCACAGTCGGCGCGCCGTAGTAGACCGTCGGGATCATTTCAAAATCCTGTACGGGTAACTCAGATTGGGTCCATCGCGACAACCGTTGCGCAACTTGCGAGACGTATTGGCTGAGCTTTTCTGGGCTATCGCATTCAGGTGGTATGGGATGCTCGTAGTCGTCAAACACCAACTGATGCCTGTCTTGCAGCACCTTCAAAAAAAGATCAATGATCTCAGCACAATGACACGCCAAATTGCCGTAACTGCGTGGGCGACCCGGCAGTTGCTCATCGAACCGATCCGCCGGAATTTGCGACACATAAGCCTTTAACACGGGCAGATAACCTGCCATCCGCTCAGCGAGTTCGGCGGGTGTCAGTTTGTCATGATTTTGGACGGCAATACCCGCCAAAGCATTGACTTGCGCAATCATCTGCCCATCACACCACTGGTCACCTTTAGCCAACACAGGCACTTGACGCACCCCGAGCTTGGCCAGTGCCTCAAACCCAGCAGAATCGTCACGCACGTTCACAGACTGAAACGCCACGCCGTGTCGAGTCAGATGCTCTTTGAGGTTGAGGCAACTTGAACATCCAGGTTGCCAATATACGGTTAGCATATCCTTATCCATCGACTGTCTCCTTTTTCTTCAGATACCCCCGAACCAAACGCACCACGAGTGGTAAGAGGCTGAGCGCCAGAATCCCCAACAAAAGCAGACTCATGGGCCGATTTAAGAAAATTGAAAGCGATAACTCACCATGACCTTGGAAAGTACGCATCAATTGACCATCCAAAATGGGCCCTAATATCAACCCAAGAATGACGGCAATAAGTGGGTAATCAAACTTACGCAAAACGATACCGACTAGAGCGAATACCAACATAATGTAAACATCAAACATCAACAACTTGACGGCGTAAGTGCCGACGATTGAAAACAAAGCAATCAACGGAATCAAAACAATCGTTGGCACCTGAATGATCTTGGCGGCATAAAACGATACCAACAAGCCAAAGAAGAGCAGCATAAATGAGGCAAACACTTGCGCACTCATGACACCGTAAAGCAGAGCGGGATTGTCTAAGAACAACCGTGGGCCTGGAATCAAACCTTGCAGCATGAAGCCACCAATCAGCACCGCGGTCGCCAAACCACCAGGGATACCCAAAGAGAGCATCAAAGCCAACGCACCACCCTCAGAGGCGTTGTTAGCGGCCTCAGCATTAATCACCCCTTCAGGCTCACCTTTGCCAAAATTGGCCCCATTTTTCGAATAGCGACGCCCTTCGTTGTAGCTCACCACGCTAGCCACGGTACCGCCGGCACCAGGCAGACCGCCAATCAAGACACCGATCGTACTGGCGCGTAGCAGCGTAAACGGGTGACGGAAGGTTTTTTTAAATCCGCTTAGTAACTGCGATAAGTTCTGCCCACCTTGACTCGTATTAGAGGCTGCGCTACCCGCAACATAGGTCCGCTGCAACATCAAGAAAAGCTCAGAAAACCCGATCAAACCGATCAAGGCTGGAATCAATGGGATACCGTCAAGTAGCTCATAAAACCCCAAAGTTCCACGGGTCGAACCGGCTGCGGTCATGCCGATGGTGCCCAACAGCACGCCAAAGGCACCCGCAATGGCGGCTTTTAAAAAGCTTTTATGCAAGCTCGCAATCACCGTCAGACCGATCACACCCACCAAGAACAATTCGGGCGGCCCAAAACTCAGTGCAAACTTCACCAACAGTGGCATGATCAAAATCAAGAAAATCGCACCGATCAAGTTGCCAACAGCCGACGCCGCCACCGCCACGCCAAGCGCCTCGTTGCCCCGCCCCTGCCGCGTCATGGGGTAACCATCCAATCCCGTGACAATCGCTTGAGGCGAGCCTGGGATATTGATCAGAATGGCTGAAATAGAACTACCAAAGTTACCACCGGCATAAATACAGGTCAGAAACACAATGGCTGCCAGCGGCTCCATGCCGAATGTCACAGGCAACATAACGCTGATGGCCAATGGCGTGCTGAATCCCGGTATCGCCCCCGTGATAATCCCAAACAACAGGCCTAGCACCATCATCAAGATGACTTGCCAGTCAGCCAACAACGAGATGCCCGCCCATAACGAAGAAAACTCAACCATAGATCGCGACCCTAGAAGAAGAACACAGCAACACTAGATCAACATCCCTTGCGGCATTGGAAACTTCAGCAAGATCGTCATCGTGACGTAAAGAAAGCCAACCACTATCACTGGTAGAACAATCGTCAACCAGAAAGAACGGCTCCCCAGTAGATAAATGAGGATCGACAGATATAAAAACGAAGACGACACGAAGCCCAAGCGATCAAGCAACAACACATAAGCCAAGGTGCAAATACCGAAGGCAATACCGTTTTTAATAAAGTTGCGATCGACCGGGCCGTCCGGGCTTTCAGAAAGCGTTGCGGGTACGACGGCATCGGTAGGTGAGATTTGCGTCGATGCGATTGGCACCGAAGAACGCATCGACTCTTTCACCTTTATAAATATCAGCGCGATCGTTGAAATGGCGATGACCATAAAAACGGGCTGTATCAATAACAAATTGATTGTTCGTGACGGCAGAGCTGACACTTCTAAATAGTAGTAAGCGCTGTACCCAAAAATCAGCAATAGTACGACGATTTCGGCAGTCACTTTTTTTATGGCTGGCATCAAACCCATTGCCGCTTCCCCCAGCAACCAAACCAAATGACCGGTTGCCAACGATGCGCTGACAACCGGTATGCTTTACACAAAGTGCTGGCTTAATTGCCTTGTAGTGCATCCTTGAACTCAACGACCACATCATGCAACTCGCGCACCATCTTGGTCGACTCTTCCGGTCCCCGATAACTCGAAATAATTGTCGAGCCTTGCTTCTCCATATACGCTTGGTACTCGGGGCTATTGAAGTTATTTGCATAACTGGCAACGATCGCAGCGAACGCCTCAGGGTTTTTGTCCGCAAACTCTTTTGAGACAGCAATAAATCGGTTGTCACCAATCGGCGGGATCTTGATGTCAGGATATGCCTTGGTGATTGGCACCGCATTGGGCCAGCCTGGGAATGGCTCTAGCGAAGACACGGCCAAGACGCGTACTTTATCGCCCAAGACCATGTCACCGTAGGCCGAGGCCACCATGGCATCGCTGTGACCGCCGAGCAAGTCCGTACGCTGCGTGCCACCACCGTTAAAAGTAACAATATTGACGTCTAGCTTTAGTGCTTTAACAAATGCCAAACCAAAGAGATACGTCCCTGACCCTGGCACCATCGAGATCTTCAACTTGCCGGGGTTGGCGCGGGCATCATTGACCAAATCTTCAATGGTTTTGTATTTGGAGTCGGCGGGCACGGTAATAGATGAGTAGTCGCGCTGTTCGATGTTCACAAACACAAAATCGTCAAGCTTAAAGTCAGCGCCTTGCGCCACAATATTCATGCTCAAGGTCGGTTGGATACCCGCAAACAAGACTGAACCGTCTTTGGGTGCGCCAACAAACGTGCGCGCGCCAAGTAGTCCACCCGCGCCCCCACGGTTTTCAACAACTATCGAAGGGCCACCGAGAGATTTTTCCCACTGCGCGGCCAAACCACGAGAGAATCGATCAACGGATCCGCCGGCACCAAATGGCACGATTAATTTGATATTGCCTTTGGGCCAAACCGCTGACTGTTGAGCCATGGCACTCGCCCAGGGCAGTGCTGCCAACATTGGCGCGGCTATCAAAGCCTTCGTAAACGAACGTTTCTTCTTATCCATGCTGTCTCCCTTCATTTGTTTGTTTGTTAAAACGGTTGAATGTCGATTGACACACCAAACGGTTTGGTCATTCACCCTCAAACGTGTTCTGTTTTTGGTTAGCTTTTTTTCTGCCAATACAAAAAACTTACCATTCGTTTGCTAACTAGAACGATGCTATCGGACGTCGACGTGATTCGATACTCTCACCAATTGCAAACGCTTGCAAGATGATTTTCGACAAACTGATTGCAAGTACAGGAATACCCTTACATGACTGATAAACCCTTAGCCAAACCACTAAATATTCGTTAACTTAAAAGCGGGCCGTCACCTTTGATTAAACCGCTGTCCGTTAAAACGGTTTGCCATGCTTTTGATAATGCTGTTGGTTACCGTGGTGACTGGCATGTGTTTTATCAGCAGGTTTAACAGTACCGAAGGACGAACCCGTTAATCCCGTAGCCAGCGTCGCGAAACCCGAGTAACTGCTCAAGCACTGGCGACTCATGATGCCCCGCTTGAGCCGGCAAGTTGGCCGTTGCCAGCCCACCCATGTCAGCACCAACAATAATAACTTTCATGCTTTGTCCACTCAAAAAGTGTTCGTAAATATCGACTTTTAATGTTGTTTTGAGCTAAGGTGTTGGCGCCGGTTGAATACTGACCACCTGTACCGGTTGAATATTGACCAGGGGCTTTTGTTGACTTGAACGCAGTCAACTGTGGATAACTATAGCCGTTTAACGGTTTTTGTTGTCCCTTTTTCTT
>Ga0163216_101156_pt1 | contig 20120 bp, 20 predicted proteins | sample SynspAceP_FD_167610 | JGI IMG/M metagenome (GOLD analysis project Ga0163216, IMG submission 167610) | Saline lake microbial communities from Ace Lake in Antarctica - Synechococcus sp. Ace-P (Illumina Assembly) | ecosystem: Environmental > Aquatic > Non-marine Saline and Alkaline > Saline ...
GCCTGCCATCAATCACCCCAACATCCGTGGCGCCGATTACTTCCACTGAAAGGACATCCATGCTTACCCATCCAACCCTCGATCACCTGAAAGCCCTGCGGCTTGACGGCATGGCCGAAGCCTTCGCGGACCTCCAGGTTCAGGACACTGCTGCCGATCTCAGCCATGCTGAATGGCTTGGCCTGTTGGTTGACCGTGAGGTCGCCAGCAGAGAAACCAAGCGCTTTGAGGCCCGCATGCGCTCCGCCAGGCTACGCCATGTGGGTGCCTGCCCGGAGGATGTCGATTATCGTGCGCGGCGCGGCCTCGACAAGGCACTGTTCCAAAGCCTCCTCACGGGCAGGTGGATCACCGACAAGCGCGGCCTGATCATCACCGGCCCTTGCGGCGTCGGTAAGACCTGGCTCGGCTGTGCCCTGGCACAGGCGGCCTGTCGCGATGGCGTCACCGTGGTCTACAAACGGATGCCGCGCCTCTTTGAGGAGCTTGAAATGGCCCATGGTGATGGTCGCTTCCCGCGCTTATTCCGCAGCATCACCAAGGCCCAGCTGCTCATCCTCGACGACTGGGGACCGGATCGGCTCACGGCCACGCAGCGCCGCGATCTGATGGAGATTGTCGAAGAGCGATACGGCCGCGGATCAACCATGATCACCAGCCAGTTGCCCATCAAAGCGTGGCACGACGTCATCGGCGAGCCGACGTTCGCCGACGCCATACTCGATCGCATCATCCACAATGCATACCGCATCGAGCTGGAGGGACAATCCATGCGCAAAAACATCGCCAAAATGGATGACGAAAGGCCTCAAACCTGATACCCGAAACACGCTGCCTTACGGCAACGCGTCACAGGTGGGCGAATACCCCGGAACAAGTGGGCGCATGTTGTCGGAATGGGTGGGCGCATGCTCCGGAATACGCAAGGTGATGAGCAGCAGTGAAATCCCCCTTCCTGACGACATGGATCAGTTGAAATCCATGGTGCGCGCCATGGTTGCGAAAGCGTCCTGTGCGGACGCGCTGGAGCGTGAGATCGAGACGCTCAGGGCCCGCAACGCGGATGCCGACGAGCGGATCAAACGGCTGATGCAGATCCTGAAGGCTTACGACCGGGCGCGGTTCGGACGACGGTCCGAGAAGCTTGGTTCTGCCACGACGGGTGATGAGGATGTGCAGCAGGCTTTCCTCTTCGAGGAGATCGAGACGGGTATCTCGGCGCTACGGGCGCAGGTCGGCAAGGGCCAAGCTTCACATGAGAAGCGGCCACCCCGACCACGCAAAGGCTTCCCGCCGCATCTCGAGCGCATCGAAGTGGTCATAGAGCCGGACGACCTGCCGGAACATGCCGGCAAGCAGAAGGTGCTGATTGGCGAAGATGTGGCCGAACGGCTGGATGTGATTCCGGCGAAGTTCCGGGTCATCATCACACGACGCCCGAAATATGCGTTCAAGGGCTGGGACGGCGTCATCCAGGCTTTGGCCCCGTCCCATATCATTGAGAGCGGCCTGCCGACCGAAGCGCTGTTGGCACAGATCGCGGTCTCGAAATACGCTGATGGGCTGCCGCTCTACCGGCAGGAGGGCATTTATGCCCGTGATGGAGTGGACCTTAACCGACGGCTGATGGCCCAGTGGATGGGCCGGGTTGGCTTCGAGTTGGATATCCTCGCAGACCATGTCCTGCGTGAGATCCTGAAAGGCGACAGGGTCTTCGCGGATGAAACCAGCCTGCCAACCCTCGCCCCCGGCAACGGCCGCGCGAAAAAAGCCTGGCTCTGGGCCTATGCCCGCGACGACACGCCTTTTGGCGGAAGTGGTCCGCCGATGGTGGCCTATCGCTTTGAGGACAGCCGGTCCGGAGACTGTGTGCAGCGACATCTTGGGGGATATCGCGGTATCTTGCAGGTGGACGGCTATGCCGCCTACAGCAAGCTGGCACGCAAGGACGGCGGCAACGATGGTCCGCTGTTGGCGGGATGCTGGGCGCACAGCCGACGCCGCTTCTATGAACTGCACACGACCGGTGCCTCCGAGGTCGCCACCGCAACGATCGAAATGATGACGGAGCTCTGGATGCTCGAGGCGACTGTTCGCGGTCAAAGCCCCGAAGCCCGCGCTGCCGCACGCCAGGCTGTCTCCGCACCGATTGTCGCTGCGCTGTTCGCGCTGTGGGAGCGGACCCTGCCGCGCATCTCGGGCAAGTCGAAGCTGGCAGAAGCACTGCGCTACGCCATGACGCGTCGTGAGATATTCGAGCGCTTCTTGATCGACGGCCGCGTCGAGTTGGATTCCAACATCGTCGAACGTGCCATCAGGCCTCAGACCATTACACGCAAGAACAGCCTGTTCGCCGGATCTGACGGTGGAGGCCGGACATGGGCCACGATCGCGACGCTCTTGCAAACCTGCAAAATGAACGACGTTGATCCTGTCGCCTGGCTGACGCTGACCCTGGAACGCATCGCCAATCAGTGGCCCAGTGCTGAACTCGATGCCCTCATGCCCTGGAATTACAGCGCCTGAACGGCCACGCCTTCCCGCTTACGGTGATCACGACCCTCGGCTCTCCGAACTGATTGATCAGCCTTTGGAGAAACCGCTTGGCTGCTTTAGCATTTTGTCGCGTTTGCACGAGAATGTCGAGGACGTCCCCTTCCGCGTCGATGGCACGCCACAGCCAATGTTTCTTCCCTCGAATGGAGATAACGACCTCATCCAGATGCCATTTGTCATTGGGGCGAGGACGATCGCGCCGGACACAATTTGCGAAATTTGGACCAAGGCGATTGACCCACAACCGGATCGCTTCCCGGCTGACAATCACACCGCGCTCGGCCAGCAGGTCTTCGACGTCGCCCGTGCTCATTGCGAAGCGATGGTAAGCCCAAACAGCGTATGCGATGATTTCGCGAGGGAACCGGAAGCCCTTCAGGCGCAGCACACTGGTTGGGATTTTCATGATGTTGAAATAGCCTGATCATGCAAGCTGAACCACTTGGCAATGCCGTCTCTCGCCCTAAGAATAAACTGCAAAATCTGGACTTCAGAGCCAGATCGATTCATCCTAAATCCTATCCAGCAAATGCCGGGACTAAACAACTACGACCTCCTGCTTATGCCGCATCCAAGGTCTGCATAAGCGGTAGCCATTTAGCAAGGATATCCTCCGAGACCCGGGGGTCATCTTTTTCAAGAAGCCATCGGCGCGTCCGCTCTGCGAGCTGGACACGCCAGTCGGAAATCAAAACGATATCCTGCGACACTGCCCAATCCGATACTTGTTCTTGGAACGGTAGCCCGGCAACAATACAGTTAGCGAACAATCTTTCGGGGCGACGTTCCACCCGGTCCATCATGGCCGCCATGTCTTCGGGCTGCATCAAGTCCTCGATCGTCGCTCCTGTAAATCCGCCGAAGTCAGAGATGCGAATTGCAGTCTGTCCTGCTGCGCCCATCGCATCCAACGCCTCGGTTGAGAGTGCGTCATCGATCATCAGGCGGGGCGGACAAGCATCGGCATCACTGAGAAGCCTTGCCATTACTTTCAATACTTGGGCGTCGCAAGCTGGGGCAAAGATCATGTCGCGGCGCGGTTGGAATTGGCCCGATGCGATGCAAAGCGTGCGGATCACTGAAAGATAGATTTGCTCGACCCGGCCTGGCACCAGAACGGGTTTTGCGCCACCTAGACTTGCCTCGGCAACTGCCAGATTCAGCGCAGCGCGTATAGCAAAACCGGCACCTTTTTTGGTATCGTTGCCTTCGGTTTCAAGTAGATCACCGCTGACACGGGTCGAACCATCACGACCTACAAATACTTTGCGCGCCCGCGCAAGCCGGTCTGCATCTACAAGAAATGGTGAATGGGTGGCGTAGATGATTTGATTACTTTCTGACAGCCCCTCGAAAAATGCCGAAAGGTCACGCTGGGCTAGCGGATGCAGCGAATGGCCAGGCTCATCAAGCAGAAGAACGCAATTATCATGCTCGCCCTTCGCCTCGTGCAGGAACACCAGAAAGAAACTCAGGAACCATTGCAACCCGGTCGAACGGTGTTCAAGTTCGACTTCTTGCGGGCGGCGTTCATCGGCAACCCAGATGCGAAAATTGTTACCGTCTGCCTCAAACCGAAATTGATAGTCGCCTTGTTTCCACCATTCGGCAAAACGTCCGGTGAGCTTGGCTCCGGCAGATTGCAGCAAAATCGAACGCGTGCGTTTAGCCTCGGCGATCCCAGCCAGCATTGCAGGGTCTGGAGTGTCCTCGCGCCCGCGAAAGCGCGCTCGAAGACCAGGCAGCAGTCCGGTCCAGCCTTCGTCTTTAATTTTAAGCGCTTCGGCCTCATCCCGCAAATCGCGAAAATCGCGACCGAGCTCGAGGATTTCCTTCGCCTGCACGCCCACGAAATCGAATAGAACCCGCAACGTCCGGGCCTTGGCGCTTTCCTTCGCGCCCAGATCACTTCGGTTCATGTTTTCGACAACGTGTGGGAGGTAAATCTCACTATCGAGATTTCCGTAGTTTGAATAATAGACAAACCGCGGGAGCAGCGCGATCACTGCCGCGCGTACATCGTCACGGCTGGCTGGATCTGGCGTCGTCAATTCCACCACGACTTTATCCAGAACGCTGTGCAGCTTTCGCAGTATTGCGACTACATGGCTGACCGCTGGCGGTTCTTCTGGGATCAGGGCGGCAATTCCATTGCGGGCAAGCCGTAATTCGTTACTCGTGACATCTTGTTTATCTTTGAAGCTGCTCATCAGTTTGCCAATCGTTTCGCGGGCATCTGCGGCGTTGCTCTCCTCCTTCGGGTGGGCTGCAAGATCATCTTGCGCAGTCCGTAGCGCCGCAAGTGCGCGCATGATGCAGCCGCCAGTGTCCTTCTGGTGGTCGGGAAACCCAACCCGGTAACTGCCATCATACATCCGCGCGACGCTGACTCGCCGCGCCCTGACGGGGGGAATGCCTGCCAAGTCGGCCAAGGCCACAGCTTCGCTGCCAGTGTCGAACTCGGCGGTAATAAACTGGAACTGTTCTGGCGCATTGCGGATCGTGGCAAACAACGACTTGGGATAGTCTGACGTTGGCTGTATTGCACCACCGCTGGCGGGGTTCAGCTTCCACAAGGGCAACAGAAGATTGGTCTTTCCGGATTCGTTCACGCCAACCAGGGCGGTCACGTTATCCACGGACAGCCAGCCAGAATCCGAGACGGAGCGAAAGTGGCTGACCCGGTATCGTTTGAGGGTAAGTCCGGAGGCTGGCAGGACAGCGTTTCGGGGCTGGCCGATGTGGTCTATCAGAGTTTCAATCTCGAAGTTGGTATCTTGGCGCATGGGTATTTTCCTCTTGATGGAGCGGCCTGACTGATGTGGACATTCGTCCAGTTGCAAGGTGCAGTCCTGCGACACCGGGGTCCGCGGTTATTATAATTACGCGCGGGGCAGCTATTTCATCCGTAATTGAACGAAAAATGTATGGCACGGCTGGCATTGCGTCTGAACTTGTCTGGAGAACATGTTTCACGTCGCATCGTCGTGACGCAGGAATGATCCCTGCTCTCAGACTAAGAAAACGCAACCCTACCGTCTCGGTGCTTGTCAAAGGAGTTGTCCGCCGATTTCATGCGGCGTCTCTGATTTCAGAGGCGCTTGTTTCGCGTTCGGGGTTGAGCCAGACGGCTCCGGTTGGTCGCCAGTTGCGGGTTTTGCCTGACCAGCGTTCCGGGTTTTGCGCCCGTGCATTTGCATAGACAATGGCGCGATTTGCCAGCGTGGCGCGATCATGGCCAGCGTGGCGCGCGTCTGGCGTGATGAAGCGGATGGCGCTGTGTAGGTGCTCGCCGTTATACCATGTCGCGAAGGATTTCACCCAAGCCTGGGCGTCAGTCTTGGTGGCAAAACCCTTCGTCGGCCAGTCCGGACGGTATTTGCAGGTTCGGAACAGGGCCTCGGAGAAGGGGTTGTCGTTGCTCACGCGCGGGCGGCTGTAGGACGCGGTGATGCCTAGTTTCTCCATGGTCATTTTCATCGTCGCCCCTTTCATGGGGCTGCCGTTGTCGGCGTGCAGCACCAGCGGTCGCGTGATGCAGCCCTCTGCCATGACCGCCCGCCGGATCAGGGTCGCCGCCAGCTCTGCGCTCTCGCGCTCATGGACTTCCCAGCCAACAATCTTACGGCTGTAGATGTCCACGATCAGATAGAGGTAGAAGAACATGCCCGCGACGGGCCCGGGCATCCAGGTTATGTCCCAGGTCCAGACCTCGCAGGGCCCGCTGGCCTTATAGCTGGTGGGTGGTTTGCGCCGGACAGGCGGCTTGGCCCGGCCACGGTGGTGTTGTTGTCCATCAGCGCGCAGGATGCGGTAGAAGCTGGACTCGGATGCCAGATAGCGTCCCTGATCGGCCAGTTTCGGCGCGATCTGGCTGGGTGGTAGGCTGGCAAAGCTTTCCGAATTGCAGGTGTCCAGCACGGTCGCGCGTTCAGCTGCGCTTAGCTTGTTGGCGGGTTCCGGCCGCAGCACGAGGGGGCGCTGGTCGGCATGAATCTCGCCGCCTTTCGTCCAGCGCCGCAAAGTGCGATCACTGATCTCTAGCTCGGAACAGACTTTGGCGCGCCGCGCGCCAGCGGTGACGGCCTCGTTGATCAGAACAACTGCGGTCTGGCGATGTGGGGTGCAGATCATACGTCCTCTCCGTCCCCCCAGATCGCGGCGGCCTTTTTTCGCAGGACAAGCAACGCTGCGGTTTCTGCCAATGCGCGGTCCTTGCGGGCCAGATCCCGCTCCAGATTCCTGACCCGCTTCTTCTCTTCCTTAGTTGCTTGGCTGATCCGGGCCGTGCTGCTGCGATCCCAGTCGTTTGCCTGTTCGCAGGCGACGCGCCATGCCTTGATCTGGTCGGGAAAAAGCCCGCGTTTGCGGCAGTATTCGGCCAGATCGGCCTCATTGAGCGCCGCCGTCTCCAACACCGCCGCGAACTTGTCACGCGACGACCAGCCTTCGGGGCCTGCATCAGCGTCAGGCAAAAGCTGCCCTTTGCCCCGCGCTTCAGCGCGCCACTTATGCAGCGTCGCCGCGGAAATCCCTTCCTCTTGCGACAAATGCCGAATGGCCGTGTTGTTCGGCGACAGCATCCGCTTCAGCACAGCCGCCTTACGTTCTGGTGAGTATCCCAAGTCATTGTCCTATCCCGCCCACATGTAAAATAGAGGAAAAGTAGAGCGACGGACAACTACGCTGACTGTGAGTGTATCATTGCAGCCTGATGGCCTGACCCATTCGCTGAATGACTGCGTGTCTTTCCTGTGACGTGTCGACCATCAGGTTGCGCCGGTGAGCCAAACGAGATGTGACTTTATATGAGCCTGACGGTTTTGCACCATCACAGTCCTGTCCTCTTGTTCGGAACCCGGGATCATTTCATCGAGGGGACATCATGGATTCTATCATCATCGGCGTTGACACGCATAAAGACACACACACTGCCGTTGCCATCAATTCGCAAGGTGCCCGATTGGGCAGCATGACAATCGCAGCAACGCGTAAAGGGTTTCGGGATCTCGAAGGTTGGGCGAACGCGTTCGGGACGATCACAGCGTTCGGAATTGAGGGCACAGGCTCATACGGTGCGGGCCTGTCCCGTGAACTGCTGGCAACCGGGCACACGGTATTGGACGTGATGCGCCCCAATCGTCAATCGCGTTATCTTCATGGAAAATCGGACAACCTTGACGCCGAAAATGCGGCGAGATCGGTTCTGAATGGCCAGGCGACGGCCCTGGCCAAAACGCAAGCTGGAACGTCAGAGATGATCTGGCACCTCAAAGTTGCACGCGACAGTGCGGCGAAGTCCAGATCACAGGCGATGGTAACCTTGAAGGCATTGATCATCAATGCACCGACCAAGTTGCGTGATACGCTCGACCTCATCAATGGTCCAATCACCCTGATCCGCCATATTGCGGCATTCAGGCCAGGAAAGCTCACATCACCAACCGCTTCAGCCAAGGCGGCGATGCGCGCAATTGCACGAAGATGGCTGATTTTGAACGAAGAAATCCAAGCTCACATGCAAGAGCTCAAAAGTATGGTCGGCGAAAAGACTCCTAGCCTGATGCGTTCGCATGGCATCTCGACACTGACGGCGGCTGAGATGCTGATCGTCGTTGGCGAGAATCCCGAGCGGATCAAATCAGAGGCAGCTCTCGCCAAAATCTGCGGGGTGTGTCCAATTCCGGCCTCAAGCGGCAAAACCAACCGAATGCGGCTAAACCGCGGTGGCAACAGACGCGCCAATGCCGCTCTATACCTCATAGCAATCACCCGAATGCGCGATCACGAAGCCACAAAAGAGTATGTCATCAAGCGCACCGCTCAAGGCAAAAGCAAACGAGAGATCACACGCTGCTTAAAAAGCTACATCGTTCGCGAAATCTATCGTGAACTTTGCGCGCCCAAACACCCCATAAGTGCCCATTGACAAACATAGGAGCATCACAGGGGGGTCTGAACCGGTCGCAGACCGCCCTCGCGTTGGAGGGCGAGCATCTGGTCCACCAAATCCAACAAGAGGAGCAGATCTGTCTCAAGGTTTTGCTTCCAAAAGGGTGTCTTGTGCGCTTTGGAAAAACGGACAGCCCTTGCTTTTGGTTAGGCCGCAAGGAGTGTCCGACGTAACTTTTCCGTTAATAGGCAGAGCCGGGTGGTCCACGACCAGAAGACGCTTATGTAGACGATTGCTGGGGCACTGGATCAAGATTGCCATACCACGCGCTTTTTAGAGATGGCTGAGTGCATCGCAAATCCGCGCCGGGCCCGGTGGTCTTGAGGCCGTCATTATTCGGCCTTGGGTGAGTCAGTTGCGATTGGTTCCGGTACAGGTGCTGGCGCTGGCGCTGGAACAAGCACCATAAAGAGAACCAGAGCCGCCGCCATACTAAGGATCGCAAGCGCTCCGCGTTCTGGTTTAACTAATACTGCGGCTGGGCGGCCAGCACCAAACGGATGGACCCGTTTCGGCGCGATACGCAGGGGCACCGGCTGTAGTTGAGGAATATTTTGCACCATTCCCAGGAGCTTGCCCTGTGCCGCAGGTTCCAGACGTAGTCCCGCGTAGTGGAAAATTACACCAGTGAACGCTGCCAGACCCCCGGCAGTCGCAAGTGGCACGAAGTCTGCCATGGAAATAATTTCAGTGGCGTCCGGTGCGACATTGGCAAGCGTCAGGCCAAAGATGACCATCGTGGTCATCGCGAGCCAGGGCAGAGCGACATCTTGCGCGATCTTGGGTTTGTGTGCAGCTACGGCAAGCAAGAACAGCGCGCGCAGCATCAGAAATGCGGTCCCGAGGCTCGCCACAAAAAGCGCTGCACCAAGCCAGATTGCCCATCCTTCAGGCGCATTTTGCAGCGCGGCCTTTAAGGCACCCTTTGCTACCCAACCGCTGGTGCCCGGCAACCCGGCAAGTGCCAATGCGGGTATCGCCAGCAAAGCAATTACACCAACGCGCAACGCACCTGGCCCTACGGCCCACACCGCCGGGACACCGAGGAACAGCGCCGCTTTGGCAAAAGCATGATGCACAGCTAATATGACAAGCGCCGGACCGATAAGGGGCCATGTTTCCGGCGCGGCAAGGGCTGCCGCCAGTCCCAGTAAGATGAGACTCATTTGACCGATGCTGGAATAGGCGAGCACCGCCTTGGGATCGCCCTGCACCAGCCCAAGCACGGGAGCGAGGACAAGACCGGCCAGCGCCATGGCGGCGAACGCCGCCGCCACCTCTGGCAGCGCTGACTGGCCAAGCGGCAGCACAGAGATCAAACCGAACAACCCAGCCTTCAACATCGCCCCGGACAGTACAGCGCTTGCGGGGGCAGGCGCGGCAGCATGTGCAAGGGGGAGCCAGATATGGAACGGCACCGCGCCGAGCTTGACCAAAAAACCGATCGACGCCAGCACGGTCGCAATCAGTGGAACAGTTTCGGCCGTCATGGCGGACAGCCGTGCGTCACCTGTGGCGAAGGCACCCATCGACAAACCGGCAAAAAGAGCGATTTCGCCGATGACGGCGAAGGCGATATAGAAACGCCCGGCATACGTTTGCGCCGCGCCGCCGCCGTGCAGCACCAACCCCCAAGAGGCGAGGCTCATCATGGCGAAGAAAGTGTAGAATGCGGCCATATCCTGCGCGATCAACAGGCCTAAATTGCCTGTCATCGCAAAAAGAAAGCACAACGTTGCGCGGTTCCGGGCAGCATCGTGGGCGAGCAGCCGCATCAATTGCCAACCTGCAACGCCCCACAGAAGTGCGGTGAATATCAGAAATGGCCTTGCGGTGTCGCTTATGGCAAGCTCGGTTCCCAAAAGCAGCCAGTCAAGGCGGGCCGGGAAAGGAGTTGAATCGGCAAGAGCAACAAGCAGAGCAGGCATCGGTGCCAGCGGCACAAGTGCGCGGACATAAGTCCTAAGCCCGGGGATGCAAAGCGCAAGGACCAAAATTATCGGAACGGCTGGCACAAGCCAGAGAGGAATTTCAATCATAAGTATTCCAGAGAAACAATGAAGCGGGTCCAGCCGAGTGGGCTAAACGGTGCGTTTGCAAAAAGACCGGCGGCAATGACCATGGCAGAGGTCACGGCAGGCGGTAAGACAAGCATCCAGCCAAGCTTGCGATGGACGCGCGCTCCTTCTGGGGGATCAAGAAACCACGCCCGATAAAGGATTGGCAGAAAATAAGCAGCGTTCAGCAGGCTCGATCCTGCCAGCAGCGCAATGACGGCTGGCTGCCCGGCGGCGAGACCGCCGGCGCCCAGGTACCATTTACTCAAAAATCCGGCGAGAGGTGGGATACCGATCATTCCCAAGGCACCGATCGTGAAGGCAAGCATGGAGAGAGGCATGAGGCGGCCCATGCCATTCATCGCACTCACCGTCTTGACCCCGTGAGCCTCAGCAAAGTTGCCTGCCGCGAGGAAGAGCGTAATTTTCATGATCCCCTGATGGATCAGATGCGTCAGGCCACCAATCGCGGCCAGAGGTGAGATGAGTGCAACACCGAGCGTAATATAGCTGACCTGGCTGACGGTCGAATAGGCAAGCCGTTTTTTAAGATCGTCCTGTGTCAGAGCGCAAAAGGACCCCCATAGGATCGTAATGGCGGCCAATATGGCGAGCGGCGTGGCAAGACCCAACATTTGCACGTCCTCTACCCCGAAGACGTCATAGACGATGCGCATGATTCCAAAAGCGCCAGCTTTGACCACTGCCACAGCATGCAAAAGTGCGCTGACGGGTGCTGGCGCCACCATCGATAGCGGTAGCCAGCCGTGCAAGGGCACCAGCGCTGCCTTGACGCCGACGCCTGCGATCAGCAGGACGAAGATGGCAATCAGTGCTATCGGATCGGTCTGTGGCAGATCGCCGAGGACGCCGCGCGGTGTAAATGTCACGTCACCCGCGAGTGCATAAAGCCAGATCGTGCCAAGCGTTAGCGCAAGCCCGCCACCCAGCGTATAGGCAAGGTATATCCGCCCGGCGCGATGTGCTTCGGCTGTGCCGCGATGGATGACAAGCGGCCAAGTCGCGAGCGTTAGCAGCTCAAAAAAGATCAGAAAAGTAAAGAGATTGCCCGCCATGGCGATACCCACAGTCGACGCAACGCACAGGCTGAAGAACCCGAAAAAACGGCTGCGATCGACGCCGCCTTCTAAATAGCCGATCGCGTAAATGGTGGTTATCAGCCAGAGTATAGCTGACAGCGCTAGGAAAAGCACCGATAAAGCATCGGCCTGCAGGTGCAGTTCTAGCCCCGGTGCTACCGTGAAACGCAGGTCGGGCGATCCGCCCCCCGCAACGATGATTGTCAACCACACGACCAGCCCGAGTTTAATCGCCGCAGCTGCGAGGTTTACCGTAGTTCGCAGTCGGCTGGCATGCTCGGGCATCATGAGGATGATCGGGGCCACACAGAGCGATGTCATCAGAATGGCGAGGGGTAGGAACTGGCTCATATTAAAGTAACCTCCAGAAGTGCGAGCGGCAAAGCCGAGACGAGGCCTAGAACAAGAGCCGATGTGGCAAGGCCAAGGGCTGCGATATCGCCTGTTCGCCACGCTGGGTGACGTGCGCCGGGGGCAATATGCGGTCCGCCCCGCAGGCAGCGCGACACGACGCGCGAAAGATAAGCCGCTGAAAGCCCCGTACCGATCAGGATCAGCGCGACCCATACCCATGCGTCCCGCGCGATCAGCCCATCTATCAGGATCCACTTACCGATGAAGCCTGCTGTGGGTGGTAAGCCGATCAGGCTGACAGAAGCGATAGCAAAGGCAAATTCAGCAGCGCCGGGGCGAAGCTCCTGCTGATTTAAGCCCGAGATGCGGTCGTGCCCCAGTTCTTCGGCGATGCGCCCGACAGCAATGAACATGGCCGCCTTTGCAAGCGCATGCGACAACATCAAAAGTGCTGCTGCCTGCCAAAGACCGTTGTTGTGCAAACTGTCGCCCGCGACGCCGATCGCCAGCGCGATCAGGCCTATCTGCGCGACAGTCGATTGAGCGACAAGCAGCTTCAACCGCGTGGCCCGAAGTGCGCCCCAAGCCCCCCAAAGCATCGCGCAAGCCCCCATCACCGCAAGCGCGAAGCGCAGTGAATCCATACCCGCGCCGCCTTCGATCGAGAGGCGAAGAATAACATAAAGCGCGCCCTTGACGACGAGGGCCGACAGCAAAGCGCTGGCGACAGGTGCGGCGCTTGAATGTGCCGTTGGCATCCAAAAATGCAGTGGAAAGAGGGCGGCTTTGACGGCAAGTCCGGCGACAAGAAGCGCGAGTGCGATCTTTCCAGTCACCGTGTCGGGCAACATTGACACGGCCTCAAGATCCACGCGCCCGGTAGCGCCGTAGGCCAGCGCCACGCCAAGTAACAGCAAAAGGCTCCCTGCAAGACCTGCGCTGAGATAATCGAAGGCTGCACGCAATGCGCTACGTGTACCCGACAGCGCCGTCAGGCCGACGGCGGTCAGACCCAGTATCTCGAAAGCAACATAAATGTTGAAGAGGTCACCGGACAGAAACAAGGCGTTCATGGCGGAAAGTGTCGCCAGCCAGAGTGGCCAGAAACCAGAACGTAGCCTTGCCGCCTCTTCGGACACGCGGCTTGACGGCCACACGCCCCAACTTGTTGCCTGAAGAGCTACGGCGACGCCAACCCCTGAGGTCATCAGAAGCATCAGTGCTGCAAGCCCGTCTGCGACAAAAACAATTCCAAGCGGTGCGATCCAGCCGCCAATAGCAACATCGCTTGCACCAAATTTGAGCGTTTCAAGCGCCAGCCATAGAGCAAGTGCGGCGGTTAAGACCGTGGCTGGCAGGCCCCAGAGCCCGGCCGCGCGCGGGGTCGCGGCAGCGCCGACAGCAGCAAGCAAGGGCAGCAGAACGAGGAATGAAAGTTCACTCATCCTGCGGCCCGTCAATCTTTTCGGCCAAAGCTAGCAGTGCAGCAGTGACCCCCACAAGAACAACGATACCTGTCAGCACAAAGGCCTGCGGGACAGCGTCCGTCGTGCCCGCTTCTTGCGCGGAAGCCAGCAAAAGCATTGCAATTCCCACCGCCAGAACGTTCAGCGCCAGGACGCGCAAAAGCATGTCACTGCATGTCGCAAGCCGATAAAGCGCCAAGCCAACAAGGCTAGCTCCAGCACAGATATAAATAAGATCAGACGTCATTTTAGGGGCCTTTGGGGTATGCCGCAGAACAGCAGAAAGAGCATGGCGGCAATGGAAAGCGTAAGCGCCGCCTCGATAGCGAGGATCCAGGATTTTGCAGTGCCGTGCGGATAGAGCAGGAGCGTGCCCGTCAAGAATTCGGCGCCAAGTGCTGCGATTGCGAACACCACAAGGCCCGCTACAGCGAGCAGCAATCCCCAGAAAATCAGGCGCGGCGTGGGCACCGCAAAACCGCCCAGCATCAGGACAAGTAGTCCGCCGGCCAATATCGCGCCGGCTTGAAAGGCACCGCCCGGCGCGCTCGCGCCTTGCCAAAGGAGATGGCCAGCAAGAAAGGCACACACAGGCACGACTATGCGCGCAAACGGTAGCATCAACTCTCCCAGTGGGGCGGGTTGGGGAAGTATCGGTGCGACGGTGCGCACCAGAATGAGCGCTACGAATAGCACCGCGATTTCGAGCAGGGTGTCCCAGGCACGGAAGTTAAGAAGGACCGCTGTCACCGGGTTGGTCACACCGCTCTCGGCCAGCCACTGACCGACGAGGTCCGGATAGAGTGTCGTACCTGTCGCCGTGTAAACAGCCCAAGCGAGTGCGCCGGCAAAGCCCGCCGCAATCAATGCGACTATGACCCGGTGGGTGGGGGGCGATGTGCGCATTTTCGCTGGCTTCAGACGTCGCACATTTCGCAGCAACAGAGCACCGGTCAGACCAGCGCCGATTGCGGCCTCTGCGAGGGCCACATCCGGCGCCCCGAGCCGCACCCAAGAGAGCGCAACCAATAGTCCGGTTACCACGAACCCGGCAACGGATGCGACGCGGTCCTGCGTGCCAAGTGTAGCGGCCGCAGTGAAGACAATGCCGAAAGTGAGCAGAATATCAAAAGCCAGACTCATTCTAGTTCTGCCTTTGATAGATGCGCGTGCGCTATGAGATGACCTATGGTAACGCCGGACAGCGCCACTAATAGGACGCAGAGCCCAAGCGGTGGAAGCGCGTCCAGACGTCCTGTAAGACATGCGGCACCCATAGCGATCAAGGCCAGTCCTGCCGTATCCGCTTTGGTCAACGCGTGGAGCCGCGACATGACATCTGGAAACCGCCATACACCCAAGGCTGCGATCAACAGGAAACCGACGCCGAAAGTCGTCAGCGTTAGTCCGAGCACATGCAAAATCATTGTCACGGCCGTGTCCTCCGCAAGGCGACAAAGGCAAGCCCGGTCACTGCGGCAAGTGCTGCAAAAACGAGCGCTGTGTCAAACAGCGCGGGTGCATTGTTCGCCGCGCCGAGAACGATCAGCGTTGCAACCGTCCCCGTTCCGGCGAGTTGCGTGGCAAGAATACGGTCTGCGGCAGTCGGACCTAAAAGAAGCCTTGGCAAGGCCGCGAGCGTGGCAGCAAGCGTACAGATGGCCAGAAAATTCAGGATCATGTTGTCACCCCTTGGGATCAAGTTTGTAAAGATCGGCAATGTGTGCCTCGAGCGCTGCAAGTTCAGTGCGCGTGACATCCGACAGGTCAAGCGCATGTATCGTGAACGTGTCGTCCTCAATCCGGGCCGTCAGAGTGCCGGGGAGAAGTGTGGTTGCCACCGCAAAAAGCCGCCGCGGCCGGCCCTTCGGCAGGTGGGTGCGCCAGAGGAGGCAGCCGGGTCGCAGTGTCTGCGGTGAAAAGCTGCGCCTGCTGACATCGACCGCGCCACGCACAATTCCAACAGCTGCAAACGCTAGGAAGCGCACTCCTCCCAGGGGTGAGAGTCGGAGGGGTGCAGAGGCTGGCAAGAAAAGTGTCAACGCACCACCAATCAGTGCCATGGGAACGCCAACAGTCCAACTGGCAGGTTCGTGCCAGTGGAACCCAGCCCACAAGAACAAAAGGACTGTCCCGGTCGCCAGCGCACCCCTCAGGCGCCAAGACGAAAGCGCCACGCCAGAGATTTCTTTGGGTGGCTTTGTGGTGGTCAGCGGCGCTTGCTGCCGGTCCATAGAAACAACATCATGAACTGTCATAAAATCTCCTGCGGCAGCGTCAAAGGCGCTGGAGAGAAGGTTCCGACATCGCAACCCGCTGCCATGCGGTTGCCAGAGGGGCCCGGACCTTTTCGGTCGTTTGAACAGTGACCGGATAGGGCGGGCCATTCCGTGACCCACATTCACTCTAAAAACGCGCAAGTGGCGCGTTTCATCCCTGCGCTCACCCGAAAAAAAAAGGCCGACGCAAGGGTCGGCCTCAGGATGGCGAAGGGTCAGGCCAAACACTCCGCCGACCAGTAATAGGGTGTCACGCCAGTGGAGTCGGTGGCTCCTAGTTACCTTACGCTGTTGGCCGTCGGTCATTTCCGGGGAATATGTGCCAGCAGCCAGCGGCGGCAACGATCGCGCTGAGCATCGGCAAGACCCATTCAGCACCCATCGGCATCTGCCACGCGAAGATCGGCACGAGCACGCCAAGTATGCCGACCCCGGTCAGTAGCATACCATCGCCGCGACCGGGCAACCAAATTGACTTGGCAGCGACTGCTGCCATCACCAGTCCGATCAAATGGGCCGCTACAGCTTTCTCGCCAGATAGTGTGGTAACAAAGGGCAGCAATACCGCTGCCGCTGCCGCAACAAGAGCCACGACAAATAACTCATGCCGCAGGGTAAACAGCGATTTTATCAAAATCTTTTCCGTCTGTCCGTCTTGGCCAGATTGAAACAGTGGATTTGCCATTTCCTCGCTCGGCAGTCTGCGATGGTCGGGCTGATCCAGCGGATGCGCCGTATTCTCATCCTGGTGCCCATTATGGGCAGGATCAAATAATGGGTTCGCAGAGTCTGCGTCCGCTTGTTGTTGACGTTGAGGTTGAAACAGCGGTTTAGCGGTGTCCACGTTCGGGTCTTCGTGATGACCGGGTTGAACTTCTGGTTTCATTTTAGCCTCCTGCGGTTGTTGCAGGGCTTCGCGCCAGACCGGCGCTGATACCCTTTGATCATATATAGCAAACGCGCCGTGGGCCGATTTCATCCCGTTGGTGAGAAAAAACTTCCTTCGTCAAGTGCTGTGGATCTGAGTTGTAGTTCTCGGCGGTTACTAAACCGACATTTGGAACCTGAGGGCTCGAAATTGCGTGACCGTGCCAACGAGGAAAGGCACCGCATAGCGATGCCTTTTCATGCAAACCCGGTTGTCGACTTTTCGTCAAATTTGAGCACCCAAATCCTGTGCCAGTGTCTTTACGGATGTCGCTTTACTATTGCCCACAAGTGCAAAATCAATATCGGACGTGCTCCAATACCCCACTGCACGGTTTGGATAGTCAACCACTTGGAACGGCGAAACGGGCTGGTCGGCGGGATGCCGGCTCAGCGTAAGCGAGTATCGTCCTCCATCGTTGTCTTCGTAAATGAACTGCGCCAGCGGCCCTTCCTTCGTCCCCAAAAGACGTCCCCCGACAAGCGTGATGCCGTGTCCCGACAGGTCTGGAGCGGCGACGGGAGCTCCGACCTTTTCAGAGAACCACGTTGCTGCGCTGTCAAGCGCGCCTCCGGTGAATTCAGCTGGATGCAGGTTGTCCTCCGCAAAAACCAGATGAGCGCCTAACGCTTCCGACACATAGCCAGGCAGGCCAGGCTGTTCTGTTGACCATGCCACATGCCCCCACCAGCCAAAAGCCACAAGCGCGCAAGCCGCAGCAAGCTGAGATCCGGTGCGGTTCAGGGCACCAAACGCGATGACCCGGCGGGGCGCTGCTCGCAAGTAAAGGGCTGATGCAAGCCGGCGCTCAAGCCGCACTGTCTCAAGATTTTGAGGCCCTTCATCAAGAGCATCAAGAGCTTCACCGAGCAGGGCCTTCTGCCGGGAAAAGGCCTCAAATTGCGCACGCGCGCTGGGGTCCTCATCCAGAAGCGTTTCCATCTCTGCAGCTTCTTCAGGCCCAAGTTCGCCATCGATATATGCGTTGACATCCGTCAATATATTATTTGGCACCTGCGTTCTCCTTACAATCAACCAGTTTAAGTCGCTTAGGTTTCAGTCCTTCGACGATCTGACGCAGAGCGGCGCGCCCCCGGCCAAGCCGACTGTAAAGCGTACCCAGTGGCACATCGAGCGTATGCGCGGCCTCGGCATAACTCATCTCTTGAAGAGCAACGAGGACAATGGGCTGGCGCTGTGCTTCAGGAAGCTGGTCAAGCGCATCAAGAACCTGCTGCAACTCTATCCGCTTGGTCGGATCCGTTGTGTCGATCGGCCTTGGAAGCATGAACTTCGCTTGCTCACGAACCACATGGCGGCGACGCTCGCTTATGTGAGTGTTGTGCATGATGCGGAACATCCATACCCGAAGGTCAGTGCCCGGCATCCAGCTTTCTGAAGCAGCGATAGCTTTGACCAGTGTCTCTTGTACGAGATCCTCTGCGGCAGTGCTGTTGCGTGTTAAAACAAGAGCATAGCGTCTCAAACTCGTGACATAGTCATGTATGCTTCGTTCAAGTTCCTTGCGCACGCCCATTGGTTTCTCCTTTTGCATTCAGACAAAAACGCGCGTCCCACCACTTTCATCCCTACGGCAGAAATTTATTCCTCCTCATTTCATTCTGTTGGCGCTTCCAAGGATGAAACCCGACGCCTGCGCGTTTGTGTAACGAGATCTGCATGGAGGCCGCAAAAGTGATGACCACCACGACACCGCAATCCGGGAAGCCGCTGCAAACCGTTCTTGTCCCATACGACGCCGCAGCCGCGCGGCAAAAGCGCCGGTTCAGGCCGCGCTTTGGCCGGCGCAGCATAAAGACCACAGTTGCAGTACTCTTGCTTGGGGCTGCGATCAATTACGGCATTCTGGGACCAATGACGCATCAAATCGACGCCAATCCCGATTTTCGCGCCACCATGGTTCCCGAAAATGGCAGTGTGGCCGTCGCAACCGCCGCCGCCCTCATGGACCGCGAACTAAACCTGAATGGCTGGACCCCTAACGATCCATGGATCGCGCCGTCTGCATTTCTTGATAACATGCCAAACTATCAAATCGGTGTAGTCAAGGCAGTAGGCCGCTTCAGTTTTGAGATGCTGGACCAGATTGGGCGGCGAAGCGGCTCGTCCAGCGCCGACCCGGACCTTGAACGCGCGTCGGGCTTTTTGCAATTTCCACCGGATATCTGGATCTGGGAGCCATCACGCTCTGTTCTTCCAACAGTGCCGTCCGAGAACCAGTACCGGCAGGGGCTCGCGGCGCTGGAACGATATAATGCGCGCCTTTCACGCGGTCAGGCGGTGTTTGAACGACGCGCTGACACGCTGGCTGCGACGCTTTCTCGTATATCTGACGATCTTGGGTCGCAGACCTCCCTTCTTGAGCGGGCTCAAAATACCGGCTGGTGGATCTTCAGCCGTACCGCAGATGACGTGTTCTATCAGAATAAAGGGACGCTATACGGCTACGATGTGATCCTTGCGGCACTGGGCGAGGATTTTGCTCAGGTTATTAGCGAGCGCAACCTTGGACCAATTTGGGAACAGACTCTGAGCAGCCTTCGGCAGGGATCTCAGCTGCGTCCTGCCATGGTGCTGAACGGCCAACACGATCGATCCATATTTGCCAACCATCTCACTCTGCAGGGTTTTTTCATGAAACGCGCGATCCTGCAGCTGGAAGAAGCAGTTAACGTGCTCGCCGCCTGATCCAGCTCATTCAACAAAGGAGAATTTTCTGATGTTCAAAAAACTATTTAAATCAAAGTTTGCAGAGTCAGTTGACGGTGTCGCAGTGAACCGCACCAAAAATAGGGGCACTTTTCAAGCGGCTTATGCCGAGTGGTGTTCGCGCAACGACATCGCCACCATTGTTGGCGCGCTTGACCGACTGTCTGACCGTCGACTTAATATGTTGGGCCTCCGACGTGACGATTTATTCGATGTCGTCGAAGACATGGTAGATAGCGCAAAAGAACAACGTGCAATCGGACAAGAAGTTATAGGCATGTTGGAAGCGTGTTCAATAACCACATATGATCACGCACCGGCACGGAAGAATCCGGACAGTGTAGAAGCTTCTGCGGTAGGTTGGCATATTCATCGTAGCCGTTCGATTCCACGGTTTGATAATGCCATCCTCTCGCAGGAATGGACGCAAGCACTGTGGGACGAGTTTATGACGGTAGCGCCACGACACACCCTGCGCCAAGGCTCGTAAAGTGGACTTTGCAATCACTTGTATATACCGCCTCTACTTCAAAATCCGAAAGTTTTCGTGGGTTGTGACGGTCTTGTCGAACAGATCACCTTGAGCACGGACCGCGCCCTACCCGAGACGGATTTCAGGCGGAGCGTTCGAAATTAGGCCTGCCAAGTTCAGTCATCCGGTTTAGAATTCGGACGCCAACCTTGGCCTCTGTCTTCT
>Ga0163216_101165_pt1 | contig 19971 bp, 13 predicted proteins | sample SynspAceP_FD_167610 | JGI IMG/M metagenome (GOLD analysis project Ga0163216, IMG submission 167610) | Saline lake microbial communities from Ace Lake in Antarctica - Synechococcus sp. Ace-P (Illumina Assembly) | ecosystem: Environmental > Aquatic > Non-marine Saline and Alkaline > Saline ...
CCTGCATGTGGGCCTGTTTAGTGTAACGACGAGATTAGACAGGGACGTCTACGAGATTTTGCGGCGGCATTGTGAAAATCGAGGCCGTAAAATGGGTTGGCAGGGGTTAGGTCACCGATTCAGGTTTTGGTTAAATTTCGAAGGACAATCATATGTGCAACTAGCGTCGATCACGTAGCGAGTACACAATCATCATAATTAATGCCCATAACGTGAAACTAGTGATGAATGTCATTCCTAATAAGAACGGGCGGTTGGGAAGCGCTGCTGTTTCTGACAGCGTTGGAGGAATGTGTGCCGCCAAATATTTGGATTTTCTCCGCGCCTCCGCAACTGCAGCGTCGTAGGACGCCCGTGCGGCTAGGTAGGCCTGTTCAGAGAACCCTAAATCTACTTTTAGGCTCTCGAACTGCCCGAATAGTTCGGCAAATCCGGCGGGGCGCTGGGCGTTTTGCCCATAGTTCAATTTTTCGCGCTCTTGAGAGATGCGGTCTGCGATAACCTGGCGCCTTCGCTCTGCTTGTTTGAGGCGGGGATCCGTATTGGTACTAGTTTGACTTAGCATATCTAAGCTGATCAGGGTTTCTGTCATTTCCGCTTCTAGAGATGACAGAAGCCCAGTTTGGATTTGAAGAGGTGAATCCGGGCTAACTATTTGATTTTTATTTCTAAAATCTGAGAGGTCCCGCCGGGTGTGCTCAAGGCGCTGTGCCGCGAGATCCAAACCTTCACCCGCGTGCTTGGTCGTGTCCTCGCGTGCAATAGCCGAGAGTTGGTGAATCAGATTGGAGCTTTCTTTAAATATTTCAGTCGCGATGGCCTGCGCGTCTGCTGGAGTGAAGGCTTGAACCCTGAGGCTAATCAATCCGCTGCTGTTATCGCTGTAAACACTGACCATGCGCCCCCAGTATTTTGTCAGATCTTCGATCGTGCCGGGCGAATGGTAGCCGAAAACCGGGTCCAGTTCCGTGACAGAAGATGACCAAATATGGCGTAAATTCAGCGTCTTATCTATGCGTGAAACGAGTTCTTGGCTTCTTATGAACTGATAGAGCATTTCCTCGTAGTCGGCTCCGTTTCCTGTTAGGTTCGCCACCCCACCCAGAAGTTCTACTGCCGAGCTCATATCTTCGCTATGAACTGAAAAGCCCGACGCGGAGGTGTAGCGGTCCGCGGCGCGTTCCCAGAGGTACCAGGAAGCTATTAGGCTAGACCCTAAAACCCCGAGCACAAAACTCAGAAACGCAAGGCGATGCCGCAGTTGAAGACGCGCGTTCGGAACAGGCGCAGCAATGTTAGGGGGCGGTAGGGTCAGTACGTTCGGTTGGGCAGTCGTATCAATTCTGTTTCTCTGTGTCTTAATTGCGCGCACTTTTCTCCGGCGCTGCTCTTCTATACGTGCGAGCGCCTTTTCGCGCTCTTGAAGCTTTCGTTGCTTGAGGCGCGCGTGTGTCGGTGGATCTTTCGCTGACTGTGCGATTGATTGATTCATGACAACTGTAATAATTGAATAGTCCTCATGATTTATTAATCGCCGTGAGCTATTTCAAAGAAAGACATTTAAATTTTATAGGAATATGGAATGAAGGAACCGCATGTTCATATTTTAATGGGAACAAAAAATGCGGGTGTGTTCCTTGCAGATCAATTGGCGTCGATCCGCCGCCAAGAGCATCGCGGTTGGAGCCTTTGGGTCAGCGATGACACTTCGACCGATAGCACGTGGGAGGGGCTTTTAGACTTTCAATCCAACACACCTGATTATGACATTCGCCTACTTAAGGGCCCGAATACTGGAGTGGCTGGAAATTATTTTTATTTGTTGGGTCAAAAGGAGTTAGCAGGGCAATGGGTTGCTTTCTGCGATCAGGATGATGTCTGGATGCCGCATAAAATCTCGCGTGCTGTGGAGCTCTTAAAACATCGTGAGAACTCAGATGTTTATAGTAGTAGAAGTTTTTACGTCGACGCTAGGATGTCGGGTCTTGGTGTGTCCCCCAATTTCATGCGGCCCTGTAATTTCGGAAATGCAATTGTTCAGAACTGCCTTAGGGGAAATACGATTGTCTGTCCGCCTGGCGTGACAGATTATCTTCGTAGCATTTTATTTACTTCGGCGAGTGCTGAAATTCCTTTTCACGATTGGTGGTTGTATCAGGCAATTACAGGAGCGGGGTTTGGTGTAATCCACGACGAGAAGCCCAGTATATTTTATCGACAACACGATGCAAACGTGATGGGTGCGCCGGTCGGCCATCTAAGACATCGGCTGACTCGCATCGTGGATGGTACATTTGCGAATTGGATAGATGCCAACGCGTCGGCGATGCTTCGATTGAGCCCCGTCTTAGATGCGGGGGCTCGGGAGAAATTGCTTAGATTTCAGGAGTGGAGGACCAAATGTAATACACGTGGTCGGACACCTTTGAACTCTATGGGCATCTACAGGCAGAGCTATTCTGGCAATATTGCCTTAAGCTTGCTCGCGCGGTGTGGACGGCTTTAAGAGAACATTAAATCAACAAGCCTTCGTCGCCCAACTGCTTCATAAAGACAACGTCTGACTCGGCGAACTTTTCTAATCGCCTCTGGGTAGGCTTATCGTTAATTAATGACATGAGATCCTGCCATCTGCTCCGATGAATGACTTTGGGGCCAGCGTTTATGCGCGTGCTTTGAATGTAAACTTGATGCCCTGTTATGATATAAATATCTTCTTCCAGAAAATTTAGATTGCTCAGCTGATAAATGCGGCTCAACTGCTTCGCTCTTTTTACTGCACGTTCGATAAGTACCTCACGCGAAATTTCGGCTATTTCGATTGTGCCCCGGACTTTGCCGGTTGCCATATAACTACAGTAGAAATTGTCATAATGGTCCTTGATGAACGTTCGCCAGGCTACATCCCCACCAAAGAAGTAGTCGTTCGGTGTCCAGTTTTTCACCCTGCGTAAGCCGGTGTGCTCGGGCATTGAAAGCATGCGGTCAGAGGCGGCGAGCGATTTTTGTCGGAGGTAGAAATAAAAGGATGCTATCCTTTCGTAGGGGTCGCGCAATACAGTGAAAGAAAAAACGTCATCTTCAAAGTGAGTGGGGTGGTGCCAATCCAGATGCCCTGAATATAGGTCATATCCTTCTGGAAATTGTTGATATTGATTGGCTTGGTGGTGAACGCGAATGGGCGATGTTCTTCGTTTTCCATATATTCTAAACAACTCAGAGTGCACAGATTGCCCAGCCGTCTTTGGGATATGCAAGAACACAATCTTTTTCATTGAGTGCGACCTGCCCGTAAGTCCAGTATTTCTGGGGTGTAAGGATCTACGTGCGGCAACATGCTGTTTATCCCCTTGCAGAATTCGAGCACGTTTGACGGATCGAGATGGTCGATCTGCCACGGGGCGAATCGCCACCAGCGACATTTTAGTAAGAGACTGATGAGACTAGGCGGAAGACGCATGCGTTTTATCGTAGCTGGATTCCCCGCGACGACAGTATAGGGGGCAATATCGCGTGTTACGACAGAATGGGCGCCTACCACTGCTCCGTCTCCTACACTTACACCGGCTGCGATATACGCCCCATGTCCAATCCAGACGTCATTCCCAATTGTCGTTACTTTTACTCTGGTGGGCGGTCTGCTGTGCGAATGCCGAGAGTTGTGATAATGCTCCGCTACTTCAAACCCGTCATCTAAATCGAAAATTTTATCCCCAAGATATAAGGCGGGGCTGGTCGAGACCCAATCCATTGGGTGGTTTTGGCGCCCGATTTGTGCATTTTCTCCCATAGAACAATAGCGCCCTATCCGGGCAGCGAAGCAGTATCCCGACACCTGATACGAGAACGCACCCATTTCGAGCGAATGTTCGTATTGTGTCCACTTTAAACTTGCCGGTACCTCCAACACTGTGTGTTCGGGCAGCTTTATCGTAGGCGCGCCTCGGCTAAGCACCTCAATACCACGTTTGCGGAGTGACGAGAGAGAAAGGTTGACTTGGTTCATGAAGCCAGCGCCCACGTTTTGACGATCTGAGTTTCAATATGGATTAGTAAGACTTTAGCTAGATCATTCTCGGCAAAAAAAGGGATGGCATACCCATTTTCGGCCTTGGCAACGGCTTCTCCCTGAGCCCCGATAGCGAAGGCGTGGGTGTTCAGGCCAGTTGCCAGCGCTTCATGCGTGGTGAATGAAAAGGTTTCAGGCCAGACCGATGGTATCAACCAATCTGTCACGCCATATTGTCCCGCAATTTTGTCCAGATCAGTAACGCTGTAGTTTCCGTGAATGGGTACTGAGGGCGAGAGAGGGATGGCCGGGTCGAAATTTCCAACGATTACTAGACCAAGCCCAAGCTTATCAATCTGCGATGCTGAGCGGCTTATAACCCATGCGCCTTTCTGCAAGCCAATATCACCTAAGACACCGATGACACGGCGCATTCGGCTGTCAGGGCACTTGATGAGCGGAACCGAATGTAGCATTTGATGCGGCTTAACTTTTATTTTCGGCGTATGTTGGGGATATGCTTCGGAAACGATATCTTTGCTATTTCTAGAAAACACAGATATCTCATCAGAAGCCTCTAGAAGTTGTTCCCATTCATTCTGCCATTGCCTGAGGTTAACGTGCTCCGCCTTTAATTTTATTGATTTTTCATCGATCTCAGGCAGACCAACATACAAGCCATTTTCGTTCGTAAGTGTGTAATCTGGAGAAATCGAAAAATAGTCGTGAAACAGAAATTCGATTCTATGATTTCCATTTTGACTTAACCGTAAAATAGCTTTCGGAACTCCAAGTGGGTCGCGCGCCCCCACAGCGCAGGAGTAGACAAGCTTTCGCTTTTTTAATGGAAGTAGTAGTTCAACGACATAGTCGAAGTTGTCCGTCCCGCCAGAAATGATACCATCCTGACAGTGTAGTTCGATCTGCCACCTCATTGTTCCGCCCATTCTGATAACGATAGCAGCGCGACCCAAGGCGTAATGTTTAGATTTAATTCTATGCTGGAGATAGGCTTCGGCACCGCCGCCCATACTGTGCGCGAAGTAAATCGAAACTGGGTAGGTGTCTTGGGCCGCTATCCAGGCCAACGCCAATGCAAGGCGTGGTGAAATAAGCGGATCCGATTTGATAAAGTTTTGTACGTCGGTATCGTAGTGAGGATAGCGCTTGGATATAAGCGCGTTGTTTTTTGTAATCAGGCGCGACTTTGCTTCCGATCCAAAGCTTTGCCCGCCACGATGCTCCACGAACAAGTTGATTGCGCAGTAGTGTAGCCCGCCTGCAGTCCTTATTTTCTGACACCAGTCAACCTCTTCGCCGTACCCTTTGCCAAAAACGATATCTAATTGAGGTGCCTTTTTCAGGTACTTAGGGTTAATCGCCATACAAAAACCCACTCCTGTCGGTGCGGCTGTAGTATAGGCTTCCGGATTTAGATTTGCGGCGGTCACATCGATAAGGTCGCCCTGCCCAAATGCAAGGTTTTGAGGAGCACAGATCAGCGGAGCCGTAAATATTTCGGCATCATTCGACATGGGTGTCGCAGTGGCCGCCCGAGGGTATTGACGTAAGGGCTGTATAAGTCGGCTAGCCCATTTCGGCGGCACCAAAGCATCGGAGTTTAGTAGTACGATCGTATCCGACCAGCGTTGTGCGCAGTTGAGACCTTTATTCACGCTTTTTATAAAGCCAAGGTTTTGTGAGTTCTGAATCAAGGTCGCACGATCTTTGTTGGTAACTGACCAATCGCGAATCAGAGGAAGTACGCGTTTGTCGGTCGAACAATCCTCGATCAGGATGATGCGCCACTGCAGGTCGGTATTATCGACGATGCGCTGTAGCGCCTCCTTCAGTACGCCATAGGCATTAAATATCGGCAATATAATCGTTATCGTGTCATTTCCCGTGGGAATGGCTTTGGGGCGGAATAGATCAGGATCAAGCTCGCGTGCCTGGGGAATGGGGCAAAGTCCTAGGCCCCGCTTGATCTGTGACCGATGTGAGGGATCGCGCGAGATGCGCCACCTAAAAAAGGCGGGGAGGTGCAGGACCAATGCCAATAGAAATGAAAGCGCCAGACGTAACTTTGTCCACCAAAGTCGTGCAAAGCTAAGATTTCGCGAAATTGGAGGCGGTGTCCCACGGCTGTGGTGGAACTCGACGCCGAAACGGCTAATTTCGTGTAAATGCGTGGGACCGAGCGGGGTGGTTAGGTCAAATCCGACGTGTTTCCCGCCACCATGGGCGTCAGCTACATCTTCGCGTAGCAAGTTGGCTTTCGTGCTCACTTTGATGCCGTTCATGTGCAAAACGACATCTTCTGCAAAGGTCCAGCCTGCCAATCTGATGCTTCCGGAGCCGACATGCAGGACGTCGATGGCACCGACGACCTTTCCCGTTGTGCCAAGTATAGGCACTGACCGTCCCTCAGCCTGCAAATGGGCGGCAATGTATCGGGCAAAAAGGGCTTTGAGCTGTTTATACAAAATCAATCTTTTCGATTCTATGTTGCAGGTATCGAGGGCTAATTCAGCATGCCCGCCCTTAAGGAGAGGTTAATTTCATTCTGTTTCATGACGTAAAAAATTTGGCGCACCGCACGGAGGTAACATAGGTGGACGGATCGCATCGCGGCATGTCCGTGACGGACTACGGCCATAATAATCAGGTAGATATTTCCCGAACTTCCGCGTGTTCTGGGGGGGCTTGCATCACTATTTATGGGAACAATAATCACGTGGTTATCGGCGAAGAGACCGTCATTTCTGCCGGCCTAATCGAGATGAGGAACCATGATAGCGTCATCCGTATCGGCGCGAATTGCAGCCTCGCGGGGTCGTTGCGCTGCCGCGCGCGTAACACATCTATCCGTATCGGTGACCGTACCACCACAATGATGGCGCATCTTAGTCTGCATGAAGCCGGGACCATCACGATCGGCGAGGACTGCATGTTTTCGGGGGACATCATGATGGATGTCAGCGACATGCACTCTATTCTTGATACTGTGTCAGGCGCGCGGCTGAACCCAGCGCAGGATATTGAAATAGGGGATCATGTTTGGCTGGCTCAGGGTGTACGGATCATGAAAGGAGCGCTTATAGGGCAGCATTCCGTTATCGGCAGTCGGTCGATGGTGATGGGGGCGATCCCTGCGCATTCCCTCGCGGTCGGGGTGCCGGCGCGTGTGGTGCGATCGGGAATAACCTGGGACCGTCGACGGTTAAACACAGAAAAAGCGCATGAAGATGAAACCACTGAGGCGTTTCACAGCCCATTAGGGGGTATGCCGGCAGGCGAAAAATCCGGAGGGCCCAACACGACGACGGAGCGGTAGCAGACCCATATTATTCGCGGGTCGTGCGCGGCGTTCTGAGAAAAAGGCGTGGTTCAATGGCTATATTGGTTGTCAGCGAATGCTCCGATGACCACAGCTAAGCGCGCAAGAAACGCGGCTTTGGAAATTTACAAGCTGTGCCAGGTGCCATCTCTTGCTTCGACAAGAGGCACCGCAGATCAGATGGGGCCGGAAGCCCAGTGGGATTAGAGTAAGAATAGACCCCTGCCAACCATTGCTTTGAAATATGGGATAATTAGGTGCTATGTAGCACAAGTATCCACCGCGTATTGACACGAGTTAGCATCAAGCGGATAAGCTCCCCAAATGCGTCCGCGTAATTCAATTGGATGAGCTGAGATCGTGCCTTTTGCGCTTTCATGTTCTTTACCCTGTTGAAACGGAACGAATTTTTAATGGTGGGTATGCCGCTTGGCTACCAACATCGACAATGTTGAGGGCGTTGACAGAAACTCTCGACATAAAGTGCGGGCCGTTAGCTCAGCTGGATTAGAGCAGGGAACTTCTAATTCTCAGGTCGGGGGTTCGAGTCCTCCACGGCTCGCCAATTTTCCAAAGTTGCCCATATCGTCTATGTTTGCTCAGTTTTCATGCATCCCAGTGAAGAGCAGAGTAGTATCAGAGCAGTTACACGAAACGCATTTGATTGAACGGTCAGGGGCTGCCCCCGCGAAACCTTTACACTGCACGAAGATATATCTGATTTAGCTGGCACCTAGGCCCATTGGCGCTTTCGATGCCTGCCGTGTTTTATGCGCCAATGCCGGTGTTCATCTTGTCTGTACCGACCTGTACGAACACCGCGTGCCGGATCACATTATGCTCAGGCTTATCTAGGGCGGACTGGGAGCAAATGTGTTCGCGCAGCGTGCCATCCTGACGGCGGAAATCTGCGTCCTTCTCCTGTCTTCGGCAGGAAAAGGGCTTCTTTCCGACGTTTGGGGTGGCATATTACCCCCGCGGATAACGTTTTACGCCGTCATCTCGCGTATGGTGGCAAAGATCACATCAACCCCACGGGCCAGCTGGTCATAATCCGTCCACTCGTCAGGCGAATGGGACACACCGTTCCGGCTTGGGACGAAAATCAGACCTGTCGGGACATAATTCGCCATAATCATAGCATCATGCCCGGCGCCACTTACCATGCTGCGAGATTTGAGCTGAAGCTGATCAGCGTGTTTGGTCAAACGGGTATGGATCTCGGAAGAGAGCATTGTCGGCTGGGCGAACAGGTCTTCCACCACATTGGTTCTAAGCCCTGTGTCTTCTGCCCGCGCCACAGCCGCGCGTGTTTGCGCGACCAGCTGGCGTACCACGTCTTCCTCTGGTGCGCGGATGTCGACTGTGAATTCCACCTCGTCGGGAATAACATTGGCACCGCCGGGTTTTACGTCGACTTTGCCGACCGTCAGCACGGCGTTCTGGCCAATATCCTTCGCAAGGCCCGGAAGCTCTGACAAGACCGCGACCGCGCCGACCAACGCATCGCGCCGCGCTGTCATCGGCGTTGTACCTGCATGGCCTGCGGCCCCATAGATACGGACGCGCAGCTGTGTCAGGCAGACAATACGGTCGACAATCGCCACGTCTTCGCCATGCGCTTCGAGAACCGGCCCCTGTTCAATATGCAGTTCTAGAAACGCATGAATCGCCTCTTTGGGCAATGGGACGTCGTCTAGCTGTTCTGGGTCCAGACCATAGCGACGCATCGCGTCTGTAAAACTAACGCCGGCAGCGTCCTTGATCTTTGACAGCTGCTGCGTGGGCAGTTTTCCTGTCAGCAATCGCGAGGCCATGAGGCCGCTTCCAAAGCGGCTCCCTTCTTCTTCGATCATGGCGATGACATCGATTGATCGGGTGGGGGTAATGCCCTGCTCTTGAAACAGAAAGGCTGTTTCAATGCCCGCGATCACACCCGCCGGCCCGTCAAATTTGCCGCCATGGGGCACGGAATCAAAGTGAGATCCGACAAGAACAGGGGCGAGAGCAGGGTCGCGCCCAACCAGCCGTCCAAAGAGATTGCCAACAGCGTCCTCGCGCACGACGAGACCAGCCTTTTGCATCTGGGCGCGCAAATAATCACTCGCTTGCCTGAACTCGGGGCTGAATGTCGCGCGCGTCGTCCCTTCGCCCGGTGTCGCGTTGAAGGCGTCTAGACCGTCAATCATTGACTGGATGCGGTCTGGATTGGCAAAGTTTGTCATCAGAGCAGCCCCACGAAGATGCCGGCCATGACGACGGAAACCATCGTTACAGTGACAAACCCTGCGACCAGCATTGGCGGCAGCATATGCGCCGTCAGGATCTCGCGTTCTTCGACGTCATCGGTCAACGCGTTCACGACTTCTTTGGTGATCACATAGTCCGCTGGAAAACCATAAAGCGCGGTCAAGGAGCATGCAAAAGCCATCGCTGTGCTGATTCCGACCAGCTTGCCCGCGATAAAGGAGAAGACATACATCCCCAAGATACCGATGGCGATCAAAGCCACCATTGGCAACGCCAGCTCGGCAAGCATATCCGGCGTGGCGCGTTTCAGGCCATCGAAGATGAACACCATCAAAATGAGGATCGTGAACCCGAAAGCATTCGCAGCGCGGAGCGGTTCACGTTCAAGGAACCCGACCGATGTGGCAATGACGCCAAAAACCAGACAAACGACGAAGGGGCTGATGGTGAAGATCGGGTCAACAGCCTGAGAAACGCCCCATGCAAGCAGGGCAACCAGCCCAAGCCGAAGGAATTTGAAATAAACGGTGTTATAGGCCTCTGGCAGTTTCGCGAACAAGCGCGCGGGGGCCGGTTCGGCGTTCGCGGGGGATGTTTGTTGGTCCGCCTGAGCCTGCCAAGTGCCTTCTCTATAGCGGCGCAGCACGTGGTTTCCCTCGCGCTTGAGCATGATGGCGGTCAGCGGGTACCCAACAAAGCCCTGCATCACATAAATCAGGATGGCCAATACCGACAGGCTGGTCAGTCCTGCCTCTGCGGCGGCTTGTGACATAATGAGAGACGAAACGACGCCGCCCACCAACGGGGGCGCACCGACGACGACCGTTTCCCAGTCGAGCACCAAAAGACCCACGGTGAACAGCAGCACGACGATCCCTGCGATGCCCGACAGCGCTACGACGACAGTTTTCCATTGTCCGATCAATTCGCGAACAGAAAGAAGCGTGCCCATGTTTGTGATCAGCAGGAAGATCGCCAGATAGACAATCGGCGTCTGGAACCCGGCAATCGCCACGATATCTGCCGGAAAAAACGTCCAGTAGCCCAAAAGAAACAAGACCGCGCAGACGAATACCGACGGCAACCAGGACTTCGTTCGTGTCGACAACACATCGCCTATGTATAGAATGGCGGCGAGTAGAGAGAAGGCAATTAACTGTGGCATAACGAAAATCCTCTGGTGGCGATTAGGCGCGGCGGGGCTGTACTGACATGGGTCCGGCCGCTCGCGCGACACAATTGTTCCATATGGATGTATCTTGCAAGATAAAATTTCGTTTAACTCCGGCAGGGGGTATTAATGATTAACGAAAGCTTAAATCCAGCGGCGGAAATGCTCGATCAGATGTTCGGCTCCGAGCTGCGCTACCTTCTGGCCGTGAGCTATATCGTGCTGAGCAACAATCAGGTCACCAGTCGACATATTGAGCGTGAATATCAGATGCCGGTGCACGGATGGTCAGCGCTTTATGCGATCACGTCCTTTCCCGGTCTGCGCAGCAAGGATATCCAACACCTGTTTCCGCGGCCCCAGAATTCGATCAGCCGCGTCGTGCGTCTGCTTGTCGATCGCGATCTTGTCCGCGAAGAGGTTTCGAAAGCCGATGCCCGCGCAAAGCTGCTTTATGCGACGCCCAAAGGAACAGAGCTGTTGGCCGAAATCAAAGCCAAGGTGCTTTCCCGGCAGAACGAGATGCTGGGCAGTCTCACTGATAGCGAGCGGGAGGATTTTCTGAAACTGTGCCGCAAAATCGCAGCTGACCCCAGCCTGCACCGTTCAGAAACGATGTAGCCGCGTGTTTGGTGGCGGTATTCATAGGATCGTGACTGCACCTTCGCCGTCGATCATACGCCCGATGATCCACGCCTTTTTACCTTCGGCAACCATATTGCAAAGGGCAGCCTCGGCGTCAGCGGGGGGCAACGCCGCCAGTAGCCCGCCAGCGGTTTGGGGATCGTGAAACAACGGGTCCTGCCGCCCCAGCGTCGGGGCGTTTTCGATATTTGGTTGAAAGAGCGACGATTGCACGCCGCGCTCTGACAGGGTTCGCGCTCCGGCATAAGCAGGAACCGCATCTGCTGAGATTTCAGCACTTAGATGGGATGCCCGGCAGATTGCAGCGATATGCCCCGCAAGGCCAAAGCCGGTTACATCGGTCATGGCATGTGCGTGACGCAGGTGAAACGCTTGACGATCTTGCAGCTGCGTCATCTCGGCCAGGACCTGAGCAACATCCGCGCCACTGGCCGACCCCTCCATATGTGCGGCCATTAAAACGCCTGATCCAATGGGCCGGGTCAGCACAAGGACATCGCCCGCTTGCGCGCCGGACAAAGAGATCGGCGGCGACGTGCAGGCGCCAGTCACGGTAAAGCCGATGGTCATTTCGGCGCCCATTGTTGTGTGTCCGCCTACGATCGTTGCTCCAGCACGAGAGAATACATCGTTTGCCGCCGCGGTGATTTCACCAAGCGTTCTGGACTGTAGCGCCGGTGACATATGGGGGAGTATGATGCTCGACAGGGCTGCTTGCGGCTGCGCCCCCATGGCCCAGATGTCGCCCAAAGCGTGGATTGCAGCGATGCGTGCCATTTGAGCCGGATCATGGATCAGGGCGCGCAAGTGGTCGGTGCTGATCACCTGAAAGCCACCACCGGGTTGTCTTAGAACGGCGGCATCATCCCCCGGGGTCGACAGAATGGTATCGTCGGTCGGATGTTGCAGCAGCGATAGCCCGTCATTTAGAACGGTGTTGCCGATCTTTGCGCCACAGCCCCCACACAAGGGTTTCGATCCCAGCACCTCGCGTGCACCGGTTGCGACAAGATCAGGCAGTACGACAGGTCGTGGTAGCGGTAGATCGTCCAGTTTCTTCATAAAAGCGCGATCGATGCGGTCTTTCCAGCGCCAAAGCATCGGCCCCGAAAGCGCCAGCCCAAATTTTTCCGCCAAAGCCGATTTTTCTCCGAGGGAGATAAGCTTTAGGTAACCTTTCTGTGGTTTGAAGGGCTTGCGGGGACCGTTGGTCAGGGCCGCGCGCAGATTGTGGAACAGAACCGGGGCCGCGCGCACGGCAAATACACCGGCTTTGGGGCGCGGCGCAAAGGGCATCGCGGCGCAGTCGCCAACGGCAAAGACGCTGGGGTCATCTCTGATCGACAGATCAGGGGTCGTTTCAATGAACCCGTCGCTCAGCGGTAGGTCCGTTAGGCTCAGCCAGCTGTGTGGCACGGCACCGGCGGCACCCACGGTCAATCGCGAGGGGATCTTTTTCCCGTCGTGCAGGGCGACGTGGTCTGCGGCGACCTTTGTCACCCGGACGTCGGTATAGATGTCGATATCGGCGCGACGAAGCTTTGCTTCGATGCGCTGACGGGCAAGATTGCCAAGGCCGGAAAGCGAAGGGCCGGAATGAAGCAGGGTCACCCGCGGCTGGATGTTTTTGGCGCGTAGCGCGTGGGCCATAGCAAGAGAGAGTTCACAACCGGCCACCCCGCCACCGATCACGGCAACTTCGGGGGCGGTGTCACCCTGTTCGACGGCGGACAGGAAATCACGCCAGCGGCGGGCGTAAACAGCAAGAGGCTTTGCCCCAACCCCAAAGGTAGCGAAACCCGGGATATCCATCGTGGCGGTAATCCCGATATCAAAGGAGGCGACATCATAGGCAACGGGCGTCCGTCCGTCGACGTGGATCAAACGCTGCTCCCGGTCGATTTGCGTCGCATGAGACAGGATCAACCGCGCCCCGGCAAAGCGGCATAGCCGGACAAGATCAATTTCTAGTGTTTCACGTGAATAATGCCCCGCGATATGGCCGGGAAGCATGCCAGTATAGGGTGCTGTCGAGCCCGGATTGATCACGGTCAGCCGCGCACCGGGCAGCGGGTTCATCCCCCATTTGCGCAAGACCAGCGCGTGGGCGTGCCCGCCACCGATCATGACCAGATCTTGGGTCAGGGGGATATCGCTGCGGTGCATGGGGTGGCCTTCCTTCACGTCGTTGAAACAGTCTTAGCCTGCTGGACCTGAGCGGCAAGGCTGCAAGCAGGTTCAGCAGGCCCGTTGCAACGGAATGTGAACTACGTGACAAGACCAGTATCTGTTTCCCCGATCAAGGTGGCTGACCATGACCGTTCGTATTTTGCACACCGCCGACCTGCACCTGGATTCGCCGCTTCGCAGTCTCGCGATGAAAGACGACCGTTTGGCGGCGCAGGTGCGCAGTGCAAGCCGGCAAGCGCTTGAAACGATGGTGCAGTATTGCATCGACGAAGATGTCGCGGCTTTCTTGATCTCGGGCGATCTGTACGACGGACAAGAGCGGAGCGCGAAAACCGCCGCCTATCTAGCTGCGCAGATGCACCGTTTGGCGCAGGCCGGGGTGCAGGTGTTCTATATCAAGGGCAACCACGATGCGGAAAACCCCATCGCGGGCGAGATTGATCTACCGTCCAACGTTCATGTTTTCGAGGGGCGGGGTGAAAAGGTGCAATTGGGGGGGCATCCTCTCTTTATTCACGGGGTCAGTTTTCGCGACCGCCATGCGCCGGAAAGCTTGCTGCCGAAATACACCGCGCCCGAACCCGGCGCAGTCAATATCGCGATGATGCACACCTCGCTTGCCGGGGCAGAGGGGCACGATCTGTATGCGCCTGTATCGGTGGGGGAATTGGTCGGGGCCGGGTTTGATTATTGGGCGTTGGGACATATTCATAAACGCGCGGTGCACAGTGAAACCCCTTGGGTCGTCATGCCCGGCATGCCGCAAGGGCGCGATATCGGAGAGGCAGGGCCAAAATCAGCGACCCTCTTGACGGTTGAGCGCGGAGAAATTTCGGTGTCCGAAGTCGCAACGTCGGTGGTAGAGTTTCGGCGGTGCGACTGTGATCTGACTGGTGTGGAAACCGATGAAGATATGCGCGCGGCACTGCAGTCGGCGCTGCAGGCGCAGGCAGGGAGGGGCGCGGCGATTTTACGATTGCGCTTGATGGGGCAAACATCGCTGGCGTGGCAACTCAGGCAGCTGGCAGACGCATGGCGCGCCCAAGCGGATGAGATCGCGGAGAGCATCGGCACGCTCTGGATCGAAAAGATGACGCTGGACGTGACGCCTTTATCGCAGGACGCCGCAGACAGTGCTGTTTCCGAGGTGCAACAATTGATGACAGAGATCGCGGCAGAACCGGCATCCCGTGACGGCTTGCGGCAGGAATTGAGCCAAATTCTGGGGCTTTTGCCCGCAGAACAGCGCCGCGCTTTGGCCCCCGACGCCGAGGCACAAGAGGCACTGTTGCAGCAGCTCACCGACGATGCGGTGCTGGCAATGGCGGCGCAGATGCGGGGGGCGGGGACATGATGCGGCTGCAACAGCTGACGCTTGATCGCTTCGGCCACTTCACCGACCGTGTGCTGGATTTTGGGGCGCGCCCCTCTGACGGGTCTGATTTCCACATCGTTTTTGGCCGAAACGAGGCCGGCAAAACCACATTGATGGAGGGATATTTGAGGTTGCTGTACGGGTTTGCTGCACGCGAGCCCTATGCCTTTAAACATCCGCGCGCGAACCTTCGGGTGAGCGGCACCCTTGATATCGACGGGCAGATCCACCAGCTGGCGCGTTTGCCCAAGCGGTCGGGAAACCTTGTGGATGGCGCGGGTCAGCCGGTTCCGGATGCCCTATTGTCTGCCGCCCTGCGCGGGGTGTCGCAAAAGGAATACCAGAGCCTGCTTTGTCTCGACGATGAAACCATCGAGGCCGGCGGCGAGGAGATTACTAAAAGCGAAGGCGATATCGGCAAGCTTCTCTTTTCGGCGGCGGCGGGCATCAGTGATTTGTCGCAGCTGCTGGGACGGGTAGAGCAGGGCAATCGCGAGCTTTATCTAAAAGGCGGCACAAAATCCGATTTCGCGGCCCTTAAGTTGGCCCATGCGGATCTGGTCCAGCAGATCAAAGAGCACGACATCAGCGCCTTGGCCTTTCGCGATTTGCGTCTGGCGCGGACAAACGCGCGCGCAGAAGAGGACCGTCTGCGCAGAGCCAAGTCCGAGCTTTCACTTCGGAAAATTCGTCTGGAAACCATTCTGGAAGCGCATCCGTTGGCGACAGAGTGGCAGGCACTTCAGGCTCAGTTGACTCCGATCTCGCATTATCCTGAGGCGCTGGAGCTTGATGGCGAAGACTTGATTAAAATGATGACCAAACGGATCGCGCTTGTCGCCAAGCTCGAACGCTCTGCCACCGAGGCCAGCACCTTGCGTGCGCAATATGACGCAATAACGGTGGATGCAGCCGATCTGACCCGAGGGGACGAGGTGGATGCGCTCGCGTTTGCGAAGAGTAAGGTAGAGGCTGGGCAGTCCGATCTGCCGAAACGCGAAGCCCAGTTGTTGCACGATACGGCCGATATGCGCGGCAAGCTGGGCACCTTGGGCCTCGCCGCCGACGGTGATTTGGCGCAGTTCATCCTCGCCGATCCTGCCCTCGCAACGCTCGAGGACGCGCGTGTGCAGCTGAACGATGCGCACAAGCACCTGCAGGCCGCGGAGGGCGAGGCAGCAACCGCAGGCGACAGGCACGAGGATGCGACCCGTGCCTTGAATGAAACAGAGCAAGAGACCGCTGTTGATCCGGATATCGAGCGGCTGTTCCTCCAGGTCGAAGCCGAGGATTTAATAGGTAGATATAGTGACGCCCTGCGTATCCTGGCAACGGCGGGGCAAGAGGCGGGCACGTCCCTGCGGCGTTTGACGCGGCAGGGGGTAACGTTTGATGCGGTGCCGGTGCTCCCTGTCTCCCCACGTCGGGCGCAAGCGCTGGCGCAAACCTCTACTGATGCGCAGCTTGCTCTGCGTGCTGCCGAGCAGGCTGAAAACGCCGCGGCCGATCGGCTTGCAGAGGCCGAAACACAGCGCAGCGTTGCCGCAACGTCTGACGTGGTAAGCGATGATGCCGCCGCCCGTGGCCGCCAGAAGCGGGATGCGCTTTGGGCGGTGCATAAAGAAGTGTTGGACGGGACCTCGGCCACGGCTTTTGAAGCCGCGATGCAGGCGAATGACGCGCAAATCTCTCTGCGTGCCGGCCAAAGTCAGTCGCTTGCGGAAATGCGGCACGCGGAACGCAGGGTGATAGAGACCCGCGAGGCCCATGCAGGTGCCGCAGCAAAACGCGACCGGGCAGAGGCCACGCTCCAAGATCTGAGGGCCGAGCTGAGCTCGCATCTACAGTCAATCGGCTTGCCTGAAACCCTCTCGGCTGAGGACTTGTTAGACTGGCTGCGCGATGCTGAAACGGCGCAAAGTGCAGCAGAAAAGTGCGAGACGATTGCGCAGACCCATGCCGCGCTTTTGCGCGAGGCCGAACAGATGCGCGACGATCTTGCCGCCCGTCTACACGCGGGGGAGGCCTCCTTGCGGACTGTTGTGCAAATGGCCAAGGCGCAGATCACCGCGCTGCAAGCCCATAAGAACGCGCAAAAGCTGGCGCAAGCCACTGTGCAGCACGCCAGCACAGAAGTGGCGCGCCGCGTGGCTGCGTCTGAAAAAGCGCAAGCCGCGCTCGCCGACGCGCTGGACCACTGGCGCAGCTGCGTCGCTGAATATCTGCCCGCGCTTGATGCAGATGTGGATACATGGAACGGCCTGACCGGATTGCGCAGCCTGCGCGAGGTCGACGCTCGGATGGTGGGCATCCAGCGACAGATTGCGGGCATCAAGCTTGATCGTGCGGCTTTTATTGAACGGCTGGATGCATTGGACGGCGGCGCGACCGCGCAAGAACAGCCGTTGATCCGCTATGCCGCATTGCAAACAGCGGTGACGGCGGCACGTCAGGCAGAAACCCGTCGCCGTGATCTGGCCGCACGGAGAGCGGATGCGGAAGAGGCAGCGCAGGAGGCACAGCGCGAGATCGCCGTGCTTGACGATCAGGCCCATCTTTTGGCCCGCGCGTTTGATAGCATGATCGACACCTCGACGCTGGATGCCTTGCGCCGCGCGACCGCGACCGCGCAGCAGGCTATCGCATTGCGCCGCCAAAGCGCCGATGTCCTGAGCCGGTTACGCGCAGCGCTTAATGTTGCCAGCTGGGGGCAGGCGCATGATATATTAGCAGCCACCCCGATAGAGCAGGCCAAGGCGGAGGTTGCGGATCTTGCCGACGATCTGTCGCGGCTCGAAACTGAGCTGGATGGTGCAATCGCAACCCGGGCCCGCGCGCAGGCCGCATTGGACGCGGTGGGCGGGGATGGCGATATTGCAGCGCTGACCTCCCAAAAGCGTACAGTAGAAGAACAGATGCAGGCCGTACTGCTGCGCTACGTCACCGGACGCTTTGGTCACACGCTGGCCGAGGAAGCGATCCGCCGCTACCGAGACACCCATCGCAGTAGTATGCTAGCCGCCACCGAGCAGGCATTCAGCGATCTTACCCAAGGCGCATATAGCACACTTACGACGCAGCCTGGCCCGCAGGGCGATGTCTTGATGGCGGTCCAGGCAGCTGACGGCGTATCGAAAGAAGCGGCCGCCATGTCAAAGGGCACGCGGTTCCAGCTGTATCTTGCTTTGCGGGCAGCGGCATACGAGCAGATGGCGTCTACTGGAACGGTGCTGCCGTTCTTCTGTGATGATGTGTTCGAAACCTTCGACGAGGACCGTACCCGCGCTGCATGCCGGTTGATGCAGCGGGTCGGAAAAAAAGGGCAGGCTATATACCTGACTCACCACCAGCATGTGGTCGACCTCGCGAAAGAAGCGTGCGGAACGGATGTGACGGTTCACGCGTTATAGGTCGCAATTGGATTCGCGACGTTTTGGCGGACGAGTCGGCGATTCCTTGGGCAAATGCAACTTCAGGTGGTGTATTGACGGCGAAAGGCGCGTTTTTGGCGTAGCTTGAGCTCCAGAACTTGTCAGCCCCGAAAATACCCCGGGCCCGAAAGGCCAATAAAACAGGCGTTTGTGAAGGTTTTTTGACGAAAATACGAAAATCCTAAAAAAGGGGTTGCGGGTATTTGGAACAAACCTTAGAACGCCCCTTACCGGAGACGCAGACATGCAGACACGGGGCGCTAGACGGGGACGACGAGCTAAGGTTCGGAGCTTACGTAGCGGAGAAATTCAGAGGTAATAGAGGCGGGGCGCGCTGAAAGTTTTACGGCGCATCTTGGTTTCTTTTGTCTCAACGCTCTTTGAAAATTAGATATCTGAAGAGATATGTGGGCGGTTTGGTTCATTCGATGGATCAACCTCTACATATCGCGCCGATAGCGACGCACTTAGGTGCTTAGCGATTATTCGGTGTCAGCTTCACTGTTTGGACGGCTTTCGGTTACTTTGGTAACTTTAAGCACTTCAAACGGAGAAAAACGCCTGTATCATTCAGTAAGTGATGCAGGTTTGATGTGCAGAGGTTCGACGTCAAGGATAAGCAGCGATGCTTTTCAACTTGAGAGTTTGATCCTGGCTCAGAACGAACGCTGGCGGCAGGCCTAACACATGCAAGTCGAGCGCAGTCCTTCGGGACCGAGCGGCGGACGGGTTAGTAACGCGTGGGAACATACCCCTTTCTACGGAATAGCCTCGGGAAACTGAGAGTAATACCGTATAAGCCCTTCGGGGGAAAGATTTATCGGGAAGGGATTGGCCCGCGTTAGATTAGATAGTTGGTGGGGTAATGGCCTACCAAGTCTACGATCTATAGCTGGTTTTAGAGGATGATCAGCAACACTGGGACTGAGACACGGCCCAGACTCCTACGGGAGGCAGCAGTGGGGAATCTTAGACAATGGGCGCAAGCCTGATCTAGCCATGCCGCGTGTGTGATGAAGGTCTTAGGATCGTAAAGCACTTTCGCCAGGGATGATAATGACAGTACCTGGTAAAGAAACCCCGGCTAACTCCGTGCCAGCAGCCGCGGTAATACGGAGGGGGTTAGCGTTGTTCGGAATTACTGGGCGTAAAGCGTACGTAGGCGGATCAGAAAGTTAGGGGTGAAATCCCGAGGCTCAACCTCGGAACTGCCTCTAAAACTCCTGGTCTTGAGTTCGAGAGAGGTGAGTGGAATTCCAAGTGTAGAGGTGAAATTCGTAGATATTTGGAGGAACACCAGTGGCGAAGGCGGCTCACTGGCTCGATACTGACGCTGAGGTACGAAAGTGTGGGGAGCAAACAGGATTAGATACCCTGGTAGTCCACACCGTAAACGATGAATGCCAGTCGTCGGGCAGTATACTGTTCGGTGACACACCTAACGGATTAAGCATTCCGCCTGGGGAGTACGGTCGCAAGATTAAAACTCAAAGGAATTGACGGGGGCCCGCACAAGCGGTGGAGCATGTGGTTTAATTCGAAGCAACGCGCAGAACCTTA